>Ga0187856_1000110_pt1 | contig 77414 bp, 71 predicted proteins | sample June2016WEW_8_40_FD_132443 | JGI IMG/M metagenome (GOLD analysis project Ga0187856, IMG submission 132443) | Peatland microbial communities from SPRUCE experiment site at the Marcell Experimental Forest, Minnesota, USA - June2016WEW_8_40 | ecosystem: Environmental > Terrestrial > Soil > Wetlands... | reverse complement strand
GCCGCGACAATCCTGGCTGCATTTGGTATATAAACGCTTTCAAGGGCCGGACTGAAGGGTACTGGCGTGTGAGGCGCCGTTACCGTCACGGGTTGGGCGTCGAGGTAATCGAAACCGAACTGGGCGACGAGGGCCACGATATCACCGGCTAACCCGCAGCGGGGGTTATCTTCATCCACTACGACGAGCCGGTGGGTCTTCTTTACCGATTCCAGGATCGTATCCTCATCCAGCGGAGAGAGTGAACGCGTGTCAACGACTTCCGCCTGCGTGCCGGCCTTCGCCAATTCGTCCGCGGCTTCCAGGGCAAAATAGAGCATTCGTCCCGTGGCAACCACCGTCACGTCCTTCCCTGCTCGTTTTATATCGGCCACACCCAAGGGGATAGTATATTCCCCTTCCGGACAAGGCCCCTCCACCCCGTAGAGCAGCTTGTGCTCACAGAAGATGACGGGGTCAGGATCACGGATCGCCGAGATGAGAAGCCCTTTTGCATCGTAAGGGGTGGCGGGAACAACCACTTTCAGGCCCGCATAATGGGTGAAGACAGAATAGTACGCGCCGGAATGTTGTGCAGCGGCACCCATGCCAGCCCCTATGGTCGTACGCACCACCATGGGCACCTGAGCCTTTCCTCCGAACATATAACGGAACTTGCCGCCCTGGTTCGATATTTGGTCTAAGCAGACACCGAGAAAATCGATAAACATCAATTCGGCAACAGGCCGCAGCCCGGTAAGCGCCGAGCCTACCGCGGAACCCATGATAGCGGATTCGCTGATGGGGGTATCGATGACCCGCTTCCTGCCGAATTCCGTCACGAGACCTTTTGTCACACCGAGGACACCACCGTATGCCTCGTCATTTGTTTCCTCGAGGTGAGGGATATTGGCCCCTCCCGCCACGTCCTCCCCAAGCACGATCACGCTCTGATCCCGGCGCATCTCCAGTCTCAGGGCTTCATTAATTGCCTCACGGAAGGTTAGTTTTCGCTCACTCATTTTCTCTACCTCCTTTGCCTGCTATAGACTGAGTAGACGTCTTTCAATAATTCGTCGGGGGTTGGCCAGGGGGAGCTTTCTGCGTAGGCCACTGCCTCATCGAGGGTTGCTTTGACTTGGGCATCTATTTTTTCCAGCTCGGCCGCAGTTGCGAGGTTGTCCCGCAACACTCGACTTTTAAACTTGTCGATGGGGTCATTGGCCCGGTAGCCCTCGATCTCTTCTTTGGTCATGTACGTTTGAGGGTCTCCCACATAATGGCCGTAGTAACGGAATGCCTTCGCCTCAATCAGGGTAGGCCCCTCGCCTCGCCTTGCCCTGGCAACTGCCTCTCCGGCCGTTTCATAGACCGCAAACGCGTCGGTGCCGTCTACCTTGATGCCGGGCATGCTGTAGGCCGCGCCGCGCGAACAAATGTCCCCGACAGAACAGTGGTAGCTCGCTGGAGTCGCTTCACCGTAAACGTTGTGCTCACACATGAAGATGAGCGGTAGCTTCAGAATACTGGCCAGGTTCATGGATTCGTGCATCGTACCCTGCTCAGCGGCTCCGTCACCGAAAAAACAGACGGTCACCTGATCGGTGCCCCGGGTTTTCGCACTCAGTGCAGAGCCGCAGGCAAGCGGGCCGCCTGCCCCTACAATACCGTTCGCACCCAGCATGCCCCTATCGATGTCGGCAATATGCATGGAGCCACCCTTGCCTTTGCAGGCGCCGGTCGCCTTCCCATAAAGCTCAGCTACCATTTTCTTGACGTCCACGCCCTTGGCTATGCAGTGTCCGTGCCCCCGATGGGTTGAGGTGATGTAGTCCCGGTCGGTGAGTTGGGCACAAGTCCCTACCGCGATCGCCTCCTCACCCTCATACACGTGGGCAAACCCCGGGATCTTGCCTTTCATCACCCCATCGACAACCCGTTCTTCGAGGTTGCGGATCAGGCACATCCGCTCGTAAATCCAGAGAATGGTTTCTTTGGTCATTTGTGCCATGTCAGCCTCCTTATCTATCTCCTTGATTCCGGTTCTCACGGGTCCTTGACGGCCGAACCGTTATAAGTAACCGTCCTTTCGAATGCGCTCGCAAAGCCTGTCTTTACATCCTTTCGCAAGGGCTCTCACTTCTTCGCTGCGGCCCTCCATACAAACTGCGCAATGTCAAGAACCTCGATTGGAGACTTCCGCGCCGTTTTCGCCATGAGGAGCGTTCTTTCGCAGGAAGGGCAGGCGGTCACGACAGCCGCGGCCCCTGTGAGCAGCGCCTCTTCCAGTTTGCGCGCCCCGATGGCGAGAGACATGTCCGTATTGGAGGCGAGAAGGTCTCCCCCCGACCCGCAGCAGTGACAGAACTCCCTGCTGTCTTCGAGTTCGGTCAATGTGATACCGGGAACACTTCTGATGATGTCCCTCGGTGGGTCGTAGATCCCCGCCACCCGGCCAAGGTCGCAGGGATCGTGGTACGTTACGGTCTTATGTACGTCGTCCAGACCGACCCTTCCGTCCCTGATCAGTCTGAGGATCAGCTGCGTCGCATGGAGGACCTCGAAAGGAGGCTGCTCACCGGTGGCGCATTCGTACTCATGTTTCCACATGCGGTAACATCCGGGACAGGTGACAACGACGGTTTTCGTGCCCATCGCCTCGATGATCCGGCAGTTATGGAGGAGGGACTCATGCGCCTCATTCTTGTGTCCGGCGGAAATGAGGGGGTATCCGCAGCACCATTCTTCGCCCCCCAGGAGAGTGAAGTCGACGCCTGCAAGGTCAAGAAGCTGGACAAAAGAACGGGCCACATCTTGAACCGTGGGGTAGAATGACGTGACGCAACCGACAAAGTAGGCAACATGAGCACCGACCTTTCTGTCGAGGTCGGAGCGTACCGTGATCCGCTTCGCCCATCCTGCCCTCTGGTCATTTGCCTTGCCGGTGAGGTTGTGGCTCTTCACCACCGTGCTCGCCATTTCCTTAAGGGCGTCAGGTTCACGGCCTTTTTCTGCCAGTCGGCTTCTCAAGTCTACCCACATGGCGGGAGAGTCTATGGAAACGGTGCAATCGACTCTACACCTGCCGCAGAGAGTGCATTGAAAAATGCTCTTGACGTAATCCGGACCAGCCTTCGACTCGTCAATGCCCGCTTCTGTCAGGACCTTCTCGGTCATGAGGATCCTCCCTCTGGGAGTCGCCGAGAACCACTCACCTTTGGTGGGGCAGTAATGTGCGCAATATCCGCACTGGACACAAGCGGAAAACTCGCACCTCAGGTCATCCTTATTCTGCTGGCCGATCGCGGCGGGTAGAATCCGGTCTATGAAACCTGTTACGGCCATAGCCACCTGATAGATGGAGGGGGTAAATAGACGGATAGGGTCAAGCCACATGCCGGGGTTGAGGACGCCTTTCGGGTCGAATTCCTTCTTCTTCTCCCTCATTTCCTCGATCTTCCGATCTGAGAGTATCTTTTTTGCGTACGGCGCGTTCCAGACGCCCACACCGCCGCCCGGTCTTCCGCCCACCGACAGGGCCAGTTCTGCGAGATCCCTCGGCGTGTGAAGGGCAAAGAGGAACTCCATGGGACTCCGCCGGTCCGTAACGAGCATGAGCATCGCCACACAGTCATCCGGAGAGACGAGGTGACCGAGGAATCCCAGCGGTCTTTTGTTCAGCTTCCTGGTACCCGAGTAGAATCTCCCCAACCGGTCCAGCGGCACATGAACGCTGCTTGGGAGCACCGTCGGAGCCGCCCGCCTTATCCGCATCATGTTGAGCCGGTGGCCCCATTCCTCCTCCGCACCAGCCCTTATCTCTCCCCTGTGAGCCGACGCCAGACTCCGGATGGCGGCGTCCGCTTCGGCCACCTCTTGAGCGGACCCCTGGTAGGTGACAAGGGCCGTTCCACTGCCCGGCAGGAAGTCCGTCACCGGGTAACCCGAGTCCTTCACGAGACTCATGTACACGCTATCACACAACTCCACCGCATAGAGAGTTGGTGAAGTCCTCCCTAAATCACGGGCGAAGTCGAACAAGTCCGAGAGATCGGCAAAATAGACCAGATGGTGTGAACCGGCCTCCTGGACCTTCCGAAGGCTGAGGGTCACTTCGGTGAGCACACCGAGCATCCCCTCACTCTGGCAGAACCATTCCAGGCCATAGCCTTTGTCGAACGATTTGACGGAGCCATCAGGAAGCGCCACTTTTCCTGTCACAAGGTGCGCCGTCACTCCGCCGTGCGCCAGGCTTCCGATTCCCAGGCCGCTGCCCATGATCCATCCTCCGACGGTAGCGGACAGAGCACTGGAAGGATAGCTCTTGAGGGTCAGCCCTGCACGCTTAACGGCCTTGTCAAGCTCCCACCATGTCACGCCGGCCTCTGCGGTTACCCTTTGAGCATCTCGATCTATGTTGATCACCCTCGACAGTTCGCGCAGATCGAGCACAACACCGCCCTTCTTCGGGACAGCCCCGAAAAGGCCGGACGAACCTCCACCCCGGGGCGTCGCAGGTATGGATTTGGCCGAGCAATAGGATAGGACGCGGCCCACTTGTGCTGCGTCTGAGGGCTTCACTACCGCGTCCGGCAGCGTCTTGAAGAAAGCCTTTATAATTTCGGGGATGGGAACGAAATCGGCAGCGTATACCTTCCTTTCGAACGGGCTGGTCGTCACTCTCGTTTCACCTACTATCTCCCTTAATTCCCTATCCAGGCCGGTTTCTCTCATGGCTGTCTTCCGTCACCCCGGCTCAGTCAGAGCCAATGTCGATGGCTGCTTGCTCTTCTCGGCCTTCCCGTAAAGCTCCGCTGCCCTGAATGAACTCCTCACCAGGGGCGCAGAAGCGATGCCCGCAAAGCCGATTCCTTCGGCTGCCCCTTCATAGTCGGCGAACTCATCGGGAGGAACGAATCGGACAACAGGGTAATGATAAACGGACGGCTGGAGATATTGCCCTAACGTAAGCAGATCACAGCCACTCCCCCTAAGGCTCTTCATGGACTCCAGTACTTCATCCTTCTCTTCGCCCAAACCAAGCATCAGCCCTGATTTCGTGACAATAGCTTCGTCCAGGCTCTTAACGCGGGAGAGAAGTTCGATGGAGCGGCCAAAGTCAGCCTCGGGGCGAACCCGAGGGTAGAGTCGCTGCACGGTCTCAATATTGTGATTGATAACGTGCGGCCTTGCCTCGGCGACCCTCCTTACGGCCTTCTCGGAGCCGCCAAAATCGGGAACGAGAACCTCCACACGGATACTGACATCGTACTCCCGAATTGCTCTTATCACCGAGGCAAAGTGTGATGCCCCTCCGTCGTCCAGATCATCACGTGTAACGGATGTTATTACCGCATACACCAGGCCAAGGGCTTGAATCGCTTCCACGATATGGTACGGTTCTTTTTCGTCCACAGGCAGCGGAACGCCTTTTTTTACCGCGCAAAAAGCGCACCGTCGCGTGCACGTATCGCCAAGAATCATGAAGGTTGCTGTATTCCTTGCGAAGCAGCCGCCAATATTGGGACAGATCGCACCTTCGCAGACCGTATGAAGGTGCTTTTCCCGAAGAAGTCTCACCATAGCCTGCATGATTCCGGGCTCGGGGATCCTCTGTCTGAACCACTCCGGCAAGCGTGCTCGCATCATACACTATCCGGGGTCAGGGAAGGCATAATCACCACGTGCGTCTCAAAAACACGTGAGAAGTGAAACAACAACTTCTCCGTTACCTGCTCCAAAGGTATCTCCCGGGAAAGCAGTTGTGAGATGGAGACAGCCTTTCTATCGGTAAAACCGCAAGGATTGATGAATGAGAAGTGTTCCATGCTCGTGTTCACGTTGAGGGCAAAACCGTGCATGCTGACCCACCGGCGTACACTCAGGCCTATAGCAGCCACTTCTTCATGATTGACCCACACGCCCGGGTGAGTTGAATCACGTTCCCCTTCCACGGAGAAGTCTTTGAGGGTACGCAAAAGGACTTCCTCCAAATCGTAGACGAACTTTCGGATATCCTTGCCTCTGTTTCTCAGGTCTATGATCGGGTAGCCGACTATCTGTCCCGGACCGTGGTACGTCACATCTCCACCTCGCTCGATGAGGAACAAAGAGATTCCCAGGATTTCCAGCGTCTCTCTCGATGCCAATACATTGTCCAGCTTTCCCGACTTTCCGACGGTGAAGGTAGGCGTATGCTCCACCAGTAGAAGGGCATCCGGCTCCTCACCCTTGAGCTTCCTGCCATGAACGGTCTTTTGCAGTTCATAGGCCCTACTGTATTCCATCAAACCCAGTTGATAGACGTTGGTTATCCTCTCGACTGCCATGCTTTGACGGGACCCTGCTGCCGATAACATGACCTCACGTTTACTTGTCGGGAAGGAGGTGGATTGCATTGCCGCCAACGCTTCTCGCCGTCTCCCAGAAGGCCTCGGACAGGGAAGGGTGGGGATGCAATACGGCCCCTATGTCCTCAGCGGTGAGTTCGGATTTCACTGCCATTGAGGCCTCGGCAATCAGCTCGGCCACCTGGGCGCCTACAATGTGGACACCCAGCACCTGTCCGTATTTTCGCTCGGTAATCAGCTTAAGCATGCCTCTTCTCTGGCCCAGAGCAACGGCCATACCGTTCCCGGCAAGATAGAACCGTGATGACTTCACGTCGTATCCCGATTCGACGGCCTTTTCTTCGGTCAGGCCCACTCCGGCAACACCCGGAATAGTGCAAGTCCAATAAGGTACGGCGCCGTAGTCTGCGTACGATTTTCTCCCCATAGCGTTTTCGGCCGCTACCACGCCTTCCATGTATGCCACGGCCGTCCACATGTGTTCCATGGTCACATCGCCGGCGGCGAAGAGACCGTCAACGTTTGTCCGCATTGTCCTGTCTACCGCAACACCTCTTTTTTCGTTTAGAGTCACGCCGAGGCCCGTCAGGCCAAGCCCCTTAATATCGGCTTCTCTTTCCTCAGCGTTGACAATGCATTGGGCATTTACAATGAGTTCCTCGCCCTTCACATTCGCCAGGACCCTCATCCCATCATTCGAGTCATGCTCGATTGCCTGAATGCGGCATTCAGCATAGTGCGCGATCTTGGTTTTTCTCGCTTCCTTCTGGTACTGCGAAACGATTTCTCTATCAATCCCGGTCAGCATGGAGTTTGATTGCTCCAATACGGTCACCGTAGTACCGAGCGTTGAGAACACGCTCGCAAGGGACATCGCTACGCAGTCTGCCCCGAGAATAACCATTGAATGGGGTATCTCCTTGAGCTGAAAGACCGCCGTCACATCAATTATCATCTCTCCCCCGGATATGGAGAAGTCTTTGGGTCCGGCACCCGGGGCTATGATGGTATTTCTAGCGTGTAGTGTCTTTCTCCCTCCATCAGGGGCCGTTATCGAAAGCTCCCTGGCATTGATAAATACAGCCTTCCCCACCTCCATCTCAACACGATTCCCTTCGAGCAACGTCCTGACGCCTGCCACGAGTGTCTTCACCACGATGTCTTTTCTCGCGATCAGTTTTGAGAAATCGATGATCGGGTCATGAAAGGTGATGCCATAGTCCTTGCCATGACTTCCCGTCTCGAGCAATTCCGCTGCCCTGGCGAACACCTGCGTCGGGATGCATCCACGATTCAGACAAGTCCCTCCCAAGGCTTCTCTTTCTACGATCGTCACTTTTCCGCCAAGCTGCGCGGCCCTGATCGCTGCTGCATAACCGGCGGGACCCGCACCGATTACGAGCACATCGCGTTCTTCCATATCCAATCCTCCCCGTTGTTTTTCTTGCCTGAAAAGCCTGCTCTCATCCGCAGAGCTACCTACCCACAGCCGACCGGTAGGCCTCCGCCGATAAGAGCACATCAAGCCCTGCCGTATTCCCGAACTCGATCACGATCATCCAACCTTCCCCGTAAGGGTCGCTGTTCACCAGTCCCGGATCGTCACTTAACCTTCTATTCACCTCTACTACTGTTCCACTCACAGGACTGTAAAGGTCATTTGTCGCCTTCACCGACTCGATAACTCCGAAAGGCTCCATCTGGACGGTTTCAGTACCGACCTCGGGAAGTTCGACAAACACAACTTCTTTCAATTGCTCCTGCGCGTATGCAGTAATGCCCACTCTTCCCCTGGTGGGGGTCTCCAGCTTGAGCCACGTGTGTTCGAGGTTGTATTTCAGATCATCAGGATACATGGGCTCCTCCTCATAGTCAGGGTTTACCGGGGTCCGCATGCTGTCTGCGTGGCGATTCGTGCATAAAGCAGTACTGTTGAAACGCTGAATCACTAACAAGAGTTCGCTTACGTCAAAGCCCGCCGACTCGAGTCAATCGGTCTGGTGGAGATGGAACCTCACGCGTTATCAAACTGAATGAACTCGAACAGGACGCCACCCGTCTTATCCGTCTCCGTGTAGGCGGCGCGAACGTGGCCCATGCCTTCGACGGTCGTATCCGCCTCCATGAGGACCCCTATCCCCTGTTCCTTGAGGTAGGCCATCCATTCGTCGTAGTTGTTCACAAAGAACCCGAGGTGCTGGAGACCCTCGCCCCTTTCTTCGAGGAACTGTTTGTGGGGCGCGTCGCCCTCCACGGGCTCGATGAGCTCGATCTGGACGGCGCCCATCTGAGCTATGCCTATACGGAGCTTTATCGGAACGGGCTTGCCCCGGACGAAGTGCTTTTCCGGTGCGAAGTCGACGACCGTGAAGGGTCCGATCCCGAACGTGTCCGTATAGTATTTGACGGCCTTGGCGAGATCCCTGACAACGACGCCGATCTGTGATACCGGCGGTAAGACGGGTGGTTTTTTCGTGTCCATCGTGCCTCCTTTTTATCGGTTCCTGGAGGTGCGTCCGGCCTTGGCAACGCGGCCCCCTAGAGGAGGAGACCCGGCGTTCCCAGCAGGGTCTGCACCTTGCCCATGAACTCCTCCGCTCCGTAGCCGTTGATCGCCCTGTGGTCGAAGGTCAGGCTGAAGGACATGATAGGGGCAATGACTATCTGTCCGTTCTTGACTACCGGCCTGTCGCTGATGGACCCCGTCCCCAGTATGGCCGACTCGGGCTGGTTGAGGATCGGCGTCTGGTACAAGCTCGTCGCGCGCCGGCCCAGGCTTGTCAGCGTGAAGGTCCCCCCGCTCACTTCGTCGGGCGTAAGCTGCCCGGCCCGGGCCTTTTTGGCGATTTTGCGCACTCTCTCCGATATCTCCTTCAGTGCCATCTTGTCGGCATTTTTCACGACGGGGACTATGAGGCCCTCCTTTCCCAACGCCACGGCTACCCCGATATTGATGTCCTCCCATATCTTCAGCTCATTGTTGTCGAAAAGGGTGCAGTTCATGTCTCTGTGCTCGACGAGCGCCCGCGACAGGACGAAGACGAGGATATCGACGAAGCCGATCTTCGAGCCTGTCTCCGCCTCGTGGGCCGCGAGGCCGTTCCTGAGCCTGACCGCCTCGCTCATGTCTATCTCACCCATGACCGTCATCTGGGCCGCGGATGCGAGGCTGCGGAACATGTGCTCCGCGATTGCCTTCCTCATGCCCCTCAAGGTGATCGATTCCCTGACCCTTCTCCCCTGGTGGAAGTCAGGGGCGGTTTTTGGCGCCTTCTCGGGCGCGGCCCTCGCCGCGATGACCTTCTCGACGTCCTCCCTCGTTATCCTCCCGCCCGGACCCGTGCCCGCAATGCCGGCAACGTCGATTATGTGCTCCTCAGCCATCTTACGGGCAACAGGGGTTATGCGTGGCCGGCCCGCCGCTTCTTGGGGGTCGGCCGCAGAGGGTCCTCCGGGCCGCGGCGCCGGAGGCGGCTCCGGCACGGACCGCTGAGGCGCCCCGGACGGCGCTTCTTCCCGGAGTTTTTGAAGCTCCTCCGCGCTGTCGGCGATCCGGCCGACAACCGCGCCTATGGGCGCGTTCTGCCCCGCCTCCAACAGGATGTGGAGAAGGCCGGCGCTTTCGGCCTCGACGTTCCATTGGGTCTTCTGGGTCTCGATGACGAGCACCACGTCGTCCTTCTCGACCCTCCCGCCTTCGCCGATCTTCCATTCCACGAGGGTCACTTCGTCGACGCTCATGCCGAGCTTTGGTATCGTTATGTCCACTGCCATGCCTGTCCTCCGCACCTTCCGGTCACCCGTGCCGGGTCCACCTGAGGCGTCACCCTTACGGCCGCACGAGGATCTTCACATCGTCCCTCGATGAAAGGAGCCTGTCGAAGCCCTTTTCGACATCGCTGAGAGGGACGATGCCGGATATCAGAATGTCCGTGTTCAGCCTTCCCTGAGAGAGAAAGCGTATGACGTAGTCGAATTCGTCGTAATAGCCGAGCACGGCCTTCATCTCAATCTCCGTCAGCACCATCCTGAAAGGGGTGAACGCGACCTCTTTATCGACGATGCCGACGATCATCACCTGGCCGCCGCTTTTTGCGAAGTACATGGCGTTCTGGAACCCGAAGGGGACTCCGCTGCACTCGTACACGACCTCCGCCCCCACCCCGTCGGTCAGATCGAGGATGTGCGCCTGCAAACCCTCGCCCTCCTTCAAGGGATCGAGCACGATATCGGCCCCCGCCTTCAGGGCCAGCCCGGCCTTCGCCTCCGATATCTCCAGCGCGATGATCCGGCCCGCCCCCGCCAGTTTCAGGAACTGGATGGTGCCGAGGCCGATCATGCCGGCCCCGATGACGACGACGCTGTCCCCGGGTCTCACCCGGGAGAGGCGAACGGCGTGGAGCGAAGTCGAGAGCGGCTCCACGAGCGCACCCTGCTCGAAGGAGACGTTGTCGGGGAGCCTGAAGAGCATCTCTCTCGGGTGCTCTATCTTGACGTACTCGGCAAAGGCGCCGTCATTGGTAGTGGTTATGCCGATCGCCCGGTCGAAGGCCGACACGCAGAGCGAATACGCCCCTCTCTTACAGGGCGCGCACTCGCCGCACTGGGCGATAGGTTTTGCAACGACCCGGTCTCCCGGCCTGAAGTCCCGCACGTCCTTGCCGACCTCGGCTACAACGCCCGAGCACTCGTGCCCCATAACGGCTCCCAGCGGGACCATGACACCGTTCAGATACCCATGGACATCGGAGCCGCAGATGCCGCAGTACTCCACCTTGACGACAACATCTCCATCCGAGGCCGTCGGCTTCGGCTTCTCGTGGACCTCCATCTTCTTTAGATCCCTGAAAGTCGCTACACGCATTCGGACCTCCTCCTGAAAGCCTGTTCAAAAGAAAGGGCCGTCGCGGCAGGCCCTTTCCGCCGGTAGTACCTCTAGCTGAACACCGCCCCGCCGTCGATGTTGAGGGCCTGGCCCGTTATCTCACGGGCCTCGTCGGAGGCGAGAAAGACGACGGCGTTGCCGATGTCCTCCGGCGTCTGCGGGCGTTTCATCGGTATTATCGTCTCCACGGCAGCCCCAAAGACCTGCTCCGCGGGCAGCCCTTTGAAGCCCGGATACGACATCGACAGGACTCGCGCCGCGTCCTGCCACATGGGGGTCCATATGATGCCCGGACAGATCGTGTTGACGTTGACGTTATAGGCGGCGAGCTGAAGCGCCACTGCCTGGCTGAAAACGATCACCCCGGCCTTGCTCGCGCAGTAGTGGGGTATGAAGTCCACGCCCTTGCGCCCGCCTATGGAGGAGACGTTGACTATCTTTCCGCTCTTCTGTCTTTTAAAATAGGGGACAATCGCCCTGTTGCACAGGAACACGCCCTTCAGGTTCACGTCTATCGTGAGGTCCCAATCGTCCTCCGAGAGGTTCTCCAGCCAGGGCGGGTCCTCCGAATCGGGCCGCAGCGAAAACCCGTTCACACCCGCACCGCACACGAGTATATCGATGTGCCCCATCTCCTTCACGGCAAGGGAGATCAGCGCCTCGCACTCCTCTGCCTTGCGCACGTCGGTCCTTACGGCCATCGCCTGTCCGCCTTTCTGCCTCACCTTACCGGCGACCTCCTCTGCCAAATCGAGCTTCATATCACTTACGACGACGCGGGCGCCCTCCCTTGCAAGACAGAGCGCTATGCCCTCTCCCAGCCCGCCTCCTCCGCCCGTCAGTACGGCTACTCTATCCTTGAGTCGCATGCGCTGCCTCCTTACTTCTTCACCCGAACCCGCTTCCCGGGCTCACCCCCGCTCCAGAACCCGCTTCACCGCCTTGACTATCGATTTGCTGTTCGGAATATACATATCCTCCAATACGGGGCTGCCTGGTATGGGCACCATGGGCGCCGCGACCCTTACGACGGGGGCGTCGAGGAGGTCGAAGTACTCGCCGACCGCGAGGGCGGCTATCTCGGCGCCTATACCGCCCCTGATCCTTCCTTCCTCCACGGTAACGAGGCGCCCCGTCTTCTCGACGGATTTGAAGATCATCGCCTTGTCGAGGGGGACGATAGTCCTCGGGTCGATCACCTCTATGTCTATGCCCTCAGCCGCAAGCTCCCCGGCGGCCTGCAAGGCCTCGTAGACCATGAAACCCAGGGCCACGACGGTGACGTCCTTGCCTGGTTTCCTGATCGCGGCCTCTCCGAAAGGCACCGTGTAGTCGCCGTCCGGCACCTCGCCCGAGACACCGCCGAGGAGCAGCTTTTTGTGCTCGAAGAAGATGACCGGATCGTTGCTGCGGATAGCCGATTTCAGAAGGCCTTTCGCGTCGGCCGGCGTCGACGTCTCGACGAGGACCAGGCCCGGCGCCTGTATAAGCTGCGACTGAAGGGACTGGGAATGACCGTACGCCATCCTGAACCCCGCCCCCGTTGCCATCCGGACCGTAACGGGGCAGGGATACTGGCCGCCGCTCACGTAGCGGAACTGGGCGATCTGGTTGCACAGCTCGTCCATGGCCAGCATGGCGAAATCACAGAACATCAGCTCCAGGACCGGGCGGAAGCCGAACATGGCGGCGCCGGCGGCGACGCCCGTGATCGCGTTCTCTGCGATGATCGTGTTGATGACCCTTTCAGGCCCGAATTCCTTTACCAACCCGGCTGTCTGCCCGAAGGCCGCCACCCGGACGTCCTCGCCCAGGACGAAGACGGAGGGATCGCGCCGCATCTCTTCAGCCATTGCCTCATTGATGGCCTGCATGAAGGTTATTGTCCGTGCCATTAGAACACCCCCTTCGTTTCGCACACGTCCGTAAAAAGGTCCTCCTCCGTGGGGAAAGGCGCGTCAAAGGCCGCCTTTATGGCGGCGTCCGCCTCCTGCGCGATGTCAGCCCTTAGCCGCTCGTCTTTCTCTGGCGTGAGGACGCCACGGTCGAAAAGCTTCTTCTGCGCGATATCGATGGGATCGCGCTTCCCCCATTCGTCCAGGTCCTCCTGCCTCACGTAGCCTCCGGGGTCGCCGGTGAAGTGAAGCTCCATCCTGAAGGTCTTGTACTCGATGAGATACGGCCCTTTCCCGCTCCGCGCGCTCTCCAGCCCCCTTACCGTTGCCTCGTAAGTGGTCTCTATATCCTGGCCGTCCACGATCTCGTACGGTATCCCGTAGCCGGCGGCCCTGGGCGCCACATCGGGGGTGGGGAAGTGCTCGGACATGTAGGCCATCTCGCAGAACTGGTTCGTGCAAACCGCAAATACGACGGGTACCTTCCACAGAGCCGCCATTACCATGGCGGGATGGGCGTCCGCCTGATTGCACGTGCCCTCTCCAACGGAATAGAGCACCACCTGGTCGGTCTTCTTCATCTTGATCGCGAGCCCCGCTCCCACCGCCATCGACCAGTCAGCGCCCAGGCTGGAGACGACGAAGGGGATGTTCAATTTCTTGTCCGTGAGATGGAGCGTGCCCTTCCCCTTGCTCAGCCCCGTCCTCTTTCCCATGTACTCGCACCAGATGTCCTTGGGGTCCATGCCCTTACCGATGTACTCGCCCACCCCGCGATGGGTCCCGAAGAGTATGTCTTCTTTGCGCAGGGGAGCCGTGATCCCTGTCGAGACCGCCTCCTGGCCCCGGCCGAAATGACCCATCAACTGGATCTTCCCCTCGGCGAGAAGCTGCTTGTGCTTCGATTCCAGGGTCCTCGTCATCAGCATTTTCTTGTACGCACCCAGAAGTGTTTCATCCGTCAACGCCATGATCCCTCCTTATCACGTGTCGCTCGTGCCTTTGCCGGCCCTCGCTCAAAGCCAATCGAGGCAGGGTCGGATGCGGCCCTTTCGGCTGCGGCGTCCCTCTCCCTCTCCCGTTCCCAAAAACCGTATGTCTCCACTGTCATTTATCCATACACGCAAGGATTGGTCAATGACGGGAATCCGTCATTTTTGATAGAGAGCCCGCGCGAGCGGGGGCGGTTAAGAATTCGTCCATAATCAACATGAGCACTATGGGGCAACAGTATGGTTCCACTCGCCATGAAACGTTGTCCCCGTGAGATACGGCGGCCCAGCGGCGCAATTATCCAGTGTGTGTAACCATAAAACCGGTTCGGGGGATTGCCGCTTTGTCTCTTGACAACTCCCCGTTTGTCTGTTACCTAGATAATGGGGGGAGGATATGGCTGGGATGAACAACTTTGTTTGTGTCTCGCGCGATACGACGGATGTCCTTTACGTTACCAGCCGGGCATTCGAGTGTCGTCAGGTGGACGAGCTGCGGAAAAAGGTTCTGGAACTGCTCCAGCCGATCTTCAAGGCCGACTCATGCAACTTCTTCCTTGCCGCCGACGAGGACCGGCTATCGCTTAACGCGGTCGTGAGCAGTGGCATCGAGGAGAAATCGCTCTCCGACTTCCGCCAGCACTATCACAAGTACGACCCCTTCCTGAAGTTGAAGTCGCTTTTTATCAGGACGGCGGCCTGTACGACGGAGCAGGTCATCCCCTACGAAAAGCTCGTAAAGACATGTTACTACAACGATTTTCTGAAACCTCAATCGATCCACTCACAGCTCACCCTCTACCTCCACTCGGGGACGCGGCTCCTCGGCATCGTCGCCCTCTTCAGACCGAGGAACAGGTCGGTGTTCTCCGCGTCCGACAGAGAGAAGGCAGTATTGATGGTGCCGTCCCTCACGGGGGCGCTGGAGAGGACCGTCGCCGTCGAGCGGGACACGAGGAACCAGGAGATCATAGGCTCCATCGCGTCCGAGATATCGCACAAAGGGATCGTCATCCTGAATGAGCGTCGCGAGGTCCTCTACGCGAACGACACAGCCAGGGACATCATATCCGCCCTCGGCGGCCCGCGTACAGCGCCCGGCTGCGATGAATCTCCCCTCCCGGAGCGTTTCCTCGACTATTTGGGGCGTCAAACGGGCCATCCCGGGTTGGACCTGTTTACAAGAGAGACGAAGCAGCGGGTTTCCGTCAGCATCAGGCAGGAGACGTTCGCGGGCAAGTCCTTCTACAAGCTTTTGCTGGAGCCCGGGGAGGGTTCGTTTTGTCTGTCCCGAAAGCTCGCAGAGCTGGGCCTGACCGCCCGGCAGTCCGAGGTCGTCTCCCTTGTCTGCAACGGCTTCAGCAACAGGGAGATATCGGACAGGCTTTACATCAGTCACTACACGGTGGAGAACCATTTGCGGATGATCTATGAGAAGCTGCACGTCAAAAACAGGACGAGCCTCGCCCGTCTGGTCTCGTTGCTTTCCGGCCCGCCTTCCTCTAACCCGGCGTACGGCTCGTAGTAACTTTCATTCGCCCAGGTAACCTCGCCTGACCATGTCATTGTCCCTGAACTCCTCGATATCGCCCCCCAACACGACCTGCCCCACCTCCAGCAGGTAACCCCTCCGGGCCACTTTCATGGCCAAAAAGACGTTCTGTTCCACCAGAAGAACGCTCACGCGCGCCTCATTGATCGCCTCGATGATATGGGCCACCTCGGCCACCATCAGAGGCGAGAGACCGAGTGAGGGCTCGTCCATGAGAAGGAGCCTCGGTTTTGCCATGAGACCCCGGCCGATGGCCAGCATCATCTGCTCGCCGCCGCTTAAGCTTCCCGCCTTCTGGTTCCGACGCGCGTGAAGTATGGGGAAACGGTCGAAGACCCACTCCAGATCGTGCCTGATGCCGTCCTTGTCCTTGCGAAGACTCGCGCCCAGCTGGAGGTTCTGCAGCACGTTCAGGTATGGGAAAAGCCTTCTGCCCTCCGGGATGTGCACGAGGCCGAAGCGAATGATGTCGTACGGCTGCATGCCGTCGATCTTCCTGCCATCGAAGTAGACCTCCCCGGAAGCCGAAGGCCAAAGTCCTGAGAGGACCTTCAGGACGGTGCTTTTCCCTGCCCCGTTGGCGCCGATGATGGTAACGACCTCTCCTTCCGCTACGTGGAGGGAGACGCTCCTCAGAGCGACGGCCTTCTCGTAGCAGACGGTCAGATCTCTCACCTCAAGCAGCATCGTCTCTCCCAAAGTAGGCATTGATCACGTCCTGGTTTTGCCTGACCTCGTCCATCGGCCCGTCGGCGATCTTGGTGCCGAAGTTGATGACGACCATCCTGTCACACAGAGACCTGATCTTCATGTTGTGCTCGACGAGAAGAATGGTGATCCCCTGAGCCCTGATCTTCTCGATCACGGACATGGCAAACACGATCTCCTGGGGGCTCATTCCGCCGATTGGCTCGTCGAGGAGGAGGAGCTTCGGTTTGACGGCCAGGGCCCGCGCCATGGACAAAAGCTTCTGGTACCCGTGGGGGAGATTCTTCCCCAGAACGTCCCTCACGGGCTCTAACCCCACAAGGTGCAGGATCTCCATTGCCTGCTCCTCGATGTACCTCTCTTTCTCCTGGCAAGAGGCGGTGTTGAGCAACGCCTCCCAGAAGCCGTACCTCGGATGCACGTGGAAGGACGCAGCGATGTTCTCAAAAACGGTGAAATCGGGGAACAGGTAGGCCAACTGGAACGTCCGGCCGATCCCGAGCCTCGCGATCGTGTGGGGTTTCTTGTGCGATATCTCCTTTTCCTGAAAGAAGATGTGGCCGTGTGACGGCCGAAGAAAGCCCGTGATCAGGTTCAGGATGGTCGTCTTGCCTGCCCCGTTGGGTCCGATCAGACCGACGACCTCGCCCTCACCGACGGACATGTCGAGGAGAGATACGGCGGCGAGGCCGCCAAAATGCTTGGTCAGCGCCTTTGTCTCAAGGAGCACGGCCGGGCATCTCCCTTTTTTTCGATCTTGTAAGCTTCGATTGCAGTTGCTCGAACAGTCCGGCAATGCCCTGACGCATGAAGAAAACGACGAAGAGCATTATGCCTCCGAACACGAAGGGGGCAAAGGTCTGCAACGAGCGGACGATCTCGGGGACGATCACGAGAACGGCCGTTCCGATAATCGGTCCGGCGAAGCTCCCGGACCCTCCCACCAGCACGTAGATGAGCAGGTTGATGCTCGAGAGGAAGCCAAAGCTGCTTCGCGTGAGCACCATGTTATAGTGCGCATAGCCCGCCCCGGCAAGACCGGCAAAAAAGCACCCCACGGAGAACGCGAGGATCCGCATGCCCGACTCGTTGATGCCCACGGCGGAGGCGACCATGTGGGCCTGTGCGATCGCCTTCCAGCTCGTGCCGATGCGCGAGTGCTCGATCCTGTAAAGGACGAGCAGGATCAGAAAGGACAGGATCAGAAAGAAATAGTAGTAAGGGATTTTCGAGCCGTCAAAATCGATGTGAGGCAATCCGGGAACGGCGATGGCGGAGAGGGGGGGGATGTCGATCATCCCTATGTCTCCGCCCGTAATTCCCTGGAGCACCCCCAGGAGGGCCACGATGGCCAAACCCACAAATAGGCTCACCATGGAAAAATAGATGGCCCTCACCCTGGTCAGGGGGTATCCGATCACGGCGCCGAAGACCAGGGAGAAAAGCCCCCCTAGGGGCATCGTGAGCCAGGGCGTCCAGCCGAGCTCTTTCGCGAGAATGGCGGAGGCATAAGCCCCGACGCCCATGAAGGCGGCATGAGCAATGGAGATCTGGCCCGAAAGGAGTATAGTGCGGAGACTCGCCGCCGCCATGACGTAGATGAATGTGATGATGAGCGTGTGAAGATAATAGGGGGATGTCGTCGACAGCGGCACAAGGCAGAGAAGGACGACTATGCCCAGGGAGATGAAAAGCTTCTTCCTTCCCCCTCTTTTAGTTTTGATGCGCCTTTCTCCCGTCATGTTCACGCCTCGTGTCCGAAGAGCCCCTGTGGTCTGAATAGGAGCAGGATTATCACGATGCTGAGGCCGATCAGGTCCGTTGCGCTTCCGCCGATGAAAAGGGGAAGGGAGGCGTCCAGGAGGCCGAGGATCAGTCCCCCGATCAGCACGCCGCCAATGCTCCCGATGCCGGCGAGGATGACGATCTCGATTGCCTTAACGAGCATATAGTCGCCCATGAGGGGGCTCAGGCTCAACACGGCGCCCATGAGACTTCCTGCCACCGCGGCCAGAGCGCAGCCTATGGCGGTGGTAAGGGCAAAGATGCGGCGCGTATTTATCCCCTGGAGGGCGGCGGCGTCGAAGTCCTGAGAGACCGCGAGCATCTGCGTTCCAGTCTTGGTCTTTCTGATGAAAAGGATGGCGGCCGCGAGCAGGCACGAGCCGATCACGAAGGTAGCCAGCCTGTCGCCGCTCAAAGAGACGGTCCCGACCCTGAACACCCCCGGCACGAAACTGGGGATGCGCCGGATGTAGCTCCCGACGGTCACGTTGACTGTGGCCTCGAGGATGATGATGAGGGCGAGGGTGATCACGACGATACTGTTCATATCCTTCAGGAAGGGTCGAAAAAGGACCCTCTCTATAAGGAGGCCCAGGGCCCCGATCGCTACCGCCGAGATCAGGAGCGAAACCCATGGATTCATCCCGGCGCCGACGATCAGTTCGTAACAGATGTATCCGCCCGCCATGTATATGGCCGCATGGGCGAAGTTGAGGATGCCCAGGACGTTCATGAGGAGCGCGAAACCGAGCGCCACCAAGATGTATATGGCAGAAAGCATGAATACGTTCGCGACGGTCTGTACGGCAGCCTCTGATATCACCTTCTCTCTCCGCCCATTACCATACGGTTTTTCCCTTTCCTAAGGCAATCGGGCGCCCGGCAGGAGGGGACAGCCTCCTGCCGGGCCGGGTCTGTCTCAAGGACTATAGACGTCAACCCACTTTACCCACTTCACCTCGCCGTTCGTGAGAGAGACGATGGGGCACGGGTGGCACACCGTATGGTTGATGCCGTACGTTTTCAACCCGCCCATTTTTCCGGGACCGTAAAGTGTATCGATGGTCTTCATCTTCTCCCACGTATTCTTCACGACCGTGGGGTCGGTGCTGTTGGCGGCCTCGAGCACTTGCTTGAGCTCATACCAAGGGAAGAAACCCATCATATACATGCCGTTTGTCTTTCCGTATTTTGCCTTTGCCCTCTTCGTGACCTCCTTGATCATGGGCGTCATATCGGGGGAGTCGAGGTCCAGATTGTGGATAAAGAAATCGGTCGAATTCTCTTTCCCCGCAATCTCCCTTATCTGATAGGCATCGTCGTAATTGCCGCCGAAAACCGGGCCCTTGAAGCCCATCTCCCGTGTTATCCTGAGCATGCTTCCCGTGGCCTGGGGCCATCCGTTCGCAAATGCGATCGAATCCGGCTTCGTCGCCAGCACCTGCGTGATAATGGGGGTGTAATCCTCCGTTGTCATGGCCCATTTCGCTACCCCCGCCACCTTGAGCCCCATCTCGGATGCCCTCGCCGTGAAAAGCTTCTGAAGATAAGGCACCGAACCGTCATCGGGTATTATGTACGTGACGGTCTTTACCTGCGGGTAGCGCTCCTTCAGGTATTGCAGAGAGGCCCTCATCCCTTCTACCGTCGCATCCTGACAGAGAAATGCGTAAGGGGTCTTGGGACCGTACTCATTGGGCATTGCACAGTTGTACAGCAAAATGCGGAGCACCTTTGCCGGCTCGAGGACCGTCCCCGACGCCTGGACCATAAAGGGCACAACCGTTCCTATAACGAATTTTACCTTGTGATCGTAAGCCAGCTTCGTGGCGGCGGCCACGGCGCCGTCGGCCGTCCCTTTCATGTCTTCGATGATCAGCTTGACAGGCACCTTTTTCCCCTTGATCGTGACCCCTCCGTTTTCGTTGATCCATTCCTCTCCGAGCTTCGAGCCCTGTGCGACGTACGCCTCGGCCCCTGAGCCGAACCCCGTAAGACAGTAGAGTCCGCCTATCTTCAGTACGTTCTCTTCCGCGACGACGGCGGACCTTCCGAATGCAAGAAAGATCAGACAAAGCCCGCAAAGCATCAGAAATAAACCTTTCCCCTTCATTTTCTCCCCCTTTTTCGTTTGACTACATAATAATCTGGAAGATCGACGGGTGAAATTTGCTCTCCCGTCTCCAAAGCCATGGCTCCCCACCATCTTTTATCTCATACGGGGAAAGACGGGTCAATGACGGAAATCCGTCATTTTTCGAAAGTGACGCGTACAAAGGGGTCGCCGAACTCGCAGCCTGTCCACTCCTTCAGCAACAGCACAACGGCGTCAAGGTACTCCTTTTTCGAAAACCGGATCGTACATAGCTTCAGGTGCCGGTTGGTTTCGCGGAGGGCTGTCTCTGCCTGTCTACGCTCGACTACCTCGGCAGCGACCGCCTGATAGGTCTTCTCCGGTTCCGGGGTGTTAAAACTGTGTTATCAGGGCAAAAGAGGTGTGAAGGCTCTATGAGATCAAGAACTGCTGAGGGCACCGGCCGGTGAAAATAGGTGCCGGCGGGGAACATCTACGGTTGGATTGAAGCCGGCGTCCCCGTCTTTTTTATAGACGATTCGATTCCCGTCACCTGTCCAATTTGAGAATCCCGCTCTGCCGGAGAATTTCATCTGCAACTTCGTACGTATCGATCGACCCGGCGCAGACGTCACTCACGTATTTGTCTATTGTGCCGTTAAGGAAAGCGGTCCTGGTAATGCGGTTGATGATTCGGGACTTGATGATCTCCATGATCTCGGACTTAATCTGGGTCTCTCTTTTCGACAGAATAAGGTTATGTTCGCACAGGTATTGCCGGTGTTGCCGTACGGCCTCCATCAAGTCTTCGATCCCGCAGCCCGTGGTGCCGATGGTTCTCACAATGGCCGGCTTCCATTCGTTCTCGTGACAGTTCAGGCTGATAAGACACTCGAGATCGGCGATAGTCTGGCTCGTCCCTTCCCTGTCCGATTTGTTTACCGCATAGATGTCCCCTATTTCCAGAACACCCGCCTTCAGGGATTGGAGGTAGTCGCCCATTCCCGGAATGAGGACCAGGACTATTGTATCGGCCACCTGGATCACCGAAACCTGGTTCTGCCCGACACCGACCGTTTCCAGAATAATGATCTCTTTCCCCATCGCCTCCATTACCGCAATGAAACCCCTGGTGGCATAGCAGATTCCTCCCGTATGGCCGCGGGTGGCTGCTGAACGGATGAAGAGGCGCTCGTCGCCGTCTATCTCTTTCATTCGTTCACGATCCCCCAGTAGGCTGCCTCCTGAAAACGGGCTTGTCGGGTCGATGGCGATAATGCCGACGTTCTTGCTCTCACCGAGAAAGGAGCGAGCAATTTTACTGATCACCGTGCTCTTTCCCACCCCCGGCCAGCCGGTAATGCCGAGAACATAAGATGTCCCGGCGACCGTACGCAGTCTTCGCAGGCATGCCTCCGCCCTGTCGCTCTCGTCTTCGATCAGTGACATCAGCACAGAAGCGCATCTTTTATCGCCCTGTCTGACGCCCGTTATGATGTAATCATCAGAGTAGTTCATTGGTAAATAGGCCTCAACCATGCTATCGCCGACGGACTGTATAATCTTCTTTTTGCCGACAAGACAGGAGTCAACGGCGTGCCCTTCTGACCGTTGCTTCCCCAAGACCCGGCGCTCCCCCGGTGACAACAGCAGTCTTCTCCTTACGCTCCATCGTCGCACCTCGTATTGCTTTTCTCAGTGTTCAGCAGACGGTCTCCTTGAGTTTGCTGAGCAACGCGTCCCGTCTCGTCCCCGGCGTAAAGACCGCGTGGACGCCTATCCTGTTCAGCTCAGCCACATCGACGGGAGGTATCACCCCGCCGATAATGAGCTTTAAGTGGGCCATCTCTTTCTCCTTGAGGAGGGTCACGAACCTGCGGGCATAGGCCACGTGCTCGCCGCCTAGGAAGCTGACGCCGATGGCATCCGCGTTCTCTTCGAGGGCGATCTGCAGGACCCGCTCGGGCGTATTGTAGAGCCCGGTGTAGACCACCTCGTAGCCGCCGTCCATGAGCCACTTCGAGACTATACGTATGCCGTTGTCGTGACCGTCCAGACCGACCTTGGCAAGGATGATTTTCTTCTTCGTCATTGTCATCGGATCTCCTCCCTTCGTTTTAGCGCGGTATCTCGAAGTTGCATGCCTGCCTCATGGCATCGCAGATCTCCTGTAAGGTGGCCTTCGCTTTCACTGCCTCCATGATGGGCTCGAACATGTTGGTCTCAGGCTTATTCTTCGTCAGATCATAGAGCTTCTGCAGGCTCCTCTTCACCGGTTCCTGGTCCCGCGTCTTCTTATAGTTCTGCACATACTCTATCCTCTTCGCCTGCATGTCCTCGGCGTGCCTGAAGATGTTGATATTGACGTCATCCTCCTCGTCAACGAACTTGTTGACGCCCACGACGGTCAGATCGCCGCTCTCGATGCCGTCCCCGTACTTGTACCGGGCCTCGTTGATGCGCTCTTCCACCCAGCCGTCCTTGTAGACCTGGAGAAAGCCGCCCTTCTCCTCGATCACCTTCATGAGGTCCCAGGCCCTCTCCTCTATCTCGTCCGTGAGGCGCTCGACGAGGTAGCAGCCGCCGAGGGGGTCGGAGCTACAGGCGACCCTGCTCTCATAGGCGATGATCTGCTGGGTGCGGACCGACAGCTTGTGACTCTCTTCGGTAGGCAGGGAGTAAGCCTCGTCGTACCCCGTCGTATGGATCGACTGCGTGCCCGCGAGCACCGCCGCGAGGGTCTGGATGGTCGCCCTCACGATGTTGTTGAGGGGCTGCTGGGCGGTGAGCGGCAGGGCCGCCGTCTGGATGGCCGTCCTCCAGGTCATGCTGCGCGGGTTCTTGGCATGGAACTTCTCCTTCAGCATCCTGGCCCATATCCGCCGCATGGCCCGCAGCTTCGCCACCTCCTCGAAAAGGTCGATGTGGGCGCATGAGAAGAAGGCCATCCTGTGGGCAAAGCTGTCCACGTCGAGTCCTCTCCTGACGAGGCCCTTGATGTAATCGGAGACGAGGGCCATGGAGAAAGCCGCTTCCTGGACCGCGTCTACGCCCGTCTCGCGCATGTTGTAAGCGTTGATGTTCAGGATGTTCCAGCGGGGGATGCGGGGCGTGATGTATTCCATGATGTCGTAGCCGATCTTCACGGAGAGGTCGAAGGGGAACCAGGCCATGTTCGACTGGAGGGTAGGCCCTACGTTCTGCGTGACCGAACAGTTCATGATCGTGCCGATCAGCTTCTCCCAGGGTACGCCCCGCTCGTTGGCGAGCAACAGGTACTGCGCCATGGTGACCGCGGAAAAGGGCGGCTGGATGATGAGCGTCGAACTCACCTTGTCGGGGGCTATGCCGTCATAGAGCGCCCTCATGTCCTCGTAGGTGCTCATCGAGGTGCCCTGAAGCCCTGCGTCGGCCTGCGCCAGAGGATAGTCGGCGTCGAGGCCGTACTTCGTCGCCACGTCCACGTCCATGTTTATCCCCGTCTCGCCCACGGCGAGGAGATATTTCAACCGCTTGTTGCTCTCTTCCGGCGAGCCGAAGCCGCTCTGCTGGCGTCTGGTCCAGAGCCTCCCCCTGTACATGTCCCGATGAATGCCGCGAGTATAAGGGTACTGGCCGGGGTCCGCAAGTTCCTTGTTCCAGTCGGCCTTCGTGTAGTACTCCTTGTAATCGATCCCCGAGAGGGATTTGAAATTAGGGAGCCTTTCTCCCTCGAGATAGGTAGAACCAACTTCCGCCTTACTGCTCATCGCTTTACACCTCCGTAGGTATTCTCAAATATTCCGTCTCGACGAAGTCTCAATAGAAACAGTACGGCCACTTGAGCCTCATCCGCCTATTTTTTTTCACCGGCTTCCCAATCGAGCTTTTTGGGAGAGCGATGTATATATCGCCGGACGAGCGCCTTTTTCGCAATGTCATGCAATGGCCATGCCGCCGGTTTTGGGCTGCGTGGCTTTACAATCTCTTGCCTGCTCGCGCGCAGTCTCCCACCCGCCGAAGATGAAAGAGGTCAAAAAAGGGGTTGCAGCGGGAGAGACTATTGTTGTATGCTTCTCATACACGTGAGAAGCCGATCTTCTCAGAATTGGCCGAGAATTTAAAGATTCGATTGTAATGTATTGATTTGTGGACATGTATATAATATCATTGAGGGTGTGCGTCGATTTTTGGACTGGACAGCTTTTTTTGTGATAGGGTGGTTCCGGTGAAGAACGAGGCAGGAGGCCGGGGACCGGCAGCGGGGAGGTTGGTGAAAAGAGGCGGGGATCTCTGGGCAGACCCGCTTTCCGGAGAACGGGGGAATTGATGGAACTTTTGGATGCTATGAAACAACAGTTGGTCAACGTCGTCCTTGAATCGATCGATGGATACGAATTAACGCCTTTGGTTCTTGATATGATTAAATTCCTGCTCAAAAGCGTGTATGAAGGGCTGGTTCTGTTTGACAATGAACGTAAGATCCAGTTCATGGACAAATGCTCGGAGAAGGTTTTTGGGCTGGAGCCCGGAGGGGCGAGAAACCTTGAGATCAAGGACCTTATACCTGATCACGAGATTGAAACGGTCCTGAGGACCGGTGTCCCGAAGATCAGTATTCAGGAATTCAAAGGTCAGAAGAGAATCATTTTGAAACTGCCGCTCAAAAAGAATGGGAAAGTGATAGGTGTTGTAGGCAGGGGCGTCCTCCACAATTTCGAGGAGATCGAGAACCTGATTAGAGAAATAGAAGACCTGAAGGCGAAGATAGCCTACTACAAGAGAAAGGATAAGCAAGCAAACGCACACTATACCTTCGATGAGGTGCTGGGCATCAGCAAGGGGTTCAGAGAGGCCAAGGAACTGGCGATCAAGGCAGCCGGGACCGAGGCCAACATCCTGTTGGAGGGGGAGAGTGGAACAGGAAAGGAATTATTTGCCCATAGCATACACAACGCAAGCAGGAGAAGGAGCAAGCCTTTCATCCGGGTGAACTGTCCTTCCATCCCCTTCGAGCTTGCCGAATCTGAGTTGTTCGGCTACGAGAGAGGCGCATTCTCAGGCGCGAAGAACGAGGGAAAACCGGGTAAGTTCGAACTGGCCGAAGGCGGGACTGTGTTTCTCGACGAGATCGGCTCCCTTCCTCTCGGCATTCAGGCCAAGCTGCTGAGGGTGCTGCAGGAGAGAGAAATTGAGAAACTGGGGGGAGGAAACACCATCAAGGTCAACTTTCGATTGATTGCCGCAACCAACGTAAGATTAAGTGAGTTGATCACCACGGAGCGTTTCAGAGCCGACCTTTTTTACAGATTAGATCAAGTACCGATCAAGATCCCCCCGTTGAGAGAAAGGTCGGAGGATATAGCTTTATTCATTCGTTATTTCCTCGAAAAAATCAACAGGAGGCTGAATACGAATATATCCCGAATATCGGACGAGGCTTTCAACATAATGACGAATTACAAGTGGCCCGGAAATGTAAGGGAGTTGGCTAATGTACTGGAACAATCGATCTTGAACGTCCGGCAAGGCGATGCGATACAACCGGAAAATCTCCCGTCGTTCATCTTCGAGAAATCATATTCCGTGAATGAAAACGACTCTTCCCTGAAAAATGTTTTGCTGGATGCCGAAAGGCAAGCGGTCGAGAGGGCCTTGGCCATTACCTCCGGCAATAAGAGGAGGGCCGCCAAATTATTGGGAATTCAGCGATGCGTTCTTTACCAGAAATTGAAAAAACACCGTTTGTGTGAAAGCACCGCCTCTTAAGCATATCCTGAATAATTCATCTGAATAATTCATCCGGGTACGCGTTGATTTTCTCTATTGTCGCTGCTATCTCATAGACCCTGCGGGCCGTGCGGGCCGTAAACCTGCCTCACCGACGCAATGTGTATGCCATACATCTCCGCACTCAGAGGCGACATTTTTCGTCTTCTTTTGCTCTCCTTGTTCGAGGACATTGGATAATCACCCGTGGTCGATCGGACGGGGCGCGTCGAAGAGAGTGTGTAGCTTTTCAAACATGTCTACAATTATATACATACGACGAATGTTTTTGTGTGACGAGCCAATCGTTGAATGATCCGTTCTTACTATGTATCAAAACGTATACAACTTAATATTCCCTGCTCACCACCCGTTTTTGATAGCCGAATAAGCCGGGAATTGTCGTAAAAATCATAGCAGATCAGGAAAATGGCATTTCAATTCTCCCTCGCCAATAGAGCTTTCACCCAATGGTACAGGTATTGCTGTACCGGGTAAAGCGAGTGAAGCGAGCCAAAGTCTAACTTGAGGAGGTGTACTTTCATGGAAGTCAGAAAAGTCGGAGTGGTTGGCCTGGGAACAATGGGAAACGGTATCGCTCAGGTAACGGCCGAGGCGGGTTTTGAGACAGTTGGATATGAGATCGGTTCAGAGTTCCTCACTAAGGGCTTAAAGACTATCGATAGCACTTTGAATCGGGGCGTATCGAAAGGAAAGTATGACAAGTCCTATAAAGACGCAGTGATGGCGAGAATCAAGGGGACTACCGATCTCAGCGCGCTCGGCGACTGCGATCTTGTTATTGAGGCCGTCCCCGAGAATCTTCAGGTAAAAAAGGACCTGTTCGCAAAGCTCGATCAGGTCTGTCAGAAAAAGGCCATATTTGCCACCAACACCTCATCTTTCTCCATAGGAGAGCTGGGCGCCTGCACAGGGAGACCGGACGCCTTCGTGGGAATGCATTTTTTCAATCCCGTACCGGTCATGAAACTGGTGGAAGTTGTCAAATCGCTCAGTGTAAGCGAGGAGACCATCAATACAGTCTTCAAGTACGCTTCGGCCATAAAGAAGCAGCCGATTCTGGTCAAGGATTACCCGAGTTTTGTCGTCAACGTGCTGTTGAACGTTTACTTCGTTGAGGCGATCAGGCTGCTGGAACAAGGCATCGCGGGCGCCGAAGAGATCGACACGGCAATGAAGCTCGCCTGCGGATATCCGATGGGTCCTTTCACGCTCATGGATTTTGCAGGCCTGGACATTTTCGTGGGTGCCTTCGAATACTGTTACAATTCCTACAAGGACAAGAAATATGCGCCGCCTTTGTTACTTAAAAAGCTGGTTCAGGCAGGATACCTCGGGAGAAAAACGGGGAAAGGATTCTACGACTACTCTACGGATCCCCCTAAGCCTATAAGCCTGAATATGTAAGGCCGGCCCTTGGGATGGCGCCGGAAGGAAGGTACCTGATGGAGGCCCGGCCCCGGAACGCCAAAGATTTGGTGAGATGGAATGTAACGAGAAGAAGCAGACCGGACCGTTTTCCTTAAGATAAGGTTTTTGAGAGAAAGAATTATCCCAATTTATGAAATGGAGGTTGAAAATGGACCGAGATGTAGTTGTTGTCAGTGCAGTGAGAACGCCTTTTGGAAGATTCGGGGGACCCATGAGGGATATCCCCCTGGAAGAATTGGGTGCCCTCGTGATGAAGGAGGTCATGGGGCGCGTCAATCTCCCTATGGATACAGTGGAGGAGGTCTATGTGGGCAATGCCCTCTCTGTTCAAGGCTATCCCCCGTCAGTGATCGGGAGGCAGATGGTCCTTAAGGCAGGCTTTCCCGATCATATGTTTGCCGTCACCCTGGATGCAGCCTGTACCTCCAGTCTGGTCGCTGCCCGATTAGGCTATCGCGCCATCAAGCTGGGGGAGTGCGAGACTACCCTCGCCGTGGGGGCAGAGAGCCAGAGTCGATCAGGACTGATCATTCCCTACCACGTCCGCTGGGGAACCAAATATGGACACGTGGTGGCGAACGATTTTTACGCCGGTCTGGTCTACCCGGGGTTTAAATCGGCTTCCGCCGACACGGCGGATGTTTCCCTCGAGTACAATGAGGGTCGCGAAGAGCAGGATAGATGGGCTTACATAAGTCAAATGCGCTATGCCCAGGCTTTCAAGGAAGGAAAATTTAAGGTAGGGGACGAGCTGATGTCTGTTGAAATCCCTCAGAAAAAGGGTCCGCCCATCGTCGTCGACAAGGATGAGCAGCCGAGGCCCGATACGACCATAGAAAAATTGGCCGCCCTCGAGACCGTCTTTGGAAGCCTCACCGTGACGCCGGGAAATGCTCCGGGCATGAATGACGGCGCTTCCGCGGTCTTGTTGATGTCCAGGAAGAAAGCTGAAGAGCTCGGGCTGCAGATCCTGGCAAAAATTGTGGCCTGCGGGGGTTATGCCAGCAAGCCGAGATACATGGCGGCAGCTCCTGGTTTCAATATTCAGTGGCTTCTCAAGAAAGCGGGGATGACGATCGATGACATGGATCTCATTGAGATCAACGAAGCCTTTGCGGCGATGGCCATAATCGGTACCCGTATTCTCGCTGACGGAGACGAAAAGAAATTGAATGTCCTTCGGGAGAAAACGAATGTGAATGGCGGCGCTGTGGCTATCGGACATCCCGTGGGGGCTTCAGGATGCAGGCTCCTGATGACGATCGTGAACGAACTGAGGCGGAGAGGTGGAGGAACAGGCGTTATATCACTCTGTGGTGGTCTGGCTCTCGCGGAAGCGATGATCGTGGAAGTATAATAGAAGTCTCCCTGACAGGGGAGTAGACAAAAAAAAGGGGGGTCCCGATGAAGACGTATGTTGTTGGTGTCTGTGCCATTGCTCTGGCTCTAGGTGTAAGTTTTCTGCCCGCACCCGGTTTTGCTGCAGAACCCGTGTTCAAGCTGAAGTACGCCAGTTTCATGCCGAGTATGCATAAGGTTTCGCTATTGTCTGATGAATGGTGCAAGGAGGTACAGAAGAGGACGAACGGACGCGTAAAGGTCTCGTACTTTTCATCCGGTACGCTGGTTTCCGCCAACCAGATGTACGATGGTGTGGTGAAAGGCGTCATCGACATCGGTTTTAGCGTCATATCGTACACCCCCGGGAGGTTCCCCCTTACCGAGGGTCTCTACCAACCCCTGGGGGTCAAGACCGCTTATCAGGCGACAAAGATGGCCAATGCCTTTTACCAGAAATACAAACCGAAGGAATTTGACGATGTAAAACTGTTCTATCTGCACCAAAACGGTCCCGGCTACATTCATACGAAGAAGCCGGTCAAGAAATTGGCAGACCTGAAGGGTCTCCGGATAAAGTCAGATGCCCAGACTGCTTTGATTGTTACCGCCTTGGGTGCCACACCCACTACCATGCCCATGCTCGAGACATACGACGCTCTGAAGCGAGGCCTAGCCGATGGCGTCATCCTGGGGTCAGAAACGCTGCAGGGATTTAAGTTCGGGGACGTCTGCAAGAACACGTATATAAACTACGGAGCCACATACTCGGCCACCTTCTGGATTGCCATGAACAAGGAAAAATGGAATTCCCTTCCGAAGGACATTCAGCAGATCATTGACAAACTGAACGAAGAATGGGTCGAGAGGCAGGGAAGACTGTGGGACCAACTAGATGAGGAATTTTTTACTCTTGCGAAAAAAACGGACCACCAGGTTTTTTACGCGACACCCGAGGAGCAGGCAATCGCGGCTCAGAAAGTGCGGTCGATATTTGATACGTATGTAAAAAATACGAAAGAGAAGGGTTTGCCGGGTGAAGAGGCAATGAAATGGGCCATGGAGTACCTTAAGACTGCGCCCTTGAAGTAAGGTGATCGGCATCATTCGGGACAAGAGAGGCAACAAAGGAGATAACGATGAATGTTTTCTCGATATTCATCAGAAGTATCTGCCGGATCCTTCTGATCGTTGCAGGAATAGTGCTTGCCTTCATGCTGCTTTTTACCCTTACGGACGTTATCGGGAGGGTATTTGGTAAACCTATTCTCGGGGTATATGAGGTTATTTCATTCTTGGGCGCCGTCGTAATCGGTTTTTCTCTTCCCTACACATCGTTGGTCAAGGGACACGTCATAGTCGACTTTATGATTGAAAAAATGCCGGGGAAGGCAGGGAATGTGATGCAAGTTGCCACGCGGATTCTCAGCATAGCGCTCTTTCTTTGGATGGCCTGGAATTTCGTTGACATGAGCCTTGACCTCGTAAAGTCAAAGGAGGTCACCCAAGTGTTCAGAATGCCCTATTACCCAATTTCATTTGGAGTGGCGTTCTGCTGCATCATCCAGTGCTTGACCCTTTCTTTGGAGATCATAGAGATTATGGGAGGTCGGCATGGATGAGATAACAACGGGAATAGTCGGTACATGTGTGCTGATGGCAATGTTTTTGACCGGCATTGAGTTGGCATACGGCATGACCGTTATCGGCTTCATCGGGCTTGCTTATCTCGGCACGTTGAAGGGGGCCTCCAATCAGGTTGTCAAAGACTTCTTCGATACATTCACCTCCTACGGGTTTACTGTGATCCCTCTTTTTGTGCTCATGGGTCAGGTCGCTTCGAATTCGGCTATTGCCAAGAAGCTCTATAACGCAGCCGAGAAGTTCGTCGGTCATATCCCCGGTGGTCTGGCAATGGCGACCGTGGTAGGCGCGACCATGTTCAAGGCCATGTGCGGCTCGACCCTCGCAACCTGCGCGACCTTTGCCGGTATCGCAATCCCTGAAATGACGCGGCTGGGCTACAGCAGGAAGCTTTCCTGTGGTGTGGTGGCCGCGACCGGTACCCTGGGGATGTTGATACCTCCGAGTATTCCCCTTATTATTTACGGCATGTTGACGGAACAATCGATAGGTAAGCTCTTTCTCGCCGGTATCATTCCAGGCTTGCTCATATCATTGCTTTTCATAGCCGTTATTTACGGCTGGGTGAAGATTAATCCATCCATTGGTCGACCGACACCGAGATCGACGTGGAAGGAGCGGGCGAGTGCGTCGCCTGAGTTTTTCTGGGTCGCGGTGATCTTTTTCGCGGTTATCGGGGGACTCATGAAGGGATGGTTCTCGCCGACAGAGGCGGGAAGCATCGGGACGGCGGCGGTGCTGGTATTGGCATATGCCAAGAGGAGCCTCCCTTTTCATTTACTGGTGAAAGCCTTCAAGGAGGCTCTTCTTACGGCCTGCATGGTGCTCGCACTTCTTGCCGGTTCGCAAGTTTTCGGTCATTTCCTGGCGGTAACGGAGATCCCTTTTACCGCTGCCGACTGGATCGCCGGTTTGTCTTTAAACAGGAACCTGGTCATGGTTTTCATTATGCTCATCTACCTGCTCGGCGGTTCAATCATAGACGACATGGCCTTCATGATCCTTGCGACCCCGATTTTCTATCCCGCTGTGGTAAAGCTGGGTTTTGATCCCATCTGGTTCGGCATCATTATCGGCGTTACTCTTATGATCGGCGTTGTCATTCCGCCCGTGGCCATAGCCGTCTTCATTGTAAAAAACATCACAGGAGAGCGGTTCAATGTGATATATGCGGGGGTCTATCCGTTTCTCTTAAGCCTCGTTACGTGCGCTGCCTTGCTTTTCTTTTTTCCTCAGATTGCCACGTGGCTGCCTTCCGTTATCACAGAATAGGGATTGGGAAGTGAATGATTGAAAATAGCAGAAGGAGGCACGTTGTGAGACCACCGAATTTAGCCAGCTACTTCGAGAACGCGGCGTTCGCCCACCCCTCGAAGACCGCGTTGATCTTCGAGGGGGAGGGGAGCTGGACGTTCAGGCAAGTTGACGAGGCGGCGAACCGCGTCGCGAACGGCCTGGTCGACCTCGGCGTCGAGAAGGGGGACAGGGTGACGGTCTTTCTCCCTAACTGTCCGGAATTCTTCCCCTGGTTCTTCGGGCCCATGAAGATGGGCGCTGTCGTAAACCCGCTGAACATCATGCTGAAAGAGCGGGAGCTCGACTATATATTGGACGATTGCGAGCCGACCGTCGTCGTCACTGCCCGGGAAAAGGCCGGTGAGATGCTGAAGGTCATCTCCTCGAGACCCGACGGGAAGGTAAAGAAGATCATCATTGTCGGCGGCGCCGAAGGTGCGAACATCCTCAACTATGAGAGCTGGGCGGCGGGGCAGTCGAAGGAGTTCTCGGCCATTCAAGTCGACGAGGGTGATCTCGCCGCCATTCTCTACACGTCCGGGACGACAGGCAGGCCCAAGGGCGCGATGCTCACGCACGCCAACCTCTGGACGAACGCGCGGTACTGCGCGGACTGGGCGGAAACCACCTGCAAGGACGTCGGCGTCAGCTCTTTGCCCCTCTTTCACATCTACGCCATAAGTCACGTATTCGGCGAGTTGTGGATGGAGGCGGGAACGATGGTCTGGCACAGGCGATTCGATGCGACGGCACTCCTGGAATCGATGGTCAACCACCACGCCACCTGTTTTCACGGGGTAGCCACCATGTACCATGCCTTCCTGAACCATCCGGCCCTCGACGACTACGCGAGGGGCATCACACTGCGCTACTGCGTGACAGGCGCCGCGGTGACGCCTGAGCCTATCACAAAAGCGTGGAACGCGAGGTTCGGCTCCATATGTGAAGGATACGGCAGCACCGAGGCGGCAGGCTCGGTCTGCGTTAATCCGCTGCCTGGCAAAGGCGTGCAGAAATGCGCTTCGTGCGGCATACCCATGGTGCCCGAGATGGAGATGAAAATTGTGGACCAAGATGGCCGGCCGGTAAAGCAGGGAGAAGCAGGCGAGCTGCTCCTGCGGGCCCCGAGCATCATGCAAGGCTACTGGCGCAATCCCGACGCGACAGCCAAGGTTTTGCGAGACGGTTGGTACTATTCGGGTGATATCGCTTACTTTGACGAGGATGGATACTACTACATAAAAGACAGAAGGAACGACATGATCATAAGGTCCGCCTTCAATATCTACCCCAAAGAGATCGAAGACCTGCTCTATACCCACGATGCTGTTGCAGAGGCGCAGGTGGTGGGTGTGCCTGACCTCGCGAAAGGTGAAGAAGTGGTGGCGTGCGTTGCATTTAGATCGGGCACCGCCCTCACCGAGCAGGAGGTTATCGACTACTGCAGGAAGAACCTCGCGGCATACAAGGTACCCAGGTATGTGAAGATCTTCGATGCCCTGCCCAAAACCGTGACCGGCAAGCTGGAGAAAGTCTCCTTGAGGCGCATGCTGGAGAATGAATTCGGGAAGGCGTACTGACGAAGCTGTTTTCGGCGGACCGATAGGGTCTCATGAGGAAAGGAGAGAGGCGCGCATGAGTTTTGAATTGACTGACATGCAAAAGGATATTCAGAAGGCGGCCAGGGATTTCGCCGAAGGCGAGATTGCGGACGTTGCCGTCGAGTATGACCGGAGGGAAGAGTTCCCCAGGGCCATCTGGAAGAAGGCGTGTGGGCTGGGATTTATCGGGTCCTTCATCAAGGAGGAGTACGGGGGACCCGGCATGGGGTTCACGGAGTACGCCCTCATCATGGAGGAGTTCTGGAGGGTGGACGGCGGCTGCGGGAATATGATTCTCACCGCCTTCGGGGCAGAGGTACTACAGGAGTTCGGCACGGAAGAGCAGAAGAGGACGTACCTGCCCAGGCTCCCCAGCGGGGAACTCATCATGGGGACAGCGATCACTGAGCCCGACGCGGGAAGCGACATGCTCTCGGGGACGACGACGGCCCTTAAGCAAGGCGATGAGTACGTGCTCAACGGGAGCAAGATGTTCATCACGAACGGCACCTTTGCCGATTTCCTCCTCGTGTTCGCGGTTACAGATCCGAAAGGGAACCGCTACCACAGACACAGCTTCTTCATTGTCGAAACGGACCGGCCCGGCTACGAGGCAACCAAGCTGAAAGGCAAGATGGGCATACGCGCCTCCGAGACGTCGGAGGTCTCACTCTCCAACGTCCGCATCCCAGGAAAGAACCTGGTCGGCGATGTCGAGAATGAAGGCTTCAAACAGGTCATGTATCTCTTCAACATAAACCGCCTCATTGCCGGGGCGTCGGGGTTGGGGGCCGCGCAAGGGGCTTTTGAAAAAGCCGTCAGCCATGTGCAGAAGAGGAAGCAGTTCGGGGTGACCCTCGCTTCTTTCCAGGGCGTGCAGTTTATGATCGCAGAGATGGCGGCGAAGATCGAGGTGGCGCGCAACACGCTCTATAAAGCGTGCTGGCTGATAGACAGCGGCAAGTTCGACCCGAAGGTCATCGCGATCGCAAAGCTCTTTTGCGGTGAGATGGCGGTGCAGGTAGTGAACGACGCGCTCCAGCTCCACGGGGGATACGGGTATCTGTCCGAGTATGGCGTGGAACGCCACTACCGGGACGTCAAAATCGTGGAGATCTACGAGGGGGCGCGGGAAATCGAAAAGATAACCATTGCAAGAGAGATACTGGGCAGATGAAAGAGGGCATGTGACCGGTCCCCGATGGTTGAAGCGAGGAACTATAGTAACTCCGAACAAAACGGTTTAGCCCTGCGAAAAGTAGACTCGATACGGCTGGTTTAAGAGGGTCTTTCATGAAGTCCGGTCTATCCCTTACCAAGGCCTGGTTTGCTTTTTTTGCGTCGAGTGCTTCCCCGGCTTCATTTTTACATTGCCGCCGGCAGGTTGGGCGGCAGACAGGTTGGGGGTCCGTGTGGTGATATTGGCCGGTATGCTCTTCGGAGGCATCTTCTTGATCGCCATGTCCTTTGCTCCGGGCTACATCATAGCGCTGTTCCTCATGTTCATGGCCGGCTGGCGCGTTGGCTTCTTACTCCTGGGCATTTTGGCCATAGTATTCGGGATACTCTCTTTTATACTCTACAGAACCCCTCCGAAGGATGGGGCCCTGATCTCTTCGATTATATCCCGGAGGAAGCTTTCCCCGAGCGGTTCGTAAGAGTTGTTCGACGCAGCGATAATGATGGAAGTAGAGAACATGAAGGAGGACCAGAAAGATGGAAAAATCCACATATATTCGATGGGAAGAAGAGGGCGGGATCGGCACGGTTACTATCGACAACCCCCCGGCAAATTCCTTGGGAAAAGCAGTCCTTACAGAACTGGCGAGTGTGCTGGATGACGTTTCATCGACATCCATCAAGGCCCTGATCATTACCGGAGGTAAGGGGAAAATATTTGTTTCCGGCGCAAATATCAAAGAGTTGGTCGATATGGACAAGGACGAGGGGACCAGAACGGTTTCATATGTGCAGGAGGTGTTCTCCAAGGTACGGCTTTTCCCCCGGCCTGTTTTCTGCGCCATCAATGGGCACGCGTTGGGAGGAGGCTTGGAATTGGCCTTGCATTGCGATTTCAGGGTAGCTGTAGAGGGAGTGAAATTCGGCCAGCCGGAGATAAGTCTGGGTGTGTTGCCCGGCGCCGGAGGTACCCAGCTTCTCCCGCGCTTGATCGGTCTTGCCAAGGCGCGGTGGCTCCTCCTCAGCGGCCAGACGCTCTCCGCCCAGGAGGCCCTGGCGTGCGGGCTGGTCGATCGTGTTGTGAAGGCCGAATCCCTTCTCGAATCCACGAGGGAGATGGCCCGCCAGATAGCCGAAAAACCCCCGCTGGCTGTTCAGGCTATCAGAAAGATGTTGAGGCTTGTGCAGAGTCCGGCCCTGGCGGAGGGGATGGAAGGGGAGACGGAGATGTTCGGGGAGCTTTGCGCCACAGAGGACAAGAGAGAGGGAGTAGTTGCGTTCCTGGAGAACAGAAAAGCAGAATTTCAAGGAAAATAAAGGAGGACCGTGTGTCGGAAAAAATTATCTTTGAAAAAGAGAACGGCGTCGCGACGATCCGGATCAATCGTCCGGAAGTAATGAATGCCTTCGACACAGAAACCGAGGAGAAGCTGGCAAGGGCAATCAATGATGCCTGGCAGGACGATGCCATAAAAGCGCTGATCATCACCGCGGTCGGAGCGGCTTTTTGCACAGGAGTCGACATTGCAGGGATTGAAGGGCAGAGCGCACAAGCAGTGAACGCGTCTTTGAAACATGCTCAAAAGATAATCGAGGCTTTGGCCAACATGGAGAAACCGGTGATAGCGGCAGTCAACGGTCTCGCGGTAGGCGCCGGGTGCAGCATTGCCATGGCCTGCGATATCATTATTGCATCGAGCAATGCGAAGTTTTCTCAGAACTTTGTGAAAATCGGGTTGGTATCGGATATGGGAGGCATGTATTTTCTGCCCAGGATGGTCGGTCTCGCGAGGGCAAAAGAGCTGCTCTTCACGGGTGCGACCATAGATGCCGAAGGGGCCCGGGAAATAGGGATGATCAACAGAGTGGTTGCGGAAGGCGATTTGGGAGGGGCTGCAAAGGAATTGGCGCGCCAGATTGCCGCCGGGCCCATTACACCGATCGGGTTGATGAAGAAGATCCTGAATCAATCGACGTATCTTGATCTCCCTACGCTGCTCGACCTCGAAGCCCAGGCCCAGATGGTATGTTCTCAAACCGACGATCATAAGAAAAGGGTGCAAGCTTTCCTGGAAAGAAAAAAGAAGAAATGAGTATCACGGCTGCGGGCGGGGGAGCCCCCGCGACGAGGGCTCCTGCCCTGAACCTTAAGAGGTTTTGATCGAACCCCCCCCATCGCGGCGGCTGTTTTCTTTAGATTATGCCGGAGAGCGAGGAAATTTGGAACTATAGCGTAAGATATCCGGCGGGGGAGATGCTGGTAGCGAGCATTACCATGTTTATGTGCCGATCGGTCATCCATAAATCTCCCTGCCGGTGCTCGGGTTGAAGCCAGAAGGCTTCGATAGTCTCCGCCAGTCGCTCATACGGCCGCAAGGCTCTTATCCGGTCGTCCAGGTCGTATTCTTCAGGAAAAAGCGGCTTATTTCTCCCGATCAGGTCCGAAAGTCCCTGAAATGCGCGTAATCCTATCGACAGACCGAGTTCGCGGAAGGCCAGGCGGTCATTTGCGGGAAGGTTCATCCGGTCCAGGTCGAAAGCCTTGAGACCCAGAAGGGCGGCCTCCAGCAGGATGACAAGCAGGCCTGACTGCGAGAAATAGCCTGCCGTCATCAACCGGGCCACGGATAAGGTGTCGGACAGGAGGCCGCCGATGCCAAGAGGGTCGTCGGTGACCCAACTCCTCCCCTTGCACATGCCGGCCATATCGGCGATCTCCTCTCCCAGGTCCGCCGACCCTTCCGGATCTCCCGCGGCTGTCGCCGCAAGCCGGGTATACGTGATCAACCCATCCAAAGGATCGTGGAGACCCATGGACTGGACCAGAGGGTAGGAGAGGTCTGTACTCATCTTCCAGTACATCCGTTTCTGTCTGTCCGCAGACGGGGCATACACGAACCTGGCGTGACTGGTGCGCGCAAGCTCGATGGCCCACCTGTTATAGGTGAATTCCCCGGTCACCCTTGTGACGCGGTCAAGGGCGTGCATCCATTTTGTCAGGTAATGAAAGTACTGGCCGTCCCGGTCCCATTCAAGGCGTTCGTTAAGGGGCTCGGTGGCTTTGCGCTCCTTAAACTGTTTGCCTATCCTCAATCCCCCTGCCGTTGGGTGGAGAGTGGCTTCCTCTCCATCAAGGCCGCTGATCCAGCCGGCTCTCTTGTCATCCTGCCGGTATCGTCCGAGCGTCGAATGTACCTGCCCGACGAGCTGCAGCGCCAGATCCCTGAGCTTCTCGTCACCCGTTTCCCGGTAAAGACCCAGAAGGTTGCAGACTGCGAAGGCATCGGTCCACAGGTATCGCTGCGGGACGCCGGCCGCCGGTAAAAGTCCGGTGAGACGGGCAAAGTCGGTCATGATCTCACGGCTGAGAGGTGTGTCTTCCGTCATTTACATTCCTGATAAAGCTTACACTGCGACGGCCCAAAGGTCCACTGAAAAGGCGCCCGGATCGACCGCTTCCTGGGCACACATGGGGACATCCATGACTAAATAACCGGCCCGCCGCCGGCATCGGCAGGAGGTGCTGAAGGGTTTTTTGCGCGCTCCACCTCCTCGTGGTATGCCCGGGTTATATCCTTTCTGCTCACGAGAGAGATGACCTTTCTTGGATCATCTTTGCTCACCACCGGCAGTTCCCTTACGTCGAGGATAGCCATGAGACTCAATGCGGTATTAAGGGTATCGTCCATCGTGATGGTCCTTACTCCTCCCATAGCAATATCCTTGGCCAAAAGAAGGGCCTGCACTTCCTTATCCGCCATCGCCCGGCGCAAGTCGGTCATGGAGATGATCCCGCTCAGGTTCTCCTCCTTATCGACAACCGGGAAATCTTGTTGATCTGAGGCCAACACGATCCGGAGAACTTGCCCGAAAGGCATGCTTTCCGGAATCGCTTCTACCTTCCGGTTTTGTGCGACAGCGTTTCTTACGGTAAGACGGTCCATAATATCCACCGCGAAATCCCCTATATGGGCAGGGGAATCCACCCTCGTCGGCACTTGCTTTTCGTACAGCGACACACGTCCAAGCAGGAGGTATGACAGGGACGAGACGACCATCATCGGGACAATGAGATTGTAGCCGCCGGTCATTTCCGCGACCATGATCAGGGCTGCAATGGGAACTTTGGCGACGCCGGCGAAGAACCCCCCCATACCGACCAGGACGAACGCTGAAGGCTCGGCCACGATATGTGGAAAGAACCTATGACAGGCAGTACCGAAAGCACCTCCGAGCATAGAGCCTATGAAGAGGGAAGGGGCAAACACGCCCCCGCTTCCACCGGAGCTGATGGTACACGACGTTGCGACGATCTTTGCAAAAATGAGCACTGCCATCAACGGAACGGCGAGGCGCCCATCGATGGCCGACTGAATCCACGCGTAACCGCCCCCCAGTACTTGAGGCAGGAAAACCGCGATGAGTCCTACCATCAGGCCGCCGATTGCCGGTTTTACCTGGCTGGGGAGACTGAGCCGTCTGAAAAACCGATCGCGCATTCCATAGAAAAACCAGACGTAGGGGAACCCGACAACTGCGCAGAGGACGCCTAGAACAGCATAGAAGGGGAGCTGGGCAGGAGTGGCCAGGCTAAACTGGGGGATATGAAAGATCGTCGCATCGCCGTCATGAAAAGTAAAGACCATGAAAGCCACGATTGAGGAGAGGATGCAGGGGATGAGGGCTTCGAATTCAAAATCCTCTTTCCGGTAGAGCACTTCGGTCGCGAAGAGGGCTGCGCCCAAAGGCGCTTTGAAGATGGCGCCGATTCCTCCTGCCGCGCCCGCAAGGAGCATGATCCGTCGTTCCCTGTCGCTGACCCTCAGGAGGGAAGCCAGGAATGAGCCAAACCCCGCGCCTATCTGGGCAATAGGACCTTCCTTCCCAGCCGAGCCTCCCGAACCTATGGTGATGGCGGACGCGATGGTCTTGATTACCGGTACCCGCCTTCGGATGATCCCTTTTTTTCTGTGGAAGCTGTCGATCATGGCGTCGGTTCCGTGGCCTTCCGCCTCAGGGGCGAAGGTGAACACGAGCAGTCCCGAAATAAGTCCGCCCAGCGCGGGAATCCATATCATCATCCATCGGCTGAGCGGAATCCCGAGGAAAAGGCGCACGGCCATCGATGGCGGAAGCGCGAACCCGGGCAGGTCCTGGAGAAAAAAATGTGTCCCGGTCTTCAGAAGAAAATTGAACAGTATGGCGCCGAGCCCCGATACGACGCCTATCAGGATTCCGATCAACGTTCCGCGCCCGATGCGCTTGATCCTTCTCGGATAAGATGATTTGGCAGCTCCGGCAGTCATCGATCAATACTCAGGACGTTAATAATATACGATGTAGTGTTGACAGAGTATTCCCCTGCGCGACAGATGTTTCCGCTCCATCATGGAAAACGGAGCATCTTCGTTACCAGGCCCGCATAAACCGGGGCCTGGGGAAGGCTCCTGCTCACCTCCCCCACGCTGCACCTGCACCGGCCCGGCAAAATCCAAAAATTGGCTCGCGGAAGTATCGTCTCTTCCGCCGTGCCCCGTCACGTTGATTATTTGACCGGCTCCAAATGGGCCCTTCTGTTCTTCGCCCACGCCGCTTCGTTGTGGCCCGGGTCGACAGGCCTTTCCTTGCCGTAGCTCACCGTATCGAGGAGCGACGCACCAGCGCCGAGAGTTACCAGATAATTTTTCGCAGCATCGGCCCTTTTCTGACCGAGAGCGAGATTGTATTCCACTGAGCCCCGCTCATCGCAGTTGCCTTCCACTATTACGCGCCTTCCTGGATTCGTTTGGAACCAGGAAAAATCTTGCTTCAGTATCTGCGCGTCCTGGGGCCTTATGAGGTACCTGTCGAAATCGAAGTGGACGTCTTTGAGCACCACGGCCGATACCACCGCCACGGCCTCTTTCCCCTGAGCGGGTGCGGCATGGACCTGTTCCTTCACCACGGACGGGCCGGCTTTCGGCATTTGAGCGGACGGCTGAGGTGCCGGCTTTTCCCCTTTCATGGCCTGTTGAGACGATGCGCAACCACTGAGACTTACTACGAGAACGCCAACTATTAGAGCCAATCCCGCTGATCCTACCCTCATCGTTTTTCCTCCTTCTAAGAAGATTGATCGAAATACCACGCTATTATCCTTGAAAGCACTCACTCCTGATCGAAAAAGAACGTCACCTTCACATTTTCCACCTCCGCTATTTCCGCAAGCTTCTTGACCGATTCATAGATGATGTTCAATTCATCCTCGCTCAATTTCATTAAGCCGTATATCATTTTTCCCTGGATGGGATTAGGCGCCTTCGCGACCAGATCTTGGCCTGCACGAGTCAGGTTCACCTTCACGACCCTCCTGTCGGTCGAATCTCTGTCTCTCACGACATAACCTTTGCTTTCCAGGCGATCGATCACACCGGTAACCGTGCTCGGATGGAGGTACATCTTTCTACTCAGTTCGCCGAGGGCGAGGCCGGGATGCTGGGAGACTATTTTCAGCGCCCAGAGTTGGGGCCCGGTTATGCCAAAGGTGTTCGACACCTCTTGCGAGTAATCATGAAGAGCCTTGAAAATTCGACGAAGAGACTGCATGGTTTCGGAAATCTGGGCATCGCGTCTCATTTCACCCATCGTTTACCCCCCGGTAGTTTCAGGATACGTGTGGCATAACAAATATTTGCATACATAATATATGCATATATATTTAATCATTCCTCGCTGCTCTGTCAAGCAAAAAGTGAAGCGTGTCAGTCAGCCGTGGAATCGATACGGTTGTTTTTCTCTGAAGGACCTATTAAGCTTTAGAGTGTGGCAATTTGACGGAGTGGGATGGGAGCGCCCGCCGAGGCACTCACGCGCCCGGATGATCGGTCGCTCTGGTCTCACGGTGACTGTCGTTATTCAAGGGGTGTCGCCATGAAACAGGACTTCGGCCATAGGGAAGGATTTTTTTGGGGCTTCATTATCTTTTCGAGCCTCCTCGTCGGCTGTGCCGCACTTGACAAACCGGTGGATCTCACGTACAGCCACGCGGTCACTGCAGGGGGTGGATCGGGCGAAGCCTATCTCGCCATGCCGGTGATCGAACCGCAGCTCTTGAAAATGCCCCGAGGACGAACCGTCCTCGGCACGGTCAATGGGGCGGCCACCCAGATAATCACTTCGGATGATGTGCCGCAATGGATAATGGGGGCCTTAACGGACGAACTCCACTCTGCCGGCTACGAAACAAGAACAGTGGCGCATCTCCCGCCCGGTGTACCTCAGGGTGTATCGGTGCGGGTCGTGAAGCTGTCCGCAGATCAGACAACCGACGGGCTCCTCCTCATCACTTCGACCGATATCTCCCTCGCTGCGGAGGTCTGGAAACAGGGAGTGTTGGTAAAGACACTTACCGCTCAAGCGGCGAGACAGGACCAGGGGTTCGACGGGTCCGGGACTTTCGTCGGCGCCGCTATGCAGGAGACCCTCCAGTCGACGATGGAGCAACTCATACCGGACGTCATCAGGGTCCTGGCGCCCCCCAAGCCTCCCGGATGAGCGCCCTGGAGCCTGTTGCATTTCCTCCATGGCGTTGTCCACCCCGGCCGGTGATGAAGCCGTACAGGCTGGTTTTGTCAGGTCTGGAATGCGTCCCAGGCGAATACGGCCGATCCTCGTCCCTCCTTCTTCAGAGGCGACAATGATTATAGTCTTATCCTCCGCTAGCCGTCCGACAACGCCCTCTTCCTCACCGCCCCGGCAGGTTCCCGTCCACCTCAACTGTGCCACGCAACCGATTACGCCCGGCCGCACCATAACTCCGCGAAGTTTGTCCAGTCATGTCCACGTCGTCATATAGCAAGCTGTAAATGTGCATTGACTTCCAAGGTGTATAAGATTTGAGCGTAGATGATGGCGGCGATGGCGCCCAAAGGACTTGACCATGAGGCTATAAGGGTGTTTATATGTTCCTATTACCCGTGTGGGTCATTGCATGTCTGCAGTGAAGCCAAAAAAACTTCTTGTGGCCATCTTAGTCCTGCTTGTGAGCTTCCTGCACTATGGCACGGGGCACGGCCGGCTTTACTATCACGTCTTCTACCGGGATCTGTACTATCTGCCTTTGATATTGGCCGGAGTCTGGTTCGGACTACGCGGCGCCCTCGTCACGTCCCTGAGCATCACCATCCTTTTTCTCCCCTACGTGCTGATGACCTGGCATTACGTGCCTATTCTTGATTTTGACCGGATCCTGGAGATAATCCTTCTGAACTCATTAGCCGGGGTTTTGGGAGTCATCTCAGACCGGGAAAGAAAGAGCCAGAAGGCGCTCGGCGAGGCCGGGAATTTTGCGGCAATCGGACAAGCCGTCGCGGGGATCGCCCACGACATCAAGGCCCCGCTTACCGCCATAGGCGGCTTCACCCGGTCAGTCCTGAAACGACTCCCGGCCGATAACCCGGATCGTGAAAAACTGGACATCGTCGTCCGGGAGGCAGACAGGCTGGAGGCGCTGCTGAAAGACATGCTCGATTTCTCCCGGCCCATGGACTTGCACCTTTCCAGGGAAGATGTCAAGGGCCTCGTGGAATCAACGCTGCCCCTTGTCGAAGCCGAAGGGGAGCGCCGGAAGGTGAGGATCGAGACCGGTTGGGGCTCTCGTATGCCGTTGATTCTGTGCGACCAGGGGAGGATCAGGCAGGCGTTGCTCAACCTTTTGCTAAACGCAATTCAGGCTTCACCGGAAGGAGAGCGCGTAGAGATAAGGGTCAGACAGGCAGGAGCCAGAGCGCTCATCGATGTCGTAGATCGCGGAGGCGGGATACCAGTCGAGATGAGAGAAAAAATTTTCTTGCCCTTTTTTACTACGAAGACTGAAGGGACAGGGCTCGGTTTGCCGATGGCATTAAAGATTGTCCAGGCCCACGGGGGGAGACTCAGGGCAATGGAAAACCCCGATAAAGGGACAATTTTCAGGATTGCCCTGCCCCTTGCCCCATAATTCAGACCCTTGCACTATTAACCGTTTTCGTTCAGACTCAACGGATGTAGAAAAGACCCGCCGACTCTTCCGGGCATATACGGGGGCCGAAAAAGGCGGTAGCCGGAATCTGTTCAACGCCGTGCTTCTCTGCCTCGTCCCGCCGACATCTCCCCGGTCTCTGTAGCGTAATGTTGACCTTTACGGAATCATCCATTCCCTTCGTGCTTCCAGCATCGCTGAAACGGCATGATCGTCTGCTAAATTAGTGATACGTTTGCCGCGCTTTTCTTATGCGGGCTTCAGATGAACGGTATTTGTCGGAAAGGGTATCACGATGCCCTCGTCCCGATATCTCCGTATCAGTCTCTTGATGAACTCGTGCCTGATCTCGTACTGGTCGATGAACTCGCTCACCTTCATGATGACAATGAATTTTACGCCCCAGTCTCCCAGGGTGCGATACCGGACGAAAGGCTCGAATTCATCAAGACCGCACCGGGTCTCTCTCAGCACTTCCCGCGCCACCTCAACGGTAACCTCTTCCACCTTTTCAAGGTCGCTCTCGTAGGAGACAGCAACCTGCGTGAGCACCGTATGCTGTTTGTCGGGGAGGGAGTAGTTTATGACTATGGCCGACGCAAGTCTCGAGTTCGGGACGATGACCACATTGTCCAGGAGCATCTTGATCACCGTATCCCGCCATGTCATATCCACCACATATCCTTCTTGGCCCGTGTCGAGTTTCACGTAGTCGCCCGGCCTTATCTTCCTTGAGACGATGATATGGAGTCCCGCGAAGAGGCTCGCTACGGTATTCTGAAGGCCCAGCGCAACTGCCAGCCTCCTGCGCCTATGGCGGTGAGTGCGGGCGTGAGCGAAAACCCCAGGGTGCGGAAGATGAGCATGCTCCCCGCGAGGTACACGATGATCCTGACCGCGGTGCTGAAAATCGATACCGAGGCGAGTGTCGCCTCTGCGGTGACGGCCCACAGGTTTATCAATCCCGCGGCAAACCTGGCCAGAATTATAGTCCCCGCGAGCATCATGCATACGTGGAGCGTCCTTTTCAGGAAGACGAGGGCAACCGGTACGATGGGCATGGTGTGGACAGCGGCATAGATCCCAAGAATAATGAATGAGAGCGCCGTCATCCCCTGGAGCGCCGCGCCCACGGCCCTGGTGCGCTTTCGTTTCTGGAGCCGGGGAATAAAGACAGTCTCCACGAGTATCCCGAGGAGCATTGCCCCCGTGATGAAAACGAGGGGCAGCACCAGGTGTGAAAGATCGAAGAATTCCACGGTCAGGTATTTCTTGATGAATGGTAGCGTCTGCAACATACTACAACCTCCTTCAGTTCAGGCAGGCCCGAGAAATGGAGGGTCTGCGAGATATCACGGCGGATCGCCATAGACCTCTCGCTGCGTTGCAGCCAGGAAGGTACCCGCCGGGCGGGCCTGCAAGGCCCGCCCGGCGGGTCAGGGGTAGGGAAGGAGCAGTGAGGGTGAGCCGGTTTTTATACCTCGAACTGGTCAATAATGTGCAATCTGTTGCCTCTCATCCTGGGGACCTCTGTCGCGTGAGGCCCGCGCAAGTCGGCGTCCGTATTCAAGAGTCTACGCGTACTGATTGGGCTAAAGAAGGACCGGGGGCGCCCGGTAAGGGTGGGTGGAGATGAGGGGCGTATGCCTCTCACCCCACCTGTCTTGAGCGGGAAGATAACTCGCGCCCTCCGAGGTTTCGAGGGTAAACCGGTGTCCGACCAGGGCGGGTGAGGCGCCGCCGTCCTCGCATGTCTGCAGCTGCTCGTCGCTACGGCTGATCTCTGCGGCTCTGGTCGCCGTTGTTGATGCAAGGGCCGCCATTATCATAAATAGTGCAACTCCTTTCATGAGAAAAGATCCGGTCATCGCCTTCGGCACCTTAAGCCTGAACCCCTTGTCAACGCTCTTTTCAAGTACATCTCACTGCAACAGCCGTGCCGGGGACATGTCACAGGTAAGTGAGCAGAATCATTCCCTCTAGTGACGCGACTGTCGGGAGGCAACGACGGGAATGTCGAGGACCGTGATGTGGAGGAGACAAAAGTGTCGCACGAGATTATGAACCCTGAAGGCGTGAACCTCTTCCGACGGATGAAGTGAGATACACTCACAAGGACTTCAGAATGCAGTTCTTGACGCAGCCAAAGGATTGTCCCCGCTTGCTTCCCGCTCGGTCGCACTCAGTTGTGCGTGTCGCTAATTCCTTCTCTTTACGGCAAGCAGCGGCCGCTGGGGGTCGAAAATCCGATAGGCTACTAATTTAATCCGATCGTTCACCAGGAACCACGCGAGCGCATGGCCCCAGATCACAAAGGCCCATTTCCATCCGATTGGCGGCATGAACAATCCGTACACAGCCGCCAGCGTGGCCAGCACTTTTGTGATAATCGCCGACCATAACAGCACCGGCGCGGGTCGGATGGACCAGAAAGGCCCTCGTGTTCGCGTCACGAAGATCGTCAGATGACCGGCCACCGCCAGTTTCAGGAACATGAAGGTTTGGAGAAGGTCGCGGCTGAGATGGAACTCACGGTCGCCGAGATAAAACAAACCGAACGAGGCAGCCACGCCGGCCACCCCCAGCACCGTCGCTATCCCCAGCACCAGCCGCATGTTCCAGGCCTCCGGCACGTTCGCATAGCGGACGTTACGGCATTGGCTGCCAGCTCCATGATCACCTGTGGCGCCCCTTTCGCCACGCTGAACGTTGTTCCGTCCGGACCGGTGACAGCGGCCTCGGTACGCTTGTGCACCGGGTCGAAGGGCTGGAAATGGACGAACGTGTAACGTGTGAGCGCCTGATCGTCTTTCAAACCGCTCAGTACGGCCAGATCGATGGTGTCCTGATTCTCCGCCCGCGATGCCAGCGCGGCGCTCATGATGACCTCATCCCTGGTCACGCCGTCCACATTGAATGGCTCGCCCAGGGTCAGCTTGTTCTGCATCAGGGTGCCCGTCTTATCCGAGCAGAGCACGTCCATGCCCGCCATCTCCTCGATGGCTACCAGGCGGCTGACAATCGCTTGTTTTGCGGCGAGCAGCCGCGCCCCCACAGCCATCGTCACCGACAGTACCGTGGGCATCGCGACCTGGATCGCCGCTACTGTCAGCACCAATGCGAACTGGAGGGTGGTCGTCATCTTGTCGCCGCGGAAGAGCGCGACAGCGAGGATCAATACCACGAGCACTATGGCAATCACGATCAGGTAATCGCCTATCTTCAGCACGGCGCGCTGGAAGTGGCTGACGGTGTGCGCCACCTGCACGAGCTGCGCCGTCTTGCCGAAGTACGTGTTCTGGCCCGTGCCGTAGACCAGCGCGTCGATTTCTCCCTGGCGGATGATCGAGCCCGAGTAGACCGCCTCGTTTTCTTTGCGGGTGACGGGCAAAGACTCGCCCGTCAACGCGGACTGGTCGACTCCAACGGGGTCGCCTTCAAACAAGCGCGCGTCTGCCGGCACGATGTCGCCGAGGCGCACGCGAATGACGTCGCCCAGCACCAGCTCACGCGCCTGCGCTGTAGTCCACTTCCCGTCACGCCGGACCCGGGCCTGGACCGCCAGCTCGGCTTTCAGCGCGGCGATGGCGTGCCCGCCTGGTACTCCTCCCAGAACCCGACTGTGGCATTGGCCAGAAGGAGCACAAGGATGATGAAAAAATCGGGCCAGTGGCGGACAAGCGCCGAGAGAATCACGGCCGCCTCGATCATCCAGGGGATCGGATCCCAAAAATAGCTGAGAAACTTGAGAAGCGGATTGATCTTCTTTTCGGAGATCTCATTGTATCCGTAATGCGTGAGCCGGAGCTGCGCCTCGGCCTGGGTCAGGCCGGCAGGCGATGATCCCAGAAATAGGATAATCATCAGATTGACGGGGCGCAACCTAAGCGCTTACGCTCATGCAGCTGCAACATCCTCGCCCTAAAGGATTGCACATGGGTCCCGAGCCGAAAGAGGTCTTTATAATAGCCGGTTGACACGGCGCGGCGGGGCCGATAGAATGAACAGGAGAGAGGCATGTGAGAAGAGAGGAAAGCTATGCTGCGGCTGATTGAATTCCTGGGGATTCTTGCTTTTGCCCTCTCCGGCCTGATAGAGGCACGACGCAAGAAGATGGATTTCGTGGGCACCTACGCCATTGCTTTCGTGACTGCCCTCGGCGGCGGTACGCTTCGGGATCTTCTCCTTGGCAGACAGCCTTTATGGGTGGTCCATCAAGAATATCCCATAATGATTATGGCACTGGTAATCGGTGCGATCATCATATTCCGGTTGAAGAGATTCACCCTTACGGAGCACACGATAATTATACCCGACGGTCTTGGCCTCGGCCTTTTCAGCGCCAGTGGTACCGCCGCTGCATTTGACATGGGTCTTCCGCCCTTCGTCTGCGTGCTGATGGGCGTGATCACTGCGACGTTTGGAGGGGTGCTCAGGGATATAGCCTGCAATAAAATACCGGTAATCTTCAGACGCACCGAGCTCTATGCGACGTGTTCTTTCTTCGCCGCCGCTGCGTACTGGGGCGGGCGCGTTTTAGGAGTAGACCATGTGCTGTCTGCGACAGCGAGCATCGTGATTGCCCTGACCCTCAGGATACTCGCGATAAGATTCCATTTGAGGCTCCCCCCTTTGTAGCATAAGCGCTAACTTAGGCCGTCACCCCGGTGAAAACCGGGGTCCGGAAGCCTTAAGTTGCCCTGGATACCGGCTTCCGCCGGTATGACGAATCGTCGCAACCAACCCCCCTCTTATGTTAGCGCTTATACCCCTTTGTAGGCGGGGCTCAAGCGCGCGCTGCCGAAGCAGGCGGCCCCCGCCGAAAAAGTATTCGAGAGTCTGACTCACTCCCGCTTTCACATCAATTGAGGCGATTATAGTGACCTATGATTGCCGACGTCCAATTCTTCAGGGTGAGATGGACCGCAATCGCTGCCGGATCGACAACAATGACCGACACGAACGCAAAAACTCCGATTGCTGTTGCCGCGATTACGTTAGTGAGAGAGGATGCAGAGCAGCAGGTCCGCGTGAAGGCTGACCAGGTCGCAAAACGTGCCGCCCGCTTTAAGGAAATCCAGCCACCGCGCGCAGATGAAGACGCCATCGATGAAGTGCTCCCTGAGCGCCGGATTCCGGAGCCTTCCCTCATCGATCACGGGGAGCAGGGGGTTTTGGCGGATGAAGGCTGCGGCGAAGATGCCGCTGCCGCTCCTGCCCGGCTTGCCCTGGTCGTTATATACCGTGACTCCTTTCAAGCCGGAGCTTGGTGACCGGCTTTTGAAGATAAATCCCGCGAGGCCTTCACCGGCCAGATCCTTCGTCCGGGCATCGCTCCATCGCTGCATGGCCTCGGTGTGGTCTACCCCGGTCCGGCTCGTGATGAGCCGCGGCGATGCAGGGTCGCCCACGAGACGGAGCGCTTCCCTGGGGACCGGGAGCCCGTATTCGACCTCCGGGCACACAGGGACGTACTCGAAGAACTGCCCAAGGGTCTCCGCAATGTAGCGATCACGCTTATGACCTCCGTCGTACCGGACCCTTATCCCGAGCAGACACGCGCTCACGCCGATCTTGATTTTTTCGGTGTCCGTCGCACCCATCGTCTTCGGCTTCACCCCATTCCTCCTTGATTGATTCCAGCCGACGTGGTATCACACGGCGGCGGGCCGGTACCGCTTCAGCATAAGCGAGAGAGAGACTACGGTGACGGAGCTCATGGCCATGGCGAGGCCCGACACTTCCGGTTTCAGGGTAATGCCGAAGAAGGGATAGAGGATGCCCGAGGCGACGGGGATCAACGCCGCGTTGTAGGCGAAGGCCCAGAAAATATTCTGCTTTATCCGGGCCATTACCTTTCTGCTCAGTTGGATCCCCGAGACGGCGTCCATTAAATCGTCCCGGATCAGCACTATCTCTGCGCTCTCGATGGCCACGTCCGTTCCGCTCCCGATAGCAATGCCCACGTCCGCCTGGGCAAGCGCTGGGGCGTCGTTTATGCCGTCACCCACAAAGGCGACCACATTGCCTGCTTCCTGAAGCTTCCTGACCGCGCCGGCCTTCTCCTGGGGCAGCACTCCCGCCAGTACCTGGTCGATGCCGGCGAGCCGGCCAACGGCGCCGGCAGTCCTTTCGTTGTCGCCCGTGATCATCACCACCTTTAGGCCCAGTTTCCGAAAAGCCTTGACTGCAGCGGGCGTCGTTGCTTTAAGGGTATCGGCAATAGCGATAAGGCCCAGGATTTTTCTTTCCAGCGCCACAAGGACGACCGTTTTCCCCTCGCTCTCCAGGACCGAACGCTTCTGTTCCACTTCGCCTGAAGGGTTCAAGCCTTTCTCCGCAAAGAAGGCCCCGCTCCCTACCGAGGCCTCCTGCCCGTCTATGCGCGCACACACACCCTTGCCGCCGACGGTATCGAAAGCCGTGCTCTCCGGTAGGACAATCTGCCGCTCCTTCGCCCCGGCGAGGATCGCCGCGCCAAGGGGGTGCGGGGAATACCTCTCGACGGATGCCGCCAGACCGAGCAGACGCTCAACGGTCGTGTCGAGGGGGATGATGTCGGTCACTTCCGGCTTCCCCCTGGTCAGGGTGCCAGTCTTGTCGCAGGCTACAATGGTAAGTTTCTCCGAGCGCTCAAGCACCTCGCCGTTCTTGATGAGTATGCCAAGCTCCGCGCCCCGCCCGATCCCTACCGTCACTGCGGTGGGGGTCGCGAGCCCCAGCGCGCAGGGGCAGGCGATCACGAGGACCGATATAAGGGCGGTCATTGCAAAGAGCAGTGTACTGCCGAGGATAAAATACCACAGGCAAAAGGAAAAGAGGGCGATTGCGAGGACGACGGGGATAAAATAGGCAACGACCCTGTCTGCTATCCTCTGGACGGGAGGTTTCGATCCCTGGGCTTCTTCCACGAGCCTCACGATCTGGGCGAGCACCGTATCCCTGCCTACCTTCCGGGCGGTGAAGGTGAGCACGCCATTTTGGTTGAGTGTCCCGCCCACCACGCTGTCGCCCGGTTTTTTCAGAACGGGAAGAGGCTCTCCGGTAATCATCGATTCGTCCACATAGCTCGTCCCGCTGCACACTTCCCCGTCCACGGGCACCTTTTGGCCGGGCTTTACGATAACAGTATCCCCTAGTTGCACGTCCTGCACCGCTATCTCGGTCTCCTGCCCGGCCCTGAGCGCAATTGCCGTTTTGGGCTGAAGGCCCATGAGCTTCCTGATGGCTTCTCCTGTCTTGCCCTTGGCCCGCGCCTCCAGGTAACGCCCCATTGAGAGGAAGGTGGCAAGGAGGACCGCGCTGTCATAAAAGAGGAACTCCCTCGAGAGGACGATCCGAAAGGTGCCGAGGAGGCTTGCCGCAAAAGAAACGCCGATCCCCATAGAGTACATGACGTCCATGTTCAGGTTTCTATTCCTGAGCGCCCTCCACGCAGCGGAGAAAATCGGATGGCTTATGTAGATGAAGACGGGCGTCGACACGATGAGCATCACATACGGCACGATGCCGTGCATGGCCATTGGCGAGAACATGAGGAGCATCAAGGGGATGCCGACAGTAAAACCGACGATGACCCTGTTCCGCTTTTCCCGCAGATCCCTCATGCGGCCTTGCGCCTCCAGGTTTTCGGTGTCCTCACCCTCGATGCCGAGGTAGTGGTAACCCGCGTCTTCAACCGCCTTGCGTATGTCGGAAGGGGAGACGAGGCCGGGGCTGTAGGTCACCCGCGCTTTTTCCGCCCCCAGATTGACAGAGACAGCGGTGACGCCGGCGATAGCGGAGACGGCCTTTTCAATCGCCCCGGCGCACATCACGCAGGTCATCCCTCCAATCTTGATGTTTTTCTTCTCTTCGATCACCCGGCAGCCGGCCCCGCCGGTCGCCTCACCGTCGGCCGCGCTCTCGCTTCTTCCATCGCTCATAACCTTATGCTCCCTTCGAACCCCTGCAAGCCCTCGGCCCGGGCAGGCATACATGTCTCTGTGAAAAAGCCTGTTTCTATTTTGCCCTAACCTTCATGAGGTCCTTCGACAACTTCTCCGTGTGGGAGAGCTCTTCGAGAAGTATTTCTGCAATTGTGTCAAAGGCGTGAATGACTTTCGGATTGGCGAGGGAATAGTAAATGGTGACGCCTTCGCGCCTGGCAGCGACTATGCGGCGCGATCTTAGCACCGCAAGGTGCTGCGACACGTTGGACTGAGGGACATTCGCCAGCTTCGACAAGTCGCCGACGCAAAGCTCCCGGTCTCTCAGCAGGTTCAGGATCTCAAGCCGTTTAGGCGAGGTGAAGGCCTCGCAAAACCGGGCGTGCAGCTCGTACAGCGTGCTTCTATCCATCTATTTTTCCATTATGTTATAATATTAGTAGCAACGAATATATATGTCAATGAGGGAAACTCTGTTTTTGTGCATGAAATATAACCAACAGGTGGATACGGACAAGAACCCTTGTCCGCACCAGGCTGATTATTGTCAGTTCAGGGAGAGTTGCGTCATCAACAGGCTCTGCATGGACCGTAGGGATTGCAGGGAAAAAAAGAAGGCAGCCCGTCACGAAGCCTGAAAGGGCGTGTAAATGGTCGCTTACATGGCCGGCCGGGGGCGCGGGCGCACATCGGATGAAGGAGGATATGATGTCGGAAGCCACAATGAAGATCGAAGGGATGACGTGCCGGCACTGCGTGATGCGTGTGAAGAAGGCTGTCGAGCAGGTGCCCGGTGTTTCTCGGACGGAGGTCGCCATCGGCACAGCCCGGATCACGTACGACGAATCGCGGGTCAAAGAACAGGACCTGGAGTGGGCAGTGGAAAAGGCGGGGTACAAAGTCAGGAAATAGATTTTTGCGAAGGGATGCCTTACACTATAGTAAGGGCGTAACGCGCATGCGCGACTATCAAGAATAAGGAGTAACCTATGTTTGACGCAACAGAGGAGGCGTTAGAGACCATTAAAGCGTACATGAAGGAGCAGAATCTGGCGTCTGCCGTCAGGATCGCGATGTCAGGCGGAGGGTGATCGGGACCCTCGCTGGGTTTGGCTCTGGATGAGCCAAAAAGAACGGATGAGGTCTTCGACCGCGATGGGGTGACGTTTCTTGTCGATAAGCAACTCTACGAGAAGAACAAGCCGATCACGGTCGACTATGTCGGGATCCCGGGGCGGAAGAGATTTATGATCAAGTCGGCCCTTGACGAGAAAAACGGCTGCGGAGGCTGTAGCTGCTAAAAACCCGTGCGGCGGATAATAAAGGCCCCCGATCCGGCAGCGCTCCCGGATCCGGGGCCTTTATACCGGATGACCTTGATTGCGCAAGGAGACGGAGATGCGAATATGACGCATGTGATGAAAGGCATAGGCGGCATGTTGCCGGTCTGGATCACGTTCCTGGTCGTTTTTATGGGGTGCGGGAAACCTGCGTCTGCCCAATCCGGCAGGGAAGGAGCGGAAAACCAGGTGAAAAGCATGAATCACGGGGATTGGAAGAACTTCAAAAAGCCGGACGATGCGACTTTGAGAAAAGGCCTGACGCCTTTGCAGTACAAAGTGACTCGACAGAAGGGCACGGAGGCGCCTTTTAAGAACGAATACGATGACAACCACAGAGAGGGCATCTATGTGGATATCGTATCGGGAGAACCCCTGTTCAGCTCGCCCGACAAATTTGATTCCCATACGGGTTGGCCAAGTTTTACAAAGCCCCTTGAGCCGGGTAACATAGTGGAGAGGGCGGACAGGAGTTTCTTTACGAGACGTGTCGAGGTGCGAAGCAGGCATGGAGATTCCCATCTCGGCCACGTCTTCCCGGACGGTCCGCCTCCAACGGGTCTCAGGTATTGCATGAATTCCGCCGCCCTGCGGTTTATCCCGAAAGAAGATCTGGCGAAAGCAGGTTACGGGGAATATCTCAGGCTTTTTGCAAGCAGTAAATAATCCGCGGGCGGTGAAGGCGAGGGGAGAAGGTGAGCCCTTCCGCCGGAATCAGCCCTGAACGTCGCGGCGGGGGCAAGACAGAAACGGAAAGCGGAGAAACCATGGACCAACAAAGGAGAGCATATAATCCCGTCTACACCTTTTTCCCCATCGAGGTCGAGGGGTTCGATTCCCTCGCCGAACTCGCCCTGAATATGCGCTGGTACTGGAACCATGCCGCCGACGAGCTATGGAGGCAGCTTGACCCTGTGCTTTGGGATTTCACCTATAACCCCTGGGTCGTCCTGCAGACCATCTCGCGCGAGAGGCTGCGCCGCGTGCTCTCCGATGCCTCATTCCGGAACAGGGTGGATGAGCTTTTGCAGGCCGGGCGGCAGGAGGCGGAAGAACCGGCATGGTTTCAGCTCAAGTATCCAGAGGCCCCGCTTGCGTCCGTGGCACATTTCAGCATGGAGTTCATGCTGAGCGAAGCGCTTCCCATTTATTCGGGAGGGCTCGGCAACGTGGCGGGCGATCATCTCAAAACCGCCAGCGATCTCGGCGTGCCCGTCGTGGGGGTGGGGCTGCTCTACCAGCAGGGGTATTTCCGCCAGGTGATCGACAGGGACGGGGCGCAGCAGGCACTTTTTCCCTACAACGACCCGGGGCAATTGCCGATCACGCCGCTGCGCGAGCCTGGCGGAGAATGGCTGCGGCTGGAGTTGATGCTGCCCGGCTACCCGCTCTGGCTGCGGGCGTGGCAGGTGCAGGTGGGTCGTCTGAAGCTCTACCTGCTCGACAGCAATGACCTGGCGAATTTCCCGGCCCACAGGGGCATCACGAGCGAGCTCTACGGGGGTGGGCCGGAGCTGCGGCTCAAGCAGGAGTTGGTGCTCGGGCTCGGCGGATGGCGTCTGCTCGAACATGTGGGCATGAAACCGGAGGTCTGCCATCTCAACGAAGGGCACACGGCATTCGCCGTGCTGGAGCGTGCCCGGTCCTTTATGGAAGAGACAGGGCAGCCCTTCGAGGCAGCGCTGACCTGCACCCGGGCCGGCACCCTTTTTACTACCCATACGCCCGTAGACGCGGGCTTCGACCGGTTTTCTCCGGCCCTCATCGCGCAATATCTCGGCGGCTATGCCCGGGACAGGCTCCACATTTCCCTCAAGGACCTGCTCGCTCTCGGCCGTCGGAACCCGGACGACCCTGCCGAATACTTCAATACGGCGTATCTCGCCATGCGGGGGAGTGGGGCGGCCAATGGGGTAAGCAGACTTCACGGCACAGTGAGCCGCCGTCTCTTTCAGCCCCTCTTTCCGCTCTGGCCCGAGAACGAGGTGCCCATCGGCCATATCACGAACGGCGTCCATATGCCGAGCTGGGATTCGGCCGAATCCGACGCCCTCTGGACAGGGGCGTGCGGCAAGGAGCGCTGGATAGGGACTACCGAGAGCCTGGAGCAGCACATGCGCGCTATCCCCGACTCCCTTCTCTGGGAATACCGGACGGTCGCACGCCGGTCCCTCGTTGAATTCGTTCGGAAACGCTTATTGCTCGAGCAGGGCGCCATGGGTGAATCATTCACGGACGTGGAAGATGCGGCGTACGTATTCGACGCCAATGCATTAACCCTGGGCTTCGCCCGCCGTTTTGCGACGTACAAGCGGCCGAACCTGCTGCTGCACGACCCGGAACGGCTGCTGCGCCTGCTTACAAACCCTGAGCGTCCGGTACAGCTTATTGTTGCGGGCAAGGCCCATCCTGAGGATAAGCCGGGGCAGGCGATGATTCAGCAGTGGACGCGCTTCATCCGTTTGCCCGAAGCCCGTAAGCGTGTGGCCTTTCTGAGCGATTACGACATGCTGCTGACTGCGCGTCTGGTGCAGGGGGTGGACGTCTGGATCAACACGCCGCGACGCCCCTGGGAAGCCTGCGGGACAAGCGGCATGAAGGTGCTCGTGAACGGGGGCATCAACCTGTCGGAGCTGGATGGCTGGTGGGCGGAAGCGTATAGGCCCGAGGTGGGATGGGCGTTGGGCGACGGCAAGGAGCACGGCGACGACCCCGCATGGGATGCCGCCGAGGCAGAGGCACTTTATACGCTCCTTGAAGACGAGGTGGTCCCAGAGTTTTATACGCGCGACAGCAACGGCATACCCGCCGCCTGGGTGGCGCGCATACGTGAGAGCATGGCATTGCTCACCCCGCATTTTTCCAGCAACCGCGCAGTCCGCGAGTACACCGAGCGTTACTATATCCCCCTGGCTGCCGCGTACGTGGAGCGTGCCGCCGATAAAGGCGCCGCCGCGGCCGAAATGGTCAATTGGCGACATGACATCGAACGGAAGTGGACCAATGTCCGCTTCGGCGAAGTGAAGGTGGAGGAAGGGGCGGAAGGCCATTTATTTGAGGTCCAGGTCTATCTCGATAGCATTGATCCGGACGCGGTCCACGTTGCGCTCTACGCCGACAAATCGGAGACCGGCGACGCCATAAACCAGGAGATGACGCGGGGCCGGAAACTTGTCGGCGCGGAAAACGGCTATGTCTATTCGGCGCGGGTTTCCGGAACGCGACCGGCGTCCGACTACACGGCGCGAGTGATACCGCACTGCGAGGGTGTGGCGGTCCCGATGGAGACCGCCCGGATCCTGTGGCAGCGATGAGGCGACGAAAGAGGACCATGAACCCGGCACAGGCCCCGCCGCATCCGGCCCGAGGCTTCAGCTTCAGAGCGAGGCAAAGCGCCCGGACGAGGGCGGGTCGACGCCGGCGGCTGCGAGGGAAAAGCCCTCAGATGAATACGGAAATGTGACTGCGGTGGCGGATTACTAATACGACCGGCCGCCTCTTCCGCCGCCTCTTCCGCCGCCTCCGCCGAAACCGCCCCGGCCTTTGTCAGCCCGGGCCCGGGCTTCGTTCACGGCAAGCGTGCGGCCATGCACTTCTTTCCCGTTAAGGCCGCTTATGGCGGCCTGGGCTGCAGCGGCGTCAGCCATTTCCACAAACCCGAATCCTTTCGACTGGTTGCTGTACTGATCCTTGATGATGTTCACCGATGTGACCTGCCCGTAGGCCTCAAAAGCCTCCTTCAGTTCCTCCTCGGTGGTGCTGTACGCCAGGTTGCCGACGTAAATGTTCACTGTGACCCTCCTCGGTCGTAAAAGTCGTCGAAGATCAAAGATCTCCCCATCTCAACTATTATTTTGTTATTATGGACGCTTCAAGAGCCGGCTTCCTTGTCGTCTGGTTCATCTGTAACGTCGGGCGCCTGCTGCTCATTGTCTCCCGCATCTTTTACGGGGCTGCCTTTGCCGTGTCTCCGTGCCATCTTCTCCATAGCTTCGTCTTTACGTTTCATTTCTTTCTGGCGTTTCAAGAAGCTGTGCTGACTTCGCCTTGCCATCCCTTCTCCTTGCCTGATAGGGGGTTGCCTCATCGGCCGAAGAACCGATCCGCTGGACAAAAAACGCATTCCGGATGCTTTCCTCAACCCTGGGAACGGCGTCCGGAAGAACCGTGAAACCCTCGCAGCATGATGTTATTTTGATTATGGACCTTAAGCGGCTTTTTGTCAAGAAAGATCAGGAATCGTGTCGGTAGTCTCCCGTCTCCCGCGTCACGGAAGCTCGGCAATCCGCCTTCTCGCCTCCTTCAGCAGCTTGATAGCCTGCTCCGCTTGGTCAGCGGTAATGGAAACCCCGGCGGGGGTTGCGATTAGCTCGCCGTCCTGACCGGTCTGGTGCACCCTGAAATCTATCATTTTCGTACCTTTAACGTCGCGGAGCGTGACCAGCAATTTCTGTTTGTGTCTGTCGTTGATTTTTCCTATAAGCACAGAACCTCCTTTTCAGTACGGTGCACGACCCTTATCCTCCCATGGACGGCGTGTGGGCTTTCAGGTTGACCGCTGTCCGCCGGCCCCCTGGTGCTTCGCGCCTCGTCGCTGCTTCAAGGGGAACCACGTAGTTTTTCCCCCCGCCCTTAAGAGGCCGTTTTCGGTGCGGGCGGGAATGAGGGAAGGGAAGGGCGTCGTTACGGGTGAGCACTGGATCCGGTAAGCTCGTTCATGAGGTCTTTGACCGTAAGCGTCCTGTCCACACGATAACCGTTCGTCCCGACCGTATACAGAGGCTCTTCGGACTCCATGTTGTAACCCGCCGAGCTCAAAAGGCCGTTGCAGATGCAAAAGTAGTCCCGGCTCGATGACGTGGCGCGACAGAGGTAAGAGCCGCTCTTGTCCTTAAGCTGGACGTATCCCTTGTCGCATCGCGGTTTCCTGAGACCCTGCTGCGCGGAAAGAAACATGGGCGCTTTCCGTAGTATCCGGAAAGGCAGCCCGCAAGGCGAGCCTGGTTTCCGGGAAACGATTATGTCTTCCTTGCTCGCATCCAGAACAGCCTGTTTGTACCGCATCGATGCACTGCTTTCTTCCGTTACCAAAAAGCGGGTCCCCATCTGCACGCCGTCAGCCCCGAGATGCAAAAAGCTCAGGATGTCCTCGCGCGTGAAAATACCGCCGGCGACGATCACAGGGAAATTCCCATATTTCGCCGCGGTCTCCTTGACGGGAGGCAGGAGATTTTCGAGTTTGTTCTCTTCCAGGGATATTTCCTCGAATTTGAACCCAAGATGACCGCCTGCAAGAGGGCCCTCCAGTACGGCCGCATCAGGTCTGTAGCCGTGCCTTTCCCATTTTCTGCAAATAAGCTCCAGCGCCCTCGCAGAAGAGACAATGGGAACAAGGGCGGTGGCTCCCGGATCCTTGATAGTGGGAAGGGCCAGGGGAAGACCTCCGCCGGAGATAATTACATCAACCCCCGCATCGATAGCGGCCCTGACCGAATCTTCGTAATGTCTGGCAATGGCCACCATGATGTTGATGCCGACGACCCCACCCTTATCTTTGGCGATCGACAGCTCTTCGCGTACTGCCTGGTACGTGGTAAGCTCTTTTTGAAGTCTTCTGGACGTTAACAAGTCCAGACATGCGCTCGACACGATACCGAGTCCTCCCTCGACGGCAACCGCCGAAGCAAGCGGAGAAAGAGACACCCCGATGCCCATTCCCCCCTGGACGATCGGCACGGGTATATGTTTCCCCTTTATGGTTAAGGGCGGCAAAACTTGTTTGTACGGCATTCACGGCTCCTGCGGTGACCATATTTGCGTGAAGAAGGAAATCCGGGATAATCAAAGGAGTTCCATCGAACGCACATAGCTTAGTCATCTAAGAGAGACAATAGCAACAAAAAAGTCTCATTCCGCTGCAATGAAGGCATTTATTTCTGAAATTTGGCTTGACTTCGACATAAGTGTGTGGTATTGTCTGCCCTAAGAAGTTTACGTTTTTGCCGTATTGAGAGCCGCAAAGACCTGTTAAGCTTTGCGGCGTTTCTTATTGCGTTTTCGTAACCTTTCAACGCTACGAAAGGAGGTGTGTGCTATGACGAAAGGAACCGTTAAGTGGTTTAATGAGTCGAAGGGTTTTGGATTCATCACCAAAGAAGATGGTGAAGATATCTTTGTCCACCATACGTCTATTGCCGGCAACGGGTTTAAATCTTTGTCGGAAGGTCAGGCGGTCAGCTTCGACGTCGAGAAGACGCCGAAAGGCCTTCGGGCGACGAACGTCGTGAAACTCTAAGGCTACTACAGGAGGGGCCGTCTTTGGGCGGCCCTTGTTTTTGCCGGGCGGTCGGGTGAATTTCGCGCCTTGCCACCCGCGCCATCGCCGAGGAGCGCGGGTACCCTGCCTATGTATCTCGGCGCCTTGCATCAAAATTCCCTCCGACCGGAAGAGCTTGTCGGCAGATGTTCCGTCCTGTTTCCCCCCCCCCGCACCTTCCCCCTTTCCGCGCAAAAAAATAGGCAGAGTTTGCAAATGCTCGGCCTGACCGCCTCGAGTCATTGACAGATTAATTTTTGTGATGATAGTAATAAGGATGCCGGCGAGACCGGTTTATCAAGCACATACAAGGTGGGTGGGTGGTACGGATATGGTGTGGAGGAAAGGTCGTGTGCCCCGGTTGATCAGTCGGGTGAGGGCCGAGGCCGTCGACGTACTCCAGGTGAACGTCGGGTACCGGTGTAATCTGGAATGCAGGCACTGCCATGTGAATGCAGGTCCCCAAAGGCGAGAAGCGATGCCGGCAGAAGTGATGGAGCAGTGCGTCAAGGTCTTCAGCGCCCCTTCCATCGATACCCTCGATATTACGGGCGGGAGCCCCGAGCTGCACCCGCGTCTCCGGTGGTTGCTTGACCGATGCGCCCCTTTGGGGCGTCGCCTTGTAGTGAGGACTAACGGGGTGATCCTTCTGGAAAAAGGGTATGAAACGTTTATCGATCTCTATGCCCGGAATCACGTGGCGGTTGTGCTCTCTCTCCCACATATGGAGCCCGGGGTCACCGAGCGGCAGAGAGGTCACGGGCGACCATTGCTACCGCTGTACCGGAGGCGCGGGAAGTTCCTGCCGGGGCGAAGTGGCGTAGGACAGGCCTGAGCCCTCCGGCTTCGTATGATGTTCTTTCGACGGATCTTCTGTCTTCACGCACGGCCATAGGGGGTAACCACGATCGGTAGGGATTTGCCGGGAAAAAGGCAGATCACCGGGAATTACCGGTGGCGCATGGTTCTTTTGAAGTCCTGGTTGATCTATGCTAAAGTGTTCTCGGCGGAAGGGGCGCTACGTGACATTGCACTTGGTAGAAAATCCCACTATCTTGCGAGCCATGCTCGATGCGCTTCCTCATGAGCTGTATGTGCTCAATGAGCATCTCGAAATCGAGTGGGTCAACGAAAGGGCCCTGGAACGCTATGGCACGAGGAGTGTCTTCAAAAGGCGCAAGGCCCGTTGCTACAGAGAGATCCTTGACAGGCGAGAGCGATGTGACGATTGCCCCGTGGTCAAAAGCTTCGAATCGGGAAAAATTGAGATCGCAGAAATAAAGAGCTCGACAGGAGATGAGCACCGTCATTTTCTCGCTACCGCAGTGCCTCTCGGTCGGCACCGTGCCGACGACACGCATCTGGTGATTGAAATGGTGCAGGATATCACCGCATCGAAGCAGGTTGAGGAGCAGCTGCGCCGGATCAGCGAGTTGAACTCAGCGATCATAGAGAACGCGCCTGTAGCCATTTTCACCATCGACAGGAACGGCATGTTTCTCAGCGTGAATCCTGCGCTTGGAACGCTTTCCGGCTTGGGCGCCCAGGCCTCGGAAAAGCTACTCGGTTTCAATTGGCTGCGGAATCGCTATACGATCAGTTGCGGCCTCGCGGATTATATAAAGAAAGGATTGAACGGAGAGGCTTTTGCGCTGTGGGATTTTCCTTTCGCTAATTATCGCGGTGAGAGCCAGTATATGCATTTCAGGGGGGTGCCGTTAAGAACAAAGGACGGAAGGGTAGAAGGACTTCTCTGCATTATTGAGGAAACGACCGAGAGGGTGCGGATAAGTGCCCAGTTGATGCAGGAAGGGAAGATGTCGGCCATCGGAAGACTCGCAACGGCTATCGCTCATGAGCTCAACAACCCCCTTGCCACGTTAGTGGCGCATGCCGAGCTTGCCTGCGATCTGATCCCCCCTTCAGGCCGTCTTGGTGTCACGGCGGCTGAATTTGAAGAGCTGCGGGGATATCTGGAAGTCGTTCAAAAGCAGGCCTTTCAGTGCAAGGAGATTATCAAGAATCTATTCGACCTTTTGTGGAGAGAAGGGATCGAAGAGGGCAGCATCGACGTCAATTATCTGTTGGACGATATAGTCGGAGCAAAGGACTTTTCGGAGCGGGGGGTAAGGGTTACAAGAGCCTTTCGTACCGATCTGCCGTTGATAAAAGGGGACTCCAGGGCCTTGAGACAAGTATTCATGAATATCACCCAAAACGCCCTTGACGCCATGGAAGCGAGAACGGAGGCAGAAATCAGGATAAAGACGGAGATTGACGAGGAATGCGTAAGGGTCGAGTTCGAGGACAACGGACCCGGTATTCCGGAAAGTATCGCCGACCATATTTTTGAGCCCTTCTTTACCACAAAGAAATCGAGCAAGGGTATGGGGCTTGGTTTGACAATCTGCCACGATCTCATGAAAAAGATGGGGGGCGGTATTGAGATGCGGCAGCGACAGGGAGGCGGAAGCATCTTCAGGATAAGTCTCCCGGTTGCCGCGAGCAAGGGGTGAGGACCATGGACAAGATCCGGGTATTGATCGTCGATGATGAGGTTCAGCTTACCCAGGCATTTAAGAAGAAACTGGAGCGGGAAGGGTTCGCTGTCTGTACGGTTCCTTCAGCCAAGGACGTTTTTCCCCTGCTGAAGAAGCAGACGTTCGATGTGGGTGTCCTCGACATCAAGCTTCCTGACATGGACGGGATCGACCTGTTGAGCAGGCTGAAAGAAACGGAGCCTAATTTCGAGATCGTGATGCTGACCGGCCATGCCTCCGTCGACACGGCAATCAAATCGATGAAACTCGGGGCATACGACTATCTGATCAAACCCTGTAAAATTTCCGAGCTAGGCAATGTCATTCTTAAAGCGTATGAAAAAAAATCGCTGAAAGAGAAGAATATCCTTCTTGAGAAGCAGCTGCAACGCGCAGAGTTCCAGAACAAGTTCGTGGGTGAGAGCAGGCGTATAAAAGAGCTGAAAAGTCTTATTTCTCTGGTAAGCGCATCGGATGTGCCGATTTTGATCACCGGGGAAACAGGGACGGGAAAAGAATTGACGGCCCGAGCTGTTCACACGTCTTCTGCTCGCGCGAAGAACCCGTTCGTCGCCATCAACTCGAGTACCCTCCAGGAGACCATTCTTGAAAGCGAGTTGTTCGGCTACAAGAGAGGGGCATTTACCGGCGCCCACGGAGATAAGATGGGTCTTTTGGAAATAGCCAACAAGGGTACTTTTTTTGTGGACGAAGTGGGCGACATGAGTCTTCCGATACAGGCGAAGCTGTTAAGAGTCCTTGAAACAGGCGTTTTCATGAAATTAGGTGATGTTCGGGAGAAGAGAGTCAATGTCCGCTTCATATTTGCTACCAACAAGAGACTTGACGAAGAGGTGGGGAGCAACAGATTCCGCAAAGATTTGTTATACAGGATCAATGCCTTTATAGTGGCCGTTCCGCCGCTTCGCGACCGGAAAGAGGACATACCTCTGCTGGCCGATTATTTCATCACCAAATTGAGTAAAGACAGTAAGCGAAAGGCGATTTCCAGTGAAGCCGCAAAGCTTCTTCTGGAGTATGAATGGCCGGGTAATGTGAGAGAATTGGCGAATGTAGTTGAGAGGGCCATGCTTCTTTCTTCAGCCAGGGATGAGATTGTCGCGGATGATTTTCCTCTCAGCCTTCGGACCGGTTCAACCGATCACCATTCGTCGCGCAAGTCCATGCTGCAGGAAGACGATTTCAGACTTGACACCATAGTGAGAAGCCACATAGAAAAAGTGCTGCGCTATACCGGGGAAAACAAGAGTAAAGCCGCCCGTTTGCTGGGGATCAGCAGGAAAAAATTCTACCAGAAGCTGGACGGCGGTTCCTGATTCTGCGTTGCCCGCCCCTTTTATTTAAAATATCCGGTCTTTTCCCGTGGTGATCCATTCCGGGAACCAACGGTAGTATTCCGGCGGGTGGGCCCGGTCAAGACCGTCGTAGGTCGCCTTGGCCAGTTCGATACCGTTTCCTTTCCGGTAGAGCTTTACAAGGCCTTTTTTTTCAAGAGAGGTCAGAAGGTCGTCGAGGGTCGCGTCATCCGTTTCGAACCGTTCGATTATATCCTCGCGGCTCATGAAAATACCCGGATTCACACGGTAGTCGTCCGCCAGCAATCCGAGGAGCTTCTCTTCGGTGAGGTCCGTCTCTTTCAACTCCTGACCGGCAACCGGCACCGGTATACCGAGGACGGGGTGGATGCGGCGCGGCTCCATCCGTAAATCTTTCGCCATCTTGCGCACACCTGATCTGAAGATGACGAGCCGGCACGCCTCCATGGTCCCGCCACCCATATTTTCCACCTTTGCCTGGCTCATTATCTCGACAAGGGGATAGAACGTCGTTACCGCATCCCCGCCTATGACCTGCATCGCGTCAAGGGCTGCCTGGACGGCCGCTTCGCAGCAAAAGACCTTCGATACGTTTGATTCTACCGTGATGTCGGCCCCGAGGTCCCATAGATAGGCGGTATTATAGGTGGCGAGGCGCGCCATGTTTTTCTTGATGATGAGGTTGGCTATCTTGAACTGGTTTTCGGGGATATCGATGGTGGGACGGCCGAACTGGACCCTCCGCCGGGTGTGCGGGACGACGTTCCTGAGAAGCTCGCCTATCCAGCCGGAGACCACCGCGCTGATGAGCGTTCTCTCGAAGTTGAGTCCCACGGTCATGACCCGCCATCCGTCCCCCTCCTCACCGATCCGGTTTGCAGCGGGAACAGGAACATTATGAAAATCGAGTACGCCGTTCTGTATGTTGTTGAAGCCCATTACCTCATTGATTTTTTCCACGGTAAAGCCCGGGGCGCCCTTCTCCACGACGAATGCCGTCAGGTGGCGATAGTGCCGGATATCGTCGGCGTTGCTGCTGGTTCGCGCATAAACCATGTACCTGCTTGCCACACCGGCCGAAACAATGAAGCGCTTCTTACCGCTCAACAGATAGGTATCTCCTTCCCGCTTTGCGGTCGTCTCTATAGACGCCGCGTCGGTGCCGGCGAAAGGTTCCGTGATCACGATGGCGCCGATCTCCCCCTTTACAACGCGGGGAAGGAAGCGCAGTTTCTGCTCCTCTGAGCCGTGCTCGATGAGCTGCCTCAAACCCCCGAGCATGTTTCCCACGAAGACCCTGCTCACCCCAGGCATCCGGCCCATCGCTTCTGCCGCAATGCACGCCCCGGTCGCGCCCAGTCCGAGGCCGCCGTACTCCTTCGGGATTGCGGCCCCCGTGAACCCCTTTTCTCCGATCCGCGCAAAGATATCGAAGGGAAATTCTCTGGTCCATCGCGTCTCTACGTCTCTGGGCCAGACCTCCTCGGCGAATGCGCTCACATCATCCGCGAACCTCTTCTGCTCTTCCGTCCACCAAGGATAAGATTCCATGGCTCAACCTCCTTCGACAATTTTTTCTGTGCTCATCCCCTCGTCATCCCATCAGCGCGTGCGGCAGAAAAAGGGCGATCTGAGGGAAGACGAAGAGAAGGACAATGATGGGGAATGTATGTATCGGTCCGTCCAAATGCAAGTAGTGGCGCCAAAAGGGACACCTGTCGCCTTTTGGCACAGACAGAGTAATCGGGAATTCAACGGACCCGCATGAGAAGTCGGCGCGTGCTTTGACTTTCGGGAACGAGCTGGCTGGCATCCGATTTGCAAATAGGGAAACACAAAATTGATAGGGAAATTTTTTAGGGGAATTTTTATGCCGGGTGGACAAGGGCATAACAGATCGTAAAAAGGGGGGGGGTTATGAAAGGATCGACTATTGTCGGGATTCTTGCCGCAGTTGTTTTTTGTTTCTTGCTGAATGTCTCGACCCAGGTTTATGCCGCAGAAAAGGTGATAACAATCAAGGTGGCAAACTGGTTTCCTATCACCCATAAGCAGAGTATTCTTCTCGATGAGTGGGGGAAGGAGCTGGAGAAGAGGGCCGCCGGCAAGGTAAAGGTCAACTACTACCCCGGGGGCACGCTGGTGCCCGCGTCCCAGGCCTACGACGCCGTGACCAAGGGCATATCCGACGTGGGTAACCACGTCCTCGGCTATACCCCGGGAAGGTTCCCCTTGACCGAGGTGATCGACCTGCCTCACGGGTATCCGAACAACACGGTGGCCACCCACCTGTCAAACGCGTTTTACGCCAAGTTCAAGCCAAAAGAATTCGATCAGGTGAAGATCCTCTGGTTCCATTCACAGGGCCCGGGAATCGTCCATACGAAGTCGGTGCCCATCACGAAGCTGGAAGACCTGAAGGGGCTCAAGATGAGGACTTACGGCTCCAACGCAAAACTGATGGCGCTCCTCGGCGGCGTGCCTGTGGCAATGACCATGAGCGACGTCTACGATGCCCTGTCGAGAGGGGTGGCGGATGGGCTCATGAGTTCCTACGAGTCGCTGGAAGGCTTCAGAACCGGCGAGCAGATAAAGTATACGACGGAGAACTTCGGCACTTCCTATACGGCTTGTTTCGTTGTGGCGATGAACAAGGACAAATGGAATTCCCTTCCGCCGGACGTCCAGAAGGTGATAGATCAGATGATCCCGGAGTACATCGAGAAGTACGCCGCCATGTGGGATGAAATCGAGAAGAGCGGCAAGAATTACATGCTGAAGCGAGGCGATAAGATCACCTCCCTTTCAAAGGCTGAAGAGGCCAGGTGGGTCCAAAAGGCACAGCCCCTCTTCGACGATTATGTCAAGAGAATGAAGGAGAAGGGCCTGCCGGGCGATGAGGCCCTGAAGTTCGTCCGTGATTACCTGAAACCTTATAAGAAGTAAGTGGGCCATCAGGAGGTAAGGGAATGCAAGGGCTACACAGAACAATCCTCAGAGTGGCCACGGTAATGGATGTCCTCGGGGGCGTAGTGCTCACTTTGATGATGCTCGTCACAGTCGTGGACGTCATCCTGCGCTTCTTCGGAAAGCCGATCACCGGCACCTATGAGCTCGTTTTCCTCGGAGGGGCCGTGGTGGTAGGATGTGCAATCCCCATGACTTCCTGGGAAGGCGCTCATGTGAACGTCGATTTGCTCCTGGAAAAGTTGTCGGGAAGAACCCGGAAGGCGACCCTGGTCTTCAACAGACTATGCGGCATAGCCTTCTTTTTCCTCCTCGGCTGGAACCTCTTCGCCCAGGGGGTCGATCTCTACGACAAGCACGAGGTTTCCCTTACCCTCCACGTACCCTACTATCCCGTGGCGTATATTCTGGGCATCTGCGCCTTCGTCGAGTGTCTCGTGCTCCTGTCCGGCCTTATCACGACCATCCAGGAGGTGGGCCATGAGTGAGGCCGCGATAGGATCTATTTTCCTTTTGATGCTGCTGGGTTTTTTTATGACCGGCATCGAGCTTGCTTTCGCTATGGGCATTATCGGCGTGGCGGGATTTGCGTACCTGGTCAATGTGAAGGCCGCCATGGGCCTTATGGCGAACGATTTTTTCGATGCCCTCGCCTCGTACGGATTGACGGTCATCCCGCTCTTTATCCTCATGGGCCAGATCGCATTCAACGCGGGCATCGCGAAGCGGCTCTATGACTGTGCCCACAAGTTCCTCGGACACATTCCGGGAGGCTTGGCCATAGCCACGGTTGCCGGGGCAACTGCTTTCAAGGCCATATGCGGCTCGGTTGCCGCCACGGCGGCCACCTTCGCGAGTGTCGCCGTCCCTGAGATGACAAAATATGGGTATTCAAAGAAGCTGTCCACCGGGATCGTTGCCACCGTCGGCACCCTGGGCGTGCTCATACCCCCCAGCGTTGTGCTCATCATTTTCGGCATCATCACCCAGCTCTCCATAGGCAGGCTCTTCCTGGCGGGCCTTATCCCGGGGCTCCTCATCGCTTTCTTCTTCGTGGTGGTCATTCTCGGGTGGTGCAGGATAAATCCGGAACTCGCCCCCAGGAGCGAAAAATTCCCGTGGAACGAGCGGTGGAAGACGCTTCCCGAGGTCGTGTGGCCCATCGTGATTTTCTTTGTGATCATCATCGGTCTTATGAAGGGGGTCTTCACCCCCACGGAAGCAGGCAGCATAGGCGCCTTCACAGTGCTCCTTCTGTGCTTCTTCAAGAGAAACATCGACTTTCGCGGTTACGTGAAGTCCGTGAGGGAAGCCCTGAGAACGGCCTGTATGGTATTATTGTTGATTGCCACCTCGAACATGCTCGGCCACTTTATCGCAGTGACGAACATGCCGAACGCTCTCGGTGAATGGGTGCTGGGTCTCAAGATACCGGCGGTGCTCATCATGATCCTGATCTTCCTCATCTATCTTCTGGGAGGGTCGTTCATCGACGACCTTGCCTTCATGATCCTCGCCACGCCGATCTTTTTCCCCATCATGACGAAACTGGGGTACGACCCGCTTTTGGTCGGGATCCTGGTGGCTCTCACCATATGTATCGGCTCCGTCATTCCTCCTGTTGCCATCTGCGTCTTCGTGGTGAAAAACATCACGAAGGTACCTATGGGCGTGATCTATAGCGGGGTATACCCCTTCCTGATCTCCCTCGTTGTCGTGGTGATCCTCGCTTTCGTGTTTCCCCAGATCGTGCTGTTTCTACCAAATGCGCTCATGCCATGAGGGATAATGCATATGACTCCTGTGTGACAGGCTCGTACGCCGGTTCCAGCCACCGCCTGACACCCGGTGCGTGAGGGCATGGATATATAGAGAAGACGAGCGGGAGGAGGGATGAAATGACCATCGGTGATCTGCTTACAAGAAACGCGAATAAATTCCCGGAAAAAATGGCGGTGGTCTTCGAAGACCGTTCCATGACATTCCGCGCGTTGAACGACCGGGTAAACAGGTTGGCCCATGCTCTGGTCGATCGGGGGTTGGAAAAGGGCGACAGGGTAGGAGTTCTTGTCCATAATTGTCACCAGTTTATAGAACTGTACTTCGCTGCAGCGAAGGCCGGCGGTATCTTCTGCCCCTACAACAACCACGTGAAACCGTGGGAACTGAAGGATATTGTCGAGTACTCGAGCCCTAAATTCCTTTTTGTGGACAGCGATTTCGCCCACGTGATAAGCGAGCTCCGGCCTCAACTCGTCTCGACGGACACATATATATCGCTGAGTGAGCCGGACCACCCGTTTATGGAAGACTATGAAACGGTTATCGCCGGGGGACGAAGTGGAGAGCCGGCGGTCAAGGTGGTTGAAGACGATGTACTGAGTATCTTCTTTACCGCGGGCACAACGGGAAAGCCGAAGGGGGCGATGAGGACACACAGGCACCTGATGTCCGACGCCACCGCGTCTGTGATCGATTTGAGGGTCGAATACGACGAACGGGTCTTGATAACCTTTCCCATGTACCACATTGCTTGCGAGGACAACATTGTGCGCCATTCGTTCTTGCCTAACACCATCTATATAAAGCGGGAAGGCGGGTTCAACCCCGAGCAGATTCTTGACTACATTTCAAAGGAGCGGATATCGTGGTGCCAGTTTGTTCCCACCATGATTCATAGCCTGCTTCAGTCGCCGAACGTCGATAAGTACGACCTGAGCAGCTTGCGGTTGATCCTCTATGCAGGGTCATCCATGCCTGTCGAGCTGCTAAAGAAGGCGCTGGCGGTCTTTCCATGCGGTTTCGCCCAGATGTACGGACAGACTGAGAGCGGTCCCTTCACTACCGTGCTGAAACCTGAGGATCACGTCCTCGATGGAACGGAGAAGAGTCTTGCAAGACTCGCTTCATCTGGAAGACCCGCCGTCAACTATGAAATAAGGATCGTGGACGAGCATGATAATGATGTCCCGACCGGTGCTGTGGGTGAGATCATAGGGCGAAGTGAGGCCATGATGGTGGGGTATTGGCAGATGCCCGAAGAGACGCAAAAGAAGCTCGCGAATGGCTGGCTGCACACCGGTGATCTGGGAAGATTTGATGAAGACGGGTACATGTACGTAGTGGAAAGAAAGAACGACATGATTATTTCCGGAGGCGTGAACGTCTACCCCCGTGAGATTGAAGAAGTCCTCTACAGGCATCCTGCTGTTTCAGAGGCGTCGGTGATAGGATTACCCGACGAGCACTGGGGAGAGGTAGTGAAAGCAGTTATCGTTCTGAACGAGGGCGTTCAGGTTTCAGAGGCGGAGATAATTGAATTCTGCGGCAAAAACCTGGCCGGCTTCAAGAAGCCGAAGACAGTTGATTTCTGGAAAGCGCTGCCGAAGAGCCCACAAGGAAAGATACTCAAAAAAGAGATTCGCACATACTACGAGCGATAATCGCAAGGAATGTCAAGAGTCGCGAAGAGGATGACGGACAAGATCATGGCGGACTAAAAACGGCATTTTCCATGGAGGAGCGGAATGATCGAGTTGACGGCGGAACAGCAAGATATCAAGCAGGCAGCACGGGAGTTCGCAGAGAAAGAGTTCAAGGATATAGCGCGCGAACTGGACGAGAAGGAACAGTTTGACGACCGGATCTGGAAGAAGGCGGGGCAGCTTGGGTTCCTGGGAGTTTTTATAGAAGAAAAATACGGAGGGGCGGGACTCGGCCACTTCGAACAGTGTCTGATCATAGAGGAGTTCGCCCGGGTGGATACGGGGATTGCCCAGTGCATGGTGGCATCCTATTTCGGCACCCAGTTGATAAAGCTGTTCGGCACGGAGGAGCAGAAGCTCACCTACCTTCCGCCCGTATGCGCAGGTGAGTGGAGGGCGGGTATGGCATCTACCGAACCCGATGCCGGAAGCGACGTGGCAGCCATTACAACGACCGCCGTAAAGGACGGAGACGAGTATGTGATCTCCGGCAACAAGATGTTCATCACCAACGCCAACGTAGGTAATTTCCTCTTGGTACTCTGTGTTACCGATCCGAAAAATCCTAAGAAACACGACAGGCTCAGCACAATCATCGTGGAAACGGACCGCCCCGGCTATGAGGCGAGCAAGCTCCACGGAAAACTGTCGATCAGATGCTCGGATACGGGAGAGGTGACATTCAAGGACGTGCGGGTACCGAAGAAAAACCTCGTGGGAGTGGAAGGAAAAGGTTTTTATCAGCTCATGCAATTCTTCAACCGGGCCCGCCTCGACGGCGGAGGCGGCCTTGCGGTAGGCACTGCACAGGGCGCGCTCGAAAAGGCGATAGACCATGTGAAGAAGAGAAAGGCCTTTGGCGGCCCCCTTGCCGGACTACAGATCGTGCAGGCAAAGATCGCGGAAATGGCCACCCTCCTCGAAGCGGGAAGAAGCCTTCTCTATAGGGCCGCAATGAAGGTCGATAGAGGCGAGATCGATCCGGCCCTCATTGCCATGGCGAAGTGGTACACCTGTGAAGTGGCGGTGAAGGTGGCCGACGAAGCAATCCAATTGCATGGGGGGTACGGCATCCTGAAGGAGTATGATGTGGAGCACTACTGGAGGGACGCGAAGGTGCTCGAGATCTTCGAGGGCACGAAGGAAGTAGAGAAAGTGCTCATCGGCAGGCACCTTCTGGGGAAATTCTGATACCGGGAGAACCGGACGCGCCTTGAAAAAAGGTATGAGGCGACATGCAGCGCTTTCGTGCTATATCTCGGGAGGAAATGTTCTTCTTGACAATTACACGCCGTGCCGCTACTATATTATGCGAATAGACCGGGAGGTCGGTCTATTGCTCCCGGCGACTGGAATAGAGCGGAAGCATATGATAGGCTAAACAAATACAACGTGTATCCTCCATACAGGGGCTGCCGGAGTCTCCCCGCTCTCGATGCAGCCAAGGCCTTAAGGCGAGGTGGAACTACATGACATACTCGAGCCCGAGCAGGGTGCTGACGTGTATCCAGTGCGGGAAGTGCACGGGCAGCTGCCCCGAGGCAGGCCGGACGGCCTTCAATATCCGGATGATCGTGAGAAAGCGGCAGTTTGAGCGTGAAATAGACGAAGCCCTCCCCTGGCACTGCACCTCGTGCGGGGCCTGCACGCTCCGGTGCCCGAGGGACGTAAAGCCATCGGAAGTGATCATCGACGTGAGGTCCGCCTTTGTCGAAGAGGGCCGGATCCCCGTGTCGATCCAAAAGGCCCTCGAAAACACCTTTGTCCAGAAGAACCCCTGGGGCCGGTCACGGGCTCGCAGGGGGGCGTGGGTGGAGAAGGCAGATGTCGCCGTTCCCCACATCAGTGAAACCAGCTCGAAAAGATTGCTTTTTACGTGCTGCATTCAGGCATATGACCCCCGCTGCATGGTGATCCCCGTGAACGTGGCGACCCTGCTGCACAGGGGGGGCGTCGAGTTCGGCGTGCTCGGCGAAGAAGAGGCGTGCTGCGGCAACGAGATCAGGAGAATAGGCGAAGCCGGTCTCTTCGAGGAGCTGCAGGAAGAGAACATAGCGGCTTTCAAGGAGTATGGGGTACGGGAGATCATAGCCCTTTCGCCCCATTGCATGAATGTCCTGAAAAAGGAGTACGGGGAACTCGGGATCAAGGTCTCTCATTACACGGAGGTCCTCGCGGACCTGATAGCAGCCGGAAAACTGAGGATCGAAGGGCGGTACGAAAAGCGGGTGATATATCACGATCCGTGTTTCCTGGGCAAGCAGAACGGGGTTTTCGATCAGCCCAGGAGCATCTTGCGCTCTCTCGACGGTCTTGAGCTTCTCGAATTTACCAGATCGAGAGAGACCTCCCTGTGCTGTGAGGGAGGGGGCGGCCGGATGTTTTTCGAGGCGGAGGGACAGGCAGAGGTGAGGAATGCGGAAGTCCGGGTGCTCGAAGCAATGGAAAAAGGCGCCGAGGTGATCGCAACAAGTTGTCCATTCTGCGTCATGACCCTGGAAGACCCCGCAAAAGAGAAGGGACAGACAGTGAAAGAGCTGTCGGAAATACTCATGGAGGTCACATAAAATGAATCTCTTGGTATTGACGAAAAGGGTGCCGGCGACGCAGGAGGAAGAGCTCCGCATAGTGGGCGACGGGCGGGCGGTCGACCTTTCGAAAGTGCCGTTCAAGGTGAATGACTGGGACAACTACTCGGTCGAAGAGGCGGTGAGGACCGTCGAGAAGACGGGCGGCGCGGTCACGGCGATCTCCGTCGGCGATGCGGAATCGGACGAGGTCCTGAGAAGGGCTATCGCCATGGGCGCAAAGGACGGTTTCCTCATCGAGACGGAAGAGGTTATCCATGACCCGCAGGCCAGGGCCGCCCTCATCTATACGTTTCTCAAGAAGGAAGCTCTGCCCTACGATGCCATCTTTACCGGCGTACAATCGGAGGACGACCAGTTTGCGTCCGTGGGCGGCATTCTCGCCGCCAAGCTGGGCCTTCCCTATGCGTCGATGGTGATAGGAATAGACGCCTTTGAGGCCGGCCATGTCGTCGTGCGCAGGGAGCTGGAGGGCGGCATGCAGGAGCGCATCAAGGTTGCGCTGCCGGCCGTGCTTTCGCTCCAGAGCGGCATCAACGAGCCCCGGTACGTCTCCATCATGGGGGTACGGAAGGCCTCCAAGGTGGAGCGGAAGGTATTCAAGGCGACGGAGTACCAGGAGCACGTGAAACGGATGATCGATGTCGTGAAGTGGGTCTATCCCGTGAAAAAGGGCGGGGCCGTCATGCTCGGCGGCGAGCTCGATACGGTCTGCAAAAACCTCTTGGGCATCCTGAAGGAGAAGGGGGTGTATCAATGAGCTACGCACTGGTTGTGGCGGAAGTGAGGCGGGGTCTCTTCGAGGAGAGAAATCTGGATAGCCTGGGCCTGTCGCACCTGCTCGGGATGGAGACTACCCTGCTTATGCCTGACGGGGCCTACACGGTGGGCGAGCGCGTCGCGAGCACGATCATCAGGGTGCGGACAGAGGAAACGATTTTCCTTAACCCGCTCGCAATGACGCAGATAGTACGGAAGGTGATCGAGGCGAAGGGCCTGCCCGGCGCGATACTCTTCACCAGCTCGTCATCGGGGATCGAGCTGGCTTCATATCTCGCGGGTGCTCTCGATCTGCCCCTCATCACGGATGTGAGCGGCTTTGACGCGGAAAGGGGCGTTTTCCTGAAAAGCTACTATTCCGACAAGATCTTCGGAGAATTCAAGCCGAAGGAAGGCGCCTTCGTCCTTACCGTAAGAAGCGGGAGCTTCAAGGAGCACGCCGTCGAGCAGGAATCGGCCGCAGCCGTCGAGGTACTCGACGGCATCATTCCGCCGGAGGGGCGGAGCTTCGTCGAGTACGTGGAAGAGGAAAAAGGGGAAATCGATATCACCAAGGCCGACTTTCTCCTTTCTGTGGGACGGGGGATCGGCAGCAAGGACGAGATACCTGCTTACGAGGAGTTGGCCGGCATATTGCGGGCCGTCCTCTCCGGATCGAGGCCGGTTATCGACAAGACGTGGCTTCCCAAGCCCCGGCAGGTCGGTACCTCCGGCAAGACGGTCAGGCCCAAGGTGTACCTTGCTATGGCTATAAGCGGCGCATTCCAGCACATCGCGGGGATGAAGGACTCAGAGTGCATCATAGCGGTCAACAAGGACCCCGAGGCGCCAATTTTCCAGTATGCCCATTTCGGCGTCATATGCGATGCCAACAAGCTTCGGGATAAAATGAAGGATATTGTCAAAAAAGGATGACGTAGTGCCAAGAGTTTTACGTAAACCAAGTGCTGAAGCAGGCCCGGCATTTCTGAGGGGGGTGGCTCCGCGAGCTTGCTCGTGGAGGGGGCGCTGAGCCCCATAAATTGCGATGATCGGAGAGGGAGACAGGGAAAAACAGGTCCTCGTCGTCGGCGGGGGGATCGGCGGCATCACCGCCGGCCTGGAGCTCGCCTCATGCGGCGTCAAGGTGACGATGCTCGAAGAAGGACCGTCGATAGGCGGAAGGATGATTCAGCTCGATAAGACCTTCCCCACCCTCGATTGCTCCACATGCACCCTCTCGCCGAAGATGGTGGAGGTGGCGCTCCAGCGGAACATAGAGCTGCTCTCCTGGGCCCGACCGGCGGCGGTAAGGAAAGAGGGGAGGGGCTTTAGCGTCACGATCCGGAAGAAGGCGCGCTTCGTCGATATAAAGAAGTGTACTGCCTGCGGCACCTGTTTCCCCGGATGTCCCGTTGTCATGAAGAGCGAATTCAATATGGGGACGGGCACGAGGAAGGCCGTCTATATCCCCTTCCCTCAAGCCATACCCAATAAGGCCAGCATCGACAAGCGACGGGTGAGGCCGTGCAAGGCCGCGTGCATGGATGCGTGCCCCGTCCACACAAACGTGCTTGGCTATCTGAAGCACATCAGCGAGGGGAGGTTCAGGGACGCGTACCTGCTTATAAGGGAGACGAACCCCTTCCCGTCCGTGTGCGGCCGGGTCTGCTACGCGCCCTGTGAAGCGGCATGCAACAGGGGGCAGCTCGACGCCCCCCTGGCAATCCGCGAGTGTAAGCGCTTTGCGGCAGACCGGTTTGACTTCGGTTCCTTTGAGGTCCCGCAGATTCAGAAGACGGAGAAAAAGGCGGCGGTCATCGGGGCAGGTCCCGCGGGGCTTGCGTGTGCCCATGACCTGGCGCTCGCGGGGCACGACGTGACAATTTTTGAGGCCCTCCCCGAGCCGGGCGGGATGCTGCGGTACGCCATACCGGAATACCGGCTGCCGAAGGCCGAGGTGGAGAAAGAGATCGACTATATACGGGCCCTTGGCGTGGGGATGCGGTGCAACGTGGAGATCGGAAGGGATGTGACCCTCGACGCCGTCAGGCGCGACCATGATGCGGTTTTTATAAGCACGGGTGCGCCCGCCGGCATGCCTTTGGACATTGAGGGCGAGGACCTCCCCGGCGTGACGGACGGCATAAGGTTCCTCCGGCAGGTTTCCGGCGGCGAGGCGGTCGCCCTGGGGGCGCGTGTGGTCGTGGTGGGCGGAGGGAATACGGCGGTCGACTGCGCGAGAACGGCCCGCAGGCTCGGGAGCGAGCATGTCACGGTCGTCTATCGCCGTACCCGCGACGAGATGCCTGCCGGCCATGAGGAGGTAGAGGCGCTCTTGCAGGAAGGCATAGAGCTGCAATTCCTCGCCGCGCCGGTGCGGTTTTACGAAAAAGACGGAAAGCTCTCGGAGATGGAGTGCGTCCGGATGGAGCTTGCCGAGCCCGACGGGAGCGGCCGCAGGCGGCCGTCGCCCGTGAAGGGGTCAGAATTCCGCGTGCCCGTCGAGACGGTGATCACTGCCCTCGGACAGGGGGTCGAGACCTCTTTTGCCCAGGGGCTTGGCGTGCCCACGGGAAAAAACGGGACAATCTCCATAGACCCCTCCACCGGAGCAACGAGCATAGCGGGCATATTCGCCGGTGGCGACGTTGTGACGGGTCCGGCTTACGTGATCGACGCCATCGCGGCGGGGAAAAAGGCTGCCCGCTCGATGAACCAATATCTCAAGGGAGAGCTGTTGGTCGCGGATGTCGCCGCAGGCAGCCCTGAGAAGCTTTCGGAGGCGGAAGCGGGTGCGTTGGCGGAGCGCGTCATGAAGGCGGAGCGCGTCCGAATACCTGAGGAGAGTCCGGATGCCAGGGTCGGTACGTTCCGCGAGGTGAGCCGGGGGCTTGCGCCGGATGCGGCGCAAAAAGAGGCCTCCCGGTGCCTCGCGGGTCAGATCGAGGGCTGCATCGAGTGCGGGGAGTGTGAGAGGCGGTGCGACGTGAAGGCCGTCGATTACCTGATGGCGGACGAGACAGTGGAGATGCAATTTGACAGCATCGTCCTCGCGCCGGGGTTCGATCTCTATGATCCCACCGAAAAAGGGGAATACGGCTACGGTACCCTTCCCGGGGTGATGACGGGCATTGAATTCGAGCGTATCTGCTCGGTGACGGGACCGACCGGCGGCGAGATCATAGTGAACGGAAAGACGCCGAAGCGCTTCTTCTTCATCCAGTGCGTGGGCTCCAGAGACCGGCAGAGCAACGCCCGCTTCTGCTCGCGGGTCTGCTGCATGTACACGGCAAAGCACGCAAGCATCGTGATGGACAGGGTGAAAGGCGCCGAGATTTATGTCTCCTATATTGACGTACGGGCCTACGGGAAGAACTACGAGGAGTTTTATAAGAGCACGCAGGAAGCCGGCGCCTTCTATATCAGGGGTATTCCGGGAGAGGTGACGAGGGGCAAGGACGGGCTCGTCGTGAGGGTGGAGGATATGCTGAGCAATGAGGTGCGGGAGATAGAGGTAGACCTTGTGGTGCTCGCGACCGGGGTGAGACCGCGTAAAGGGACGGCGGAGCTCTGCGGCATCATGTCCGTGGAGCGGGACGAGTACGGCTTCATCAAGGTGAACGCCGCAGCCCCTTCGAGGACGAACGTGGAAGGCATATTCGTGTGCGGCATGGCCTCCGGGCCGAAAGACGTGCCCGATACGGTCGCCTCCGGGGGAGATGCCGCATCGCGGTGCCTGGAGTATATAAGCGAGTGAAAACCGGCATCTTTATCTGTCACTGTGGACACAATATCATCCACACGGTCGACGTGAAAAAAGTCCGCGATTATTTCAGCAAGTTCCCCAACGTGACCGTCTCGTCCGACTACCCCTTCGTCTGTTCCGAGCCGGGACAGGACATGATCAGGGAGAACATCGAGAAAGAGGGCCTTGACCGGGTCATTATCGCCTCCTGCACACCGTCGCTCCACCAGGAGCTTTTTAAGGATCTCTTGAAAAAGGCGGCCCTCAACCCCTTTCTTCTCAGAAGAGTGGGCATCAGGGAGCACTGCTCCTGGGTCGGCGACGATGTCGAGAAGAACACGGAAAAGGCAATAAGGCTGATAAAGGCGGGACTCTATGCGGCGGCCCACTACGTGCCCCTCGAAGAAAAGCGGGTGGACGTGACGAAATCGGCGCTTATCATAGGCGGCGGCGTCTCGGGTCTGTCCGCAGCGCTTTTTCTCTCAAGGATGGGCATGCACGTCTATCTCGTTGAAAGAGAGGCGCGCCTCGGCGGCCATGTGAGGACGTTGAAGAATATCTGGCCTATAAGACAGGACGGCGAGGCCGTCATCGGGCAGATGGAAGCCGAGCTTCAGGCCGGAGAGAACGTGGAGATTTTCACCTCGACGAGCATCGGCAGCTTCGAGGGCAGTTTCGGCAACTACGAGGCAACTCTCGATACCCCGACCGGAGAGAGAAAGATCACGGCCGGGGGAGTGATCGTGGCAATAGGGTTCTCTCCCTTCGACGCGCGGGTAAAACCGGAATTGGGCTACGGAAGGGACGAGAGGATCATGACTACCGTCGATTTCGAAGCAAAGGCAGACAGCATCGAATTGCCCGCCCATCCGAGGGTCGCCATACTCCACTGCGTGGGGTCGCGGGATGAGCAGATAGGAAAGCCGTACT
>Ga0187856_1000101_pt1 | contig 81727 bp, 67 predicted proteins | sample June2016WEW_8_40_FD_132443 | JGI IMG/M metagenome (GOLD analysis project Ga0187856, IMG submission 132443) | Peatland microbial communities from SPRUCE experiment site at the Marcell Experimental Forest, Minnesota, USA - June2016WEW_8_40 | ecosystem: Environmental > Terrestrial > Soil > Wetlands... | reverse complement strand
GGGATTTTAGCCGCCACGCGCCGCCCGGCTCTCCCCCCAGCCGGGCGGCCATCTCTAACCGCCTCTTCGGACTCAGGCACTTCAATTCCGATAGGGGGTAACGATGTGACCTTCCTATTCCAAATTGGTAGTTTTATTGACAATAGGCGAGACTTCAAGGTAGCGTTGCGAGCAAGTCACTGCCTATAGACTGTAATCTGGAGCACATCGCGAACCCTCGCATAGGGCTAGGACTCTCACATGACACGAACCGCGTGGATACTCTTCACCATCGTTGCATTCTTCGCATTTCTGGCAGCGCCCGGCCCGGTGCATGCCACGGACTGGCAGCCGATCACGCCGGAGGACCTAGCCCTGAAGGACAACCCCAAGCAGCCGGGCGCCGATGCCATGATCCTGTATCGAGAGCTCGTCGACGATGCGTCGAAGGCCCCGACCTCCGGTGATACGGTCGAGGAGTATATTCGGATCAAGGTCTTCACACAGGCAGGCACCAAGTACGGACACGTCGAGATCCCATTTGTAAGGACGTACCAGAACGTCGTCTACGTCGCTGGACGAACGATCAAACCGGACGGTAGCGTGGTGAAGTTCGATGGCCAGGTCCTCGAGACGACGGTCGAGAAATCGAGCGGCCTAAAAGTATTGGCAAAGACCTTCACGCTGCCGGACGTACAACCGGGTTGCATCGTTGAGTACAAATATCAAATGCAAGGCGAGGCGGGTTGGGTTCACGGACAAGAATGGATCGTTTCCCAATCCGCTTACACACGGGAGGCGCACTTCACCTACATCCCGGACTCCGGCTACGGCAGTGACCTTAAGCCCATGGAGAGATCGTACCTGTTGCCTGCCGACGCTACGCCAAAAGAGCAGCCAAATGGTTCGTACGTGATGTTAGTTCATGACATCGCCGGCGTCGTTGAAGAACCTTTGATGCCTCCCGATAAACCAATCCAGGCGCGCGTCGAATTCTACTATCAAGACTCGGATGCTCCCTCAGCGACGGACACGCCCGATCATTACTGGGGTCACTACGCGAAAAAATGGGATGGTGAACTCGAGCACTTCATCGACAAGAAGAACGCGCTCAATCAAGAGCTCTCCAAGATCGCCAGCGCGGGGGATGCGCCGGAGGTTAAGCTCCGGAAAATTTATGCACGCGTTCAGCAGATCCGCAATTTGGATTTCGAAGACGAGAAAATGGCGAAGGAAAGCAAAGACGAGCGGCTGAAACCGAGTTCCAACATCGAGGATGTATTGAACCGCGGCTACGCTTATGGGCACCAAATCAATTATCTGTTCATCGGTCTGGCGCGTGCGGCCGGATTCGAAGCCACCGAGGTGTATGTCGCAGATCGCAATCGGGAGCTGTTCCTTCCAAACCGGAATGAGGTGGACCAGCTTGATGCGAATGTCGTGTGGGTCCACGCGGGGTCGCAAGAATACTATCTCAATCCTGCCGCTCGTTATTACCCTTTCGGACTGCTGCCATGGTACGACACGGAAACGGGGGGTATTCGGGTAGACAAGCGCGGGGCGACCGTTGTGAATACACCTGTTCCTGCGTCTTCCGACGCGACGATTGTTCGCAACGCCGACCTCGAAGCAAAGGAAGACGGATCGGTCGCGGGAACGCTGCAGGTGGATTTTACAGGCCAGAGGGCTGCCCTACTGCGCGAGGACAAGCGAAAGGAAGATGAGGCCGGCCGCACCAAGTACTTCGAAGACGACATCAAAACGTGGCTCCCGGCAGGCGCAGAATTCAAAATCACGAAAATCGCGAACTGGGAGAATACCGACCAGCCAATCCACATCGAAGGGACCGTAAACGTTCCTTCGTTCACCAACAGCGCCGCGCGGCGATTACTGATGCCGATTGAGATATTTCAGCCGACCCAGACGAGTGCGTTCGCTCCGGAGAAGCGGATCAACCCCGTTTATTTCCACTATCCATACGAAGAGATCGACGACATCAAACTCCGCGTGCCGGCCGGTTACAAGGCCGAGAGCCTGCCGCCGGACCGCAACGTGAATCTTGGCGCGGTGACCTATCAGATTACGGCGACAGCGCAGGGCAACAGCGTGGAAGTGAAGCGCCACCTCGTAGAGAAAGGGGTTATCTTTACGAAGGATGATTACGCCACGCTGCGCAGGTTTTTCGGAACGGTGAAGACGAATGACAACGCCCAAATGGTGCTTCAGAATGCGACATCTGCCAAGAACAACTAGTCTGGCGGCCGTGCTCGCGGCGGTGGTGAGTTCGCTGGCGTGTTTCGCTTCACCGCTTTTCGCGGCAGATTCCGCTCCGGAGTGGCTGCGCGCCGCCGCGCAGCAAAAACTGCCCGACTACGATAAAGATACTGTCGCGGTCATTCTGCTCGATGAAACCCAGACGACTGTCCGCGATAATGGGGAAATTGACACCCTCCATCGCGGCGCGATTCGGTTGCTGCGCCCGGAAGCCCGCCAGGAATACGGCGGGATCGGTGTAGACTTTGATAAAGATACGAAGATTGCGTACCTGAAAGCGTGGACGATCGAATCGAATGGACATGAAATCGCGGTCGGCGACAAAGACACTGTAGAGCACGGGCTGCTCAACGATATCGAATACACGGATGTGAAGGTGAAAGCGCTGCAGTTCCCAGAGGCGAATCCGGGAAACGTCGTCGGATACGAGTACGTCCAGCGAGACCGGCCCTACGTTTTCGAGGACAACTGGTGGTTTCAAGACCCGGCGCCTGTGGTGACGGCGCGATTTGAACTCCAGATCCCTCCCGGTTGGGAATTTACGGCCAGTTGGTTCAACTACCCCGAGCAGAAACCTCAAACGCCTGCGCCCAATCAGTACGTCTGGGAAGTAAAGAATCTTCCAGGAGTAGAAATCGAACCTGATATGCCTACTTGGAAGGCCGTAGCTGGATGGGTCGGCGTGAAGTATTTTCCGCGTGATCCGGCTATGCGCGCTAAGTCGTCGGGCTCGTGGCAGGATATCGGCCTTTGGTATGACGGGCTCACCCAGTCGACCCGCGCGTCCTCACCGGCGATCCAACAGAAAGTGGCTGAGCTGACATCGAGCATTTCAGATCCCGTCGGAAAGATGCGGGCGTTGACGGAATACATTCAGCGGAACATCCGGTACTTCGCGGTCGAGATCGGCATTGGAGGCTGGCAGCCGCATCCTGCCACGGAGGTATTTGCGCATCAATACGGGGATTGCAAGGACAAGGCGACGTTGCTGAGCGCGATGCTGCATGAGATAGGAATTGAGTCCTATTATCTGGCCGTCGATGACCGCCGCGGCGTCATCCATCCGGACTATCCCTCGATCTACATGGACCACATGATTTTGGCGGTTCGACTTCCTGACGGCGTTCTCGATGCAGGTTTGTACGCCGTGGTAAACGATCCGAAATATGGAAGGCTGCTGATCTTCGATCCTACCAATGAACATGTGCCGCTCGGTTACTTGCCGTGGTATTTGCAAGACAACTATGGACTACTGATGGCGCCCGACGGCGGGCATTTGCTCTCGCTGCCCTTGTCAGCGCCGGCGACGAATCGGCTGCTGCGCACGGCGAAATTCGATCTGAGCCCGGCGGGCGATCTTTCCGGAGAAGTTCATGAGATCGACTGGGGAGGTCCGGCGGCCCAGCAGCGCGCAGAGTTCCTCGAGGCGCAACCTTCGAAGCGCGCGGAGATTTTCGATCACTTTCTGGCGCATTCCCTGAATAATTTCAGTCTCACAAGCGCGTCGCTCGGGAACCTGGAAAAATACGATCAGAGCTTTTCGCTTGATTACAAATTCGTCTCTCCGGGATACGCCAGCGCCGCCGGCGACCTGCTCTTTGTCCGCCCAAGGGTCGTTGGTGACAAGGGCACGGGGATGTTACGCCTCTTTACCGAGCAGAAGCCGCGGAAGTATCCGATTCAGTTCGAGGAGGCGACGCGGCAGGACGACGTCTTCGACATTTCAATTCCGGCAGGCTATGTCGTGGATGGACTTCCGAAGCCGGTGCAAGCCGATTGCGAATACGCGACGTACAAGAGCGAAACCAGCGTCGCGGACGGCGTGCTGCACTACAAGCGGACGTTCGAGATTAAGGACGTGATGATCCCCACGGAAAAGCTGCCTGCGATCCGCGCTTTTCTGCAACAAGTCGCCGCGGACCAGCAATCCGCCGCGGTGCTGCGCCGCGCGACGCCCTGATTTGCGGGTGGTCTTCCGGAAGCGACAAAGAGGAAGTTCAGGATTTTGGCGTTAGGCGCTCGCGAACCCGATCGCTCAAGACTTTCCCGTCGATCGCCTTTCCTTCCAAGCGCGCCCTCGCAGCTTTGATCACGGCGCCCATTTGTTTCAGTGAGTCGGCGCCGGCTTCATTGATCGCGGCTTCGACGGCGTGCTGGATTTCAGCGTCACTGGGAGCGGCGGGCAGATATTCCTCGATGATGACGATTTCCTTCGCTTCCTTTTCCGCCAGGTCATTGCGACCGCCCTTCGTGAATTGATCGACGGATTCGCGGCGCTGCTTCACGAGAGTCTGGAGCACTTGCAGCGATTCCATGTCGTCGAGCGGGCGCATTTTTTCAATTTCCTTGTTCTTGAGCGCGCTCTTAACCATGCGAAGCACGCTGAGCCGCAGCTCGTCCTTCGCCCTCATAGCGGCGGTGATGTCGGTCTGTATGCGTTCGATGTATCCCATTCGTGGGTTTCCCCCGTCGAAAAAGAATATCACACGCCTCGCGGCTCGCGGGCGGATTTGACACAACTTGACGCGCCCGATAACCTTGTCTCCTATGAAAATTATCGTTGCAGACAAAATCAGTGAACGCGGACTCGCCCTGCTGCGCGAAACAGGCTGGGAAGTCCTGACTCCGACGGCGGCGGCGCTGCCGAGCGAACTCGCGAATGCCGACGGGCTGGTGGTCCGGAGTGCAACAAAGGCAACGGCAGAACTGCTCGAAAAGGCGCCACGGCTGCGGGTGATCGGCCGGGCGGGCGTGGGCGTCGATAACGTCGACGTGGAAGCGGCCACGCGCCGGGGCATTCTGGTGATGAACACGCCGGGCGGAAACGCCGTGAGCGTGGCGGAGCACACGCTGGCTCTGATGCTGGGCCTCGCGCGCGCCGTGCCACAGGCGAACGCGTCAATTCAAGCAGGACGCTGGGAGAAGTCCGCGTTTTCCGGCACCGAGCTGCGCGGGAAGACGCTGGGTCTCATCGGCCTCGGGCGTGTTGGCACGGAAGTCGCGCGGCGCGCGCGCGCCCTCGAAATGAAAGTGCTGGCCTACGATCCGTTCGTGACGCCCGCGGCGGCGCGCGAGGTGGAAGTGGAGCTAGTCCCGCTCGACGACGTGCTGCGGCAATCGGACGTGGTTTCGCTGCACACGTCGCTCAGCGCGGTGACCGAGAAGATGCTCGACGCGGCGGCGATTGCGAAGATGAAAAAGGGCGCTCGGCTGGTGAATTGCGCGCGAGGCGAGTTGATCGATGAAGCCGCGCTGGCCGAAGCGCTGAAATCGGGCCATCTCGCCGGAGCGGCTCTCGATACGTTCGCGCAGGAACCGCCAAAAAACTCTCCGCTCATCGGATTGCCCAATCTGATTGCGACGCCGCACATCGCCGGATCGACGGCCGAGGCGCAGGAAGAAGTCGGCACGGCGATCGCGCAGCAGGTGCGCGACTACCTCTCCGATGGATTGATTCGCAACGCCGTCAACATGCCCGCGCTTTCGCCGGACCAGTACCGGCGGCTGCGGCCTTACCTGGAGCTGGGCGAGCGACTTGGGGCGTTCGTCGCGCAGGCCGCGCCGTCGAGGAGCTTCAGCCGCGTGCGCATTCGCTACGCGGGCGAGCCGGCGGAAATTGGCTCGCACATGATTCGCAGCGCAGTGCTGGCCGGACTCCTAAAGACGGCGCTGGGTGAGGAAGTGAATCTTGTCAATGCGCCGACCGAGGCGGCAGCGCGCGGTATCGTCGTTGAAGAGACGACGCGGCGGCGCGAGCGCGGATTTCCGAACACGATCGAGGTCGGCGTCGCCGACGGCGGCCGCGAGTTTGCGCTCGAAGGCACGGTCGGGCAGGACGGCGCGCCGCGAATCGTCTCGCTCGATGGCATGGGCCTCGAAGCGCCGCTCGAAGGAACGCTGCTGCTCACGCGAAACATCGACGTGCCCGGCGTGATCGGGCGCATCGGCACGGAGCTCGGCAGTTTGGGCGTCAACATCGCGACGTTTGCGCTCGGCCGGCGCGCGCCCGGCGGCGGAGGTGAGGCGCTCGCGCTGGTGGGCCTCGATGGGAACGTGAACGCATCGATCGTTCAGGAGATTCGGGCGCTGCCGTCGGTCACCGATGTGCGCCTGATCCGTCTCGCCGCTGCGCCACAAGCCACCGCTGCTCCTCGCTGAGGGAAAGGCGGTCGAACTTACCTTTCGCCCAAAAACCGGCCCAGTTCATGCGGACGTTGCTACGACCACAAGACCCAACAGGTTTCTGAACGCGGGAACACGGGAGGGCACGATGAGCGAGAGAAAGAATCGCTTCACGCCGATGAGTACGCCGACGCGACGCCAGGTGATCGCCGGTGCCGCCATGGCGATTGGGAGTCTGGCGGCGGGCTCCAAGGTTTTGGGCAGGACGCAGCAGCAGTCCATGAAGGCAGCGCCGGGCACAGCTGCAAACCAATCGCGCACGTCTCTTCACCAAGAGATCGATTTCAAGGCGAGCCCTCAGCGCATGTATGAGGTGCTTTTGGACTCCAAGCAGTTCGCAGCGTTCACCGGCCTGGCAGCCGAGATCGACCCCAAAGCTGGCGGCGCTTTTTCCACGTTCGGTGGATTGATCGTGGGACGAAACGTCGAACTGATCCCCAACCAGCGAATCGTGCAGGCGTGGCGGCCCACGCATTGGGACCCAGGCATCTACTCGATCGTCCGGTTCGACCTGAAACCGAACGGCTCCGGGACAACGGTCGTTCTAGATCACACGGGCTTCCCGGAAGGTGAGTTCGATAACCTCAACAGCGGATGGCCGATTCGATATTGGGAACCGCTGAAGAAATTCCTCGCATAGCGCGCAGGCTGGGCTCCAATCCGTCTGGACCCAGTAGGACACGCATCGAAGCGCGCTTCACACCGGTCTTAACCGCCGGCGATCGCACCAATGATCAAGAAAGGCTCCGCTCCAGACGCGACCGGGCCGGGAAGCGGCGCGTCCGGCAACTCGTGGGACCAATCTTCCTGGCAGGCGAAGAACCGCAAGAACGGCCGGCGCTCCTGCGTGACGTGGTCGCGGATCGTTCCGCGCAGCATCGGATAGCGGGCCTCGAGCGCGTCGAGGATCGAGCGTTGCGTTACCTGGCCCTCGACCTCGATCTCCACGTCGCCGCTGACGTGCGCCAGCGTCCGCAGGTGCGCCGGGAGCACGACGCGAATCATGGCAGCGTTTGCACTTCAACAGAAAGCACAGCCGGAAGGTCCCGGACAATCGGGGCCCACGAGTCTCCGGCGTCGGCCGACGCGTATACCTGGCCCCCGCTGGTGCCGAAATACACGCCGCACGAATCGAGCGAGTCGACGGCCATCGCGTCGCGCAGCACGTTGACGTAACAGTTGCTTTGCGGCAGGCCTTTTGTGAGCGGCTCCCACTCGTTTCCGCCGGTGCGGCTGCGGTAGACGCGCAGCTTGCCCTCGTGTACGTAATGCTCCGAGTCGCTTTTGATCGGGACAACGTAAATGGTTTCCGGCTCGTGCGCGTGAACGTCGATCACGAACCCGAAGTCGGTGGGCAAGTTCCCGCTGACCTCCTGCCAAGAGTCGCCGGCGTTGTCGCTGCGCATCACGTCCCAGTGCTTCTGCATGAACAGCACACCCGGACGCGAGCGGTGCATCGCGATGTGGTGAACGCAATGGCCGACTTCGGCAGTGGGGTCGGGGATGTATTGGGAGCGCAGCCCACGGTTGATCGGTTTCCATGTCTTGCCGCCGTCGTCGGTGCGAAAAGCGCCCGCAGCCGAAATGGCGATGAAGATGCGTCCGGGATCGCTCGGATCGAGGATGACCGTGTGCAGGCACATCCCACCGGCTCCTGGCTGCCACTTGGGACCTGTACCGTGCCCGCGAAGTCCGGAGAGTTCCTGCCACGACTTGCCGCCGTCCGTCGATCGGAACAGCGCGGCGTCTTCAACCCCGGCGTAGACCGCGTCCGGATCGGTGAGCGAGGGTTCGAGATGCCAGACGCGCTTAAACTCCCAGGGGTGCTGCGTGCCGTCGTACCACTGGTGCGTGGTGAGGGACTTGCCGGTTGCGGAAGAAGTGTCGTAGACGAATTTGTTGCTCTGGCCAGCGGGCATGCCGCCCGGCGTCGGCATCTTTTCACCTCCGGGTGTCTCCCACGTCTTGCCGCCGTCGCTCGAGCGCTGAATCACTTGCCCGAACCAGCCGCTGGACTGCGAAGCGTAAATGCGATTCGGGTCGGCAGGCGATCCCTTGACGTGGTAGATCTCCCAGCCCGCAAAATGCGGGCCGCTGACGTCCCACTTTTCGCGCTTGCCGTCCGATGACAGGATGAATGCGCCCTTGCGTGTGCCAACCAGAACCCGTACTTTGCTCATGCCTTTCTCCTTTCATTGTTTCGCGCATGCATTCGTGAAGGTGACCGAAAGTCCTCTGTCCGCGTGTCAAAACTAGGGAGAAGCGGAGTCGAGTCGCGTTCTCGCCAGCGTCGCCGCGTTTCGGCGATGACCGTTTCGCGATTCTTCTCCATGTTATCGATGACGGCGCAAGGCGCGCCCGTCTCCTCGTGGCGCGCTCCCCAAATGAGCAACTCCAGCAGCACCGGCGCGAGATCAATCCCCTTTTCCGTCAGCCGGTAGTTCACCCGTCGTCCATCCGACTCCTGCCGCTCCGCAGTGATGATTCCCGCCGCTGCAAGATGGCGCAGGCGATCAGCCAGAATGTTCGTGGCAATCCCCTCGTCCGATTCCTGGAACTGCTTGAACGTCCGGAGCCCGCGCACCATCAGATCGCGGATGATCAGCAGCGACCAGCGATCTCCAAACCTTTCGAGCGAAACGCTCACCGGGCAACCGGACCGGGGATTTGACTTTGGCTTGCCAGACACGTGCAGCACACTATCAATGTCACTTGTAAAGTGCAAGTGATAGTGGGATACGGAGGTAGGGGTTGGGCGCAATGCCGGGGGCGAAGAGTCCCGGATGCTGGTTGGCCTCGAAGGGAGCGTCAGATGGTCAATGGCGCAAGAGATTCGGGCGCTGCCGTCTTGACTAGGAAGCCGAAAGCCAATTGCGGCGTTCTACGAAAGTGGGCGGCTCGTACGTTCGTCCCGACGCCAGCCGATTCTCCTCCCGGCGTGTGGACCATAACAGGATAGGACCCAGCGATGCAGCCGAGAGGCGGGCGATGAGCGGGAACTCCTTCTCGACTTCGCTGCGCAGCTTGTGAATCCGCTCACTCACACTTCGATTAACTTTCTTGAATTCTCGCTCCATGGCCCAAAGCGCGGCATTGTAAGCGCTGCTGAGCTTTTTCACTTGCCGCTCAAATCGCTCACGGACGCGTCGATCGGGGTAGTCCTTGTAGCGTTGCCAACCCTGGAGCATCGTCTCGCACATGCGATAAAGACTCGGCCCATTCCGCTCGAAATCGCGCCGGAACGCCCAATCCAGGAACTTCTTTGAATCCTCGCGGGAGATTGCTCCGTGCCGGAAGTTGAACTTGAACTGGCCATGGATATCGGCGAAGTCGACATTCGTCAGCATGCGACCCTGATCGGCCATTTCCTTATACAGCGGTGTGCCGGGAACCGGCGTATAGAGCATGAATTGGTGGAAGTCGGTCTGATAACCCACTGCCGATTCGATTTCTTCGATGATGTTGTCCGGCGTGTGGTGCTCTAGTCCGATGATCGTTGAGCCCTGCACTCGTATGCCGTGTTGGCGAAGCTCACGCGTAAGTTGCCCGATGTCCGTACCCTGCAGCTTGCGATAGCCAGCCTTGGGAGACTCCAAACCCATCCACACCCAGGAAATGCCGAGTTCGACCAGTTCCAGCATGGTGTATTTTCGAATCGCGTTGGCGGAAGCAAAGACCGAAAACTCCCAGCTCTTCCCTGACTCTTTCATACGCGCCAGCAAGCGCATGGCGCGCGAACGGTGAAGCAAGAAGTTCTCGTCCATCACGAAGAAGGAATGTACTTTGAGCTCGGATTCGATCCGACACATTACGTCAAACAGCTCATCGCCGGTCTCGTAAAAGTTGACAAACTTTCCTTTGCCGCCAAAAAAAGCAGACGTGGTGCAGAAGTTGCACCCCATGGGGCAGCCCACCGACGGGATGATCGTCGCTGCCGTGCCGCCCTTTCGCTCAGGGAGGCGAACTCCCATGATGCGGGTCTGCAGACCGGAAACAATGGCGGGATGGCGGATCGGCGCGTGCTCGTCTTCTCCCAAATACCGGCGCATCCAGGAAATGCCTTCTCCACGAACGATGTGATCGGCATCGATCATGGTTTCCAGGCCGGGAAGCGCAGCCACGTGCCCGCCCACCACAATCACCGAGGTCGGTGATAGTTCCCTCACCATGCGGCACATCTCCCGGACCTTCACAAAGTTCACCAGGATCGAAGAGATACCGACAATGTCGTAGTGGTTCGTGGTCAATTCATGAGCGAAGGCTTGCCGCGTGGGAAAATCCATCACAGTGCAGGGTGCGGAAATATTTGCCTGAATGAGCATGATGCCCCAGGAGCGATGGAACATACGTAGTGAGAAACTGCCTTGCGCACGGGTGACCTGATTGTGATAGAGCTCCATCGGATTGATGGTTCGGCTGCCAAATTCGTCATCTTGTGCATAGGGCCCGAAGACAGAACTCAGAAGGATGCGAGCGCGACTTCTCTTTGGGTGAGCATCCGCAGGATTCATGAGCAAACCGTACCGCTCGGCATAGCTCCGCACGGTGATCTCGGACACACATTACAAAACTATTACATGCAATCAGTGAGTTTCGGGGCGAATCACCGCTCACTCGGAAGCCGTCCCTGGGCCTTGCGGCCCGTCATCTGATAGGGGAAGCAGCCTGGCTACGTATTTCTTATATCGGATACTGTGTCGCAGGTCGCAAGCATGCGACGCCGGCTTTGCCGGGAGAGGTCCCTCGCACCGCTGCCGCAGCGCCTGGGACTGCAATGCCCGTCGGATCGCAGCTTTGCGCGCGGGCGCGCGAGCGGCTACAATGCAAAGTTGAGCATCCAATTCTTGAGGGCAGAACACTTTCTGCTACGGGACATTCCCAGGCCCCGCCGTTCCGGTATGAGGACTGGCGGAACGATAAGAAAGAACAAGACCAAGACATGGACGTCCAGAAAGCTATAGACGGAGTAGTAGCGCGCTTCATCGGGACGAAGCACGAGCGCGACGTGAAGCGGATCCAGCCACTCGTCGTGGCGATCAACGCGCTCGAGCCGGAGACGATGAAGCTCTCCGATGAGGAGATCAGCGCGCGCACGGTGGCGCTGAGGGCCGGGGTGCAGGCCCGCATGGAGGGCCTCGAGCGCGACGATCCGGATTACAAGCAGAAGCTTCAGGAAGCGCTCGAGCCGGCCGTCGTGCCGGCGTTTGCGCTGGCGCGCGAGGCGGGGCGGCGCACGCTCGGGATGCGGCATTTCGACGTGCAGCTGATCGGCGGAATCGTCCTCCACCAGGGCAAAATCTCGGAGATGAAGACAGGCGAAGGCAAGACGCTCGTCGCGACGCTGGCGGCCTATTTGAACTCGCTGACAGGCAAGGGCGTGCACATCGTGACCGTGAACGACTATCTCGCCCGACGCGACGCCGAATGGATGGGCCCGATCTACAAGGTTCTGGGGCTGACGGTGGGCGTAATCGTCCACGACCTCGACGACGCGCAGCGCCGCGCCGCCTACGCCGCGGACATCACCTACGGCACGAACAACGAGTTCGGGTTCGACTACCTGCGCGACAACATGAAATACGATCTCGCGCAGTGCGTGCAGCGCGGGCACCATTTCGCGATCGTGGACGAAGTCGACTCGATCCTGATCGACGAGGCGCGCACGCCGCTGATCATTTCAGGGCCGGCGGAAGAGTCGACGGACAAGTACTACCGGATCGACAAGATCATCCCCAAGCTGATCCGCGACATCGACTACACGCTCGATGAAAAGCTGCGCACGGCGACGCTGACCGAAGAGGGTGTCTCGAAGTGCGAGCGTTTGCTGAATTTGGGGAATCTCTACGACCCGGCGAACATGGACATCATCCATCACGTCTACCAGGCGCTGCGCGCGCACACGCTTTTCGAGCTCGACGTGGATTACGTGGTGAAGGACGGCGAAGTGGTGATCGTGGACGAGTTCACCGGGCGGCAGATGCCGGGGCGGCGGTGGTCGGACGGACTGCACCAGGCTGTCGAAGCCAAAGAGGGCGTGAAGATCGAGCGCGAGAACCAGACGCTCGCGACGATCACGTTTCAGAACTACTTTCGAATGTATAAGAAGCTTTCCGGCATGACCGGAACCGCCCAAACCGAAGCGGCCGAATTCGACAAGATCTACAAGCTCGAAGTCGTTGCGATCCCGACGAACAAGCCGCTGATCCGGATCGAGCACCGGGACGTCGTGTACCGCACGGAAGCCGAAAAATTCGAGGCGGCGGTCAACGGCATCCTCCAGGAGGACGGCACGAAGACGGGCGGAGTCCGGCAATATTACGAGAGCGGGCAGCCGGTGCTCGTGGGCAGCATCTCGATCGAGAAGTCGGAAAAGATCGCGGAGCATCTGAAGCGGGCGGGAATTCCGCATCAGGTGCTCAACGCGAAGCAGCACGAGCGCGAAGCGAAAGTGATCGCGCAGGCGGGGCGCAAAGGCGCCGTCACCGTTTCGACGAACATGGCCGGCCGCGGCACCGACATTTTGCTCGGCGGAAATCCCGATGCAATGACGCGAGAGTACTGCCTTAAGAATAAGATTGCGATGCCGTACGCGCCGGCCGGGTCCGTGATCGGCACGGGCGCAGGCGCGGAAACATCCGCGCAGGCCGACGCACAGGCGGCGGGATCAAATGGGCAGGCCGGGTCAAACGGCGCGGGCAATGTTGCGATGGTGTTGTTTCAGCAGGAAGGCAAGATTTTTCAGGTGCCGCTCGAACAGTGGAAGCCGCTGTACGAGCAGTTCGCGGGGCAGTGCCGCGCCGAACACGACGAAGTGGTGGCGATGGGCGGGCTGCACATCCTCGGCACGGAACGGCACGAGGCGCGCCGCATCGACAACCAACTTCGCGGACGCGCCGGGCGCCAGGGCGATCCCGGGTCGTCGCGATTCTTCCTCTCGCTGGAAGACGACCTGCTGCGGATTTTCGGGGGCGAGCGCGTGAAGGGGCTGATGTATATGCTGGGCATGAAGGAAGGCATTCCCATCGAGTCCCGGATGATCAGCAAACGCATCGAACACGCGCAAGAGAGCGTCGAGGCGCAAAACTTCGAGGCCCGCAAACACCTGCTCGAATACGACGACGTGATGAACAAGCAGCGGGAAACGATCTACTCGCTGCGGCGGTCGTTTCTGGAGGGGCGCGATCAAAAGGAGTTCGTGCTCGAACGCGCCGAAGCGATCGTGAACGAACTGGTCGAGACCTATTGCCCGCGCGAACAGCATCCGGACCAGTGGAACGTCACGCAGTTCGGGAACGAGGTGCTAAACCAGTTCGGCTTCGACCCGAAGGCGGCGGGCGTCGATCCAGCGAGCCTCGGGCACGACGAGCTGGCCGCCACACTCCTCGAAAAAGTGGAGGCCAGGTATACGGAAAAAGAAACGCTGTTCACGCCGCAGACGCTGCGATGGCTGGAACGGCACATCCTGCTGGACATCGTGGACGCGCAGTGGAAGGACCACCTCCTTACCCTCGATCACCTGAAAGAGGGGATCGGCCTGCGCGGGTACGGGCAGAAGGACCCGCTCGTCGAGTTCAAGAAAGAGGCGTTCACGCTCTTCGACGAGCTGATGAACCGGATCGACACCGAGGCGGTGCGGTTCCTCTTCCTAATGCAGCCCGCTAAACCGCAGGAGGAAGCCAAGCAGATCGAGCAGCGCCAGAAGCGGCAGCAGCAGAATCTCCAATTTCAGGCTGGGCCAGCCCAGGCGGAGGCTCCCAAACCGGTGCGTGCGGGCGCCAAGGTCGGGCGGAACGACCCTTGCCCATGCGGTTCGGGCAAGAAGTACAAAAAGTGCCACGGCGCGGCGGCATGAGGCGTCTATTTTTCACTTGAGAGCTGCAGGACTAAATCTTCGTCGCCTCCCCACCCATTTTAGATGTTAGGCTTGTAGAATCAATTACTTACACTGTTTGCGTAACGGTCACACGGCGCGCAGAACTGCATTGCCGCTCCCGCTCACGGACTGCTAGAACTCTTGTGGAACCATCGGTGCTTTCTGTTGGAACAACCAATGGGAAATGGCTGGCGTCTCATCCATCTCGGATCGAACTGCGCGAAGTTGGGCACGAGAAAAAAACACACATAGGAGAACGAAATGAAAAGGTGGGCAATGTTGTGCGGGGCCATGTTGCTGTTCGCTGGAATTGCGTCGGCCCAAGATAATCCAAAGGTTGAGGTGTTCGGCGGCTACTCATACGTGCATGTCAGCGTCAGCGGCGAGAATGCGACCGCCAACATGAACGGCGGCAGCGCGTCGATTTCATACAACGTGTTTCCTTGGCTCGGAGCTGTAGCGGACTTCGGCGGATATCATGGCGGCACGAATGGTGTGAACGGCGACGTCTACACCTACTTGTTTGGCCCCAAAGTCGCCTACCGGTACGGCAAGTTTACGCCATTCGTGCAAGCGCTGTTCGGCGGAGGGCATGTGACGGCCGGCAATAATTTCCATTACGGTTCTTCAGAGGATGCCTTCGCCACGGCTCTTGGCGGTGGCTTGGATTGGAACGCAACGCCTCACATCGGCGTGCGCCTGATTCAGGCGGAGTACCTGATGACGAAGTTCACCGACGGACTCAACGACCGGCAGAACAATGCCCGCATCTCTGCGGGTGTCGTGTTCCGGTTCTAACTCTTTAGACGCACACCAACGAAAAGGCCGGCGGGCAACCGCCGGCCTTTTTTTCGCTCCCGGCCTCCTCGTTGAATGGCTTAGAGGCCAGGCTCGACATCCCAGTGAAAAACCTGTAGACTTCCTCCCTTAGTCTTTCTGAATCAGCAATATGCATTAGACCCGCTAACGGCGGGATTTGCTGAGACGGTCGCGCTCAAGGCTGGGCAATCCATCACATATGCGGAAAATGAACTCGGCGCCGGTGTGGCGCGCAAACATCGCGGTGTGTTCAGGGTCAGATCGCTCATACCGCAAAACGCGAAGACTCAAGGAGCAGTGACGTGTCATCAAAGGAGAATTTCATGAAAAGGTGGGCAATGTTGTGCGGGGTCATGTTGCTTTTTGCTGGAATCGCGTCAGCCCAGGATGAGTCGCCAAAGGCGGAAGTGTTCGCCGGGTATTCGTTCGCCCGGCTGGGTGCAAACGGGTTGGATGTGAACCTCAACGGTGGTAGCGCGTCGGTATCGTATAACCCGATTCCGTGGCTTGGATTGGTCGGGGACTTCGGCGGATACCATGGGGGCACCGATTTCGGGAACGGCGATCTCTACACGTATCTATTCGGGCCCAAGGTTGCATTCCGGCATGGCCCGATCACGCCGTTCGTTCAGACGCTCTTTGGCGGAGCCCACGCCACGGCAACAGCTAGCACCTGCCCCAGCGTGGCAGGGGTTCATCCGGAGACTTGCGTCAGCGGATCCGCCTCGGAAAATTCCTTCGCGATGGCGCTGGGGGGCGGCCTCGATTGGAACGCAACGCCGCACATCGGCGTACGCTTGATTCAGGCAGAGTACTTGATGACCCAGTTTGGAAGCACCACGCAAAATGGCGTCCGGATTTCCGCGGGTGTTGTGTTCCGCTTCTAACACTACAATTAACCTCAACAAGAAGGCCGGCGGGTAACCGCCGGCCTTTTTCTTTTTTCCCGGAGTTTTCCAATCGTAGCGGGAACCGAAGAAAGCTTAGTTGCCGACCACGAACATGTGGCCATCGTTCTGAAGGTAGAGCAAGCCGTCCGGCCCTATGGAAAGCGGTGTGTACGCTGCGCCCACGGCCAGATTCAGAAACATGTTGGCAGTCGGCGTCGTGAACACTCCGGTGTTCCCCTGCGGCAGTACATAGACGTTGCCATCCTCGCTCGTCGCATACACGTTCCCGTTCAGATCCACGGCCGGCATATTAATGCACCACTCGAAACCATTTGGATTTGTGGTGGTGCAGGTGATCGCGGAAATGAGCGTGATGTGCCCGGTATAGCTGTTCACGGACAGAGTTCCGAGCGCGACGGAAACCTGCACCGATTGCGGCGCGTTCCCGGCACCCGGAGTTACGGAGAGCCAAGGCGAATCGCTCATCGCGGTAAACGCGAGCGCGCCGCCCGAACTCGTCACGTTCACGGAAACGGGCGGGGGATTCGTTGCAGTGCCCACTGAACTGCCGAACGAAAGAGCTGTTTGGGAGACCGCCAGTCCGGCCGTTCCTTGACCTCCGCCCCCGCCGCACGCGGCAAAACCAATGCAACCGGCTGCGAGCAGGATCCCGGCGATACGATTCATCTGCGCTTTTTCTCCATGAACGCCGCCCATCCTGCCTTACCGGCGGCGCGGGCAAAATATTGTAGCGAAAATGTTCGAGTTGTCTCGCAGGGAGTTGTGACGCATCTGGGGAGTTTCGAAGATTCGCATCTTGGACAAACGCGCCCCGGATACTGGTACTCCCGCGGAAGAGTTATGGTAGTCTCTGCTGCGCGTGCCCTGGGAGGATCGACCTCCGGGTTTTGGGGTGTGCCATGAACGAGCCCGTCGCGGGCAGTTGCCGCAAAAATCCGTGCACAAAGTCTATTCCGGCCGCCCTCGTAGGCGAGCAACTTTGCCTCGATCATTTTCTCGACGAGGCATTCGTGCGCACCGATAATACTTTCGATCGCTGCCGCCACGGGAGCCCCGTGAACCCCGGAGATCTTGAATGGCTGCTAGCTGATGCACTGGCCGTCGTCAAAAATCTCGAGGAAGGCGCCGCCGATCCCAATCCGGAGCAGCGAGACCGGATGCTCGAGTTGCTTCTGATCCTGGCGAACCTTCACGAATATGTTGCACACCACTCCGTTCGGCTGAACCGGCCGGCTTAATTCAAGCGTTTCCCAATCGGAACTGAAATCGAGGCCGGATTTGCGAGCCGGCGTAATTGCGCCTTGCGTAAGCGTCAACACCCAATCACTGCCCGCACCTTGCAATTCCATGAAACTGCATTCAAGCTTGAAAGTGGTTTCCCGGACACCCCAGCATGCCGGAACAAAAGAGAATCGACCCATACAAACCGCAGCAGCCCAGCATCCCTGGAGTGTCGCCGGCGCCAAAGGCAACTAAGCCGCTAGCGCCGGAGCCGCCGCTCGAGCCTTCGAGCGGACCTCCACCGACCGCGGCGGCGCCGATGATAGGAGTCGCGGTCGTGGTGGTGGCTGTTGTCGTGATTGTCGGCGGGCTTTTCTATTGGAGCCGGAGTTTGTCGTCGAGACCGCAACCCACCTCACCCGGTGCCGCCGCGACGCCTGTTCCAACGGCGGCTGAAACTCCGAAACCCAAGGAAAGTCTGCCGGTGGGACCCGGGCGCATCGGGACGACGGATGAATTGACGAAGGCATGGTCCGCAAAGCGCTTCCTGTATAACAATCCGCTGACCAGCCAGATCGATCCTGCGATGGTCGTGCGGCTGCCCGGCGGAGCGTACTGGGGATTTTCGCTGCGCGAGCCGTTCGGCACCTGTGAGCTCGAATACATAACCGATCTGGAGAAACTAAGAACGGTCTACAACTACCGCGCCGATCATCCGATGGTCGGCAACACCTGCGATCACACGGTCTACGATTTGCTGCGTTACAGCGGCGGGGCTCCCGATGGAGGGCTCGTGCGCGGCGAGATTGTTCAGGGCGGCGGCGTCCGACCGCCCATGGCGATCGAGATTCGCACCGACGGCAAATACCTGGTTGCGGACCGAGCGGAGTAGATCGTGAGGCAACGATCGCGATCGCTTTGAACCCAACAGCTCCTCGCTCTTCCCGATCTCACTTCCCAGACTGGCTTCCAAGGACATTCTGAAATGAAACGCCGCTGTCTCGCCCCTAGCGAAGCGAGACAGCGGCGCCCACGTGCGGTGTGACTTCCCGCCCTTAATCGGTTACCTCTTCGACTGTGCGAGCCACCATGACGGGCGTGGTCGTCGCGGGATCGATCAGGATGAACCCTACAATGCGCAGCGGAATCGGCTGCGAACCGGTGAGTGCGGAGAGTCCGCTCAGATTGACGAAGTTCGTGTCGTTCGTCGTCAACACAGTGAGGGGACTCGGCAGCAAAATGCCCGCCGTCCAGTTGTCGGTAATTTGGAAGCTACCGGCATTCCCGGACTGAATCGTGGTGCTGCCCGGAACCCAAGGACCCGCCTGACCCTGACGGCGCAAAACAACACGATGAACGGTTAGAGTCGAGACGCCGTTCGTGGTGGTGAGTTTGCCGCCGACGGCGACCGACTGCCCCGCAGTAAGCGCGGAGTTATTGAACAGCAGCGTCGTGATCGGATTCTTGATGTTCGCAATCCGGTACACGATGTTGGGGCTGCTGACGTCGAGCGTTTCAATTTGTCCGTCCTGAATGCCAGTGATGTCAGGCAGCTCCGAGCGAACGTACAGGTCCGCCGCGGTGGCTGCGCCGGAGGGCGGGCGAATGCTCGTGAACAGGCCGGCGAGGAAGAATCCGTCGTTCGAGACGACCTCGACCTCCGTGGCATCGATATCTTTGGTCACGGGATCGAGCTGGCCGGAGACCTCGACGGTGGTGTCAGTTGTGAACGAGCTAATCGGAATCGTCGGGTCGTCCAGGATTGTGCTGGCGCTAGTTTGGACTGTCCACTGACGCCCTTTCGGTCCTTGAATGATGAAGGAGTTGTCGCCAGTCACGCCGACAACGCCGCCGTGGAAATCATCGATCGAGACTTCCGAATCATCCGCGGCAAGCAATTGCATCTGAAACGTTGGGTTCACGCTTCCGGTGATGTTGCCGTTGCCGTCCGTGGCGAGCGACTTGCGCAAATCGAACTCCATGCGCAAGCCCACGAGTTGAGCGTCCGTCAGAACAAACGGATTCGCAAAGTTCACCGTCACAGTCGAGGTCGTCAGTGTGCCGTTCAGCGTACTGATCACCGGCGGATTCTGCGTTGTGTCGATGAAACCGATCACCGGGCTTGCCAGCGTGACCGTGGCAGACGTGTAGGTCCCGGTCGGCACGGCGTTGAGATCCAGAAGCTGATGCAAGCCGCTCAATTGCGCGAAGTCCACTACCTGCGGATTGGTCAGCACCGGAACGTTGGTTGTGCCGTTATTCAAAGTGACGCCGCTCACCATGATTTGGCACGACACGACGCCTTGCAGCGGCGCGTCGGTGCCGATCGTGAATACGTCGGCTTGTCCGGTAGTTCCCGGATTAGAACCGGACGACGACGATCCGCCGCAACTCGACAGGCCCATCGCCGCCAAAAGCGCAAAGAACACACCCGTAGCTTTCAACTTGTTCATGCCCATTCTCCTTCACCGGATGATGTATGACTGCCGGTAGCCGAGACCCGTGTTCGGCTGCTGGAGGTGAAACCCAGGCACCTTGGAAAAGTTGCGCGATCTTTTGAGCCTCGGAAACTTCTCCGGCATTCAAATGAAGGTGCCTGCGGGTTTCGACTTGGGCGAGCGCGCGGACAGCGCAAGGCCTGTGCTGCACGAGCGAAAAAATCGACTGGATGGGTGTCCCCGCGAATGCTACGCTAACGCCGCGTGGGCGGCGGCTAGTGCGGCGGTATTTCGTTGTATCCCCGTCGAGTTCCACAGAGATATTTCTTATGTGAATCAAATGGCTGGAGCGGATACGTGCCGCGCTGGCCGGAGGCTTTCCAGATGAAGGCGCTGGGGTTCTTGCTGCTGCTGGCCGGATGGGCGATCGACCTGACGGCTGTCGCGTTGCTTGTGGACCCGACGCCCCGGGCCGCCTTCGTGTTAGCCGGCATCGGCGTGGAGATTGTGGGCCTCGTGCTCGTAATCCGTTCGCATCTATTTCCGCGGGGTGAACGCGAGTGATGCAAATTCCCGCTTCCGGTCCGTCCGACGCCACCGCCGCATTATGCGTGGTCTTCATTTTTCTTCTGATTTTCGCGGGCATCGGCCTTGCGTTGATCAATACAGGCCTGGGTCGCTCGCGCAGCGCAGCGCACTCGATGATGTCGTCGTTGTGCGTGTTTGCGGTCGCGGCTCTCGTCTATTTCGTGTGCGGATTTGCGTGGCAGGGATTCGCCGGCCAGCCCGCGCACGTCCTGCATGTCGGCGGCAAGGCATGGAGCTGGCTCGGGGCCGGGCCATTTTTATTCCGGCACGCGGCGCTCGACGGTTCGCCCGCGTCGCTCGCTGCGCTGTTCGGAATGCTCAGCGCCGGGCTCGCAGCGCTGATTCCTCTCGGCAGCGGAGCCGATCGCTGGCGCTTGGCGCCATGCTGCGTCTCGGCTGCGCTTCTGGCGGGGTGGACCTTTCCGCTGTTCGCACATTGGGTCTGGGGCGGTGGATGGTTGGCACAGCTCGGCGTGAATTACGGCCTCGGCGCAGGTTTTGTAGATGCGGGAGGCGCCGGCACGATTCAAGCGGTTGGCGGCTTGACGGCACTCTCGATCGCCTGGATTTTGGGCGCGCGCCGCGGGAAATACACGCGCGGCGGAATGCCGAGCGCGATTCCAGGGCACAACTCGGTGCTCGTGCTGCTCGGCTGCGCGCTCGCGCTGCTGGGATGGTGGGGATTGAACTCGGCGGGCGCCATCATTTTCAACGGAGCCGGAGCGGGCGACGCAGTGCTGGTCGCAATCAACACGACGCTGTGCGCGGCAGCCTCCGCGCTGACGGCGGCCGCGATCACGCACGCGCGCTTCGGCAAGCCGGATGCTTCGCTGACGGCGAACGGCTGGATCGGCGGGCTCGCCGCGAGCAGCGCCGCGTGCGTGTTCGTGATACCGGCGGAAGCGGTCGCGATCGGAGTGATCGCGGGAGCGCTGGTCGTCTTCTCGGTAGAGTGGTTCGAATTTCGAATGTCCGTTGACGATCCGGGCGGCGCGATTTCGGCGCACGCAATGGGCGGTCTGTGGGGCGTATTATCGGTCGGCGTGTTCGCGCAGATTCCGGCTCGGGCGGCCGGCATGGCAGGCGAAAACGCGAGCAGCCATCAGGGCCAGTGGATCGCCCAACTGGTGGGAATCGCAACTTTGATTGGCTTCGTCCTGCCGCTGACGTACGGCTTGAATTGGCTCCTCAACCGCGTATACCCGCAGCGCGTGTCCACAGAGGGCGAGCGCCATGGTATGGACCTGCATGAATTGGGCGCAGGCGCCTATCCTGAGTTCCTCACGCACAACGAGGAATTCACGGAGTGATGAACATGGCAGAAATCCTCACGGCGCAAGGCGCTTGCAATTCCGCGGCGCGCGGGATTATAAGCGAGCCAATGTAACCTGATCGTGTGGTGGGTCGTCGAACAGGCATAAGCGTTTGTGTGCCGGTGAAGGGTGGACGAATGAACAGACGGAAACTGCTGTCGCTGCTGGGCATGTCCCCAGCGCTGCTCGCCGGCATTCCAACGGAAGCGCAGAAGCCCCCAACAAAAGCAAAAGATGCGACAGATTCCGGCTCCGCTAAGATAACGGCCGTCAATCCGAAGGGCACTCCTCCCCCGATCCAGTTGATTCCGATGGCTCCGCGCCTCGACACGCTCGATGGAAAGACTGTGTATCTGGTCGATACGGGTTTCCATGGTTCCGATGTGCTTTTGCACCAGATCGAAGCGTGGTTCAGCAGGAACATGCCTAGCGTCACCACCGTGTTCAAGCGAAAAGCCGGCCCCTATGCGGAGGACGACCCGAACCTTTGGAAGGAAATCAAAGCCAAGGGCAACGCTGTCATCATGGCCGTCGGCCATTGAAGCACCTGCACACCAGCGACCGTGGGTCACTGCATAACAACTGAAAAGATGGGGATACCGAGCGCGCCCCTGGTCACGAAGGCGTTCAAGGACCTCGCGATTTTGAATGCCGCTAAGAGAGGGATGCCGCACGAGCGCATCTGCTTTACCCCGCATCCCGTGTGGGGCAAGACGCCGGAAGAGGTCCGTGCGTATGTCGAAGGTCCCGACCCAGTCAGCGGGAAACCGCTGATGAAGGAAATCATCGACGCCCTGACAGTGCCGTTGAGCGACGACGAGAAAAAATCGGGAATCGTTTCCGTCTCGGTCGGCCCGCCAACTTTCACGGACACGGCTGACAACCTTCAGGATTTCTACCTCAACAACGGATACACGGATTTTCTCCCGATCATCCTGCCCACGGAAGAGAGAGTCGACGCCATGATGAAGGGCACCAGCCATAAGCCCGATGAAGTTGTCGGCAAAATGGCCGCGGGTGCGTATCCGCCGTGGAGCTACAACGTCCGGCAAGTCGCCGCCAGCGCCGTGATGGCGGGATGCAGACCCGAATACTTCCCGATCGCCCTGGCGATCGCTTCGACTGGAATCGCCTCGCTATTCAGCTCCACGAATTCGTTCGCCTTCGCGATGATCGTCAACGGACCGATCCGCGACAAGCTGGAATTCAACTACGGAATCGGCGCGTTGGGGCCGTTCGCCCAGCCGAATGCGACGATCGGACGCTGCTGGACGCTGATGTCCAAGAATCTGGGGAACGGCGGAATTCCTGGCGACACGTACCTGGGTTCGCTCGGGAACAACCTCAATTACAACAACGTGGTGATTGCCGAACACGAGGATGCAAGTCCGTGGGTTCCCTTCCACGTCCAGAGGGGCTTCAAGAAGGAAGAAAACGTCGTCAGTTTGTTCCGGGGGCTGGGAGTCGTACCGGGGCAAGTGGCCCGCGGCAGCAGCGCGAACGAGAATGTACAGTTCGACTACCAGATGAGCGATCTCTTCAGCACGTTCACCGGATTCTTCGGCGCGCTGATCATCGCCGATCCGCTGGTAGCCGCGCGCTTGAAAGAACAGGGCTACGATACGAAGGAAAAACTCTTCGACTGGCTGTACAAGAATACGACGCAGACCGTGAAGGATTACAAGAGCAGGAATTACGCGTATCTGTTCGAGTACCCGCAGGCGCTGCAAGGACGGGAACCGTATGCGACGTGGTACAAACTTCCCGACGATGCGGTGATTCCGCACTTCCCGAGGCCCGAGAGCTTCAACATCGTGGTCGCGGGCGGCCAGACCAATGCCTATCCGCAGGCGGGGAATTTGAGTTTTGGTGTGAGTGTGTCGATCGACAAATGGATGTGAGTCGGATTCCACTGAATGCGCAAATGGGAGCATAATACGCGGGGACGAACGAGGTGAATCATGAATAGGCGAAACTTGCTGTCGCTTCTGGGAATGTCTCCGGCCATTCTGGCCGCCTCTCCTCTTCTTGCAGATGACAAGAAGAAAAAGGAGAAGGAGAAAGGCGCGGCCTCGGCCGGCGTTGTAAAGCTGACGGCGCTCAACCCGCGCGGCATGCCGCCTCCGATCACGCTGATTCCCATGGCGCCCCGCCCGGCTTCGCTCGATGGCAAGACGATTTATCTCGTCTCCGATGGATTCCCCGGCGCGGACCACTTTCTGGATCAGGTTGGCAACTGGTTCAAGAAGAACATGCCCAGCGTCACGACTGTTTACCGGCTCAAGGCCGGCGGGTTCGCCGACGACGATCCCAAACTCTTCGCGGAGATTAAGGCGAAAGGCCAGGCAGTGATCATGGCCATAGGCCATTGAAGCACCTGCACCCCAGCGACCGTCGGTCACTGCATAAGCCTCGAAAAGATGGGAATTCCCGCCGCTCCGATGGTGACGATCGCATTTAAGGATCTCGCCCTAACCAACTGCGCCAAACGCGGAATGCCGCTCCAACGCATCAGCTTCACGCCGCATCCGGTGTGGGGCAAGACGGACGAGCAGATGTACGCCTACCTCGAGGGGAACGATCCGGTCAGCGGCAAGCCCTTGATGAAGGAAGTCGTCGACTCGCTGACGCGGCCGCTCACGGCGGACGAATTGAAAACAGGCACGGTTACTCCTCCGACCGGCGCGCCCACGTTCACCGACACGGCGGACAATTTGCAGCAGTATTTCCTCGACAACGGCATGACGGACTTCATGCCCATTACGCTGCCCACCCAGGAAAAAGTGGACGCGATGCTGAAGGCCACGAGCCACAAGCCGGACGAAGTGGTCGGCAAGATGACGCCCGCTCAGGGCGCGTTTCCGCCGTGGTCTTACACGGTCCAGCAAGTCGCCGTGAACGCGGTTATGGCGGGAGCGATTCCCGACTATTTCCCGACCATCCTGGCAATTGCATCGACGGGAATTTCGGCGCTGTTCAGCTCGACGAACTCGCTCGTTTCCGCGGCCGTAATCAATGGCCCAGTCCGCGACAAACTCCAGATGAATTACGGCATCGGCGCCATGGGCCCGTTCAATCAGGCGAACGCCACGATTGGACGTGCGTGGACGCTCATGTCCAAGAATCTCGACGGCGGCGGGATCGCCGGTGAGACCTATATGGGTTCGCAGGGCAACGTGATCAACTACAACAACCTGATCATCCCGGAAAACGAGAAGGACAGCCCCTGGCCTCCGTTCCACGTCCAGAAGGGATTCAAACCCGAGGAGAACATCATCAGTTTCTTCTTCGGATTCAACATCACGCAGGGACAGGGCGGCAAAGGCCTCGGAGTGAAACCGATCCCGCTCTACAACGTGGCGATGTCCGCCAACGTTGCACCGTTCGCCGGGCTATTCGGCGCCTTGTTCATCCTGGACCCGCTCGTGGCCAATGGCCTCGGGGATTTGGGTTTCAAAACCAAGGACCAACTCGCCGACTGGCTCGTGAAGAACACAACCGTCACGGTCAAGGACGTCAAAACAATGCTCTTCAGCGGCCTCCCCAGAGGTCCTGAGGCTGCAAATCTGACGGACGATTCGGTGATACCGAAATGGCCGAGGGCGGACTCGTATAACTTTGTCGTCTGCGGCGGCCAAACGAACCCGTATCACCAGCTCGCGAACATGAGCTATCGGTTGAGCGTCTCCATCGATAAGTGGACTTAGAGTTTCGAACGATCCGTCCTGCGGTCGGTATCCGCCGGCCGCAGGATGTTTTCTTCCCCCGCCCAGTAAAGAGCAAACGCCAGTGCTCAAAGCGGCGGGGCTATGTTTGTCTGCGGATACCGCAATCCGTGGTTGCCCAAAGCGGACGACATCGCACTCATCGTCGCGGGCGGCCAGACGAATCCACTCTTCCAAGTTGGGAACCTCAGCTACCGCGTCAGTGTCTCAATCGATAAGTGTTGATAGCTGGCTCACGGAGGGCGAATATGAGAGTAATGAGTTGGATTGTCCTCGCGCTTAGTTTATATAGCGCCCAAGGCAATGGGCTGATCACCGACAAGCCGGATGGCGCACAAGATGCGACCACATTTGCCACGAATCGGTGTTTGGCCAAGGGGGGCCTCGGTATCATCAATCCTGACCTTTACTACATCGTTCTGGATTCTCCAAAGAACGCGCTTCTTGTGGGCAGAGGAGGCAGGTGGACCGGCCAGAACGCTTCGAAGTCACAGGTGGTGGTTTTTCCCCAGAAAAAGGTCTGGTCGGCACACGCTCTCCCTGATGGCTTTGATCTAAGCCAAGCTATTGTCGTCTCTTTCGAAAGAGACAAAATTCGGTTTTTCGACTTTCACGAAATGTCCGGCGGGTATTACGAGCGAGAGAATCGACCCTGAGATTCCGGCTGATTCGCGTAGGCATTCAATCTGCAACTGAATGAGCGATGCTGTTTCTAAGGCAGCGAGAACGCGATATATGTGTTGCCCGCTGTTTCAAAGATGTACTGCTTGCCGTCCACTTCGTAGCTGATCGGATTCGATCGGGCGGAGTGCCCAAGCTCGATGTTCCACAGCGGTTTGCCGGTATCGGCGTCGAGAGCGAAAAAGTTGCCTTCATCGGTGCCGCTGAATACCAGGCCGCCCGCAGTCGAAAGCACGGGCACCCACGCAGGCGCGAGCAGCTTGAACTGCCACTTCAGTTTTCCAGTCGTAGCCTCAAGCGCGCGAATCGCGCCGTAGGATTGCTCGCCAGCCAGCGCCCGAATTCCTCCGCCGCCGACGATTCCCTTCGGCGGTCCCGGTTCGATCTTGCCCGTACCTTTGATGAAGTACGCGCCCGTTTCATGGACGCTCACGTAGAAAAGCCCCGTCTGCGGACTGTAGGAAGGGCTCGTCCAGTCCACGCCTCCCGTGATGCTGGGATAGACTAAAGTCCCCGCGCCGAGAGTCGGCTCCTGATTCGGCGCGGGTATCGGGCGGCCGTTGGCATCTAGCCCCTTCGCCCAGGTTTCCTTCACAAACGGAACGCCGGTGATGAATTTCCCCGTGACGCGATCGAGCACGTAGTAAAAACCGTTGCGGTTCGCGAAGCCGACCAGCTTTCGCGGCTTGCCGTCAATCATTGCATTGAACAGAACGGCAGGCTCGTCCGAATCCCAGTCGTGGTCCTCGTGCGGCGAGAATTGGAAATACCACTTCAGCTTTCCCGTATCGGCATCCACAGCAATCAATGAGCAGGTGTAAAGGTTGTCGCCCGGCCGGTCGTCGTCGTTGAAGTCCGGAGCCGGATTTCCCGTGCCCCAATAGATCAGATTCAGCTCGGGATCGTAGGAGCCGTTGTTCCACGTCGTCGCTCCGGCGCTTTCGGCCGCGCCGTTGCCCCAGGTTTCCGCGCCAGGGTCGCCCGGCCTCGGAGTGGTCCACAAGCGCCAAAGTCGCTTGCCGGTCTTGGCATCGTACGCGTCGAGAAAGCCGCGGACCGCCGCTTCGCTTCCCGCAATGCCGACCACGATCTTCCCGTTCAGCGCGAGGGGCGGTCCCGTCATCGCATAGCCCATCACGTTGTCGGCGACGTGCACGTTCCAGCGCACGGCGCCCGTCTTCGAGTCGAGCGCAATGAGATGCGAATCAGCCGTGCCGATGTAAACCATATCGTCGAGAATCGCGACGCCGCGGCTCGTTGCATACAAACCGATCGACACAACGTGTTCGGGGAGAACCGGCGAGTAACTCCACAGCTTCATCCCGGTGCGCACATCGAGAGCCGTGACCGTGCTTGGCGGTTCGGTGATGTACATGACGCCGTCCGCGACGATGGGAGATGACTCGAGATTCGAGACCGGCTTCGACGGCTGGTATATCCACGCGATCTTCAAACTTGAAATGTTCTGGCGGTTGATCTGCTTGAGCGACGAATACTGCTGCGAGGAGTAGCTGCCGCCATAGGTCAACCAGCTCCCGGGTTCGCTTTGGGAGTGCAATATGCGCTCGTACGAGACGCTCTGTGCGAGAGAACACGCCGGATGCAAGGCAACCAGAACAAACAAAATCAGGGCGTATTTGATGATTTTCATTGGGCCCCCTTCAAGCTCGCAAGGTACGCGACCAGGTCGTTCACCTGCGGGTCGGATAATTTTCCCTTGAAGCTGGGCATCACGCTCTTGCCCGGCTCCTTTTTAAACTCCCGCAGATCGCTTTTCTGGAACGAATGGAATTTGCCCGTCGCGTCCTTGATCACGACGTGGAACGAATCCTCCACCACCCGCGTGCCATCGATCGCGTGCCCGTCCTTCGTGACGACGTGCACGAACATGTAATCGAGGAGTCCTCCGGTTTCAAGAAATACGCGCGCTTGCGGCAGATCCGTCCCTGGAAATAACAGGGCATTGCGCAAGTAACCGGCTCCGCGAAGCTGGCCAACCATTGTAAGTTCAGGCCCGATGCCGCTGCCCTCGCCGGCGATGATGTGGCATCCGGCGCAGCCGCTTGAGTCATAGACTTCTTTCCCTTTCGCCGGATCGCCGGTCACAGTGCCGGTATCCTTGTGCGTCAGCGTGAGAAGATACGCGATGATCTGCTGGATTTGCGTGGCATCGATCTGTCCCGCGAAGGCGGGCATGCCGCCGCTCATTCCGTTCTTGATCGTGTTCGCAACGGCCGGCGCGCCGAGCCGCATCGGAATTCCCTGAATGTTGGGACCCATTGCGCCGCCGCCATCGAGTCCATGGCACGTCGAGCAGCGCGTCTCAAACGCTTGCTTGCCCTGCTCGATGTCCGCGGGCGTCGGGTTGGCGATCGGCTCGTCCTGCTTCGCGTTCGGAAACGCAGATAGTGGATTCCCAGTCAGCCCCCACAGCGCGCAGATACACGTGACAATCCACACTCGCCGAATCGCCATCATTGAATTTCTCCCCAAACCGTGCGATAACCCGCCTGACCGGCGCATAGCATACTACTGGGAATTCGCGTAGTCTAAGCAACACTGAAGAGAAGTGAACTTCAGGGAAGCCGCCGCGCCAATGGGTGGCCGCGCGGTCCGCGGTGAGAATCCACTAAACGATTTTAACGGGGGGAACTTGGTCAGAATGCGAGTAGGAAGTGCAATCACGTTTTGCCTGATGGTTTTTTTCGCTCTGTCGGCGTCAATCGCTAGCGCTCAGCAATCGCAGCCTGTGAACGACAGTGCGCTCAAGAGCGCAGCCAAACATGGTGAGGAATGGCTGACGACCGGCCGCGATTACCAGGAGACGCGGTATAGCCCGCTCAAACAGATTGACGCCAGCAACGTGAGCAAGCTGGGACTGGCTTGGTATTACGACACGGGTTCGGATCGCGGAACCGTGGAGACGACTCCGCTCGTTTCGAACGGGGTGATGTACGCAACGCTGCCCTGGAGCGTGGTCGTCGCCTTGGACGCGCGCACGGGAAAAGAAAAGTGGCGCTGGGATCCGCAGATCCCCCACATGAACTTTCCGCCCGGATCGGTGGGAAAACCCGATAAGGTTCGCACCGGCCCCAGCGTCTGCTGCGGCCCGGCAAATCGCGGCGTCGCGCTCTATAACGGGAAAGTCTACGTCGGCACGCTCGACTCTCGGCTCGTCGCGCTCGATCAAGAGACGGGCAAGGTCGTGTGGGAAGTTCAGACCATCGACAAGAATGCCGACTACAGCATCACCGGCGCTCCCCGCATCGCCAGTGGCAAAGTCATCATCGGCAACGCCGGAGGCGAATACGGCGTTCGCGGCTTCGTGACCGCCTACGACGCCGAGACAGGCAAACAGGTCTGGCGCTTCTACACGGTGCCCGGCGATCCATCGAAGCCGTTTGAGAACAAGGCCATGGAAGCCGCCGCCAAGACCTGGGGCGGAGAATGGTGGAAGCTGGGCGGCGGCGGAAACGTGTGGGACGGAATCGCGTACGACCCCGAACTCAATATGGTTTACATCGGAGTTGGCCAGGGCGGTCCGTGGGTCCAAGGTTTTCGCGATCCGATGACCAAGGACAATCTATACCTCTGCTCGATCGTCGCCCTGAAAGCCGACACCGGCGAATATGTGTGGCATTTCCAGACCACTCCGGCCGACGAGTGGGACTACGACGCCACTCAGGGGATGACGCTTGCCGATCTCAAGATCAACGGCAAGATGCGCAAGGTCATCATGCAGGCCCCGAAGAACGGCTACTTTTACGTGCTCGACCGCAAGACCGGCCAATTCATTTCAGGTGCGCCCTATGTGAAAGTCACATGGTCCACCGGGATCGATCCGAAAACAGGACGTCCCCAGGAAGCGCCTGGCATGCGCTACGAACAAAAAGATGTGGACGTTTCACCCGGGCCTGCGGGAGGTCACGCGTGGCAGGCGATGTCGTACAACCCGAACACCGGCCTCGTTTACATTCCGGCGCTCGACAGCGAGTTCAAATACATCGCGACGAAGGAATTCAAGCCTGAACTTGGAGTTTACAACTGGGGAATCGTGTTCCGGCCGCCCGCACCGCCTGCTCCTGGCCAGCCGGCGCCGCCACCGCCCTTGAATCACGGGTTCCTCACAGCCATCGATCCGACGACCCAAAAGGAAGTCTGGCGAGCCGACCTGATGAATGGCGGAGGCACGTTGACGACTGCCGGGAATCTTGTGTTCGGGGCGTCTAATGACGGCGAGCTCGTGGCGCTGAGCGCCGACAAGGGTGAAAAACTCTGGTCGGCGAAGCTCATGGCTGGGTTCGCGAATCCGGCAACCTACATGTTGGACGGAAAGCAATATGTTTCCGTTCTCTCGGGCCGCGGTGGTAAGGCGAGGATCTATACCTTCGCCCTGGATGGCAGCGTACCGATTCCGCCACGGCCGACGGGAGTCTCCGACTCGCCCTTTGGTCCCCCGCCGCCTCCTGCTGCAGCGCCTGCACCGCAAGCGCCCACAATGCAGAATCAACAGTAAAACGCAAAGATGCCGCCAGGGGCTCAGCCCTTGGCGGCATACTCACCACCTCAAATTAGGATTTTGCTGGGACTCCCGCGCCGACGGGTTCGGGAGCAGGCAGAGATTGCGGATGCACGAACGGTGCTGGCGGTGCCGGTTCCGGCGCGGGAATTTCCCAATCGCAGTTCTCTCGAATGCACGCGCGGAAGTTGCCCTGTTTGGTTCGCTTCTCGACGACGAACGGCGCTCCGCACTTCGGGCACGGCTCGGCGATGGGCTCGTGCGGCGTCGTGAAGTCGCAATCCGGATAGCGGCTGCACCCGTAGAAAATTCGCCCACGGCCGCGTCCCTTGGATGAGCCGCGACGGACAAATTCCCCTTCGTTGCACTTCGGGCATTTGATTCCGAGCGTGATCGGCCGCGTGTATTTGCACTTGGGATAGTTCTGGCAGCCGATAAAATCGCCGAAGCGGCCCGCGCGCCGCAGCAGTTGTCCCTCGTCGAGCGGGCACTTTTCATCGAGCACCACGTCGGGCTGCAACGCCTTCTTCGTGCCGGCGGCAAGACGTCGCGTGGTCTTGCAATCCGGGTATCCCGTGCAGGCCAGAAACGTGCCAAAGCGGCCGCGCTTGATAGCCATTTCCTTCCCGCAATTGTCGCAATAGATTGTCTTGCCGTCGCCTTCGGCATCCGCACCGCCGGGCTCAGCCAGGTCGCGGATGAAATCGCATTCCGGATATCGCGAGCAGCCGAGGAAGAAGCCGTGGCGGCTGATGCGCTCAAGTAACTCACCCTCGCCGCACTTTTCGCACTTCTGGCCGGTGGGGATGCCCGCCTTGTAGGACTCCATCGCGCCGGCGGCCTTCTCGAGGTCCACTTCAAAGCGGTCCCAGAATTCCTGCACCGATGAGCGCCAGGTGAGCTTTCCCTCTTCAATTTCGTCGAGCTCGTCTTCCATCCGCGCGGTGAAGCCGACGTCGAAGATATCCTCGAACGCCTTCACCAGCAGATCGCTCACTTTTTCGCCCAGCAGAGTGGGCGTGAACCGGCCCTGGTCCTTATTGACGTATTCGCGTTCGACGATGGTCGAAATGATCGCGGCGTACGTGGACGGACGGCCGATGCCCTTCTCCTCAAGATCCTTCACGAGCGTCGCTTCCGTGTATCGCGGCGGCGGCTCGGTGAAATGCTGCTCGGGACGAATCGTTTCCAGGCGAAGTTGCTCGCCCTCGCGAACCGCGGGCAGGCGATTGCCTGCCTCATCGGCCTCATCGTCCTTCTCTTCTTCTTCCTTCACGGCCTGGTACGCGGCGAGATAGCCCTCGAACTTCATCACCGATCCGGTCGCGCGGAACGTGTAGCCACTCGCGTCCACGTCGATCGTGGTCTGATCGAAAACGGCCGGCACCATCTGCGAGGCGACGAAGCGCTGCCAGATCATCTGGTAGAGCTTGAACATGTCGTCATCGAGGTAGCGGCGCACGCTGTCGGGAGTGCGAGTCACGTCCGTGGGACGAATGGCCTCATGCGCTTCCTGCGCGTCCTTCTTGGATTTGAAGAAATTCGGCTTCTCGGGGAGATACGTCTGCCCGTAGCTCGCGCCGATGTGGTCGCGCACCTGAGCGATTGCGTCGGTTGAAACCTTCACCGAGTCGGTGCGCATGTAGGTGATCAGCGCGACCGAGCCCTCCTCGCCCAGCTCGACGCCTTCGTATAGCCGCTGCGCGAGCATCATCGTGCGCTTGGCGGTGTAACGCAGGCGGTTGTACCCGGCTTGTTGGAGCTTTGAGGTTGTAAACGGAGGTGGAGCGAAGCGGCGCTTTTCCTTTTGCGCGACGCTCACCACCTGCCAGATCGCGTGATCTACTGCCGCGAGGATGCGCTGCGCCTCTGCCTCGTCCGGAATCTCGATATCTGCGCCGTTGTACTTGATGAGCTTGGCCTCGAACGCCGGAGGCTCGCCCGCGGCCAGAAGCGCGTGAATCGTCCAGTATTCCTTCGGCACGAAAGCACGGATTTCGCGCTCGCGCTCGACGATCAGCCGCAGAGCCACCGTTTGAACGCGCCCCGCGGAGAGGCCGCGGCGCACCTTGTCCCAGAGAATCGGCGAAATCTTGTAGCCGACCAATCGATCGAGCACGCGGCGGGCTTGTTGCGCGTCCACCAGGTTTTCGTTTACCTGAGTTGGATGCTCGAATGCCGCCTTGATCGCCTTCTGCGTGATCTCGTTGAACATCACGCGATAAATTTTCGGCGGGGTCGATCGGATCTCTGCTACCTGTTTCTTGGAAACCTTGGCCTTCGCCGCCGGCTTTTCGCCATCGCCGTTCGTTTCTTCCGCCGCGGCGGTCACCTTCGCGTACTTTTTCGGTTTGCCCAATATTTCGGCAAGGTGGGCGCAGATCGCTTCGCCCTCGCGGTCCGGGTCACCCGCCAGATAGATGGCATCAGCGGTGGATGCAGCCTTTTGCAGGTCCCCGATCACCTTCAGCTTGCTGGGGATCACCTCGTAGGTAGGTTCGAAGATATTCTCGGAAGTGACGACTACCGGTTTCACCGGTTTCTTTACCGCGGCTCCTGCTTTGGCCTTCCTCTTGCGCTTCCCCTTCTTTCCATTCTGTTCGCCGGGCAGAAGGATACCGATCGTCTTCTTCGGCAGGTCCATCACGTGGCCGTAGGAAGCTTTTACGTTGTAGTTCCGGCCGAGATACTTATTGATCGTCTTGGCCTTGGCCGGCGATTCGACAATTACGAGTGATCTTGCCATCCTGTCCTTTGTTCCTCGTGAAACAATTGCACCTGCAAAACTGACCCCAAAAGCCCCAACCCCCGGTCCTGCCGGAGGTACCATCCTAACCTGTTGTCCGGGTGGCGATTACAACAGGACTTTCAAGAATTGCTTTCCAGGTAACTGGCGTACCACGCCTTTGAGCTCCAAGTCAAATAGGGCCGCCAGCACCTCGGACGAGCTTAAGCCCGAATTTTCGACAAAATCGTCCACGTGGCGCGCCTCATCGAGGCTCAAAAGCTCGTATAACGGCCTCTCGATGGGCGTCAGGCCCTCCACAACCAGCGCGGCCCGCTCCTCCTGAGATGCGCTTTCCACGGGCATCAGTTCGGCTCGGACTGGCGTCGGCAGCTCCTCGACCACGTCCTCCCAACCCCTCGCCAGCTTGGCTCCCTGCTTGATGAGCTGGTTCGGCCCGAAGCTGGAGGGTTGCGTCGCATTGCCCGGCACGCCAAAAACTTCGCGCCCAAACTCCATCGCCAGCCGCGCCGTGATTAATGATCCGGAGTACTGTGCTCCCTCCACGACGACTACGCCGAGCGCCATCCCCGCGATAATTCGGTTCCGAATCGGGAAATTCTGTGGCGCGGGAAACGTTCCCAATGGGAACTCGCTGACGATCGCGCCGCGCTGCTCGATCTCCTGGAAAATCTTCTTGTTTTCCTTGGGATAAACCACGTCGATACCGCACCCGACGACGCCCACCGTCGCTCCATTCGCGGAGCGGAGCGCGCCTTTGTGCGCACTCGCATCGATGCCGCGGGCTAAACCACTGGCGATCACAAGCCCACGGTCGGCCAAATCCTTGGCCAACCGTTCAGCCATTTGATTCCCGTACGGCGTCGGACGTCGCGCTCCCACCATGGAAATAATATGCCGATTAAGAAGCCCAGCATTTCCTTTCACATACAAAAGCGGGGGCGGGTCGTAGATTTCGCGCAGGCGGGACGGATACTCGGGTTCGTCCCATGTAAGCAACCGGCATCCCGCCGCCTGCGCCTGAGCCAGCTCCTTGGCTGCGTCGCTCAAAGGACGCCGCGAATGGATGGCTTGCGCGACGGCAGCCGGCAGACGCTCGGCCTCGAGCGCCGTGAGCGAGGCGCTGAAAATAGCGTCCGGGCTGCCGAACTCGCGAAGCAGCTTCCCGGCCGTGCGCGCGCCAAGCCCAGGCGTCAACGCCAGCGCCAGCCAGCCTACGTAATCTTCGGGGTCCATCGAGAGGGAAGTCCGCGCAGAGCCTACGTAGCGCCTACCGACGCTGTCAAGCACGGTAACTACTTAGATTCGCGAGATCGGCGTGTACCAGCGTCCTCGTTGAGCGCCGCACTGTGAGTGATCCTCTTCGGCAGCGTGGATATATGCCCGTCCTCGATTCGTTGGACGACGCTTCACGCGAGATAGTAGAATTCCTCAGGGTCACGATGTTCTGCGTGCATTTAGATGTTGCGTTGTTGCGCGCGGAGCTGCGGCGCGCTCCATGGGCATGAGCGAGAGCCGCTTCCGATCCTGGCGTCGCGGTAGTTGCATTCACTCGACGATGACTCCTGGATACGCCAAATTCCGCAAAGTTCGTTTCTTCAGCTCGCTCGATGGCCTGCGGGCCCTGAGCATCGCGGGTGTGATTTGGTTCCATTCGTGGTGGGGCACTCCATACTTTCCGCTATTCCAACGCATGCCCGTCCTGCGCCAAGGCTCTTTTGGAGTCGAGATCTTCTTTGTGATTAGCGGCTTCTTGATTACGACTCTGTTGCTCCGAGAACGCGATCGTTGTGGCGAAATCTCGATTCGCGATTTCTACATCCGGCGAGCGCTGCGGATATGGCCGCTTTATTACGCCACAATCGCCCTCTACGTAGTGGTCGTACTGATTTTCGAACGCAATTGGCGCGGCCAGTGCTTTTTCCACTATCTCCCGAGCTTCCTTACCTACACCTACACCTGGTTCATTTCCCCAAAATGGAATGGTGGCATTTTCAATCTTGCGTGGACGCTCTGCACCGAGGAGCAGTTCTATGCGTTTTGGCCCCTAGTACTGCGTTTCTTCCGAGGGTTTTGGTCGTCGGCGATGATTATTGCGCTCATTGCACTGCGGTATGCGGCGGGCTACGGTTGGACAAACCGCATTCTTCCGCCCGGTTGGCTGCCGACCCGGATCCTGCTCAGCGCGTCGATCGCCATTTGCCTGGGCGTGCTTCTCGCCCAAGCGCTTCATTCCGAGCGCGGGTTCCGCTGGCTTTATTCCGTACTAGGCCGGAAATGGTCGGCCCTTCTAATGCTCGCAGCCCTGGCTGCTTCACTATTTCCCGTGCACATGCATTATATCGTCCCGCTTCTCGCCACGACCGCCCTCGTGGGCGCGTGCGTAATCCGAGAGGACAATGGGCTTGCCTCGTTATTGCGATTGCGGCCGATAGCCTACATGGGCGTACTGAGCTACGGGATGTACTTGTTTAACTCTCTCTCCATTCACGCGGTTCAACTCGCGCTCAGTCGCATCGGCCTGCTGTATCCGCCGCTTGTTTTCCCGCTAGCCCTGGGGCTAGCGACGGCCACGGCTTGGGTCAGTTACCGTTATTTCGAGTCGCGCTTTCTCAAACTCAAAACTCGTTTCTCGCGGGTGCATCCTGCTCCTGCCGAACGAGCAACCGATGGAATCGCCGACCCGAGAACCGGAGTACCTGTCCATCCGTAGCGTCAACATTGGGCTAGTGCACCTCTCTCGTGTTTTTCGGTGTGCTCCGCTAGGCTTCGGGTCGCCAACTGAAGCGACAATGGACCTGCCGGGCCAGCGATCGAGGGGCCCGGCCAGTGGCTGTGATAATATTGCTGGCGCTGAAGGCAAGGACACGACTTTGAAGAAGCTCCGCATTTCGATTGTTGAGTACCTCAACACGGCGCCGCTCGTCTGGGGCTTTACGGACGGGCCGCTCGCGGGGAAGTACGATCTGTCGTTCACCGTGCCCTCCCAGTGCGCGGAAGCGCTCCGCCGCGGAGACGCGGACATCGCGATCATCCCCTCGATCGAATACCAGCGGATGGAAGGCGTGGTTGCGCTGCCTGCAATGGCGATCGCGGCCAAGCGCGAGGTACGCAGCCTTCTGGTCGTTTCGAAAAAGCCGATCGAGCTGGCCAAGCGAATCGCGCTCGACACCAGCTCGCGCAGCACGGTCGGGCTCGTTCGAGTCCTCTCAAAGGAGCATTGGCGAATCCAGCCCGAATTCGTAGACGCAGCTCCAGACGCCGCCGAAATGCTGAATCAAGCCGACGCGGCGCTGGTAATTGGCGACCCCGCGCTGCGAATTTCGCTCAAGATGGAGGCTCTCTCCGGCAAGGCCCCCGGCGGCGGTGATTGCTGTCAGGGCGATCCGGAAGACATGCCCGTGCCGGGCTACGACACTCTATTCGTATACGACGTTGTGCATCAGTGGCGCGAGATGACCGGGAAGCCCGCCGTCCTCGCGATCTGGGTGGGGCGGCGAGACACGATCACGCCGGATGTTGTCGCCGATTTCCTCGCGTCGAAGCAATACGGTCTTGAGCGCGTGCGCGAAATCGCCGAAGCGGCATCGATCAAACTCGACCTCCCGCCGCGAGCGCTCGAGCGCTATCTGACGGAGAATATCCATTTCGATCTCGACAGCGACAATCTGGCCGGCCTCGAGCTCTATTTCGAGAAGGCTGCCGCCGCGGGTCTGATCCCGCGCGCACGACCGCTCGAATTTGTAGGAGGAACTGCGCCGAGCTCCGCACAGCGCGCGAGCCAGACGGCACGTTCATAACCATGGGTCTGACACCACAGGAAGCGCTTGATCTTTTCAACTCCGACGACCTGATCGGCATCGGAATGGCGGCCAACGAAGTCCGCCGCAAGAAGACCGATCCGCGCATCGCGACGTATCAGATCGACCGCAACATCAACTACACGAATTTCTGCACGGAGTATTGCTCGTTCTGCGCGTTCTACCGGCCGCTCGGTTCGAAAGAGGGTTACATCCAGCCGCTCGAAGTAATCTACGAGAAGATCGAAGAGATGATCAAGCTGGGCGGAACGGGCGTCCTGCTGCAGGGCGGACTGCACCCCGATTTGAAGATCGAATGGTACGAACACTTGCTGCGCTCGGTTCACGAGCGATTCCCGCAGGTTCATCTACACTGCTTTTCCGCGCCGGAAATTCTCTGCATCGCCGAAGTTTCCGGGCTTTCGATCCGCGACACCATCATCCGGCTGCGCGACGCGGGTCTCCAATCGATTCCGGGCGGCGGCGCCGAAATCCTCGACGACGAAGTCCGCCATCGCATCGCGCGGCTCAAGTGCAAATCCGAGGAATGGGAATCGGTCCATCGCGAGGCGCACAAGCTCGGCATGCGCACCACCGCGACGATGATGTTTGGCTGTGGCGAAGAATATCGCCACCGCGTGAACCACCTCGAGCGGCTCCGCCGTATGCAAGAAGACAATGGCGGCTTCACGGCATTCATCCCGTGGATTTTCGCGCCAGAAAATACTTCACTCGGAAAGAAAGTTTCCGAGACCACGGCGTTCGATTACCTGAAAACGCTGGCGATCAGCCGGCTCTATCTCGATAACATCGACCACATCCAGTCGAGCTGGCTCACGCCGGGCATCAAAATCTGCCAGGTCGGCTTGCAATTCGGCGCGGACGACGTGGGCAGCATCCTGATCGAAGAGAACGTCGTCTACGCCGCGGGCGTCCGCAACCGCACGAATGAGGACGAGCTCCGCCGCATCATCTCCGATGCCGGTTACATCCCCGCCCAACGCGACACGCTCTACCGCTCGTATGTCCTAAGACAGTAACAGCGCTTTCGCTCGGGATCGGAACCTCAGGCGGTGGCGGTGAAGAATGCCCGCTCCCCATTTTCCACTTTTCCGAAAATATCCACAGACCTATACGGTTGACAAGCCCCATGGTTGCTTTACGCTTCGGGGTATGAGGGCAATGAAAAGACGAAGCTGAGAGCATGTTGAAAAACTGTGCAAATATCTCCGGGCTAGCGCGAGAATCTGATCGACGCAATCAGGCGAGGGCGTTCACAGTCATCGGAAGCAGAAGGATCCGCCATGGCAGTCTCTAAGAAGAAGGAATCGAAGCCCGCGCCGCGCTGCGATTGTAGTTGCGTTCGCTGTGAGATCGGGAACCACTGCTGCAAGAAGCCGGATTGCCAGCACCCGACCTGGAAGGACCTCAGTGCTGCGCGGCGGCCAAAGTGACGGCTGGATTAGCGCGCTTGGCGGATGTCTTGCGCTGTTCCTTCTGCATCCACTCGACGAACAGGCTCTCGAACTCCGCTTGCGCGTAAATGCCCTTGTGGATGAGAAGAGTGTTCATGGCGTAGACCGTGGCCATGAAGCGTTCGTCCCTGGAAGCCATCTCAATCGCTTCATCGAACGACATAGATCCCCCTCGTAAGCCTGAAGCCAGAAGACGAAAACATAACCGCGCGCGGCGTCCACGTCAAACAGATTGTGCTGTGGCGTGCCCTTCGCCGCGAGGTCTACAGCCGCACTGCGCTGAGAGGCTCAGTGGACGGAGGCTGTGCGACGTACACGGGCAGATCGAGGACTACACAGGCGCCATAAGGCTGCCGATTGCCGATCGTGACTTCACCGCCGCACTCCTGGACGATCCCGTAGCAGATGCTGAGGCCCAGGCCGGTGCCCTTTCCAACAGCCTTCGTCGTGTAGAAGGGATCGAACGCGCGATTCAAGTCCGTGAATCCGGGACCCGAGTCCTCGAACTGGATTGTGGCGCGGCCGGAGTTGCCGGATGCGCGAATGCGAATCGTGCGTTCGGCGCTGTCCTCAACGGCATCGATCGCGTTGTTCAGAACATTCAGAAGGACCTGCTTCAGCTCGTCCTCGCCGATCGCGATCGGCGACAGCGAGTCGTCGATCTTTACGTCGAGCTGAATTCCGAATTTACGCAGATGATACTCGCGGAGCTGGATCACATCGTGCAAGACGGTCCCGAGGGCCGTCGCGCGCGCGGCTGAATTGTTCTGCCGGCCAAACCGCAACAGTCCGTCGACGATCCGTTTCATGCGGCGCGCTTCGTTACCCAATTTTTCGACTCGCTTCATCGCCCTCTCGTCGCGGACTTCTTCGCCGAGCAAATCGGCGTAGCCGAGGATGCCCGTGAGAGGATTATTGAGTTCGTGCGCGACGCCCGCGACGAGTTGCCCGAGGCCGGCCAGCTTTTCCGAGCGCACGAGCTGTTGGTGCAAGCGCATATTCTCGAACGTCACCGCCAGGTCCGACGCGAAAAGTTCGAGCCTGACCATCTCCCGCGCATCCGCACCTCCCGGCTCCTCCGAGTCCGCAACATAGAGGCACCCCACATGCGAGCCACGCCAAGAGACCATCGGAATGAACGTCAAATCTCCGGCCTCTGACATTCGGAAGGATTTTTCGCCCGGCCCCAATTTATGCGCGCGGTGCCGCTTCATTGCTTCGATAGCATAGCTGCTTGAGTGTACCTGCAGCGTTTCCGCCTCTTGCGCCGTGAATCCGCTCAGCCCCGCCAGATAAAATCGGCGGTCTTCCCCCAGCAAAAAGAGAGCCGCGCGCTGGAAACTGCTGGCCTCCGTAATTGTGGAGACCACCTCACCGCAGAGCGTGCCAGGATCGTTTCCTGCCAGCAGGCGCGACGTGATCTGCGAGAGGCGCTGCAAAAGCAGGCTTTCGGCCTGGGCCCGGGCTTTCCCTTGCTCGACAATCCTGGACCTGTCTTCAAAAAGCGTTAGTATCATCCCCATCGCGACAAACAGCCGGGGCACGTTGCTGAAATTCTGCACGATGAAATGTCCGGACCCATAAAAGAACGTGATTGCCGTAAGCGGAAAGAGCGCTGCCCATCCCACGAACCCGCCCGTCACAGCGATCACCCCGAGCGAGCGCCGCCGGTAGAGTCTCCAGAAGAAGACGGCGCACAGGCCGTACGTCAGCGTCAGAATGATGCCGATACTCGAATTCGAGTCCCCATGGAGATGCCGCCAACTGCCCCAGATGCCGATGGCGCTGAGTGAACAGATGCATGCGAGCTGAGCGAACGTCCGCCGCGGAGATGCGAAGTAGCAATACGCACCGGCCCCAAAGAAAACGAGCGCGAACGCAGCCGATCGCACCCAAAAGAATCCATCCACGCAATATATGGCGAATGAGTGAACTACTAAAGGCACGCCCAGCAGCGCGATCAGCAAATGGCGCTTTCGACGATCGTCGTCCCGGAACAGGAACGAGGCGATGAATACGAGTCCCGAAAGTTCCAACATGGAGTAGTCGGCCGCGATCGCGAACTTCAATAGGTGGCCAGTGTGAGGCTCCAGAACTCTCAACACAAAGTGCAGAAAGGTCAGCGCCCAAGCGTATGCCCAAAACAGGACCCGCTGTGAACCTACCTGCCGTTGCACGGATAAGGACATACCCACAAGAGTTGCCAGCACGGCAACGACAGAAATTGCCTCTCCCAGCGGAAGCGGCGGCAGTGCGATCATTCCATTCATAGCGGTACCAGAATGCTAGGCAGTTTCTCCAGCAGCTGCAATAGTGCCTTGGTACCAATGGTTAACTGGCATTGCGAATGGATCAAGAGGCCGAAAGCTAAGTATTACTCCCGCGGCAAGATACGAACTTCGAGTAGTACTTCGCTGTCCTCTGGCAGATCGAGCGGCTCGGAGGGAACGAGAACTCCATTGGCGAATCTCGCGCGAATCCCCAGGGCGCGCGTTCCGCGAGACCTTCTGCCCGGATCGGGCCTCAAATCGCTCACCTCTGCGGAAGAAGCCTGTCCCCCGTCGAGCGCCACGTTGGCTAGCGCGTCCGCGTCGCGGTTCTGTTCGCGGCGGACATGCTCGATCGCGAAATATCCAAGCTGGCGAACGAGCTTTGAAGCGCGCTCGTGGAGCGGTTTCAAGTCCGCACTCTTGACCTTGTAGCGCCCTTGCATCTGACGGACGAGAAGCTCGGAATCGCTGCGGATTCGAAGCGCTTCAATGCCGTGACTTGCGGCGTAGTCAAGCGCCGCGAGCAGCGCGTAGTATTCGGCCACGTTGTTCGTCTCGCGGCCGAGTCTCTTCGCGAGTTCGAGGACGATTTTCCCGGACGCATCGCGTATCACCACCGCATAAGACGCCGGGCCCGGATTGCCGCGCGAGGCCCCATCGATGTTGGCGATATGCACTCCCGAGGGCGGCGCGGCGGCGTGCGAATCCGAAAACAGGCGGGCGCTCGCGGGCGGGGGAATCTTCGATGTTCGGCTCAAGCGGGATCAGCTTTCGTGGACGGAAGAAGCGGGCGCGGATACCTGCGATGCAGACGCGGCGGAAACGGATGGCTCGATATAGTAGAGAATGCGCGTGCAGGTCTCGCAGTGGAACATCGCGTCGCTGTCCGACCGTCGCATCTCCTGAAATACGTGCGGACGCACGATCATTCCGCAGGCACTGCATCTTTCGCCGCGCACTTCCGCGAGCGCTACGCCGTTGTGCTTCCGCACGATGCGATCGTAGTGGTCCAGCAGGTTTTCGGGGATTGCGGCGACGGCCCGCGCGCGTTCGGAGTTCAATTCGGCGAGATCTTTTTCGGCCGCGGCCTTATCCGCCTCGATCTTCGACCGCTCGCCGCGCGCGATCTCTTCCACTTCCTTGAGCGTCCGATCCGACGCCTTGATGCGCCGGTCGTACTCTTCACTCGCCACCATCTGCTCGAGCAGCCGGTCCTCGGCTTTGGCGATTTCGTCCTCGGCCATTTGCACTTCGTGCTGGAGCGCGCGGTACGCCTCGTTCGTCTTTATCTGGGACGTCTGATCCTTGTACTTGCGAACCCTTTCCTTCCACTGCTCCACATCCAGCTCGTACTTCTTGCGGTCTTTGATCGTGGCGAGTTGCGCGGCCTTGCTGGCATCCAGTTCCGCCTTCGCGGCGGCCACGCGCGCGTCGATTTCAGCGAGTCTTTTGGGAAACTTCGCGAGCCGGGCACGGACATCATTCAGCCGCAGATCGACGCCCTGAAGGTCGAGCAGGCTCTGAAGGACTTTTTGCACGGCGGGGTCATTCTAGCACAGCGCCGCGCGGGGATTCGTCGGTACGTCCCGGCTCCCGCCGCGGGACCCGCGCATACGCTCGATGAATTCGCTGGCGAGAAAACCGGCAGCCCGCGTGAACTTTACCAACCGGGGCTAGCGGTGATTGCGCAAAAATGCGATCGCTTTCCGAGCGGCCCACGCTTCGAAAAAAACAATATAGATCGGTGCTCAGGGAACGGTCTGGACTTCCATGTTCTGATCGATCGCGTAACTCGTGCAGCCAGGCGACGTGGCGGCTGGACATTGAGCGACAACGCGAAAGCTGTCCGTCGAAGCTTCAGCCTCGTACGTGTAGCCGTCACGTCCCTGTTTCTTGATGGCGAGGGCGCCGCTCGAAACCAGATCGTCCAGCGAACCGTAGGAGTTGTGTTCGGTCTGATAAATGCGCTCGGCTTGCCCGATTCCGACAAGATCGTTCTTCACTCCGATCACGTCGATCGTCTGTGTGGGATGTGCGATGGGCGCCGAATTTTGTCCCGGCGAGAGATAAAACTTGTAAATCAGTCCGGCAATCGCCGCCACAACGAGCAGCGAAATCAATCCACCGAGGCTTCGCATATGCACCTCACGGAACGGCAGACCTGCGTGAGCGCCGCTCGTTCCCTTAGCATGGCATCGATTGTTCGAGTCGTAACGTCGGTGTTGCGAATCGCTGCGAATTGGAAAACAGGCCTCCAAAATGCTACCTTTTGCGGCCCGCGAGCGTCCAACTGCAATGGCCCTCAGGGGGCGCGCTTTTGTCGCGCGACCTGTTTGACACCTGCGAACACTCTCGTGATACTGGCGAGTGCAATTCGAGGCGAGATGTCGCCCATGAGAATCATGTCGTCCGATCGGAGCAAGGAATGGTGAACATGCAGATAAAATCAACAGTGAGGATTTGGACGCGCGCGGCGAGTGCGATCCTCTGTGCTGCATGCCTGTCCGTTTCGATGGCCGGGCCGGCCGCGGCGCAGCAGCAATCCTCCAGTGGCCAGGCCGCAGAAACTCGCCCACCGAAGCTCGATTTCACCTCACACACGCTCTCAAACGGCTTGCAAGTCATTCTGCTCGAAAACCACGAAGTGCCGGTGATCAATCTCCAGATCTGGTACCACGTCGGCGGCAAGAACGAACTCCCGGGCCACACCGGTTTCGCGCACCTCTTCGAACACCTGATGTTCAAGGGCTCGGCCCACGTGGGGCCGGAGGAGCATTCCCGCATCATCGAAGCCGTCGGCGGCTACGACAACGCCGAAACCGGCGACGATACGACGGAGTTCTTTGAAACTTTCCCGAGCAACTATCTCGAGCGAATCCTCTGGCTTGAAGCCGACCGCATGGGAAGCCTCAACGTGAGTGAAGCGAATTTCGAATCGGAGCGCCAGGTGGTCGAGGAAGAGCGCCGCGTTCGCGTCGACAACCAACCTTACGGCTCGATTGAAGAGGATCTGCGCGCGGCGGCGTTCACCGTGCACGGCTACCATCACACGCCGATCGGCAGCATCGCGGATTTGGACAAGGCGACTCTTCAGGACGTGCGCGATTTCCACGACACCTATTACAAGCCGAACAACGCGACTCTCGTGATCGTGGGCGATTTCAATTCGGATCAGGCCCTCGCCTGGGCGCGAAAATATTTCGAGGGAATTCCCGCCTCCGCAAAACCCATTCCGCGCCCGAATAATACTGAGCCGCCGCAAACGGCGGAACGCGACGTCGAAAAGTCATACACGAACACGCCTCTTCCCGCCGTCGTAATCGGCTACAAGATTCCCGCGCGATACGCGCCGGACGCTTATCCGCTCGATCTCGCCGCGAATATTCTTGCCGGTGGTGAGAGCAGCCGCCTCTACCAAGCACTCGTCTACAAGGATCAGATCGCCGTGCAGTCGGCCGGGTTCGGAAATTTCAGCGAAGATCCCAACCTCTTCTGGGCGTTCGCCATCATGAATCCCGGGCACACGCCCGCCGACGGCCAAAAGGCAGTCACTGCCGTGCTCGACGGACTCAAGAGCCAGCCAGTGGACGCGACCGAACTCCAAAAAGCCAAGAATCAGGAAATCTCCGGATTCATTCTCGGGCGCGATACGGACGAAGAGAAGGCCGTGGCCATCGAATCCGCCGCCGTGATCGGCAAGAATCCCGATCTCGTCAACACAGAGCTTGAACGCTATCTTCGTGTGACGCCTGAGGACATCCAGCGAGTGGCGAAGGAGTATTTCGTCCCGCAGCGCGCCACATTTTTAATCATCAAGCCCGCGGCCCCGGCTCGATAGGCCAGACTAGCAGCCGATTTCAATTCTAGGAGCACGGATGAAGCGCTCAACGAATCGATGGATTTTACTACTGGCCGTACTCGTGCTCGCCACAGCCGTCGCCGCGCAGCAAGCACCCGCGCCGTCCGCGAGCCCGGCGCCAGAACAAAAACAGGACCAGAAGAACGGCACGGGAATCGTTCCCCCGGGCGTGAAGCTCGCGCCGGAGATGCCGGCCGCCGGCGCGCCGCGGCCTTTTCATTTTCCGCAAGCGGCCACCAAGACTCTGCCCAACGGCCTGCGCGTGTACGTCATCACCGATCATGCCGAGCCGGCGGTCGCCGCGCGCCTCGTAATCCTCTCGGCTGGGAGCAGCAAGGACCCCAAGGGAATGCCGGGCGTCGCGCAAATGACGGCGAACCTGCTGACGCAAGGCACCGAAAAGCGCTCGGCGCGCGAGATCGCCGAGGCGATTGATTTCGTCGGCGGATCGCTCGAGGCTTCCGCCGGTAAGGATTCCACGGCCGTAACGCTCGACGTCGTGAAAAAAGATCTGCAGACCGGCCTCGATCTCATGTCGGACGTCGTGTTGCATCCCGCGTTCAAGGGTGAAGAGTTGGAACGCCAGCGCCAGCAGCTTCTCTCCAACTTGACCGTGCAGTACTCCGACCCCGATTATTTGGCTTCCGTCGTGTTCAGCCGCGCAGTGTACGGCAGCTCGCCCTATGGCTGGCCTGACGAGGGGACTCCGGAAGCGGTGAAGGCGCTCGATCCCGCGCAACTCGTGAAATTCCACGGCGCGAACTATGCGCCCAATCAATCGCTGCTCGCGTTCGCCGGTGACATCACTCCCGAGGAAGCCTTCGCGGCCGCCGAAAAATATTTCGGCGCGTGGCCGAAGCTCGATGTCCCCGCTGCCGCCCCGGCGCAGCCCGAACCTCTCGCGGGCGTGCACATCTGGCTGATCGACAAGCCCGATGCCGTGCAAACGCAAATTCGCGTCGGAAAGCTGGGCATCCGCCGCGGCGATCCGGACTACATCCCGGTGGTCGTGACGAACCGCATCTTCGGTGGCGGGTACAACAGCCGCCTGAATACCGAGGTCCGCGTGAAGAAAGGTCTCACGTACGGCGCCTATTCATCCTTTAGCCCGCACCGCTACGCAGGCTCCTTCGCGGTCGGCACGTTCACGCGCACGCAAACAACCGTTGAGGCGGTGAAGCTCGTTGTGGACCTGGTTTCCAAAATGTCCACAGGAGACGTCACGCCGCAGGAAATGGATTTCTCTCGCGATTATCTTTCCGGTGTTTACCCGATCCAATCCGAGACGGCCGAGCAGGTGGCGGAGCGCGTCCTGACCGCGGCGGCTTTCGACCTGCCTGCGGACTACAACAGCACGTATCCGGAAAAAATTCGCGCCGTCACGCCCGCGCAGGTGAAAGACATGGCGCAGCGCTACCTGACGACGAGCGACCTCGATCTCGTCCTCGCCGGCAACGTCAGCGCCTTTCGCGATGCTTTGAAGAAAGCGTTCCCGGATGCGAAGTATGACGAAATCCCATTCGATCAGGTCGACGTCCTCGCGCCCGATCTCCGCGCGCCCAAAGCGGCCGCGCCGGCGAAATAACGCCGTCTGGCCGGCTTAGCGTACGGAAAGCAGCACTTTGCCGATGTTTTTCCGTTCGTGGATGTACTGGTGAGCCGCCGCGCCCTGTTCGAGCAGGAACGTCTTGCCGATCACGGGCTTGATCTTTCCCGCGGCGTATATGCGGAAGATTTCGTCGAGTTCGCCACGCAGCAACGCGCCGCGCGATTGCAGCCGCCCCAAATTCACGCCGATCACGGCCAGATTCTTCTCCATCAGCTTCAGCGGATGGAATCGCGGCGTCTGCGCCAGTGCCTTTAGGCCTTGCAGCCAGCTCCGCTTCCCCGTGTTGCCCGCCGCATCCGACAAGCCGTAGATCACCAGCCGCCCGGTCGGGCCCAGGCATTTCTGCCCGCGCGTGAGCGACTTTCCTCCGATCGGGTCCATCACCATTTCTATCCCGTCCGGCGCGTACTGGCGCACCACCTGCACGAAATCGCTCTTCTCGTAATCGATTGGATGGTCGACGCCGATCTTTCGCAGAAACTCCTGCTTCGCAGGCCCCGCGGTTCCGAAAATTTCAAGGTCCCTCGCGCGCGCAAGCTGCACCGCCGCGATGCCGACGCCTCCCGCCGCGCCGTGAATCAATATGCGGTCGCCCGGCTGCAAATTCCCCATCGCAAACATCGAGTGATACGCCGTCAGGTAGTTCACCGGGATCGCGGCGCCATCTTCAAACGACATCCTCTGCGGCAACCGGTATACATCGCGCGCGGGAGCGACCACCCATTCCGCATACGCCGTGAAGTGCGTGATGGCCGCCACCGCATCGCCCGGCTTCAATGGCTCGCCGTCGCCCGGCCGGACGCTTTCCACTACCTTCTCCACCACGCCCGCGATTTCCAGGCCTGGAATGAACGGCGGCTTCGGCGTGCCGGGATACAGCCCCATGCGCTGGAGCAGGTCCGCAAAGTTGATCCCGATGGACTTCACACGGATGAGCACTTCTCCTGCTTTGGGCTGCGGGTCCGGCACCTGCTGCATCTCAAAAACTTCCGGCGAGCCATACCTCCGAACCACCAGCGCGCGCATCTAATCTCCTTCTGCCGGATGAAGGCCGGCGACGGCCGCTCCCAAGTGCCGGGACGAAACAGGCCCGGCTTTTCACTAGGGAATCGAGCGCTTTCTATCTTACACTGTTGGACTTTGCTCTATGATGAATCGCCAACTGAGACCTAGATTTCTTTTGGGGAGCGTTGCGCTCCTCGCTGCTTCGAGCTGCCTCTCGGCTGGGCGCCCCGATCCGGCGGCGCTGCCTCCCGTTTTGAGCGCCATGCAGGACGAGCTCGACCGCTCGATGGCAACTCTGTCCGGGGCTGATCCCGCCACCTATTTCGTCAGCTACACCGTCTCCGATAGGTATTACGCGGAAGTTTCAGGCTCGAACGGTGCGCTGCTTTCCAGCACCGACGACCGCGCGCGCTGGCTCGAGGTGCAGTCCCGCGTCGGAACCTACCAACTCGACGATACGCACAAAGTCGGCGACCGCCCGCCGAGCTGGACCAGCCCCGGCACCACCGTCTCGCTCGATGACGACATTCCCATCTTCCGCCGCGAAATCTGGCGCGAGACCGACCGCCAGTATCGCGCCGCCGCCGAGGCCTTGATCAAGGTCAAGACCAGCCAGCAAGTGCAGGTGCAGACCGCCGAAGGCGCCGCGCCGGATTTTTCGCGCGAAGATCCGCACACCTCGATCGGTCCGCGCGTCGAGATTCATGTGGACCGCAAGCCGTGGGAAGAGCGCGTCCGCCGCTACACCGCCGCTTTCAGCAAATCTCCCTCCGTGCTGAATTCCATCGCCACGTTCACGGCGCAGGCCACGAATCAGTATCAGGTGAACACCGAGGGCACCAAGCTCGCATTCGGCCTGGTCCACTATCGCCTCGAACTCTTCGTCCAGAGCAAAGCCCCGGACGGCATGGACATCGACCGCTATGCGAATTTCGATTGGCTCGACCCGAAAGACGCTCCGGACGAAAAAACCGTCGCCGCATCGATTCAAACGCTGATTCATGAAACGGAATCGCTCGATGCAGCGCCGCTCGCCGATCCGTACGCCGGCCCCACGCTGCTTACCGGCCGCGCCGCCGCCGTTTTCTTCCATGAGGTTTTCGGCCATCGCGCCGAGGGCTTCCGCCAGAAGGACATCAGCGAAGGCCAGACGTTCACCAGCAAGATCGGCGAAAAAATTCTGCCCGATTTCATTTCCATCAAGGACGATCCCACGGAAGCGTCTCTCGGCGGCCAAATGCTGCTCGGCAATTATCCCTTCGACGACGAGGGCGTTCCCGCAACCAACGTCCCGCTCGTCGATCACGGCGTGCTGAAAACGTTTCTGATGTCGCGTTCGCCGCTCATGAACATCCCGCACTCGAACGGCCACGGGCGGCGCCAGCTTGGATACGTTCCCGTCGCGCGCCAGGGCAATTTGATCGTCTCAAGCTCGCAGAGCATGCCGTTCGATCAGCTCCGGCAGAAATTGATCGACCTCGTGAAGCAGCAGAACATGCCTTACGGCTTGCTGATCGACGACATCGAGGGCGGCTTCACGTTCACCGGCCGCGGTCAGCCGCAGGCGTTTCAAGTCACGCCGCTCGTCGTCTATCGCGTTTTCCCCGATGGCCGCCCCGATCAGCTCGTCCGCGGCGTGGACATCGTGGGCACTCCGCTCGTCTCGCTCACCAAGATCGTCGCCACGAGCGACAAGCAGGAAATCTTCAACGGATATTGCGGCGCGGAGTCCGGCTCCGTTCCGGTCTCGGCCGTCGCGCCGGCGATCCTGATCTCCGAAATGGAATTCGCGAAGAAGGAAACTTCGACGGATCGACCGCCGATCCTGCCGCCGCCCGCGCACGATCCGGGTGCAAAGGGGCAACAGTGAGAAAATTCGTCTTCGCCTCTCTGCTCGCGGCATTCGCGATCTCTATGGCAGCGCTTCCCGCCGAAGCGCGACGCGCTCCCGCAGCGGCTCCCGCGCAGGCCTCCGTGCCGCCCGGCGACAACGACCTGACCCTTCGCGCCATGCACGATGAGATGGAGCGCGCGCGCACGCGTCTTGCGCTCCCCGGCGTCGATAAGCCCTTTTACATCGAATATCGCCTGCTCGATCTCGACGTCCGCAGCGTCACCGCATCCTTCGGCGCGCTTCTCTCAAGCTCCGTCGGACGCAGCCGCTACATGAGCGTGGACGTCCGCGTCGGCAACTACCATCTCGACAGCTCGAATTTCATCAGCGAGGACGGCTTTCAGGGTTTCCTCGGCTCGACCGGCCAAGTCGGCATCGACCGCGACTACAATTCCCTCCGCCAGGATTTGTGGCTCGCCACCGACCAGGCTTATAAGGCCGCCGTCACGCAGATGGCTCTCAAGCAGGCGTTTCTTCGCAGCCTCACGAAGCCGCCCGAAATCGACGATTTCGCGCAAGCCGATCCGCTCGTGAAAGTCGATCCGCGCATCGATCCCGATTGGACTTCGCGCAATTGGGAGAACGAAGCCCGCGCGGACTCCGCGGCGCTGAAGGATTTTCCGGAACTCTACGGCTCGCGCGTCAACTACTACCTGATTTACGTCACCTCGTATCTCATGAACAGCGAGGGCACGATCATCCGCGAATCGCGCCATCTCGCCGCCATCGAAGCCGGCCTCGACACCGAAGCCGCCGACGGCATGCCGCTCAACAACTATTTTGCCGCCTACGCTTCGGATCCTTCCGGCCTGCCCGATCCCGCGACCGTCTCGAAGGGCCTCGCGCAGGCCGCAACCCAGTTGACGGGCTTGCGCACCAGCTCTCTCGTCCCGGATTACACCGGCCCCGTGCTCTTCGACGCGCCCGCGGCCTCTTCGGTCCTCGCGCAGGTTCTCGCGCCGTCGCTTTCCGGCTCGCGCGCGCCGCTTTCGATGACGCAGCAGTTCGACACGTTCATGGAGCGCTTCGGCGGCCGCAGCGAATGGACCGGCCGCGTGGGCACTCGCGTGCTTCCCGTCAGCGTCTCGCTCATCGACGATCCGACGCTCCAGCAGTATCAAGGCCAGCCGCTGCTCGGCGGATATGACGTGGACGATGAAGGCGTGAAGCCGCAGCGCGTCACGCTCGTCGAAAACGGCATTCTGAAAGACCATCTGATGTCGCGCCGCCCGGGTCCCGATTTCGCCGTCTCGAACGGCCACGCGCGGTCCGCATCGCTTTCCGACACGCACCCGCTTCTCAGCAATCTACTGTTTCAGACTTCCGATCCCACCAAGCCTGACGATCTTCACAAAAAGTTTCTCGACGCCTGCCGCGGCGACGGCCACGAGTGGTGTCTCGAAGTGAAGCGGATGGCGAACCCCGCTCTCTCGTCCGTTCATCAGGACGATTTTTCGGATTTCGTCGGCGCGGTGGCGGGGGGAATCGCGAGCGGCGAACGCATGCCGCTGTTCGTCTATCGCGTCTACGTCTCGGACGGCCACGAAGAGCCGGTTCGCGGAGGAGTCATCGAAGGCTTGACGCTTCGCTCTCTCCGCAACATTCTCGCGATCGGCGATGATCCGGTCGTCTACACCTACATGCAGAATCCCGCCGAGGGCCTCGCCGGAACGGCTCTCGGTTCGTTCGGCTCCGCGCAGGGCGGCATTCCCAGCACCATCGTCGCGCCGTCGCTCCTGCTCGACGACGTCGAAGTCCGCGGCTTCCATGGCGAACCCCGCCGCCTCCCCCTCGTCCCCGCCCCAGCTCTGAAGTGACGATCCGATGAGGATCGTCATCCTGAAGCCGACGACTCTGCTTTTGGTCGGCTGAAGGATCTCTCTGCCGCGCCGCCGACTCGCAACAGTTTCCGTAGGGGCGCAGCATGCTGCGCCCGGCAAAAATCCTTGGCGATTCCCGCGCCATTGTCGTTGGTTTCGTAGCGGCCGCCTTCAGGCCGGCCGGGGTTCGCATTTGTGGCACAGACAATCCTGTCTGTGCTCCTAAGCCCTTGGCGATGCGCTGCCCATTCGCCGCGCCGTTGCACTCGTAGCGCCGGCATCCTGCCGGCTCTTTCGCTTTCGCAGCGCGTTTTCTGCGTCCCGGATGGTTTTGCGGGGCGGCCGCCTTCAGGCCGGGGTTCGCATTTGTGGCACAGACAATCCTGTCTGTGCTCTTAAGCCCTTGGCGATGCGCTGCCCATTCACCGCGCCGTTGTACCCGTAGAGCCGGCATCCTGCCGGCTCTTTCGCTTTCGTAGCGCGTTTTCCGCGTCCCGGATGGTTTTGCGGGGCGGCCGCCTTCAGGCGGGCGCCTTTGGCTTTAGGGGGTCGCGGCTTTAGCCGCGACATAATCTCGTCCCGCGAAGCGGGTACCTTTGCGCAGGTTCTCCCGCAGCAAGTTTTCCCGCCGTTCCGCCGCCACGCCAAATCTACTTCCTCGCGAAGTACACTTCCTTCCCTCGCAGCCCTTCGTGCGAATGGCGCAGCGGCAGGACGCCCTTCGGAATCTGCCGCAGCTCGTCCGGCACCATCTCGCCCGGACTCCCCTTCGCCGGCGTGACGCCTCCATCCGCCAGCAGCAGCGCGCCCGTCACGTAGCTCGCCTCGTCCGACGCGAGGAACGCGAAAATGTTCGCGATCTCCTCCGGGCTGCCGCGCCGCCCGAGCGGAACCATCCCGTCGATCATCTTCTGCACGTCGAGGCTGAGCGGCCCGCCGGGCCCGCGCGTCCACGCCGTGTCGATCGGGCCGGGACACACACAGTTCGCGCGCACGCCGTATTTCGCCTGCTCCATCGCGACGCCCTTCGCAAACGCGTGCAGAAATCCCTTGCTCGCGCCGTAGGGCGTGAAGCCCGCCGAGCCGTTGATCCCCGCCTCGGAGCCGGTGAAGAGGACGTTGCCGCGCGTCTTCTGCAAGTGCGGCAGCGCGAATTTCGTCATCAGAAATGCGGTGCGGATGTTGCTGCGGATCGTCCGCTCGAAATCCTCGACGCGGTACGCGTCCGTCTCCGCGTTGGCGATGAAGATTCCCGCGTTGTTCACCAGGACGTCGATCCGCCCGAAGCGCCGCACCGCTGCATCGACGCATGCCCGCGCCGCGGCCTCCTCCGCGAGGTCGCCGAGATATGCCTCCGCCTCACCGCCGTTCGCGACAATCGCGTCCGCCACATCCTTCACCGGGTCGCTCGGCAACCCCGCCAGCACCACGCGCGCTCCCTCCCGCGCAAATTTGTGCGCCGTCGCCTCGCCGATCCCCGTCCCCGCGCCCGTAATGATCGCTACCTTGCCTTTCAGCCTCATCTCCGTCTCCTTGTCTTCCGCTTCGGCCATGATGATACGCCAACGCGCAGCCGTTCCGTTGACGGGTGTCCAGCGCGACGAATGCGCGTTTCCAGTGTGTCGTAACGTTTTCTACTCGGCGAGCGGTGACGCGTGGAAGCTCTTGCAGTGACGGCCTTCGGGCCGACAGCGGGATTGTCAGGCCCCATGCTCCTTTGCTAATGGAACACGGGATTGATAGCTGTGGAAGCGTTGCGCTAAGTGCTCAACATAGGGCGTCTGTAGCCTACATCGTTTCTTCGTCAATGCTAATCTCAGTCTCTCGTATAGCTCATCGGTGCGTATCGAAAAACATAGTCTAAAATCCACGGCTAGGGCGGGTAATCCGGTGCCGAGGGCGTCTTGATCGGCTGAGACAACATTGAGAAACTGAAATCTAGGAGTGTGATTCTCCTTAATCTTTCTCCACTCACTACTGTTGGTGTTTTCCTCAGTATGCAGTTTCTCGTGAAGGACTTCTGCTTCGAAGACGTCGGCCAGCAAAACATTCCATAGAAAAGGTCTGCCCGCCGAATTCCTTTTCTTGTAGTCCTGCTCGACGTCGCAATCTTGGCTTAGAACAATAACGAGAGGGTGCTCGTCATATTCGATCTTGACCGCAGGCGCCGTTTCGCTTGGGGCCTCGCTTGAACTTGTCGCCGGTAGGGACTGGAGCGCGAGCCTCGCCTGCGGCAAGTCCGAGAGAATTTCCCCCTGCCATAGGCGCCCATTTTGAGAGGATGCCGTATATATGCGACGTCGTTCGTCCGCGGCGCTGGTTCCGGGGACTGTGGGCCCGAGATCGCCCACCGCGTCAGTCCTCTAATTCGATTTCGGGTCTGGGATATCGCCGTCCCTGCTGCGCCATGAAGACTCGCGGTGCAGAATTATCCGAAAGGCCCGGCACCGCCTGCCGCCGACTGTAATCCTCGAAAATTTCCACTAGCCTCTCTTCCACCTCCGACATGGCAGCGTCTGGAAGCTTCGAGATCAACGCGTGGCAGAAGAATTTCTGCCAGATGAATTGCATCTGTGCGGCGTTCGCCTCCTCGGAATCCACTTTTAGGGCGTGGACGAACTGCGCGCCGGGAACGTGGTTCTGAAAGGCAAAGGCCGTCGTACCAGTGGGTGTGATTCCGGCGAAAGCCTCATACAGCATCGCCAGGCTTGAGAGCGTTGTGGAGGTATTCTGTGATGCACCAACGAAAGAGTCTTCCGGCTTGACGATTAAATCCTTTGAGTATGTCGAGCCCATTTTCAACCTCCGTCTTTATCTCAGTAAACAAGTCAATATCAATAGAATAGCAAATCTCACCGCCTTGCACAGGTACAACTAGCCCGTGATTTAGTCGCACCTGGCCTCCCCTATCATCCAGTAAGATAACTATTTGGCGTGCCGCCAAAGTGACGTTCGGTGCGACATTGGGGTCCGACAATTCCCCTAGGATGTGGGGCGAGAGAAGCTTCGACCATGGCTCCTTCTGGCCACCGAAGGCCGATCTTCTGATCAGGTTCTTGTACCTTAGACCGATTCTCGTAAAGAAGATGGGGAACTTGTACTGCGATTTGAGCACGGAGAAAGCCTTCTCCAGCCGGGCAGTGAATTCTTCCCACCTTTTATATCGTGACGTAGAAAGCGCGATGAATTCCCGGTTTAGTACAACCTTCCACATAGTATCTGGCGATATAAAGTGAAATTCCCGGCTTCCTGGCCCCATAAGTTGGCCCACGAAAATATTGGCGAGCGCAGGCGGTAGGTTCATTTGCGGAGAGGTCGGGCCCTCCTGGAAACCAGGGTATTCCGCGCTGATCTCATCCTGGAAGGCTGTCGGGAGCTCCGACTCGATTCGGAGAATCGGCGGGAACTTAAGCTGACAGAGGACCTCTTCGAGCGGGTTCGTCCTGTACACGACGCGCGGAGAGTCGGGAAAAGGCTTCAGTGGTTTGGCTCTTCCTTGGCGGGCAGTTTTCAACGGTTTGTTTCGCCAATGACTGCTGATCGACTAGCGCGGAAATAATACGGTACCACGGAGCAGCCGCTCAATAACAAAGTTTCAGAGGTGCGCTGAAGGCACCGAATTCCCATTGTGGAAAAAACCCTAGACGTTGACGTCGGCTAGCGCTGGCTCAGCGGGCGGCGCGGGCACTCTCCGCAAAAAGTCCACAGGCCCTCACGCTTGACGCGCCGTCTCCCGTCTAGAAGCATGGACGCATGGTCCACGAGACCGCATTTATGGCGCGACTGGCAGTTCCCGCAAGCGCAGGGAGTGGTGTCGGCGCGTCACACGCTGGGAGTCCCAATCTCAGTCGATTCCAAATTTGGCGAATCCCGGTAGATGTTCACCTCTCGCGCAGATTCACCCGCGCGAGCTTTCAGCATCACGGATCACGAGTCACAACTCACGAGTCACGCCTCCTGCCTACGTGCGTCCCTGCCTCGCAATCCAGCGATCCTAATCGCCAAATCCCTTTATTACAAACGCCGCAACTCATTGAAAACACTCACCCGGAGCCGGTTCTAATCGCCAATTTATTCGAGGGCCGCCTCAGCCCTGAAATCGCCCGCGCGCAGCGTATAATCCCCGGCATGGCGGCGGACGCAGCGGAGCGCGCAACTCACGAAAAGCGGCTGGCGGCGCTCGGCTCGGTGGGATCGGCCGTCGTGCTCGTCACGCTGAAGGTGTTCCTCGCCGCGGTCACGGGCAGCCTGGGAATTCTTTCCGAAGCACTGCATTCGATCCTCGATCTGGTCGCGGCGGTCATCACCTATCTTTCCGTGCGCGTGGCGGACAAGCCCGCCGACGCACAGCATCTCTACGGCCACGGAAAGATCGAGAGCTTTTCCGCGTTCGTCGAGACGGGCCTGCTGCTTCTCACCGCGCTCTACATCATCTGGGAAGCGTTTCAGCGGCTGCTCTTCCGCACAGCGGAGATTCATCCCAGCGCCGCCGCGATCCTGATTTTGCTGCTGGCGATGGCGATCGATTTCATCCGCTCGCGCGCGCTCGGCCGCGTCGCCAAAAAATATCCGAGCGAAGCGCTCGAAGCCGACGCGCTGCATTTCTCGACGGACGTCTGGAGCACGTTCGTCGTAATCCTCGGGCTCGCCGGCGTGTGGCTGGGGACGAAATTCGGAATGCCCTGGCTGCGCATGATGGACCCTGTGGCCGCGCTCGGCGTCGCCGGCGTGATCATCTGGATCGGCTCGCGGCTCGGGAAGCGCACGATCGACGCGCTGCTCGACGTCGCGCCGCAGGGCGTGCGCGAACAGATCACCAACACCGTCGATGAAACCGAAGGCGTCCTGCAAACCGAACGCGTGCGCGTGCGCCGCTCGGGCCAGCGCTATTTCGTGGACGTGACGATCAGCGTCCCGCGCACGGCCAGCCTCGAGCAAGCCCACGCCGCGAGCGACGCCGTCGAGCGCAGGATCGAGGCGATCGTCCCCGCGGCGGACGTTGTCGTCCACGTCGAGCCGCGCGCGCGCACTGACGAGCATCTTTTCGAGACGATTCGCGCCATCGCGCAGCGCCGCGGCTTCGCCGTCCACGAGCTTTCGGCGCACCAGTACGAAGGCCGGCTGTTCGTCGAGCTGCACCTCGAAGTGGACGAAAACTCCAGCCTCCGCGAGGCGCACCACTACGCCACGCAGCTCGAAGAGGAAATCCTGCGCGTCACCGAGCCGGGAACGCGCGTCAACATCCACATCGAGCCGCTCGGCGCGCGCATCAGCAGCGCCGAGGAAATGAAGGAACTCTCGCACTCCGTCCAGGATTTTCTGAATTCACTTCCGAAGGAGTATCACCAGCTCGTCGATTGCCACGAGGTTCACGTGCGCAGCGTGGACCACAAAATCCTCATCTCCTGCCACTGCTCGATGGACGGAAATTTGCCCATCACCGAAGTCCACGACGTCACCGCCCTGCTCGAAAACCGCGTGAAGGAGCGTTTTCCGCAGATTTTCCGCCTGACGATTCACCCGGAGCCGCTCGAAGACAATTGAGGCCGCGCGAAAACTTGCGCCGCGAGCGCGATGATCGCGGGGAAACACTCGATCACGTAGCGCGGCTCGGGCGTCTCGATGAAGTACGCGAAAAATGCAGTGCGAATCGCGATGAAAACGAGCAGCAGCGTGAGGCCCGGCCGCCGCCGCACGATCCACGCGCCCGCCAGCGCTAGGCCGACGTACGCGCAGTTCACCAAGAAAAAACCAATCGAGACGGCGAAATCCTCGCGGTCGATTTCCCATTCGCTGCGCAGCGGCCACAATCGCCCGGAGAACGGCAGCAGCTCCACGCGCGGCGTGAACCACATCGCGAGCGAACGCAGCGCCGGGATCGTGACGTACGTCCGCAGCGGATGCCGCGCCGTGCGCTCGCGCGCGATCTCGCCGAATGCGCGGTCCTGTTCCGGCGAAAGCGTCAGCGTATTGTTGTACGCATCGAGCAAATCCGCGACGCGCGCGCGCTCCTCGGGCGAATCGAACGCCTGCGCGCGAATGCTCTCGATCGGGATTTCGTCCTCGTCGAGATTCCATAGCGTGAGGTACACGTCGCCGTACCGCCACAGCCACGTCGCGGTCCAGGCGTTGAATCCGCGCGGCGGTGTCTCTCCGGGAACTTGCGCGTACCGCGGTGTGAGGAATTGCACTTCGTGGAGCGTGTGCCAGTTCCGCGCGGCCCACGGCACCAGCGGCAGCATGACTCCGATTCCCATCAGCGCCGCCGCGCGCGCGAGCTTCAGCCAATCGGACGGCCTCCACCACTTCACGATCAGGACGATTCCCGCCGCGAACAGCACCAGCGGCGTTTCCGGCCGCACGAGCGCTCCGAATCCGGCGACGACTCCGCCAAGGAACCACGGGCTGAGAGAGCGCCCGGCGCCAAGCTGCGCGCCCACCGACGCGCCGCCTTCGCTCGCTTCCCGATACGCCTCGAGCAGGAGCAGGATCGCGAGCGCGGTGAGAAATGTGACCAGCGTTTCGGTCAGCACCACGGCCGCATAATTCGCCGTGAATGGGCAGAGCGCCGCGAGCCACAGCCCCGCGAGCGCCACGCGCCGCCGAGCCGCTTCCGGAGCGAGCCGCGTCGCGATCAGCGCGATCAGAAAACAGGCGCCCAGGTCGAGAAACGCTTGCGCGACCATTACCGCCCGCTGCGAATTTCCCGCGAACGCGAATACCGCCGCCAGAAACGCGGGATAGCCCGGCGCGCGGGAATCGAGCGGCATCAGCCGCCCGTTTACCATGGCGCCGTACACGCCGTTCTTCAGCCAATTTTGAGCCAGCTCGATGTAAAATGGCGCATCGCCGGAACCCGTTGAGGGGAATTTCAAGACCAGAAACAGGCGCAGCGCAAGCCCGCTCAAGGCAGCTATGGCTGCGTTTACGCGCATCAAACGATTGGCGGTCATTGACAGCTTCTCAAGGGATGGCTAGCTTGGAATGTCCTGATGCCTGAACGCAAGCCCATTTTCTACGACGAGGAACGCCGCCGCTGGCGTCGTACGCGCCTCGCCCTCGAAGTGGCGGGCGGGTTTCTGACGCTGGCGCTACTCGTGTTTCTGGTGAACGTCGTCCGCAAGCCAGAGCTGCCCGATCTTCTGCGCCCGGACACGCGCGGCGGCGGCCTGCACGCGATCCGCGCCAAGCTAAAGGCGAAGCCCGTGCGGCAGGGCCGGAAACGCAAAGTCGCGGCGCTCGGCAAAGTCCCCGAAAACTACGATCCGCTTCGCGCCGCCTTTTACGTCAGCGACGATTACACGAGCCTCGCTTCCCTCGAGTTGCACCACAGGGATATCGACTTGCTGATTCCCGAGGCGCTGCACGCCGTCTCGCGCGACGGAAAGCTCGACGCCGACCCGGACCCGAAACTCAATGCGTTCCTTCAGTCGCTTCCGCTGCGGAATCCGCCGGTCGAGCCGCCGCAAGTCATGTCCATGGTGAACAATTACGACGCGCAAAAGGGCTGGTGCCCGCCGGAAATGCTCCAGATGCTGGCGAGTCCCTCGGCGCGCCAGCATCTTGCGACACAACTCGAGGAATATGCCGACGCCGAGCATCAGCCGGGAATCGTCGTGGACTTCGAGTCGCTGCCGCAATCCAGCCAGCAGGATTTTCAGGCGTTCATTCATGACCTGTCCGTGGCATTGCACGGAAGAAATCTAAAGTTGATGGTCGGGCTGCCCGCCGCGGATTGGAGCTACGACTACAAGTTTTTCGCGGCGCAGGCCGATGCGATCATCCTGATGAACTACGACTACCGGTGGTCCTCCTCTGCACCGGGACCGATCGCGCCCCAGGACTGGTTCGTTCGGAACATCGACAACATGGTGAAGCTCGTGCCGCCGGAAAAGCTGGTGATGGGCATTGCGAATTATGGCTATGACTGGCCGGCGAAAACGAAGAGCAATCCGCATCCCGTTGCGCAGGCGATTACATTTCAGCAGGGCGTGATGACGGCCGTCGAATCCGAATCGGACATCTTGCTCGATCCCGATTCGCTCAATCTCCACTACTCGTATGACGACGACAACAATGTTGCCCACAACGTCTGGATGCTGGATGGCGTTTCCGCGTACAACGAGCTTCGCGCTGCGGAGCGCGCGGGCGTCCAAGGCACGGCCCTGTGGCGCCTCGGCATGGAAGATCCCTCGATCTGGTCGATCTGGGACGCCACGCACGCGGACGATGCCACTCGCGCCAAACTAGAGGAAGTGCCGCCGGGTTACGATCTGATCCTCGAAGGCGACGGCGACATCTGGCGCATCACCTCCACGCCGCAAAACGGCCGCCGGACTTTCGAATATGACGCAGACACGGATTCCTTCGATGATGAGAGCTTTCAAAGCTATCCAATGTCCTGGCGCATTCAGCAGATGGGCGCCGCGCCGCACAAAGTTGCGCTCACCTTCGACGACGGTCCGGACCCAAGGTGGACGCCGAAGATACTGGACATCCTGAAGCAGAAGCAGGCGCCGGCGACATTTTTCGTGATCGGCGAAGCGGCCAATCAATACACCAGCATCGTGAAACGCGAATATGCGCAGGGCGAGGAAATCGGCAATCATACTTTCACGCATCCCGAAACCGAGCTGGTTACAAAGACGCAGCTCCAATTGGAACTGAACGTCACGGAACTGCTGCTTGAAAGCATGCTCGGGGTGAAAACCACCCTCTTCCGCCCCCCGTATGGAATCGACCACCAGCCGGAAGCCGCGAGCGAAGTGCAGATGCTCCCTGTGGCGCAATCGGCGGGCTACGTAATCATCGGCGCACGGCTCGACCCGCACGATTGGGGAGAAAACAACGGACAGCCGCCTGCGCCGGCCGACACGCTCGTACAGCGAGTCCTCGCCGATGCGGCGACGAACAAGGGAAATATCATCCTGCTGCATGACGGCGGCGGCGACCGCAGCCACACCGTCGCGGCGCTGCCGCAGATCATCGACGGGCTGCGCGCGAAGGGTTACGAGTTTGTGAGCGTCTCCGATCTGCTCGGCCAGAGTCGCGAGCAGGCGATGGCGCCACTCAGCCATCAGGAGTGGCTGCTCGCGCGCGCCGACGCGTTCATCTTCGACATGTTCCGCTGGCTGCGCGGCGGAATTGCGTTCATTTTCATGGCAGGCATTCTGCTCGTCAGCGGCCGCGCGTTCATCGTTGGCTTGCTCGCCATCGCCGAAAAACTTCGCCCCGCGCCGCTCGATCACCCGGAATACAAGCCTGAGGTCAGCATCCTGATCCCCGCGTACAACGAAGAATCGGCGATCGTTGATACGGTTCGCGCGGCGCTTGCCTCGAATTACGCGAAGCTCGAAGTTCTCGTTGTAGACGACGGCTCCATGGATCGCACGGCCGAACTGGTGCGCGCGAATTTTGGGCGCGACCGCCGCGTTCGCCTGCTCTTGCAGACCAATCACGGAAAACCCTCGGCTCTGAATCATGCGCTGAGCGAAGCGATCGGCGAGATCGCCGTTTCGATCGACGCCGACACCATGGTCGATCCGGAGGCGGTCCCGCGGCTCGTCCGGCACTTCGCCGATCCGAAGGTCGGAGCCGTCGCCGGCAACGTAAAAGTGATGAACCGCAATCGCTGGATCACGCGCTGGCAGGCGCTCGAGTACATCACGAGCCAGAATCTCGAAAAGCGCGCCTTCGACCTGCTGAATTGCATTCCGGTCGTCCCCGGGGCGGTGGGCGCGTGGCGCACGGATCTGCTTCGAAATAGCGGCGGCTTCTCCGGCGAAACTGTGGCCGAGGATACCGACCTGACGCTGACGATCCGGCGCAACGGCTGGAAGATTCTGTATGACGAAACGGCGATCGGCCGCACGGAAGTGCCCGAAACGGTCGATGCGCTGGTCCGCCAGCGGTTCCGCTGGACGTTTGGCACGTTGCAGGCCGTCTGGAAGCATCGCGACGTGGCCGGAAATCCGCGCTACGGCACGCTCGGCTGGATCGCCATTCCTAATATTTTTCTGTTTCAGATTATCCTGCCGCTCGTTTCGCCGTTGATCGACTTGCTGTTCCTGCTCACGCTGGCGCTGTGGGGCCTCGCGCAGATTCAGGTGGCGCGCCTGCCGCAATTGTGGAGGACGGACGACGTCGAGCGCTCATTGATTTTCTTCGCGCTCTTCATGCTGATCGACCTGTTCGCATGTGTCGTCGCCTTCGCGCTTGAGAAGGACGAAGACTGGACGCTGCTCGCGCCGCTAATCTTGCAGCGCTTCTACTATCGCCAGATGATGTACATCGTGCTTTTCAGCGCGCTCAGGGAAGCGGTGCGGGGACGACCCGTGGGCTGGCGCGGCGTCGAGACGCAAATGCCGCCGGCGGCCCCGCCGCCCGCAACCGTCGCGCGGGTTTAGCATCTCGTTCGGCGCTGCCAGTCCTTGTTTCACTCGAGGTGCCTGAGGCCCGAGGAGCGTCCCAATTCAGGTCGCGCGCGGATTTCCGCATTTCGGCGATTTCCGCCGGGAAGATATGGGGCCTACCGTTCGGCACGAACGTCTCGCTGCGCCTGCGCAGCCGTCGGTGTCCTACCCGGCGTGTAGCTCTTTCCCATGGCTCACCACGTCACCATCGCCTTTTTTCAATTGGCGGAAAACGATTGTGGAGAGCAGGGTCATCCCACCAAGCGCAAAGAACGCCCGGTGGATGCCGTGAATGAATTGTGGGGCGTCGGAACTATGGCGATCGGGAAGGAAGAACGCGGTCACCAGAGACGCCGAAGCCACGCCAAAACTGACGGCCATCTGCTGCATCGTACTCGCGATGGAACTCGCACTGCTGGTTTGTTCCTCGGTGACATCGGCATACACAAGCGTGTTCATGCTGGTGTATTGCAGCGACGTAAAGAATCCGTAGCAGAACACTTCCGCCACGATCAACCACACCGGAGTGCTCTTTCCGATGGTCGCAAAAAGCATAATCTGGAGGCCGATGATCAGCGTGTTCGAGACCAGCACGGCGCGGTAGCCAAGGCGCGCCAAAATTCGCGGCATCGTGAGCTTCAGGCTCATGGCGGCGATCGCCTGCGGCATCATCAGCAGGCCGGATTGAATCGGCGTGAACCCCAGGCCAACCTGATATAGGAGCGGAATGAGAAATGGGATGCCGCCAACGCCAAGGCGGGTCACGAAACTGCCGGTCACTGCCGCGCGAAACGTGCGAATCCGAAATAGCGTGAGACGCAGCATTGGATGCGCGGTCCTCGTCGCATTAAATCCGTAGCCCGCCAGCAGAACGATGGAAACGGCCAAAAGCCCCAGAGTTTCGCCTGCGTTCAGCGCATGTTCGCCAAACACCTCCAACACGTAGGAAAGCAGCGCCACACCTGATCCAAAAAGAATCAGCCCCGCCACATCGAGAGGATGGGTGTGCTCTTCGCGGTAGTCCGGCAGGTGTAGGTAGACCAAGCACAAACCGGCTAGGCCAATCGGAATATTCACGAAGAAAATAAGCCTCCAGTGAAGGTATCCGACGATCAGACCGCCGGCGATCGGTCCTAGCATAGGGCCAATCAAACCGGGGATGACGACGAAGCTCATGGCGCGGATGAGTTCGTATTTCGCGAACGTCCGCACGATCGTCAGCCGGCCGACGGGCATCATCATGGCTCCGCCGGAGCCCTGCAGGATGCGGCATGCCACCAGCACATGGATGTCGCTCGATATGCCGCAGAGAAATGACCCCAGCGTGAAGATGCCGATCGCGGAGGCGAACACCCGGCGCGTTCCGAACCGGTCCGCCATCCAGCCGCTGATCGGAATGAAAACCGCAAGGCTCAAGGTATAGCTTGCCAGCACCGACTTCATGCTGAGCGGAGCAACGTGGAGTGCCGCCGCGATTGTCGGCACCCCGGTATTTAGAATCGTGGTGTCCAGCGTCTCCATAAAAAACGCCACCGCGATCAGCCACGGCAGCAGCCGCTTGCTGGAAGCGGCAAGCGAGGGTGGCCCCGGGGAAACTTCGATCGGGCCAGGCGGGCTCACTTTCGTCGGGGTCGGCTGCATCGGCCTCCGTGATCGCTTTCATCCATCGTCATTTCGCGAAAAACCAATTATCGCCGATCCGAGCCTCGATTCCGTCGATGCAAGTGTAGTTCACCTGTTCCGCGATTTCCGCGTCCCGGCCATTTCCGCCTGTTTATCATGAGTGCTCAAATTAGGACACTGGCGACGCGCGGAATCGTTTGCGGAATCCCAGGCAGTCCTGCTAGCATTAGCTCGTTAGCGGGCTGCACCCCGAATCCTGGGGGCGGCACCGGAGGCCAACATGAGCGCTGTACCCCACGCGGGCAACGGGAAAATTACCGTGCCCGACATTCTCTCGCGTAAGTCGCATCCCGTTTCGAACTTTTCCGAAACCAAGCAGAAGATTACGTGCGTTACGGCGTACGACTATCCCACGGCGCGCCTGCTCGATGAAGCCGGCGTGGATATTTTGCTGGTCGGCGATTCGCTCGGAATGGTCGTCCTCGGCTACGACAGCACTCTGCCCGTGACGCTCGACGAAATGGTGCACCACACGCGCGCCGTGCGCCGCGGGACGAAGCGCGCGCTGCTCGTCACCGACATGCCGTACGGCAGCTTCCACGTCTCGATCGAGGAATCGGTGCGCAACGCGGTGCGCCTGGTGAAAGAGGGCGGAGCGGAAGCGGTGAAAATCGAGGGCGGCGAGCGCCGCATCGAGCTGATCGCGCGCCTTGTCGAGGCGGAGATTCCTGTGATGGGGCACGTAGGCCTGACGCCGCAATCGGTGAACGCGCTGGGCGGCTTTCACGTGCAGGGCAAGTCGGTGGACGCCGCGCGGCAGGTGGAGCGGGACGCACGCGCGGTGGAGGCCGCGGGCGCATTCGCCGTCGTGCTCGAATCGATGCCGCGCGACCTCGCGGCGCGCGTCACAGACAATCTCCGCATTCCCACGATCGGCATCGGCGCAGGACCCGATTGCGACGGCCAGGTGCTCGTCTTCCACGATCTCGTGGGACTGACTCTGGATCACGCGCCGAAGTTCGCAAGGCGATACGCGAATCTCTCGGCCGAAATCTCGCGCGCGGCCGCGGAATACTGCGACGACGTGCGCAACGGGCGCTATCCGTCCGATGCGGAGTCATATCACTCGGCCCCAGAGTTGCGCGAGCATCTGCCGATTCGCGAACGGAACTGATCGCCGGATAATCCCACAGCAGGTATACTCTCACGTTCCAAGAAAGGAGCACGGGCGCGCATGAACGTCGAGGACTTTCGCACGCTGTACGATTACAACTCTTGGGCCAACCATCGCACGCTTGATGCCTGCGCGCCGCTCACGCCTGAGCAGTTCACGCGCGATCTCGGTTCAAGCTTCCGCTCGGTGCGCGACACGCTGGTTCACATCTGCGGCGCCGAATGGAGCTGGCTCGAACGCTGGCACGGCCGCACACCGACGGCAATTCCGGGGCCGGCCGATTACCCTGACTTTGAATCGGTGCGCCGCCGCTGGGCCGAGGTGGAGCGCAATCTGCTGGACTACGTCGCTTCGCTCAGTCAGGAAGATGTGCAGCGTGTGATTGCATTCAAAACGCTTGCCGGACAGCCGAACACGCTGCCGCTCGGGCAGTGCTTGCAGCATCTCGCGAATCACAGCACGTATCATCGCGGACAGATCACTGTCTTCCTGCGGCAGCTCGGCGCGAAACCCATCGGCACGGACCTCATCACTTTTTACCGCGAGCGCGCCGCGCAAGCCCGCGCATGATGGAAATTGTTCGCACGGTTGCATGGATGAAGCAGCTGGGCGACGACGCGCGCAGGAGCGACCGCGTCCTCGGCCTGGTTCCCACGATGGGCGCGCTGCACGAAGGGCATCTCTCGCTCGTGCGCGAGGCAAGAAAGCAGTGCTCACCCGTGGCCGTGTCGATTTTTGTGAATCCGACACAATTCGGCCCGGCGGAGGATTTTCAGAAGTATCCACGCACATTCGAAGCAGACCGCGCGGCGCTCGAAGCGCTTGGCGTCGATTACGCGTTCGTTCCGCCGCCCGAGGAAATCTATCCGCCCGGATCTCGCACCTCGGTTGTCGTCGAAGGGTTGAGCGAGCGGCTCGAAGGGCGCTCGCGGCCCGGCCATTTTCGCGGCGTCACCACCATCGTGCTGAAGCTCTTCGAAATCGTGCAGCCGCGCTTAGCTTTTTTCGGGCGAAAGGACGCACAGCAGGCCCGCATCATCCGGCAGATGACCGCCGACCTCGACCTAAGAACCGAGATCGTGGTTTGCCCGATCGTGCGCGAGCCGGACGGTCTGGCGATGTCTTCGCGGAACAGATACCTAAAGGACGCCGACCGCCGAGCGGCCCTCGCGCTCTATCGCTCGCTCGACGCCGTGCGCCGCGACGTCGCGTCCGGCGAGCGCGACGCCACGCGCTTGCTGGTTGCGCTGCGGCGCGTGCTCGACGCCGAGCCGGGCGTCTCGCTCGACTATGCTGAAATCGTGGATGCGGACACGCTCGATCCCGTGATGAGCCTGCGGAAGACGTGCTACGTGCTGCTGGCGGCGCGCGTCAGCGGGACGCGCCTGATCGACAACGCGCTCATCGAGCCGGCGGGCGAATCGTTCACGGTCACTTTATAGCGGGGCAACGCGGCGTTCGTTAACTACCTGCGGCCCGATCCCATACGCTGCGCGCACCAGGAAATGGTGATCGATTCATCGGTGATGGGAGGCAAAATGGCGCGACGCGGCGGAGTGGCATTTCCGGCCATACTCATCATCGTGGGGATCGTCGGAATCTTCGAATTGATCGGCAGGCCGGGACATCCCACGTATCGCGCGGTGGATGTGGTGCAACTCGTGGCATCTGGGATGTGCCTCGGAGTTGCGCTGGCGTGGATCGTCGGCGCGTTGCGCAGCGGGCCCACCGCATAGAATCGCGCCGGCACGCCGCGCTCGCGGAATGGCATTCAGGCTTCGCGTATCGCCGCGAGCACTTCGGCGGCGTGGCCCTTCGGCGTGACTTTCTCCCACACCTTGCGAAGCTTGCCGTCCGGACCAATCCAGAATGTCGAGCGCACGATTCCCAGAAACGACTTCCCAAAAAATGTTTTCATGCGCCGTGCGCCGTAAGGCTCGATGACTTCGAACTCGGTGTCCGCGAGTAGCGGGAAATTCAGCTTGTAACGGGCCTTGAATTTCGCCTGCGCCTCGACGGAATCCGCGCTGCAGCCGACCACATCCGTGCCGGCGGCCTTGAATTGCTCCATGGCGTTGCGAAACTCGACGGCTTCGTGCGTGCATCCGGTCGTATTGGCCTTGGGATAGAAATAGAGGATCAGGTTGCGGCCGCGGTAATCGGCGAGCGAAACCGTCTTGCCGTCGTCGGCGATGACACTGAAGGTGGGCGCCTTGTCGCCTTCTTTGAGCACTTTTCCCTCCGTGTGCCTGCTGGGATTATTCGCTGAGAACGCGTTTGACGATTTCGTTGACGAGTTGAGGATTCGCCTGGCCGCGCGTTTCGCGCATCACCTGCCCGACGAAAAACTTGAATACGCCTTCGTTACCGGCGCGGTACTTCGCCACGTTGTCGGAATTCTTGGCCACCACGGCGCGCGCGATTTTCTCGATTGCGCTCGTATCCGTGATTTGCGCGAGCCCTTCGGCTGCGATGATCCCGGCCGCGCGTTTTCCGGTGTCGAACATCGTCGCGAACACTTTCTTGCCGCTTGCGGCGGTGATTTCGCCCTTCTCGATCTTGGCGAGCAGCTCCGCGAGCGCCGCGGGCGCGACCGGACAATCCGCGATGTCCTTGCCGGCGTCGTTGAGCCTGCGAAGCAGCTCGACCGCAATCCAGTTGGCCGCCGCTTTCGCCGGTGACCCAGCCCGTACCGCAGCCTCGAAATAATCCGCGAGAGCCCGCGTCGCCGTTAGAACGCCGGCATCGTACGGCGTAATTCCGTAGTCGCGTTGGAAGCGCGCGATTTTCGCATCCGGCAATTCGGGCATCGCGCGGCGCGTCTCACCGATCTCCGCCTCGGAAATCAAGACGGGCAGCAGATCGGGATCGGGGAAATAGCGGTAATCGTGCGCGAATTCCTTCGAGCGCATCGGTTCGGTACGTCCGGCGGCGACGTTCCAGAGGCGCGTCTCCTGCGCGATGGTGCCGCCCGATTCGAGCACGCCGATTTGCCGCTCGATTTCGTATTCGAGCGCGTGCGTGAGATAGCGGAACGAATTCAGATTTTTCACTTCCGCCTTGGTGCCGAATTTCGGAGCGCCATGCAGCCGCACGCTGACGTTCGCATCACACCGCAGCGAGCCTTCTTCCATGTTGCAATCGCTCACTTCGGTGTATTCGAGGATCTGCTTTAGCGTGTTCAGGTACGCGTATGCCTCGGCGGGCGTGCGTAGGTCAGGCTCGGAGACGATTTCCATCAACGGCACGCCGCAGCGGTTGAAATCGATGTAGCTCCAGCGGTCGGAGTCGGGAAATCCTTCGTGCAAGCTTTTCCCGGCGTCGTCTTCCATGTGCAGGCGCGTGATGCCGATGTGCTTTTTCGCGCCGTCGACTTCGATCTCGATGGAGCCCGCCGTCGCGAGCGGTAACTCGTACATCGAAATCTGATAGCCCTTGGGAAGGTCCGGGTAGAAATAATTCTTGCGGGCGAAGCGCGAGCGCGGCTGAATCGTGCAATTGATGGCGAGCGAGGCGCGCATGGCGAGATCGAGCGCCCTCTTATTGAGCACCGGCAGCGCGCCGGGCAGGCCGAGGCACACGGGACACGTATTCGAGTTCGGCGCGTCGCCAAAGCGCGTCGAGCAGCCGCAGAACGCTTTCGTCAGCGTGTGAAGCTGCGCGTGGACCTCGAGGCCGATCACGGCTTCGTATCGCGTCATTGCGTCCGGTGCCAGGCGCGGCGTTTCTTGTGCGGTTCCGCTCATCGTGAGCGGACGATTATAGCATCCGCCTGCCCGGGCCGGCTCCTTCGCGCGAAGGTGTCGGGAACCGGCGGCCCTCGGCCAATTTGGCGCGCTGACGATTCCGTGCTACTCCCTGCCCCACGTGTATTTCACGCCCACGCGGTAGTTGTAGCCGAGCGCGGGATACCCGATCTCGTCCTGGTAGTGCTTGTCGAACAGGTTTTCGATGTGGGCCACAGTGGATACGCCGTGCCCCAAATCGATGCTATTTGCAAAATCCCAGCGAACGTAGCTTGGATTGCTCGTGATGCACGGACTTAGCGGAAGGCTGAACTGGCATACGCCGTTCACGTACGTGCTAATGAAATCGCTATCGGAACGCCGACCCACGTAATGACCCGAGAGATTCCAATTCATTCGCAGGAAATGCGCGTTGGCGATCAGATTCGCGGAGTGCAGCGGCCGCCGAAACAGCCGGTTGCCCACTTCAAATGACGGATCGAACTGCGGCCCGGCCACGAGCACCTTCGAGTCGTCGTAGGTGTAGTTCCCGGTGATGCGTAGCCAGCGGGTGACCTTCGCCTCGAAAGCCGAGTTTGCGCCGAACGCGCGCGCCTTCTCTGTATTAAAAAAGCTACCGTCGAACGCAGGGCAATTCGGCACCGGGACGGGATAGGCAAAGCTGACGATATTACGAAAGTCGTTGTGGAAGTAGGTGGCCGAAAGGCGGACACGGTCGGACGCGAAGTACTGATCGATGCCGGCGTCGACGGTGCTGCTTTCTTCCGGCGCGAGCTGTGGACTGCAGTCCGGCGGCAGAATTTCAGGCTCTTTGATTCCCTGGCCGTATGACGCCCGCAACCGCGTGGCGCCCCAAAAGCCTTTGCCAAAACGCAAGGCGTATGCGGCTCCAACCCGCGGTACAAATCGAGTGCCAAAAAACCCATTGGCTTCCATGCGGCCTCCGGCAACGGCGGTGAGCCGCCGTCCGAACTGCCGCCGCGCCTCCACGTATCCGGCCTGATTATGCCGCACTGCCGTAGGGCCGATTTCGACCTCGTATTCATAGCCTGCGGTGACGCCTCCGTTATGAAAAAGGTAAGTTGATTGCTCTTCGACGCCCGCTCGATTGTATTTGTCCACGAATGAACCGAAGAACGGCGAGAAATCGAAGTCTTGAAAGCGCGACTCGAAACCGGTGACCTGACTGTGCCAGTGATCGCCGGTGGCGAAGCTCCAGGCCAGGTTGGCGGAGAAGTCGTGCAGGTTGCTGTACTGGCCCGGAACGGCCTGACCGGCAAGCAGCGTCTGTCCGGGCTGGCCGGCGCCGCTCGCATTGTTGCGCAGGCTCAATCGCAACGAATCGGTGTCGGAGAATTTCCACCCAAAGTTGCCGGAAAGGGTGGTATCGCGGTAGTAGTCGCCCAGGCCTTGCCCGTCGGTCGCGAAATAGCCCGCGCCGACCGAGTAATCGAAAATGCCGAGCAGGCCGCTTATCTGTCCGCCGCCGTGGCCAGTGCCGAACGTGCCCCCATCGCCTTCGATCGTAACTTCAGGCGTCCGCGTCGTCCCGCGATGCGTAAAGATCTGGATCACGCCGTCCATCGCGTCCGACCCATAGAGCGCGCTCGATGCGCCGTGAACGATTTCGATCTTGTCCACGTTTTCAACCGTGAGATTTGAGAAATCGACTGCGCCGCCGGGCTGGTTGACCGGCGTCCCATCGACCAAGACCTTTGTGTAATTCGAGTCGCCGCCGTCCAGGAAGAAGCCGGTGACGCCGCCGAACGGCCCGCCACGGTCGTAGGTCACGCCCTGCTCGGAGGCGAGCATGTCCGTGAGCCAGATCTCCTGGCGTTGGCTGATCTGATCCGCGGTGATGACGTCAACCAAGTCAGGTGCAGTTTCCGCTGTCGTCGGCTCTGCCGTGTCCGTCACGACGACGCTCGCCGACATTCTTTCGAGTTCCAGCCGGACGTCCCACACACGCGTTTCGCCTGCCGCGAGCGCGAACTCCTGCTGCACAGGCGTAAACGAGGCGCGCTGAATGCTGACCTGGTAGCGCCCGGGCGGAAGCGCGAGCGAGAACCCTCCGTCGGCGCCGCTCCGCGCGCTAACGGGCGCTGCGGCCAAGTCAAGCCGCTGCGCAACGACGGTGGCTTCGGCGACGGCGCCGCCGCTGGCGTCAGTTAATGTTCCGTGGATTGTGGCGCTGGTTTGTGCGTGAGTGAGTGCGGGGCAGACGAAAATCGTTCCAAGCCAACTTGCAAAAACGAAGTACACGAAATGCCGAAGTCTCATCTTTCCTCCTCTCCCTCTCGCGCGGGAGCTGAAGGCTGTCCCAATTCACACGGAACCCGCGTGCGAACCCGGATTGAGACTCCGCCGGTCTCCTGGCTCGGCGGATTCCCCCGATGGAATCGGGGCTGCGGCGCGGCCTTCCCATCCCCGCAACGAATCCGAAAGCATTCGCTGCGCGGGCCAGTGGCACGCGCCCAAACTTCTCCGCCTTACAGTCGCGCGGCGGCGACGGCTTTTCACCGTCTTCCCGTGCGCGGAGTCTCCGTTGATTGTGGACGGCGCCCAAAAGCTGGGAGCAGCGCCGCTTGCGGAGGCCAAACCGCCCCCGCGACACTCTGCAAAAAAACTTACGCCCCTAGCGGCTCCCTCGCAAAATCACGCGCGGCCGCCCGCTCGCCCGCATCTCGACTTCGAGCGGCGCCTCAAAAACCTCTTCGAGCAGCGCCGGTTCGTACACTTCCGCCGGCGTTCCCACGCGAAGGCATTTGCCCTTGTGCAGCAGCACGATGCGATCGGCAAATTCCGCGGCCAGGTTCAGCTCGTGCGTCACGACCAACACCGTATGGCGATGCTCGTCCGCCAGGCGCCGCAGCCGCCGCAGCAATTCCACCTTGCCGCCGATATCGAGATGTTGCGTGGGCTCGTCGAGCAAGAGCAGCGACGGTTGCTGCGCGAGCGCCCGAGCCAGAATCACGCGCTGCTTTTCGCCGCCCGAGAGCTGATCCATCCAACGGTCGCGAAGCGCGTCCGCGCCGACCTGCGCCAGAGCGTTTCCGGCGAGCAGGCAATCCTCTTCCGATTCAAACCGCAGCCGCCGCCCGTATGGGTAGCGCCCTTGCAAGACGTATTCCCAAACGCGCAGGGGAAACAGGAGTTCGCTTTCCTGCTGCACCAGCGCAATTCGCTGTGCGCGCGTGCGCAAATCGAGCAGGCTGACCTCTGTGCCATCCACCTCGACGCGACCGGAGAGCGGCTTGTTGAGCCCTGCGAGCAGCGTCAGAAGCGTCGATTTTCCGCTGGCGTTCGGTCCGAGAATCGCCACGATTTCTTGCTGCTTCGCTTCGAAGCTCGCCGGGCCCAGCGTGAATTTTGGCGCGGAGCGATCTGTCGCCGCGTAGGCGTAGCTCGCTTGCTCGACCTTCAGGCGCACAGCCGGCGCCTTCGGAACTGCCACGGCCTGAGCCGCGAGCGCCGCGCCGCCTCCAACTAACGTGCTCATCGCATCCTCCGTCGCATGAGATAGATGAATACCGGCGCGCCCGCGAGCGCCGTCATCGCGCCGACGGGCAACTCCGTAGGGGCCACGATCGTGCGCGCCAGCGTATCCGCCAGCACAATCAAAATTGCGCCGCCGAGCGCGGACGTGGGAATCAGCAGGCGGTAATCGGTGCCGAACAACATCCGCATCACGTGCGGCACGAGCAAGCCGACGTATCCGATCGCGCCGCTCACCGACACCGCCAGACCCGTCAGCATCGATGCCGCGACATACACGACCAGCTTCACGCGATGCACGTTCACGCCCAGGTGCCGCGCCTCTTGTTCGCCCGTGAGGATCAAGTTGAGGTCTGAGGATGTGAGGTAAATCGATCCCACGCCGATAATCAGCAGCAGAAACAGCCAAGTCGGGTTGATCGACGGCTGCGACGTTAAATCACCCATCAGCCAGAACGCCATCCCGCGCAGGTCGCGCCCACTGAGCGTCGTCATCAGGAACATGATGATCGCGGACAGAAACGATGCCGCCACGATCCCGGCTAGCAGCAGCGTCGCGCTATCGAGCTGCCCTCCGCGCCGGCCGAGAAAATAGACGGCCGCGGTCGTGCCCGCGGCTCCCGCGAACGCGGCCAACTGAATTGCGCCCGCCGTGTGAGGAGCTGCGATCAGGCTGATGATCGCTCCCAGTGCCGCCCCGCTCGACACGCCCAAAACGTAGGGGTCCGCCAGCGGATTGCGCAGGAGCGCTTGGAAGCCGGCGCCGGCCGTCGAAAGCGACGCGCCCACGAGAATTCCGAGCAGGATGCGCGGCAAGCGGATCTCGTACACTATGTTCCAAAAATCCGCCGGAATTTGGTCGCGATGGCCGATCGCGCGATTGACGAGCGTCATCACGATATCGCGCACGGAAATCGGATACGCGCCCACGCGCAAGGAAATCACGACCGCGGCAAACAGCAGGGCGCAGAGTCCGGCGCACACCCAGGCCACGCGGCGCGGCGTCAGCGGGCGCATAGATGTGGCTCCTGGCATCGACCAAGCAGGACCGGTCTGAGACCCGCCCCTACAGATTCCGTTACTCGCGTTGCGAAAAGAGTTTCATCTTCCGCGCGTCGAGACTCGCCGAAGACTTCCGGGTGTACTGCGTGGGCAAGCTGCACGATCGCGTCCACCAGCCCCGGCGAAGGCCGCACGGCCTCTTCGCTCACGTCAACCACGTGCCCCAGCTCGACGGCGTCGAGGTCCCTCCACGCCGGCCGCGAGCGCAGATCGGCAAGTTGCGTCGCACCGGTTCCGCCATGGTCACTCGTGAAAACAATGTAGTCCGGCTGCAGGCGGACCACTTCCTCGATGCTCAGTTGGGGCCAATTCTGCTTCGAAATCACGACGGACTCGGCGCCGGCCCAGCGCAGCGCGTCCGCGATGAACGTATTCTGGCCAATCGTGATCAGCGGATCCTCCCACACCACGAACAGCACGTGAACCATGGGTCGGTCTTGCAGCCGCGCATGCAGCGCCTCGAGCCGCTGCCTCATGCGCCCGACCATCTCCGCGCCCTGCGGCTCGGCACCCATCAGCTCCGCCATCCGTGAGATGGAATCGAGCATGCCGAGAACCGTCTGCGTATCACCGGCGGTCGTGTACACAGCGATTCCCAGCCGCTCCAGCGCGTCCGCCGTATCAACGCGATTGATCGAGGTCGTCGCAAGCACCAGATCCGGATGCAAAGCCACGATCGCTTCAAGACTCGGATTCTGTGGTTCGCCCACGTGTGGCTTCGATTTCGCTTCCGGCGGGCTGTCGCACTCATTCGTATCGCCCGCGAGCTTGTCGGAAAGTCCTAGCGCGTACACGATCTCTGTCAGATTCGGCGCGAGGGTCACGATGCGCTTCACTTCCGCGGGCACTTTTACTTCGCGCCCCACTTCGTCGGTGATGACGCGGCCCGCATCCTGCGCCGCAAATCCCCGCGGCGGCGCGCTCGCAATCAGCGCGCTGGCAACCGCTGCGGCGACAATTCCCCAGTGCCGAGCCATTATCAAATCCTCATCTCCAACAAAAAAGCCTCGCGAGGATAGCGAGGCTCATGGCCACACTCTTTCTCGCGAAGAGTGTCAGCTTCGACTGGCTCGGGTACGTTCCTGACTTTCGGCGGCTGCTTTACCCTGAGAACCATCCAGCGGATGGTTCGAATGGGTTCGCAGCTTGCCGATCACAGTGGCGGGACCGTGGCCGATTTTCACGGCCTTCCGTTTTCCCGTGCCAATTGAATTGTCGAACGCGAGTGTATGCCGCGCTGCGCACCGTGTCAATCGGCGTCAGCCTTTGAATGAATTCAGTTCAGCGGTTCTTCCACTTTGGCGCGCGCTTTTCGACGAGAGCGCGCAAGCCTTCCTGCGAATCTTCAAGCTCGGCGAGTTCGTTCAAGAAGACCTTCATCGAGTTGCGGACGCCATCGCGCAGCGGCAAGCCGAGGCTGCCCATGACGGCTTTTTTCGCCATGGTCAGGACGGGCGCGGACTGGGCCGTCACCTTCGCGCAAATTTCTTCCACCTTCTTCTGCAGCTCGTCTTCGGGCACGAGCCAATTGACGAGCCGCAATTCCCGCGCGCGCTCGGCGGACATCGTCTCGCCCGTCAGCACCAGTTCGAGCGCTTGCTTCGGTCCCAGGAGATACGGAAGGATCGCCGCGGCCAGAGGCGGAAAAACTCCAAGTTTGATTTCCGGCTGTGCGAATCGCGCCTTGGGAGTCGCGATCACCAAGTCGCCGAGCGCCGCCAGCTCCGCGCCGCCGCCAAATGCCGGGCCGTTGACGATCACAAGGATCGGCTTGGCCGTATCGAGCATCGCAATGAACGCGCCGTGAAAAGCGTCGAGCAACTGGAAAACGCGCCGTTGCGTGTACTCGCCGAGCTCGATGCCGCCGCAAAACGCCTTCGCGGCCGAGTCGAGAATGATGAGCTTGATGTTGGGACGTTCGCCGAGCGCGTTGATCCCGGCGGCAAGCTCGCAGAGCATGCGCTCGTTCAACAGGTTGTGATCGGGGCGGTCGAGCGTGAGGCGCGCGACTTCACCATCCGCGCGCACCTTTACGAATTCAAATTCTTCGAGCTTTGGCGCCACTAGCGCCAGCGTTCCGAGGACTTCTACCCCGCGCCCATTTGGTTGGGCCATGGAAATCGCTCCGGTCGTGCGAGCCCGCTGCAAACTCCCGGTAAGGGCTCGTGAAAGAGGTTAGACCGTTTCGATTTCGACTGCCACGCCCAATCCGCCCGACACACACAATGCGGCAAGACCCCGGCGGCCAGCCCTCGGACTGGCCTCCTGGCCACCACCCTGCCCCAACGGACGGCGGATTTCGTGGATGAGAGTCGCGAGGCTGCGCTGCCTATTCGATAGGGATGTGCCATACGGGACATCTATCAATCGGCTGCCAACGCATAGTGATGTCCGCCGCGATCCCGAAATCGGAAGTCGCGATCCGGAGGACACTAACATGCACCGAACACACCGTTATATCAGTTCCCTGTTCCTGGCTACTGCCCTTATGGCGCCCGTGTCGATCATGGCCACCGCAGCGCCACAGGACGCCAGCGTTCAGGTTCGAATCTACGATCGGGATCATCACGACTACCACAATTGGGATGACCGCGAAGATCGCGCGTACCGAAGTTATCTGACGGAACAGCACCAGGCCTATCGTGCATATGGCAAGCAGAACCGCAAAACGCAGAGCCAATACTGGAATTGGCGTCACAGCCATCCAGATCAGGATTAACAAAGGCTCTGCATCGAACTACGGAGCGCAAAGTGTTGAATGACAGATCCCGTCCGAAATGCGTCGGACGGGACGCGCCGCGGCCCTCAAAGGGCCGGACCAGAAAGAATGCGGAATGAACAAGAAGCTGAACAAGTTTTTCTATCGCGCCTTAGTATCCTCCATCGCCATCCTGGTGATCGGGTTTCTGGCACTCGGCGTCCGCGCGTTCGCGACCGAAGGTATCGCGAAGTTTGTATTCTTCGTCGCATTCCTTTTGTTTGTTGTGATTCTTGCTAGCTATTTCATAGTCCATCAGCCAACCAAAGACCGACCCGCTACCTCAACGATTCCTCGCTTCAAAGCGCAACGGAGTTCCTCCATTCCTCTCGCTCATTCCCCATCTTCGAACGCGCGCACGACTCAACTCATGAAGATCTATGAAGTGCCGAAGGGTGCCTCGAAGGTCGGCTGACGGAAGAATCGGCGGGTGCAGAGCACAATCTTCTGGTTATAGTACCGGTGGCTTCGCGGGCCTCGCTGAAGATTGAAGCCTCTAAGTCCTGACTTTGCTGATGCTTCGCGATGTGCCCAGAAATGGCACCGCCATTGCTTTCTCCATAGTGTGCAATGAGCTCGAAAGTCATCATTCGTGTCAAGTTTCGCGTCATGGAGGCTGGCGATGGAAAATGGAGTTGAATCCATAAATCAGTCTGAACCACTCATACATTCGCAGAATCGCGTCGCCCAACAAAAGCGAAATGCTTCCCCAGAGGATTTCGAAGCGCGTCTTCAGGAGTTGTACGATCGGCTTGAGGATTTGAACGCCGATTCCACGCTGGTTTCGTTCGACGGCCGCCCGCACGTCTTCGACGCGGCGCTCGATCTGCGCGTCAAGGTGGAAGCCGTGCGCTGGATGCTGCGGGTCGCGAAGCATCTCGCCGAACCCGCCCGCCAGCCCGTCCTCGCGACGATCGGAAATTCTCTCGACCAGCTCGAACGCGCCTTCGAAGCGAGCATCCACGACGAACTCGCTGAGACCTCAACTCACATCTAACTTTTCTTCGCCCGGCGGCGAACCTCTTGGCATTCGGGCGCGCATCGCGCGTTTCTAAGCGCGATGAATCTCTCTTCGTGTGCAGCGCTCGCCGGGCGTCCAACCCTGCCTGAAATCGCGCGCAATGATTGCTACCCGCTCCAAACGCATGTAATATCTCGCCGCAAAATCTAAATTTAAATTAGGGTGGCCCAAGGAGCAAGAATGCAAGCAAAGAGATTCGTTCGTGCAGTAGCGCATTTGGCCGCGGCACTTGCATTGTCGGCCTTGATCTCATCCGCGGCCCGCGCGCAGCAAGCCAAAGCCGAAGACTACCCGCCGCCCAAGCCGGCCTTCCCCGGCCAAACGAACGCCCCGGCCCCGGCGAAGCCGTCCCCGGCGCTCAAAGTCGACACGATCATCCCGCGCTTCAACGGAGCATGGTCGCTCGCCTTCATGCCCAACGGCAAGATGCTCGTCAGCGAGCGCTACGGCTTCATTCGCGTCGCGGAAATGAACGGCTTTTATTCCGCGCCCGTCGCCAACGTGCCGGATGTCAAGATCGTCGCCGCCGAATCCCTCCATGACGTGGTCGTCGATCCCGATTTCGCCCACAACCGCATGATCTACTTCACGTATTTCGCGCCGCCGCCGGGTGAAACGCCCGGCTCCTGGCCAATCGACGTCTTCTACGGCAACGTCTGGAAAGCTTCGGTCTCCGAACGCCGCACCATGCGCGTCGGCGAAGAGCGCGTGGCACGCGCGCGCCTCAGCGAAGACGAGCGCCGCCTGGAAAACGTCGAGGTTCTGCTCGACGGCGTGAATCGCCGCATCGTCTTCGCGCCTGACGGCACCATGTTCATCACCGGCGCCGATCGCTTCCGCTTCTACGAGCCCGCCTACGACGGCACGAATCACGAAATCCTCGATCCCGATATCCTCCGCAATTTCACGGGGCGCGTTGTGCGCATCAATAAGGACGGCTCGATTCCCAAGGACAATCCGTTCCTCGACCAGCCGACCGTCCTTCCCGAAACGTTTTCCTACGGCCACCGCGATCCGGAAGGCGCCGCGATCAACCCGACCACCGGCAAGCTCTGGGTGATCGAGCACGGCCCGCTCGGCGGCGACAAAATCAGCATCATCAAGCCCGGCGGAAACTACGGCTGGCCCAACGTCAGCTACGGCCGCCGCTACAATGGCGACCTGCTCGCGGGCACCGGAGCGACGCAGAAGCCCGGCGTCGAGCAGCCCGTGTATTTCTGGTATCCCGATATCGCCCCCTGCGGAATGATTTTCTACACGGGCGATATGTTTCCGGAGTGGAAGGGCAACATCCTGATCGGTGGGATGGCCGCGAAAAGCTTGATTCGCCTCGTTCTCGATGGCGACAAAGTCGTCGCCGAAGAGCGCCTGCTCAAGGACCTGAACCAGCGCGTCCGCGAAGTGCAGCAAGGACCCGACGGCGCGCTCTACATCCTCCTCGACGACGGCCGCCTCATCCGCGTCTCAAGAAAATAGCGCGAAGCGCATAACACGACCGTCCATTCTGAGCGGCGTGATCGGACATCCCGCTGGAGCGGGATGTCCGATCACGCAGTCGAAGTACTCTTTTCCATCGCTCGGTGTTAGAGCGATGAATCTCTCTTCGGCGTATGCGGAGGCACTGCGGTCCTATTGAGCCGTCTCGTACACTTCGGCTATCCTCGTACTCCTATGAAAGCCTACGAAATCCCCAAAGGCGCCACGAAACTCGAAGACCTCCGCCGCGCCGAGCGGCCCGAGCCAAAGCCAGGGCCGAGCGACGTGCTGGTGCGCATTCGCGCCGCCGCGCTCAATTACCGCGACCACGCCATCATCACGCGCAAGTACCGCTACGACACCGACCGCGACACGATTCCGTGCTCGGACGGCGCGGGGGACGTTGTCGCCGTCGGCGCGAATGTCACGCGCTTCAAGCCCGGCGATCGTGTCGTCCCCACTTTCTTCCAGGTGTGGATCGACGGCACGCCCCCCAAGAATCGCGCCGCCCTTGGCGCGCCGCTCGACGGCACGCTCGCAGAGTTCGTCGCGCTCCACGAGGACGGCTGGGTCGCCATGCCGAAGTCTCTCTCGTACGAGGAAGCGGCAACTCTGCCCTGCGCGGGACCCACTGCGTGGAACGCGCTGATGAACGCAGGCCGTCCCATCAAGCCGGGCGACACCGTCCTTTGCCTCGGCACGGGCGGCGTTTCGATGTTCGCGCTGCAATTCGCACGGGCGGCCGGAGCGCGCGTGATCGTCACATCATCGAGCGATGAAAAAATTGAGCGCGCACGCGCCCTTGGCGCCTCCGACGGCGTGAATTACAAATCGCATCCTGAATGGAACAAGGAAGTGCTCGCGCTCACCGGAGGGCGCGGCGTCGACTGCGTAATCGAAAACGGCGGCATAGGCACGCTCGCGCGCTCGTTCGAGTGCGTCGGCTGGGGCGGCAAGGTTGCACTGATCGGCGTGCTCGCAGGCCGCGAGGGCAACGCCAATCCGCACGACCTCATGTTCAAGAGCGCCAGCCTGCACGGCATCGGCGTTGGCAGCCGCGCGAGCCTCGAGCAGTTGATTCAGGCGATCGAGGTCAATCGCATCAAGCCCGTCATCGACAAGGTTTTCCCATTCGATCACGCCGCCGACGCCTTCCGACTCCAAGCTTCCGGCAATTTCCTCGGCAAAATCGTCATCGGTCTCTGACGCGCGTCACGTTCGCGTGCGCCTGCCGCACGAGTCGTGCCTCTACTCGCAAGCATCTAAGTAGGCTGGGGGCATTTCTAAATGCGAAATCGCATCATCGTCTTCTTAACAGTCGTGCAGTCGATCCTTTTCCTCAGCCACTGGTTTGTGTACGAAACTTGGACGACGTTCCAGCGTGGGTCCGGCCAATCGCTAGGTCAAACGAACAAATGGACCGATGTCTCAACTCTGGCAATCGCCTTCGCGATTCTCTCCATCACATTTCTCACGGCTAGCCTGCTCGCCCGGCGCTATTCGCATCCGCTCGTGCGCCTCTACTACAAGGTGTCGGCGGTCTGGCTTGGCTTTTTCAGTTTCGCGTTTCTCGCGTCCTGCGCTTCGTGGATTCTTTACGGCATCTCAATTCTGTTGAAATTGCACTGGCAGCCGCAACACATCGCGTTCGCGCTATTCGGTCTCGCGCTGCTCGCCAGCGCGTACGGCTTGCTGAACTCCGCTCTCACCCGCGTGACGCAGGTGTCCGTCAAGCTGCCGAATTTGCCCGCCACCTGGCGCGGGCGCGTTGCCGCGCTCGTCACGGACACGCACCTCGGCCACGTTCGCGGCCGCGGCTTCGCCAAACATATCGTCGCGATGCTCTCGCGCTTCCAGCCGGACATCATTTTGATCGGCGGAGATATGTACGACGGCACCGCCGCCAACGCCCGCCATCTTGCCGAGCCGCTCGAAAAGCTTTCGCCGCCGTTTGGCACCTACTTCGTCTCCGGAAATCACGAAGAGTTTGGCGAGCACGCGAAATTTCTCGAAGCCGTACGGGATTCCGGCGTGCGCGTGCTGAACAATGAAAAAGTCGTCGTGGACGGCTTGCAGCTCGTCGGCGTCCATCATCGCGACTCGGTCCATCCCGAGCGTTTCCGCGCGATTCTGCGCAAGGCTGACCTCGACCCGGATAGCGCCAGCATTCTCCTGACGCACTCGCCCAATCATCTGCCGATCGCGGCCGAGGAAAAAATCGGCCTCCAGCTCTCCGGCCACACGCACGCCGGCCAGTTCTTCCCCTTCACGTGGTTTACCTCGCGCATCTATGGTCCGTTCGTGTATGGACTCACGCGCCTCGGCGATCTTCTCGTGTACACGTCCTGCGGAGCCGGCACCTGGGGCCCGCCGATGCGCATCGGCACCAGCCCCGAGATCGTCCTGATTAGCTTCGAGTGATTCGCCGTCGCTTGCGTCTCCCGTAGGGGCGCAGCATGCTGCGCCCGGCACATTTGCTTGGCGTGATGTCGCTCATCCACCTCGATCAGTCGCACTCGCGGTTTTTGCGGCGCCGCCGCACTCCGGCTCGCACCGAACGCCGAACGTCGTGTTATGATCCGCGCCATTCGGTCGCGCCAATGCCGATCACGCGACCTGCAACCGAATCCGGAGGACACACAATGGACCGCAAGCGCCGAGACTTTCTTTCCGCCACCGCCGCTGCGGTGACTCTGTCGTCCGCTTTTCCCGCCGCTCTGGCGAACGCCGCTCCGCCCTCGACTCAAACCGGCGCGCCGACCCCGCAAGCGCCGTCATCGGGCGCTGCAGCCTACGCGGCCCCGACCGAAATCAAGGCCATCGACATTATCAATCTGCGCGAACTCGAAGCTGCGGCGCAGAAAGTGATTCCGCCGGGCGGCTTCGGCTACATCTCCAGCGCGGCGGGCGACGAATGGACGAAGCGCGAAAACGAAGCCGCATTCAAGCGCGTCACCATCGCCCCGCGCTACCTCACGGGCTATAAGGACGCCGACCGCTCCACCACCGTTCTCGGCTCGCAGCTCGCCATGCCGCTGATGGTTTCCGCCATGGCCGCGCACGCCATGGCGCACGAAACCGCTGAGATCGGCTCGGCGCAGGGCGCCAATGCGGCGAAAGCGCTTTATTGCGCCGGTTCGCTTTCCACGAAAACTCTCGAGGAAATCGCGCAGGCCTGTCCCGGCCCGAAATGGTTTCAGATTTATCTGCCGGCCGATCGCGGCGCTGCTGCCGCCGTTCTCGGCCGCGCGAAAGCCGCGGGCTACACCGCCATCGTCCTCACCATCGACACTGTCGTCCCCAGCAATCGCGAGACAGATCGCCGTAATCGCTTCCGCTCGCCGTTTCCCAGCGGAAATTTTCCCGGACAGAACGGCGGCTACGGCCAGGAACCCATCAAACGCGATCTCGATTGGGACGACGTCGAATTCATTCGCAAGACCACGGGTCTGCCGGTGCTGCTGAAAGGCGTGATGACTCCGGAGCTGGCCATCGCTGCCTTCGAGCACGGCTGCGCGGGAGTGCAAGTCTCGAATCACGGCGGCCGGCAGCTCGATGACGTCTCCGCCTCATTCACTGTGTTGCCGCGCATCGCCGACGCTTTGCACGGTCGCGCGATCATCGTCATCGACGGCGGAGTGCGCCGCGGCCAGGACGTTTTCAAGGCGCTCGCGCTCGGCGCAAATCTCGTCGCCATCGGCCGCCCGGTTCTCTACGGCCTCGCGCTCGGCGGATGGATGGGCGTTCGCGACGTCTTCCAGCATCTCGATGGCGAACTCGAGATGACCATGCGCCTCGCCGGCGCCCGCACCATCGCCGAAATCTCTAAGAGTTATCTGGCTCTGTTGACATCCTCGCCACGACAATGAAAATTCGAGATAGCCGATCCTTTGAAATTGTTGTTTGCTATCGAGGCAGGAGGCGCGATGGCCGAAGTTGGACTTCTGCCTTTTGCTCGC
>Ga0187856_1000100_pt1 | contig 82040 bp, 72 predicted proteins | sample June2016WEW_8_40_FD_132443 | JGI IMG/M metagenome (GOLD analysis project Ga0187856, IMG submission 132443) | Peatland microbial communities from SPRUCE experiment site at the Marcell Experimental Forest, Minnesota, USA - June2016WEW_8_40 | ecosystem: Environmental > Terrestrial > Soil > Wetlands... | reverse complement strand
TCCAAAGCCTCCCGCAACTCCTGGCTCAGTCCTTGAGCGATCTCCCGATTCATTTGCTCGCTCCCGCATTTCGGCAGTCGTGCGCCATAGGATTTCGTCAACCCGCGTGCCGCATTCACCAGCTCGGATCAATGCGCCCGGAGGACCGGAGGTCTTCGTGAACTTCGGCGCAACGGCCGACGCCGCAAAGGCCAACAAAAGCGAGCCGATCGTGATCACGCATCGCGATTCCGACGACTTGAAGGACCCGATTGCGCACGTGATCCTGAACGTGAAGGACATGGCGGCGACAGTCGCGGCCATCAAGGCGGCTGGCGGCTCGATGGCTGGCGATCCTCGCGCGTTCGGAAACACCGGCATCATGATAGGCATCGCGATCGATCCGGCGGGTAACCGCCTTGAGCTGATTCAACCCCCATGAATCAGCGCTTCTGTTTCTGCGTCCCTTGTGCCACGCAAGAATTCCATGCGGGCCGTGAGATTCTAACTAAGGCGACCAACAAGTAGACGCGCGTCCACGCAAAGCATGGGACGGGTGTGCCGAGATCTTTTTTTCCCCGACAAGGCTTCCGCAAATCTACTGGAAAACCTGCTGGATCTCACCGTCTGCAAAATCGCCAACAGCGATGTGGATGCGATTCCCATCGCCCGCTCCAGTTTCATCCAATCAGACGTTCTCGCCCTCGATGGGGGGACCGCGAGAAAAAGTAGTCAACCTCGATTCGTTGAAGGGCCTGCCATTTAGGGTCGCAAACCATGGGAGTGAACCGCACCACAGCTCGTGGCGCTAACCGGCGCGCTAGGCTCAACCGATAAGAACGGGACGTCTCAAGAGTGATGATGGGCTACGCTCGGGGACTGCACCGTCTGGGGCGATGTCTTCCGAATCATTTCCAAGAGGGCAGCCCGATCAGGCTTGAGCAGCTCGTCAACAACCTGCTTGTTGACGTTCGCGACGATGATTTGCCCAACTTCTGTCTGCACGTCGGAGAAGATCCCCATACTCTTCATCTTCTGTGTTTGGGACTCGTTGTCCTCGGTCGGAGTGAGGTAGTGCACGGAGCTAGCTTTGTAGCGGTGGATCAGAAACAGTTGGACGAGCATCATCATTCGCTTTTTGCGCAGCGGCACGACCGTGTTCTGATCGCGCACCGAGAGCAAGTTCCGGCCGCGACGATCCTGGACAGTGGCGAAGATGATGTTGGCGAGCTTTTTACCACTGGACTCATCGAGCAGGCTCAGTTCCAACAGTTCCGAGCCGGCCGTGTGGGGACGCAGCTCCACGCGAATCTTCGCCGGATACTCCCAATGCTTCCTCCACTCCGCGAGCCATTCCTCCAGCAGCTTGGGGGGAACCTCGGTCTGAACCAGGTGCTGATAGTGTGTCGATCCCTTACCCATCGCCTTCGTTGCCGCAGTACGTCCCGACGAAGCCATCAAAGCTCCATCCAACCGTGGTCCTCCGACCAGCGTCTGCGGCGTCCGGTAGGGAGACTCCAGCAGCCTGAACTTGCGCTGCAGGCGCGCCAGCGCCAACATCCCGTCCTCCTTCAAGGCAGTCGCGAACTCCTCGGCGGCCAAGCCATCGATCTGGTGTCCACCATAAGTGATGAAGTTGAAGACGAACCCGAGCTTTCCGAGTTCCTCCGGAAACCGCTTCATCTCCTCGGGGCTCATGCCGGTGGTGTCCCAGTTGAACGACGGCGACAAATTGTACGCCAGCATTTTGTCGGGATATTTTGCGTGGATTGCATGCGCGAACATCCTGGCGTCCTCCAGGTCCGCCGTCTTGGTCTCCATCGACAACATGTCGGCAAAGGGCGCCACAGCCAGCGATCTCGTGATCGCATAATCGATCCCGCTCTGGATTTGATAGAAACCTTCCGGGGTCTTGGGCAGCTCACAATCCCAGACGATCTGGACACCCATGGACTTCGCCCGCTCGCGCACTTCGTAGAAGGAAGCGCGTTTGGAAAACGCCAGCCATTCCTCGACGCTCATGTCGAAACGTTCGCCTTCGTCCGTGCGCGACTTCATCACGTCGGCGACCGCCTGCCCATAGGACTTCAGCCCGGCTTCTGTCTGCCAGATTTCCACATAGCGGGTATCGATCTTCTCGAGCGCAGCGTCAAGTTCCGTTGCCGACGCATTCTTGAGGCCCTGGGCAGTCTCTGTGATCATCGACATGAGTCCGACCCGCCCAAGCCAAGCAGAGGTTGCCCGGTACTCGGTCTCCGACACGGCGAATAGGAGGTGTCCACGGACTTCGACCCCCAGTTCGAATAGCGTTTTCAGAATGGCTAGATAGCCAACCCGATAACTTGGCAGCTCGAGGTTGGTTGCGCCGAGGATGACGGGCTGGTCTCGCTCGTCACTATGATTGTCGAGAAACGTCGCCGCTTCGGCATCGGTTCGGGCCACAAGGATGCCCGGGACCCGCATGATGTCAAGCTGCAGGCGCGCCGCGTTTAGACGCCGAATCTGCTCGTCCTGGGAGACGAGCACCTTACCGGCCTGGTGTCCACATTTCTTCGCTCCGGGCTTCTGGTCTTCGATGTGGTAGCCCGGAATCCCGACCTCCACGAAGCGGCGGATCAGGTTGCGCACGTGCGCATCCCCGCCGTGGCCAGTGTCGGCATCGGCGATGATAAAGGGTCGATAATCGATTGCCGGAGTCGCCTTGCGCTCTTCTTCGCTCATCCGTAACCGCGCGAAGTGTTGGTTCTTGTCGGCTGTGAGAAGTCCTCGGACTAACCCGGCTGCCTCGTCTGGCACCTGGCTCAACGGGTAGCTTGCCAGATCCGGTCCTGGATCCTCTGAGAGCGAACCCTTGGCGGAGGTCGCCCAGCCGCCAAGGTAAATGGCCTCTATCCCCATCCGTTTCAGCGTAACCGCCTGGCCCGGCGAATAGGGACCGAAGGTCGTGATCTGCTTGCGCTGCCCGAACAACTCGCGCAGAAGCGCGTAGAACTCCTCGGCTGTCCGTCGTGCAACGGCGTAGTCATTGGAAATCGTACCCTGTTGCTCGGCCACTTCACGCGGAGAGTAGAGGCGGACGATGCCAGCGAACCGGGTGCTCGCGAACCATTGCTTGGCGGCCGTCACCTGCTGGTCGAATGTGGTCATACGCTCTCCTCTCTCTTCTCTTGGCGTGATAAATTCAAGATCCGCTTCTTGAGTTCGAAAGCGGCGTGCATTCTACATCAACTTTCCGTGAATTCACTGGTTGGCAGCTCGCCAAAAGAAAAGCCAAAGCGCAAGCGAATAGATCCTTGCAAACCCTAGCTCTGAGCGCTGTGACTTTCGTCACAGCGCTTATTGACACGGTCTGCGGACTAAGTCCATGCCTGTTCAAATTGTGGCAAGGACTTACGACTTTACCGACCCTGCCGGCTTGCTCACGGACTGCCACCTCCGCATGGAGATGTTCCCCGGCGTACTTTAGATCGTAGCGGCTGTGGTCGATCGTCCTGCCACGGAGGAAACGCGGCGAGCGCTGGAGTCCGCGTTGTACCACCTTTCGCAGGTTGCGCCGAAACACACCTCGAAGGAGGGCACCTAATGCGCCCACGGATTTTTCCAACTTCATTAGAATCAAAGAAATATTGGTAGGGGCGGTGGGGATTGAACCCACGACCTTCGGCTTAAAAGGCCGCTGCTCTACCACTGAGCTACGCCCCTGGCGCGCGAGATTGCGGCAGATTGCGCGTTTGGTGGAACTGTACGGACGGCACCGCCCGGCTTCGAGCGGCATTTGATTCTAGCGTGCGCGCGCGCGACGAGCAACGGGCCAGATGTGGATGACTTTCGGGCCGGGCCTATTCCGCCAACGCCGCGCCCGGCTTCAGCGGTCCGCGCGCGCGTTTGCGTTTCCAGACGTAGTCCTTGCGCAGTTTTTCCTGATGTTTCTTCACCTGAGCGCCGATTTCCGCAAACGCAGCCTTCGTACCGGCCCGGACGTCAGAACCGGAGCCGATCGCGTGAAGCGTTCCCGTCGCCAGCGTCAGATTCAGCGAAACGTCGTATGCGATCCTGCGCGGCGTCTTTTCGAGCGAGACGTGGAGCTGCACCGAATCCGGAGCGTATCGTTTCAGCAAGCGATCCAACTTTTCACTCTGGCGCGCACATTCGCTCTCGATCAACCCTCGAGATTCGACTTCGATGTGACTGTAAGTGATTCTCATTCGAGCAACTCCCGAAATAGAAATTGGCGACCTGAAGCGGCATATACGCGGCGGCAATCCCAGAATAGACCTACCGGCTCCGCCGCGCAACCGCACGAGGATCGCACGCCAACAGGCTCGAATTGACACGCTTGCAATCCGCGTCATACGCTGCGCAAGAGAACTCTGATGCCGGCTCGCAAAGCACCTTCGCCGTCGCAACAACAGCCCGCCAAGGCAGGCCGGATTCTCGTCGGGCCCGCCGGGTGGTCGTACCCGGACTGGAACGGCATCGTCTATCCCTCGCGGCGTCCGCGCGGATTTCACGAGGCTAGCTATCTCTCCGAATACTTCGACACGATCGAGATCAACACCTCCTTTTACAACCCGCTTCGGCCGGAATTTGCGGCGCAGTGGATCAATCGCGTCGCAGGAAATCCGCGATTCCTTTTTACTGCGAAGCTGTGGCAGAAGTTCACCCACGAAGAGGGCGCCACCGCCACGGACGAGAAGGCCGTTCGCGCGGGATTCGATGTACTGCGAGGCGGAGCGCGTCTGGGTGCTGTTTTGCTCCAGTTTCCATTTTCGTTTCACAATTCGCGGGAGAATTTCGCGCGCATGCGCCAGCTCCTCGGCATTTTCGGGGACTATCCGCTGGTCGTCGAAGTGCGCCACGCGTCCTGGGTGCAACCGGATTTCTATTCGTTCCTGCACGAGCGCGGAGTGGGAATCTGCAACATCGATCAGCCGCTGATCGGGCGCTCCGTGAAACCGGCCGAGCAAGCCACGTCGAAACTCGGATACGTCCGGCTGCACGGGCGCCGCGCCGATACGTGGTTCAGCGATGATCCCGAAGTCCCCAGTCACGAGCGTTACAACTACCTCTACACCGAACGCGAACTCGAGCCGTGGGCCCGGCGAATTCGGCTTGTCGCCGAGCGCACCGAAACCACGTTCGTAATTCCGAACAATCACTTCGAGGGCAAAGCCGTGGTGAACGCGCTGCAATTGATCCACATGCTCACAGGCAATAAGGTGAAAATTCCAGAAACGCTGAGGCACCGCTATCCGGAGCTTGAATCCATCGCGGATTCACCTTCCTCCGAGCCAACGCTCTTCCCTCTCCCACCGAAATAACCGCCCTGCAATGCGCGGCGCGGATTCGCACATTCAGCAAACGCACTTCGACGCCAAAGAGAAGAATCGGTCAGCGATTTAAGGAAAGCTACTTCTTGAAGAGATCTTCGAAGGCCCTGCGCGCATCGTTGGGTCGGGAGGCAGCCGGAGCCGCCGGCGCGTTTTTCGCATAGGTCACCGGCGACGTGTCCTTCTCGACCGTCATGCGGAATTCGAAAAACGTGCAGCCGTTCTTCCCGTCCTTCTTCGCGATGCGTTCAGGAATCGGCTGCGTGCACTCGAACTGCCTGCCCGTGTCGAAGTGAACGCACTGCTTGCAGCAGTGCAATTCGGAATTGCAACGCGGGCACTGGCCATTCGGATCGAAGCCCGGAGCGAGCACGGCGCCGCAATTCGAACAGCGTGCCCTCATCACGGTGCCGACCATGCGAGGCGTACGCGGCCCGAGCATGTCCTGCTTCGGGCGCGGCTCACTTTGCGGGCGCTGCTCCGTGCGTTCGCGCTTCTTATCGTCGGCTTCGCGGTCGCGATAGCCCCTCTGCTTATACTTCCGCTCCATGGAACCTCCCGGGGGGTTGTCCCATCATACATCGGAACTCCCCCAGTCAACTTGCATCTTCGCGCTTATGACTCGGACACAACCTGCCGCCTCGCCCAAAATTTCGAGAGACCTTCGAACGGCAGGTCGGGTTGAAGGAATTTTTGAGGCCGGCCGAGACTTCGCAGCAGCGCTTCGGCCGCCAGATAACCGCTTCGCACCGCGCCCTCCATCGTGGCCGGCCAGCCGGTGCGCGTCCAATCGCCGGCGAGAAACAGATTCTTGACGCCGATCTCCGGTCCGGGACGCCAGGCGTCGACTCCCGGTTCAGGAGAAAATGTGGCGGCGATTTCCTTGACGACCGTAGCCTTCTCGAGCTTGGCTTCGCGGGTGGCCGGGAGGACGTCCTCGAGTTCGCGGCGGCAGAGATCGATAATGTCCTGCCGGGAGCGCGAAACAAGATCATACGAGGCACTGATGACAAGTTGCAAGTATTGCCCACTCCCGCCCGCGCTCGTACCGCTCTTCCCTGCTGGCGCAGACAGCAGCGACTTATTGAACACCCACTGCGTCGTGTGATCGAGCAGCGTCAGAAACGGCTCCTTCATTACTTGGCGGTCGAACCACAGATGAACGCCCGTGATCGGCGACGTTCGCAGATGCCGTAGTCCTTCTAGAGGCCCACCCGCTTCGCCCATCTCCTTCGGAAACAAGTCGAGCAACACCGTGTGCGGAACCGCGGCGATGCAGGAGTCGACAGAGATTTCCTTGCCGTCGTCGAGCACGGCGGACGCCAACCGGCCGCCGATCACGCGAATCTCGCGAACGCCGCTTCGCAGATGCACGGCTCCGCCGCGGCGCACGACGCTTTCGCGGCAACCTTCATACAGGTCGGCGAGCGGCACGGATGGAATGCCGACCCGGTAGCCACCGCGATTCGCAAGAAAACTCTTCCAGAAAACATCGATGCCGTAGTGCGCGTCGATGCGTCCGAGCTCCTCGTCGAGCGCGCTCACCAGGACAACCCGCCAGAAGCGCTCGATCGCGCCCGGCGTCTGCTTCATCCGATGTAGCCAATCAAGCATCGAAAGGGACTCAACGCCGCGAGGCCGTCCACCCGCCCAGGCAATCGCGAACATCGCTCTCGCGATCCCGATTTTGTCGTCGAGCGCCAGCGCCCCGAAGCGGAGAAACGACGGCGCCATATGCAGCGGTGGCGGGAGTTTCGAGGCCTCGATCGTCGAACGCCGGCCCTCACGATCTACAAAGTATAGCCGGTCGTAGAAACGAATCTTTTCCTCGGCCCCGGCGCGCCGATAGAAATCGGCCAGGTTTGTGCAGCAGCCGAGCGTCACATGCTGGCAATTGTCCACTTCGCTGCCGTCGGGCAGCGTATAGGAGGTAGCGCGCCCGCCGAGATGCGGGCGCCTTTCAAGCAGCCGTACCTCAAGGCCGGCTTCAGCCAGCGCGACGGCGGAGGCCAGCCCCGCCAGACCGCCGCCGATCACCAGCACGCTTTGCGAGGGCATCCGTCTTCCACCAGCCGGTCATTCCCGCCGTCAGGAGATATTGAAGCTTTTCAGCGCTCGACAACGAAATGCGCGAGGAAAAAACGTCGAAGCCGCGCTCTTCGATCCGCGCGAGCAAACTGCTGTAGGTGCGAATCAGCGCCCACAGCGTCGCGCGGCTGTCGGAATCGACTTCACGGACGAGCGGCGCGCCTTCTTCATAGAAGCGCCACGCGCGCTCGGCCGACGACTCGAGAAGATCGCGAAGTTGCGGCGTGAGCGGACCGCGCAATTCGCTCTGGCGCACGCCGAAGCGGTTGAGATCCTCGAGCGGCAGATAGACGCGCCCCATCTCGTAATCGCTGCGGACGTCGCGAAGGATATTCGTCAACTGGAAAGCAAGGCCCAGACGCTCGGCAAGATCGGGCGCGCGCGGATCGCGAAAACCGAAAACGTGCAGGCACGTGAGCCCGACCGTGCCCGCGACGCGGTAGCAATACTCCGAGAGCCTGTCGAATGTGGCATACGAAGAGACAGTCAAGTCCATCTCCGCGCCCAAAATCAGATCGTGGAAATAGCGCGTCGGAATTTCGAAGCGCGCAATCGTATCGGCCAGGGCCGGCAGGACCGCGTGGCCGCCGGTGTTTCCTGCCGCCGCTTCATCGAGCATGGCGCGCCAGCGAGCAAGACCGCGGCGCTTCGTTTCCAGATCGCCGGGCTCGTCCGAAACGTTGTCGACAAGGCGCATGAACGCGTAGAGCGCGCAGAGGGCGTTGCGCTTTTCCCTGCGCAATCCGAAAAACGCGAGATAGAAGCTGCTGTGGGCCGCTCGCGCGACGCGGTTGCATTCGGCATAGGACGCTGCCACGACATCCGAAGTCCGGGGCATTTGAGAAACCGAACCGGATGCGGAGCGAACCTGTGAGGCCACTGCATCACCGGCCGAGCGAGCAACGTGACGGCTCGACTGTGCGGACCGTGTTCGCGCGAAGGCTCGGGAACCCAGCGCGCGAGCAACCAAGAGAATTTTGGATGCCTTCGTCAGCGCCGGACGATGCTGAAGTGTGTTGTAGCCAGATCTCTCGATGGCATCGAGAACAGCCATTCCCCCGCGGCTGAATAGTTCGATGTCTGTTCGGAGCGCACCATCCACGCGCTCGGCAAGCGGAAATCCCGCAATGAACAGATCGCGCGTGCGAGCGATAAGATCCTTCATCAAAGTCACATAGCGCGCATCAAAGCGGCGCTCGACAATGTCGGTTTCCGTCAAACCGTGCGCGGCAATAGCATCGAGGGGGATATAGATGCGCCCCTTTTCGAGGTCGCGCGATACGTCCTGCCAAAAATTCGCGAGCTGAAGCGCCGTGCAGGTGTAGTCCGAAAGGCGCTGGCGATCTTCGTCGCGGTAGCCGCAGACATATAGCACGAGGCGCCCGACCGGATTGGCGGAGTAAACGCAGTAGTCGATCATGCCGTCCCAGATGGCATAGCGCTTCACCGTCTGATCCTGGCGGAACGCGCGCAGCAAATCGCTGAACGGCTGGATCGGAATGTCCTTTGCGCGCACCGTTTCCGCGAGAGCAATGAGCACCGGATGAGAAGGCGCGCATCCCGGTTCGTAGATCAGGCGTAGCTCGTCTTCCCAGGCATCGAGCAATCGGAGAGCGCGGGCGGAGTCGGGGACTTCGTCGCCGAAATCGTCGGACCAGCGGCAATACGCGTAGACATTGTAAAAATGTTGGTGGAGATCGCGCGGGAGAAGCCACGAAACAACGTTGAAGTTCTCATAGTGGTGCGTGGCGAGCCAGCGCGTGTAACGCTGGGCTTCCACGGCGCTGCATCCTTCCGCGGGAAGGTTGCGCGCTATCTCAAGTTCGGGCGTGGGCACCATGGGAAATGTTGGCGATTAGAGTGATCCGCCGTCCTTCGTTTTCAACGGGTTGCAGTCCTTTCTATTCGCAGACTTTGGCGATTAGAAGAAACCCGCATAACGTTGAATGTTGGCGGCTGCGTGCGAACAGGCGCGCTTTCCGCCATCTGCGACGGAGCCGGAGCTTGCCATCGGTCCTGCGGGCCGAATTGTCCATAAAATCTCACCATGGCCATGTTAGTAGAGAGGCGGCGGAATGCAAGGGAGTGTCCCTGTAAAGAATCGCGCCGATCGGATGAAATCGGGATCAGGGGATAATGGCTGTCTTCAGCTCGCCGTTCCGGCTCTTCATGTGCTCGAACACTCCGGGGAGTTCCGCCAGCGGCACTTCGCTGGTAATGAAGTCCCGCGCCCGGATTTCGCCGCGCGCGATCATGTCGAGCGCCTCGCGGATGAATTGCGGCGTGTGATGGAACGTGGACTTGATGGTGATCTCGGAATAGTGGAGCGTCCATGGGTCGAGCTTCACTTCCGTCCCCTTCGCGCAACCGGCGAACAGATTCACCGTTCCGCCCTTCCGCACCATTTGCAGCGCCCACTGCCACGTCTGAGGCTGGCCCGCCGCCTCGATCACAGCGTCAGCGCCGCGGCCGCCCTCCGTCAGTTGCTTCACACACTCCACCGGATTTTCAATTTGCGTGACGTCGAACGCGGCAACTGCTCCACAGCGCTCGGCCGCCTGCATGCGCGGCGCGCGCCGAGCTACAGCGATCACGCGAACTTTCCGCTGCGAAAGGACGCGGATGAATTCCAGGCCAATCGGCCCGCAGCCGATCACGACGACCGTGTCTCCCGGCTTGATGTTGGTTTCGTGAATTCCGCGGAGCACGCATGCAAGTGGTTCGACCATGGCCGCGTCGAGGAAAGACACACCGTCAGGAATTTCGAGCATATTCTGCCGGACGATTCTTCCTGGGATGCGAATGTATTCGGCATACGCGCCGTTGTTGAACAGAAGATCCTCGCAGAGGTTGGGCTGGCCCTTGCGGCAGTAAAAACACTCATTGCAAGGCGCGGAATTGGCAGGGACGACGCGCATGCCCTTGCGCACGCCGCCGTTCACGGCCTTGCCCTGATCTTCGATGACGCCGGCGAGTTCGTGGCCGAAGAGCGCGGGAGGCTTGATCATGCGCGCGTGGAAACCCTGCTTCCACACTTTCAGGTCGGTGCCGCAGGTGAGCGCAACGTGAACGCGAACGAGCACCTCGTCCTCAGCGAGCCGGGGAATATCGACGCGCTCGATCTTGACGTCCTCGCGGCCGTAGAGAACCGCCGCGGACATGTGTCCGTTTTTTTTGGATCCGCTCATTCGTGTGCGATCACTACCTTCAGAGTATCGGATTTGGGGTGCGCCGCCAAATCCAGCGCGTCGGAAATGCGTTCGAGTGGAAACCGGTGCGAAACCATTTCGCGCAGCGGCAGGCGACGGCCGAAGACGAGCGCGGCCGATTCTTCCTGATCGTCCACTGAAGCGCTGTAGCTGCCGAGAATTTCTTTTTCCTCTACGCCCACCGCCGCGGCCGGAAACTCGAGCCGCAGCACGGGGTCGTTATGCGCAAACAGTAGCACGCGGCCACCCGGGCGCGCGAGAGCGAGGGCCTCGGAGACCAATGCCGGGTTGGGCACAGCGAGGAGGACGGCGTCGGCGCCCCGACCGTCCGTGCGGCGGCGGATTTCCTCGAAGAGATTCGCCTCCGCGGGATCGAACGCTTCGGCCGCGCCAAATCGAACGCTCGCCGCGCGTCGCCCAGCCATCGGGTCGCTCGCGTACACCGTGGCACCCTCGTGCTTCGCGAGAATCATCAGAAGCATTCCGATAGGACCCTGGCCGATTACGAGGACCGTCTCTCCTGAAGCGACACGCGCTTTCCGAACTGCCTTGAGGCACGTGTTCACCGGCTCGACGAACGTGGCTTCTTCGAAACTGACGTCGGGCGGCAACGCGATCATTCCCCGCTCGACGATCCACGGCATGGCGCGAACGAATTCGGCAAATCCGCCGCCGTTCGGATCGAAGCCGGCGGTGAGACCGACCTTCTTGTATCCAGCGCACTGCGAGAACAGTTTGTGGTCGCAGTAGGAGCACGCGCCGCAGGGAATGTGATGGAAGCTCACGACGCGATCGCCGGGCTTGAATTTCGTGACGCCGCGGCCGGACTGCACGACGGTGCCTGCAAGTTCGTGGCCCAGTATTTGAGGCGGCTTGATGAATCCGTGGTGAATTTTCTTGATATCGGTGCCGCAAATGCCGCAGGCGGCCACGCGAAACAGCACTTCGCCTTCGCCGATTTCGGGAATCGGGACATGCTCGACGACTACTCGGCCGTCGCCGCGGTACACGCCGGCGCGCATCTGGCCGCTGTGCTTGCGCGACGTGTCATGCAATCCGATTTGCGCGATCGTTTGGCTCATCATCCAGCTAGGGAGCGGTCGCCGTACCCTTGGACTCCAAAGTCGAGATTCTTTCGACGACCGACGTTACATACCGATCCAGGAACTGCGCCAAAGCCTCCGCGGCGCGCTCGGTTTGTTGCCGCAGCTTCAGAAGGCCGGGAAGAGCTTCCGGATGGCGCGCCACCTGGGCCATTACCCGGGCCATGCTGATCTGCCCTTCCTCGGTAAAAATCTCGCTCATGTCGATCGGCAATTCCTCGTCGGCGATGTCACTGACGCCGCGAATCGCCGCCGCGGGAATGCCGCATGCCGCGGCCTCATGGAGAATCTCAAAACTTTCCATTTCGACGGCGTCGGCCTGCGATGCAAGATGCCGTTTCTCGTCGAGGCGCGCGATCACCCGTTCAGAACTAAAAAATGCGTCGACCGCCGTCGCGCCGTACTCTTCGGCGAATGCGAGCAGCGGCGCGCTGCTATGAAGCAATCGACCGGTCGAGTGCTCCGGGGGAACCTCGCAGATCACATCCCGCGCCGCCAGTACCTGGCCGACCTGGTATTGAGGCCGAAGTGCGCCAGCTACTCCTGATGAGATGCAGAAGCCCAGCGCTTCGCTGCCATAACCGACCGCTCTTGAGGCCTTCAAGCGCGCGTGCTTCAGGCCGACGCCAGTAAGTACAACTCCAAGCTCGGAGTTTCCTATTTCAGCAAGAAAAGCGTCGACGCCGCCCCACTTCCCAGGCCGGAACTCACGGAGCGCCCGCCAGGGAGCGAATTCGGTTTCGAGCGCGAATGTGACCAGGACTCTCACAAAGAATCTCGCTACGCAGCCTGCGCGTGCGCGACCGGTTTGGAACCGGCGCGGCCGCGGACATAGCCGTGTTCTTCGTACCAGCGCACGGCTCTTGCGAGCGCAGGCTCAACGGCGCCGGGCTTGTAGCCCAGTTCCCTTTCGGCCTTGTCGCTTTCGACGAACATCCGGTGCCGCGACATTTTCACGCCCTCGATAGGAATTTTCGGCTCACGGCCGGTGAGGCGTGAAAAGAACTCATCCGCATACCCCGCGGCCAGAGCCACCGCATGCGGCAGGCGCACCCGTGGCGCGGGCCGGCCCGCGATTGCGGCAAGCGCGTCCAGAATTTGTTTCAGCGTCATGTTGCGCGCGCCGAGAATGTAGCGCTCGCCAATCCGTCCATGCGCGGCCGCCAGCAAATGTCCCGCGGCGGCATCTTCGACGGCGACGATGTTCAATCCCGTATCAACGTAGGCCGGCATTTTGCCATTCAGGAAATCAACGACGATCCGGCCCGTGGGCGTCGGTTTCCAGTCGCCCGGCCCTACCGGCGCGGTTGGATTCACGATTACGACCGGCACGCCCGCGCCAGCCGCCTTGATGGCTTCGAGTTCCGCCAAAAATTTCGAGCGCTTGTAATGACCGATCATTTGAGCCACGGTCGCGCGCGTGGACTCATTCGGAAGCGCTGCGCCATGGCCCGGCACGGCAATCGTTGCAACGGTGCTCGTGTAAACGACGCGTTCGACGCCCGCCTGGCCCGCAACTTCCAAAAGCCGGCGCGTGCCCTCGACGTTCGTCTCATAGATTTCGTCGGGATTCTTCGTCCAGAGGCGATAGTCCGCCGCCACGTGGAAGACGCGGCGCACACCCTTCATCGCGCGATCGATCGACGGAAGATCCCGGAGATCGCCCTCGCATTTTTCCACAGCGAGACCCTCAAGCGACTGTAGATTGCTTTCCCTGCGGACGAAGACGCGAACGGAATGCCCTGCCATCACAAGCTGGCGGGCAACGTGGCTTCCAAGAAAGCCCGTAGCGCCCGTAACGAGCGTGGTCATAAGATGCGGAAAGCCTCTTTGTCCCAGTGCATCAGTTGCCGTTCACTCTGTTGATCTCTTGCGCTGAAACGCGGATGCCGGTGAATTTGCGCCGGCCCTTGACGAGATTATCGTAGCGCGCGAGCGCGTACAGCGGGAAAGAATTTCGATATAGGTGATATTTCAGATAGAACACCTGCGGGAAACCCGTGCCGGTGAATTCGTCCTCGTCCCAAGTGCCATCTTCGTTCTGATGGGACACGAGCCAGTCGACAGCGCTCGCAACCGACGGGTCATTCGGACCTACGACGGCGAGCAGACCGATCAGCCCCCAGGCGGTCTGCGACGCGGTGCTCTTCCCTTTCCCCTTGAGTGCGGGATCGTAGTAGGAAAGGACGGTTTCGCCGAAGCCGCCATCGGGATTCTGCACGGAGCGGAGCCATTCGGCGGCACGCGTACATTCGGGGAGGGAGGCAAGTCCCAGGGCTTCGAGCGCGCGGAGGACACCGCTCGTGCCATACACATAATTCACGCCCCAGCGACCGAACCACGAGCCGTCCGCCGTCTGATCGCGCAGCAAAAACGCGCGCGCACGCTCGATTGCAGGATGCGTGGCGGGCCAGCCCATCTGGCCGAGGCATTCGATCGCGCGCGCGGTGACATCGGCGGTCGAAGGATCGAGCATGGCGTTGTGATCGGCGAACGGAATGTGATTGAGGAACTGCAAATTGTTCTCGTGGTCGAATGCGCCCCAGCCCCCATCGGCGTTCTGCATGCTGGCTAGCCACGCCAGCCCGCGACGAATCGCGGCGCGCAGCCGCGCAGGCTCAGGATCCTCGACCCGGCCCAGCGCCATCAGGACGAAGGCCGTGTCGTCGACGTCGGGATAAAAATCATTGTGGAACTCGAAGGCCCATCCACCGGGTTGGGCGTTGCGATTCTTCACCTGCCAATCACCGGGGCCGAGGATTTGGTTGTCGACGAGCCAACGCGAGGCGGTAAGAAGCGCCGGGTGCGCGGGATCGAGTCCGGCCTCTTCGAGCGAAACCATGGCGATGGCCGTGTCCCACAGCGGCGAAATGCACGGCTGCACGCGCAGCGAGCCTTTGTCCTCGATTTCGTAGCGGGCGAGAAAACTGATTTCGCGCGAAAGGAGCGGGTCGGTTGTGTCGCCACCCTCAGCGAACAGCGCGAAGATCGAATTCATCATTGCCGGATAGATCGTGCCGAGTCCCTCGCTGCGCTCCAGACGTTCCAACATCCACTTGCGCGCCAGAGAGAGCGATACGCGGCGAAACGGTTTCCACCGCAGGCTTTCATAAAACTTGGCGCCGCGATCCAGCGTCAAGAAGGCGTTCTTCCACGAGAGGACGCGTTTGTCCCAGGAAAGCGACGGAGGTCTCGCGCCGGGGGTTCGCAAGAGTTCATTGACCGTAATGCCGTCGGGCAAACGCCAGCCGGGCCTGTGCGCGTAGACAATCGCGAGAGGAATCACGATGCCGCGCGTCCACGAGGACATCTCGTAAAGATTTACGGGAAACCACTCCGGTAGCAGCATCAGTTCGGGCGGTATCGCCGGGACGAAGCTCCAGTCGATCGCGCCCACCATCGCCAGATAAAAGCGCACGTAGGAATTCGTCGATTCGAGGCCGCCGAGTTCATGGATTTTGTTCTTGGCGCGCTCAAGATGCGCGGCATTGGCGGCATCACCAGCAAGGCGAAGCGCGACCCAGGCCTTTACGGTGGCATTCAGCTCCGCGGGGCCGCCGTAAAAGATGTTCCAGCCGCCATCAGGTAGCTGGCGGTCTCGGATGTATTTCGCGAGCTTCGGAACCTTTTCGGATTTCAGATCGCCAAGGATGTGGAGGTACAGAATGTAGTCGGATTCCAGCGTGGTGTCGGCCTCGAGTTCGCCCCACCAATAGCCGTCCTGGCTCTGACGGGACAAAAACCATTCGACAGCCCGGTTGACGGCATGTTCGACCCGCGATTCAGCGTCCCGGCGGGGCGCGACTGCCGCCGCGTGCGGTGCAGCGCCGCTCCGAGTCTCGATACGCAGATTTGCCTCCGGTGTCATCAACCCCTCAGCCATTTAACGTCACTTTGCAGCGCCTGTGGCGACGGCTCTGTGTGCCATGCCATGGAGTGGCAGCGATTTAGAAGGCTCACCCCAAATCCTCACGCTGCCGTCCCAGACCCACAAGAACCAGGCCGCCACGCAATCTCACGATAGTTCAGGTAGTTACAGACTGTCCGGCCTCTATTATCTTTTGCAAACTGCCTACGGTCAACAGAAAACACTTTGGTTTGCGCTTCGCTACGGCAAATAGGATGGCTCGGCGGGCCTAAGGGCTGCCTGACAAAAGTTTGCACAAATGCGGGAATGCGGTGTCCACCTTGTTGCAAAAATATAGCAAAAATTTCACCAGTGCAATGAGTCGGCCCGGAAAGATTGAGGGATCAATTGGCGAATGAAAGACGAAGAAAATGTCAGCGGGAAACAAGATCGCGCCGAAAGGTTCCCTCGGAGCGAGGGATCGACGATTACCTGGACTTTGCCGATTCTTCGATCTTGCGAACGCGCGCGGCGAGATCGGGGAGCCGCGCGAACCACGCATATTGCTCTTTGAATTTCTCGAGCGGACGCGCGGGCGTGCCCCACACGGTCTGGCCGCTACGGATTGTTTTTCCAGTCGGGATGCCTGCCTGAGCGCCCACGATCGCGCCGTCCTCGATCGTACAGTGATCGGCGATTCCCACCTGGCCGCCGACAACCACTCCCTTGCCGAGCGTGCTGCTGCCGGAAACACCCGTTTGCGCAGCGAGAATCGCGTTCTCGCCGATTTTCACGTTGTGAGCGACCTGAACCAAGTTGTCGATCTTCACGCCGGCGCCGATCTGCGTGGTTTCGAGCGAACCCCGGTCGATCGTTGCGTTCGCGCCGATCTCAACATCATCTCCGATCTCGACGCCGCCAATCTGCGGAAACTTCCAGTGGCGGCCTTCGCCGTACACGTAGCCGAAGCCATCCGCACCGATCACCGCGCCTGAATGTACCTGGACGCGATTTCCGAGGCGTGCACCCGCGTAAAGCGTAACCCGCGGATGCAACCGGCAATTCTCTCCGATGCGCGCGCCGCGGCCGACAAAACAAAATGTCTCTACCGCCGTTCCCTCGCCAATCTCGACTCCTTCCTCGATGACGACGTAGGGACCCAAATGAACGCTCGCCGCGAGCTTGGCGTTCGATCCAATGATTGCAGTTGGATGGATGGCCGGCTGCGGAACCGGCGCCGGCGACAGCCATGAGGCCGCTTTTGCAAACGCAAACTTCGGGTCTTTGGCTTCGAGCGTCGTCTTCGTCACCAGGCGTACGCCTGGCGGCACGATGACGCAGAGAGCCGGCGACTCTGCAACGCGCTGTGCGTGGCGGGGAGAGGCCAAGTAGATCAGATCGCTTGCACCAGCGCGTTCGGGGCTGGCAACGCCCGAGAGCATGGCGTGCGGATTCCCGCTGAGTTCGACTCCCAGAAACCCTGCTAGCTCACCGGCGGTGCGAGTCATGGTCGCCTCTCTTCTTTTTGAAAATCACAGTTCGACGCGGCCCCTGGCCAAAAACTAAAAGGGGTAAATAGGCTTCTCACCCGGCGGACGCGTTTTCCACCTTTTGTGCACCCAGAGCCACTGGTCGGGGTGCGCGCGAATGTAGGCTTCGATCACGCGGGTAAACCGAGCGGTGTTCTCGACAACGTCCACTGCTTCGTTATCGCTTCGGGCAAGTTCGACGGCCGGCTCGAAACGAAGGCGGTACTTCCGGCGCTGCTCGTCCCAGGACAGAAAGCCCGGGACCACGGCGGCATCGGTGCGCAGGGCAATGCGCGCTAGGCCGGACGTCGTCGATGCAGGGATGCCGAAAAAATCCACGAACACGCTCTCTTCGAGATCCGTATTGTGATCCGAGAGGACGCCTACGGTGCCGCCGTCGCCGAGAACCTTGAGAATGGCTCGTGCGGAGCGGTTTTTCTCGATCGGCCGGTTACCGGAACGGCAGCGGTAATCGTTGATGAGCTGATCAACGCGCCGATTCGCGACGGGCCGCACGAGAAAGTGCAGCGGGTAACCGTAGAGAGCCTGCGCGAAGGGCGCGAGTTCCCACGCGCTCATGTGGCCGGTGAGAAACAGGACACCCTTGCCGCGGCGGCGCGCGGCGTCGAAATTCTCAAATCCGTCGACGACGACGATACGTTCAATTTTTTCGCGCGTATATTTTGGGAATTGCGAGAATTCGCCGGCCATCCAACCAATCTGCCGGATCATTCCGCGGATGACCTGTTTACGCTTCGCGTCGGTCCAGTCAGGAAAAGCGAGTCGCAGATTGAACATCGCCGTTCGGCGCAGAGGAGGCCGGACCGCGTACGCAGCAGCGACAAAGCCGGCACCGACAAAACGCGCAGCCGGCCTCGGCAAAAGCCCGAGGAATTTCACGCCCACCCATGCGCCGGCGAACTCAAGGAATTCCCGCATCGCGAGCCATTATACGGTTAGCAAGTTCAAATTGAATCGACGGATGCTAGACTCGATTTCGCTTTGAGCGAAATCAACACAACCAAACCGCGTCGAACGCCGATTGCGCTCCTGGTATTGGGCGTAGCCGTACTAGTTTGTCTCTTCGGCAATCTCGGAGCTCTTGGCCTCGTGGGCCCGGATGAGCCGCGGTACGTCTGGATTGCGCGCGCGATGGCCGAGACGGGAGACTGGGTCACGCCGCGCCTGTACGGCTCGCCGTGGTTCGAGAAGCCTGTGCTCTATTACTGGTGCGCCGCGCTCGGATTTCTGGCGCATCTGCCTGTCGAATGGGCTGCGCGGCTGCCGTCTGCGTTGGCGGCTCTGGCCGCAGCGGTTGCCATCGGGATCCTCGCCCGCAAACACTATGGCGGCGATGCGAGTTCCCTTTCGAGTCCTGCGCTGCTTACGCCCGTGCTTTTCTCGACGAGCGTGGCGGCAATCGGATTCGCGCGCTCCGCGACACCAGACATGCTGTTCAGTAGCGCGATCGCATTGGCGATGGCGAGCGCGGCGGCGGTGTTCCGGGGGGCCGGAGGGCTGCGAACTGCCCCCAGCGCGGCTTCGAACGCTTCGCGCGGCGACACTCTGCTACTGGTTCTCTTCGGCGCATTTCTCGGCCTAGGCGTTCTCGCGAAGGGCCCAGCGGCGATTATCCTGGCAGGCGGCGCCATAGGGGTATGGGCGCTGGCAACGAATCATTGGCGAGTTGCGCTTCGAGTGGCGCATCCGTCTGCGATCGCGGCGTTTTGCGTGGTGGCGCTGCCCTGGTACGTGCTCTGCGCGATTCGCAATCCGGACTTTTTGCACGTATTCATCTTGCAGCACAATTTCGAACGGTATCTCACTCCTCTATATCAGCACCGGCAACCATTCTGGTTTTTTGGCCCAATCGTTCTACTCGCTCTACTGCCTTGGACCGTGCTGCTGTGGCCGGTCGCAGAAGAGGGCTTGCGGCTCTGGCGAGAGAAATCGTGGCGCGACTCTCCGGGCTTCTTCTTCGCGTGCTGGGCGGTCTTCCCGGTTGCGTTCTTCAGTCTGTCGCAGTCGAAGCTACCCGGCTATATCCTCCCAGCGATCCCGCCGCTGGCGCTTCTCTGCGCCGTGAGTCTACAGCGGGCGTTTCAGAGAAATCACACGCTCGCCGTGGGACTGACCGTGGGGCTTGCGGGCACATGGGCGGTGCTCGCTTCGGGCGCATTTTTCTTCGCCCGCCGGACGACTGAAAGAGCCGACCTCCTCGCCGATGACTCGCTGCACGCGCTGTTGGTTCTTGGCTACGTCGCGCTTGGTGCGGCGATATTGATCGCCGCGGGATTGATTTTTGCGGGATTTCGCCAGCGGTTGGATTGGGTCGCGGGGCTGTGCGCCGTGTCGGCAATTTTGGCAGTCGAGGCCGCGAACATTCGAGTTCTTCCCGCCCTGGACTCGTTTTATTCCGCGCGGCCTCATGCGGCGTTCATGCGGGGCGACCAGCATCCCGAGCGCATCTTCACGTACCATTTGAGCCGAAGCTGGGATTACGGCCTCGCGTTCTACTTTCACCGCGAGCTTCCCGAGTGGTCGCCGGCGGATCCCGACGCTGCGCTCGTATTGACGACACCGGGCGGACTTGCACAGATGAAAGAGCTCGGCCGATTCAGCGGCAACCTCGACGAGCCATACGTGGGTGTGCTGTACGTTCCGGCGAACCGCGTTCCTCGCTAGCGGACTAACGTGGGCGGAATATTCTGCAGAAAGAAGTTTACGATCTGGTTTTCGTAGCTTTTCCGATCGTCGTCCGACATGTCGCGGTAACTCAGCCTCTCGCGCAAAGTCATTTTCGGGTCCGGCGCCTTGACGAAGAGTTGCAACGTGTCGTTTGAAAGCGCCGGGCGATCGTCGGATTGAACGAACAGCTTGGGAATGCCCCTCGTCCGGGCCAGACGAGTCGAAACCGGCGGTTCGTGCCGAAAGGAATAATTCAGCATCGAGAATCCGAATTCGGACACGCGAAGCACTTCCGGCAGGACGGTGAGGCCGGATTTTTTCTCTTCGAGCTGCAACATTTCCTTCGGATCATCGTATGCGTCGTCCACGGCGAAGGCTGCGATGCGCGGATCGGCGGCGGCCACCGCAAGCGTGGCATATCCTCCCATGTCCACTCCCCACAGGCCAAAATGCTGAGGGTCCACGTCATCTCGCAGGGAAAGCCCCTGCACCGCGGCGCGAAGCTCGGAGGCCTCGCGGTAGCCGAGCGTTGTGAGTCCCGTGCTCGTCCCGTGGCCCGAGAAATCGAACAGGAAGACGTTGAACTGATGATCCTGCAGCGCCGTAACCAGCGTCAGCACGTCCGCGCGCTGCGACTGGTACCCGTGGCAGACGACGATTACTGGGGCGCCGCGCAAACCGGGGAAGAGCCAGCCTTCGCGCATGGAGCCATCGGTAAGCGGGAACGAGAATGTTGTGGGATGCCCCATCATCACGCTCAAATCGAACGCCGCGGGACTGCGAGAGGGGCGAAGAATCTGGTACAGAAGAAATCCCGAAACTGAGACGATCGCCACGCCTGCAAACATCAGCAACGCCAGAAGCGCGGAAAATAGCTTGGCGAGACGCGTGGTGGGATAGCGAAGCTCGGAAAAGACGGCCATCCAATAGGCGCGGGCGCCACGCTTGCGCGCCTCGGCGAATCGAATGTTAGCACAATTCCGCGCGCGCCCGGCTCGCCTCAAAAGACGAGGTTGTCAAAAACTGCTAACGTTCCTGCCCCTGATCGGCACACGGCTCAAAAGCCGGACCCGTTGGGTTCGGGCTCGCGCGAAGCTATAATGGCGCTAGGGGACAGTACCCCTCCGGCATGCAAATCGTCGATCTCCGCCAGTTGCATTCACGATCGCTCGAAGGCCTCTTCCAGGAGGAGGCACAACACTGGAAAGAGGAATTGCACTGGGACTATCGCCCGTCCATCGACCTTGTGCGAAAGTTCGTCGATTCGCACGCGCTGGGCGGGTATGCGTCCGTCGAGGGAGGCCAACTGACCGGCTATGGCTTCTACGTCCTTGAGGATCACAAGGGACTGATTGGCGGGCTTTTCGTATCGTCGCAGCATCAGCAGGACCAGACGACACAGAGACTACTGGCCGAAATGTTGAGCGCGCTGCGAGCTACGCCTCGGCTGGAGCGCATCGAGGCGCAGTTGATGCCGTTTGGAACCGAGCTCGATCCCGCGTTTCTTTCGCAACACCTCCGGCTACATACGCGCCAGTTCATGCTGTTGCCGCTCGATCGCGCAAATATCTCGGGCAAAACGCCTTCGGCGGGCCTGCGAATCGAACCGTGGACTGATCGGGCCTTTGAATCCGCCGCGCGCCTGATCCAGCTTGCGTACGCGAACCACGTGGACGGACAGATCAACGATCAGTATTGCAGCGAAGCGGGAAGCCTGAAATTCCTGCGCAATATTGTACTGTTGCCGGGATGCGGCCAGTTCATGCCCGAGGCCTCATTCCTTGTGCGCCCGGCGACCGGTGAACGCCCCATCGCCATGATCCTGACGTCCACGGTTGCCGAAAGAGTGGGCCACACGACGCAGGTGTGCGTAATGCCGGGATATCAAGGGAGCGGCATTGGCCGGCAGTTGATGGAACACTCCATTCAAGCGTTGCGGCGGAGAAACTACGAATCGCTTTCGCTGACGGTCACGTCGGCCAACACGCGCGCGGTCGAGCTGTACGAGCGCCTGGGCTTCCGTACGGTGAAGACATTCGCCGCGGGCGTCTGGCAGGCGTAGCCAGGCTATTTCTTGGCGCGGTCTTTGAGCAAGCCCTTCAACTCGTCCATGAATTCCTTCACGTCCTTGAAATCGAGATACACGGACGCAAAGCGAACGTAGGCGACCTTGTCGAGTTTCTTGAGATGCGCCATGAGCAGCCCGCCGATTTCGGTGGTGGTCCGCTCGCGGTCGGCGGCTTCGCTGACGAACGCCTCCGCCTGATCGACGATGGACTCGAGTTTATTGACCGGCACAGGCCTCTTCTCGCATGCTTTCAAAAGTCCCTGCAAGATTTTCTGGCGGTCGAATTTCTCGCGGCGGCCATCTTTCTTGATGACCATGTACGGGATTTCGTCGATGCGCTCGTAAGTGGTGAAGCGGCGGCCGCATTGGAGGCACTCGCGGCGGCGGCGGATCATGTCACCCGTGCGCGCTTCGCGCGAGTCAATTACTTTGTCATCGAGGTGCGAGCAGAAGGGGCACTTCACCGACGTTTCTCTCCGGGCAACGCAGGTTGCTGCGCGTCAGCCAAAAGCTGGGCCTCGCCCGCTTGTTCGCCCGATTGAGCCATTCGTCGCAGGTCGCGCATCGACCAACCCTCCCGAAAAAGCAACGGAAACCCCACAATGCAGCAGCCTGCAAACGTAATGAGCCAGACGACGATGGAAGCCATCGCTGCCGATTCCTTTTCTACTCCAAAGATCAGCGTGAAGACAAGAAAAGTGGCAAGCTGCGAACCTCCGCCGACGCCGGGAAGCTGTACCGCCGAGCCGACCAACGTGAACGCAAGCACCAGCGCCGCACCGCCAAGGCCCAAGGCTGCAAGTTCCCCACGGAATGCCTGTGCGATCCACAGGTACACGAAGACGACCAGCAGCCAGTGCGCCGCCGTGTAGCCGCTGAGCACGGCCAGATCGCCCCAGGTGCGGATTCCTTGCAACCCTTCGCTGAATCCCTCGAGCAGCACGGCAACTTTCTCGCGCCAGCCTGTCCGCCATTTGGCTTGTTGCAATTTTCGCGCGAGCCACCCAGCGCCGTGATACCGAAAATAAACCAGGAACACGATGGCGCCCACCAACCCGGCAAGCAGGCCCACGCCCGCCGAGCGCGAAACCTTGATCAGCAGATCGTTCCCAGCGCCTTCGACTCTCTTGCGCTCGAACGACAGCAGCGCGAAGATCGCGATCACCGCCGTCGCGGCGAAATCGAAGACGCGCTCCAGCACGTAGACCCCAAACATTCCCGGCATCGACAGCGAGTCCTTCCGGGCGATGAGCGCGGGGCGGATCGGCTCGCCGGCGCGACCGAGAAGAAACGTGCATGCGAAGCCCATCAGCGTTGCTGCGTACACGTTTCCGAAATGCGCGTTGCCGAGCCAGCGGCAGAACCGCACCCAACGGAGCGCCCGAAGGGCATAGCAGACGTAAATGGCGGCGAGCGACAATATCAGGAGAGAGAGACGAGCCTCCCGGATCGACTGGATGACCATCCCCCAGCGAAAGCCCTGGAGCGTGATGGCATGGCGAAACTTGTAAAGGAAAAACGCGACAGCCAGGACCGCGAGGAGGAGCAGCAGGTAGCGTCGGAATTTTCGCAGCATCCGCAGTGAACCGTAGCAGCAAGGTTTCGACAGTGTCAAGCGGGAGCCGGATACGACGTTACCATCATCGATGAAGAACGCGGGCCGGTATACGCAATCGTGTTTTTTGACCACCCCGGGAGAGGAGACAAGGCGACCGTCGATGTGCCCGGCGTCGGGCCGGCCGCGCTTGTGTTTCTTCGCGCAAGCCGAATAAGATGCGTTGCCAGATGGCGGCCCTCCGAATCAGGGAACTTTTCGGCCCGTTTTTGCGTTCCATGGAGTGAGGCCGAGAGGTAATGCGGATTGCGAGGCTGAGAGAATTTGGAGCCCGACGCCCAACTGGTGCAGCTGTGTCTCCGGGGCGACGGGCCGTCATGGGAGGAACTTGTGCGGCGGCACGCGCGGCGCGTCTATAACCTGTGTTACCGGTTCACGGGCAATTCGTCCGCCTCGGAAGACCTGAGCCAGGAGGTTTTTCTGCGCATCTTCCGAACGCTGCCAAGCTATCGCCCAGAGCAGGGCGCGTTCCCGACCTGGCTGACGAGCGTGACGCGGAATCTGCTGGTGGATCATTATCGTCGCACGCGGCGCGACCGGTTGACCGATTCGATCGACGATGCGATGCCGCAACTTGAAGAAAAGCCTTCGGCGGCGCGGACGCCGGATCGCCTGGCGCAGGCCGCGGAATTGAACGTGCAGTTGCAACGCGGGCTGGCGCGACTCTCGCCGGAGTTGCGCGAGGCCGTGATTTTGCGGGACCTGCAAGGACTCGACTACGGCGAAATCAGGACAGTGCTGCAAGTCCCTGAGGGCACCGTGAAATCGAGGATCAATCGGGGACGCATCGAATTGGCGCGAGTCCTTGACGAGATGGGAGTGCGCCCGGCTTAATGCCGGCGCGGAGACCGATGGACTGGAACTGCACACTTACGGAAGAACGGCTGGCCGATATTCTCGACGGCGCGCTTTCATCTCAGGATAAGGCGGCGTTCGCATCGCACTCCGCCGCCTGCGCCCGTTGCGTCGAGATCGTAGCGCAGGTGGGCGGGTTGGTCCGAGAGATGCAGCAGACACCGTTCGTTGGCGAGCCTGCGAATCTGCAGGCGCGGATTCTTGATGCGACGCTTGGCCCGCGGACCCGCCAACAAGGCTCGCGGCAGTGGTTTGGGTGGCTTTCGGAGATATGGCAGCCGCGGTTTGCGATGGGGGTTGCAACGGTTGCAGCGTCACTCGTCATCGTGCTCCACGGGTTCGGTGCCAGACCGAGCAAGATCAGCCTGAATCCCGCGAGTCTGTTCCATAGGGTAAATCGGCAGGCGCATCTCACGTACGCGCATGGCACGAAGTTCGTGAACGATCTGCGCGTGGTGTATGAAATTCAGTCGCGGCTCGGTTCTCAGCCAGAACCGATTTCCGAGCCTGTATCGGAACCGCAAAGCGCGCCATCCGATCAACCGGGCCCCGAGCGGACGCAGCCGCCTGATTCCGACCCGCGCGAGAAGTCGCAGGTAATTCCGCATACCGGCCGACGCATAGCGCGGGGCGCGAGCGAGCTAGCGATCTTGTTGATGGGTGACTCGTTCGGAAGCGTATCGAGCGATAACGTCAGGAGACTTCGATGAACTGTGCCGTGCACACGGACGTGGAAGCAACCGGCTATTGCCGGCAATGCGGCAAGGCGCTGTGCCCCGCTTGCACGCGGGACGTGCGCGGGGCGCTCTATTGCGAATCGTGCCTCGCGGGCATAGTGACCGCGCCCGCTGCGGCTCCCTCGGGCGGTGCAGCGCATGCGGGGCATCCGGGCACGGCTCTTGCGCTGGGATTTATCCCCGGCCTTGGCGCCGTCTACAACGGCGAGTACATCAAGGCGCTGATCCACGTGGTGATCTTCGGCGGAATCATCGCGGCGCTTAACACCGACCTGCCCGGCAGTTACGACGCGTTTCTGGGAATCGCGCTCGGATGTTTCTACTTCTATATGCCGATTGAGGCGTACCGCGTGGCAAAGGCTCGCCAGATGGGCGCGCCACAGCCGCTCGATCTGGTCGAAGGCTCGAACCGAAAACCGCTCGGCGCGATCATTTTGATCGGGCTTGGCCTGCTGTTCCTGCTCGTGAACTTCGGGCTCTTGCAGAAGGAATGGATCATAAGGGCTTGGCCTGCGGGACTGATCGTGCTCGGAGTATGGGTTCTGATGGATCGCATTCGACGGACTTCGTAGGAGACGATGCCATGGTGGACGAAACGAAAGCGCGTTGCACTTGCGCGCACTGCCGGGTGCGCGGACTGATGGGTCCCATCATGCTGATTACACTCGGCGTCATCTTCATGCTTGGCGAGTACACGCATTACGGATTCGAGGACTTGTGGCCCGTCCTGGTGATCGTGCCCGGCGTCATTTTACTCATTCAGTCGCTCGTTTCCCGCGCCGGCCACACGGGTTCATGAGGCGCGCATGAGCAACGGCGGACCAAAGCGAAGCTCGATTTTCACAGGACTCCTTCTCATTCTGATCGGAGCGATCTTTTTGCTCGACCGCTTCGATCCTCTGCTGGGGATTGGCCATCTGATCCGTCTGTTCTGGCCGGTGCTGATCATCGTCTGGGGAGTCGCCAAGCTGATTGACCATTTGGCGGCGCGACGGGAAGACGGCGCCCGGCCCCCGTTCCTTTCGGGCGGCGAAGCGGCGCTTATGATTTTGCTCGCATTCGTGCTCGGTGGTTTCGTATTCCGCGACTGGCTTCGCGATCACTATCCCGATTTCGATCTCGAGCTGTACCCTTTTCATCAGCCGTACTCGCAGAGCAAGCAGCTCGCTCCGCAAACGATTCCTGCCGGAGCGCACGTAACAATCGAAACCGCCCGCGGAGATATCGCGATTCACGCAACCGATGGGGACGAGCTTCGGGTCAAAGCGAATGAATCCGCGTCCGCAGGATCGGAATCTTCCGCTGAAGAGCGCATGAAAAATGTGGAAATTGTGATCGAGCAAACGGGCAACGGGTACACGGTGCACCCGGTCCATGAAAGTGACTTCCGCGCCTGGGTCAGCGTCGATCTCGACGTGCAGTTGCCGAAGACATCGAGCGTGGCGGCGCGCACGAATCACGGGGACATCAACATTTCTGGAATCGCCGGGAGCGTGGATGCCCGCACGGACAGCGGCGACGTCGAAATCCACGACGCGGGCTCGGATGTCACGGTGGCATTGCAAAAAGGCGACGGTAAGATCACGGGCGTAGGCGGAAACGTGCGCGTCACGGGGCGCGGAGACGACCTCGAACTCAACAATGTTGCGGGCAACGCAGCCATCGAAGGCGCTTTCTCAGGGAACATCCGCGCCCGCAATGTGGCGAACATACTGCGCTACACTGCGCCGTCGACCGATCTTACGGTCTCGCATCTCAAGGGAAGCGTCGAGGCGGATACCGGCGATGTCGCGATCTCGAATGCCGACGGTCCAGTGAAACTCGCGACGCACAACAAGGACATCGACGTGAAAAACGTTGCGGGGCGGATCGAAATCATCAACACGCACGGGAACATCAAGGTGAGCTATTCGAACCCGCCGCATGACGAGCTCAACATCACCAACGATTCGGGCGATGTGGATGTGGCGCTGCCCGCGAAGTCGAGCTTTGAGGTGTCCGCGTCCTCGAAATCTGGGGAAGTGGAAAGCGAATTTAGCGATCCATTCCTTAAGATGACAAATGAGGACGATGCGGGCCACATCAACGGAAAATTCGGCTCGCTCGGACCGAAGATCACGATCACCACGAGCTACGGCACGATTCATCTGCGCAAGTCGGGCTAGCGCTACCGCTTCTCTTCGCCACGCAAACGATCGAGCGTCGCAAAAAACTCCGGAAATGACACGCCCACGCATTCCGCATCCCGGATCGTCGTATCGCCTTCAGCGCCGAGCGCCACGACTGAGAGCGCCATGGCAATGCGATGATCGCCCTGCGGATCGACTTTGGCGCCTCGCAGCTTTCCCGCCGCGCGTCCCTCGACCCGCATGCCGTCCGGAAACTCCTCGACGCTGGCACCCATTTGGCACAAGCCTTCCGCGAGCGTGCGGATTCGATCGCTTTCCTTCACGCGCAATTCCTGAGCGTCGTGGATTTCGATTCCCTTCTCGGTGAACGGGCCGAGCGCCGCCAGCATCGGCAATTCGTCGATCATCTCCGCAACCTGTGCCCCGGAAATGTTGCCGCCTTCGATCGGAGCATGGCGGATGGAGACATCGCCCACCAATTCACCGTTGCGCAACTGCACCGTTACCACGCGAATTGGCGCGCCGATTGAAATCAGGAAATCGAGCACGCGAGCGCGCGTAGGATTCAGCCCCACGCCACGCAGCATCAGCGACGATCCGGGCAATACCAGAGTCGCGCCGATCAAAAACACGGCGGTCGAGAGGTCCCCCGGCACGACGAGCTGCCGGGCCGTCAGCTTTGGCCGGGGATGGATGCGAATCGTGCCGCGAGTGCTTTCGACCGAAGCGCCGAACTCGCGCAGAGCAAGTTCGGTGTGATCCCGCGTGCAGACCGATTCGTGGACGGTTGTGACGCCATCGGCGTAAAGCCCGGCGAGGAGGATTGCAGACTTGACCTGCGCGCTCGGCGTCGGCGGAGTGTAATCAATGGCGCGCAACCTGCCGCCGCGGATTTCGAGCGGGGCGCGTTCTCCGTCGCGGCTCTTTATTTCGGCGCCCATCTGCCGCAGCGGCTCGATCACGCGCCGCATCGGGCGCTTGCGAAGCGAGTCGTCGCCGGTGATGGTCGACGTGAAACTCTGGCCGGCCAGAACGCCGGCGAGCATTCGCATCGTTGAGCCGGAGTTTTCGGCGTCGAGCGTGCGGCGAGGTTCCTTGAGTCCCTCCAGTCCCTTTCCGTGAATGCGGAGCGTTCCCTTGCCCGTTTCGATTTCGATGCCCAGACCCCGCAGGCATTCAAGCGTGCTGCGGCAATCCGCCGCCGAGGCGTAATTTGCGATCTCGCTGGAACCCTCCGCGAGAGCCGCGAGAATCGCATACCGGTGCGAGATCGACTTGTCGCCGGGGAGCTCAATCGCTCCTTCAATCGTTCCACCCGGTGAAACAATGCGCTTGCTCATGATTTCGATTCTAACATGGCGGTATCAAACCACTTGTGCCAGCCGATTTTTCGCGAGGCCATTTCCTTGACGAAATGCGCGAATCCTGCTAAAAAACGTGTTTGGTTGGGGGTAGATCTCGCGTCTGTAGGCTCCCGTTCCGGGAGTCCTTATCCGGAGGCAAGAAAGTCATTCTAGTCGGGACGGTTAATTTGCGGGTGTGGGCGGATGCAGCGGAGTACTGGAACCGGCCACGTTCTGGCAAAATCTCCCCCAAAAAACCTTTATGAGACATAGCGATGGAGGATCTCTGATGCGTAATGGAATTCTTGGCACCCGGCCGGTGTTTGCCGGGCTGCTCCGCCGGAGCGTGACCAAAGTACTCGCGGCCGGCTCTGCAATGATATTCGCGCTGATGGGCGCAGGCGCGGCCCACGCCGAGGGCGCGGGCGGCGAGGCCAATCTGAAGCTGCCTGACCTGTCGCAGGTGCAGTTTCTGGGCGTCGACGGCCACAAGCTGCTGCTGTGGGGGCTGCTTTTCTGCGTCTTTGGCCTGGCGTTCGGCCTGACGATTTACGTGCGGCTCAGGAATCTTCCGGTTCACCGCGCCATGCGCGAGATTTCAGAGCTTATCTACGAGACGTGCAAAACGTATCTCGTCAATCAAGGAAAATTCCTCTTTCTGCTGTGGATCTTCATCGCTGCCGTGATCGTGCTCTATTTCGGAGTGCTGCGCCACTACGAAGCGGTCCGCGTGGCGATGATCCTGTTCTTCAGCGTCGTGGGTATCCTGGGAAGCTACGGAGTCGCATGGTTCGGAATTCGCGTGAATACATTCGCGAACTCGCGGACCGCTTTTGCCAGTCTGGCAGGCAAGCCGTATCCGATCTATCAAATCCCGCTGCGTTCGGGGATGAGCATAGGCATGATGCTCATCAGCGTCGAGTTGCTGATGATGCTGATTATTCTGCTGTTCGTTCCGGGCTCCTACGCAGGGCCTTGCTTTATCGGCTTCGCCATCGGCGAATCGCTGGGCGCGGCGGCACTGCGCATCGCCGGCGGCATTTTCACCAAGATCGCGGACATCGGCTCCGATCTGATGAAGATCGTATTCAAGATCAAGGAAGACGACGCGCGCAACCCCGGCGTAATCGCGGACTGCACCGGAGACAACGCGGGCGATTCGGTGGGCCCCAGCGCCGACGGCTTCGAAACCTATGGCGTCACGGGCGTCGCGCTGATCACATTCATCCTGCTCGGCGTTTCGAATCCGGTCGTGCAAGTCCAGTTGCTTGTATGGATCTTCGTAATGCGCATCGCCATGCTGGTGGCAAGCGCCGTCGCGTATTTCATCAACGCCGGCATAGCCAACGCGCGATTCAGCAAAGCCAACAAGATGAACTTCGAATCGCCGCTCACTTCGCTGGTCTGGATTACGTCGGCGGTTTCCATCGCCATGACCTTCCTGATCTCCTACTACATCATCCCCGATCTGGGCGGCGACCCGACGCAGTGGTGGAAGCTCGCGACCATCATTTCGTGCGGCACGCTGGCCGGCGCGTTGATTCCGGAACTTGTGAAGGTGTTCACTTCGATGGATTCGCGGCACGTCCGCGAGGTGGTTGCCTCGGCGCAGGAGGGCGGCGCTTCGCTGGGAATTCTTTCTGGTTTCGTCGCTGGAAATTTCTCAGCCTACTACCTTGGGTTGACGATGGTCGCGTTGATGGCCGTCGGATACTTGGTCAGCACCACGGGACTTGGCGCCGTGATGATCGCCGCACCGGTGTTTGCGTTCGGGCTCGTGGCGTTCGGTTTCCTGGGAATGGGACCAGTCACCATCGCGGTCGATTCCTACGGGCCGGTCACGGACAATGCGCAGTCCGTGTATGAACTTTCGCTCATCGAGAAGGTGCCGAACATTGCGGCGGAGCTAAAGAAGGACTTCGGCATTGACGTGCAGTTTGAACACGCCAAGCAGATGCTGGAAGAAAACGACGGCGCGGGGAACACGTTTAAGGCTACCGCAAAGCCCGTGCTGATCGGCACGGCGGTCGTCGGCGCGACCACGATGATCTTCTCGATCATCATGGCGCTGACCAACGGCCTTACGACGGATGTCGACAAGCTGTCGCTGCTGCACGCCCCGTTCGTGCTCGGTCTGATTACCGGCGGCGCCATGATCTTCTGGTTCGTCGGCGCTTCGACCCAAGCCGTGACGACCGGCGCCTACCGTGCGGTCGAATTCATCAAGGCGAATATTAAGCTCGAAGGCACCGAGAAGGCGTCCGTGGCGGACAGCAAGAAAGTGGTCGCCATCTGCACGCAGTATGCGCAGAAAGGAATGCTGAACATCTTCATCGCGGTATTTTTTGCCGCCCTTTCGTTCGCATTCATCGAGCCCTTCTTCTTCATCGGCTACCTGATCTCGATTGCGATCTTCGGCCTGTACGAGGCCATCTTTATGGCCAATGCCGGCGGCGCATGGGACAACGCAAAGAAGATCGTCGAAGTCGAGCTAAAACAAAAAGGCACGCCGCTTCATGATGCCACCGTGGTCGGCGACACCGTCGGCGACCCGTTCAAGGACACGTCGTCTGTGGCGCTCAACCCGGTGATCAAGTTCACTACGCTTTTCGGTCTGCTGGCAGTCTCGTTGGCAGTCGACCTGGCGTCCCAGAATCCCGAACTGACGAAGGTCCTGGCGGCGGTCTTCTTTATCGTGTCGTTCTTCTTCGTCTATCGGTCGTTCTATGGGTTGCGGATCAAGGCAGGGGGCGAGTAGGGAAATCGCCGTCTCGAATTCCGCAAGAGTGCCGGGGAGGGCGCAAGCTCTCCCCTTTTTGTTTGCCTGCAGGCGCTGACTACGCCTTCATGAGGTTGAGGAACTGTCGCGGATCGTTTGTGAAGCCGGGGAAAACCGTTGCGAGATCGCGTCCGCCGAGATGCTTCGTCATGATTTCGCCGAGCACGCTGCGATAGTCGGTAGTGACGGCCAGGTCGCGGCCTTCGTAGAGCTTCTCGTCGCTCATGCCCGGCCAGTGCGTGCACACTTTTCCGCCCTTCACGTCGCCGCCCATCACGAACATGCAGTTGGCGTGGCCGTGATCGGTGCCGCGATTCCCGTTTTCGTGCGCGGTGCGGCCGAACTCGGACATGCTGACGAACACGACATCGCCCATGCGGTCGCCCATATCCTGATGGAACGCGGCAATTCCCTGCCCTAAATCGCGCAGCAGGTTCGAAAGCTGGCCCTGCACGCCGCCTTCATTCACGTGATGGTCCCAGCCACCGCTGTCGAGAAACGCCACCTCAAGGCCTACGTCCGCCTTGAATAGTTCCGCGATCTCCTCGAGGCTCTTGCCGAAGCGGCTTGCGGGGTATTGCGCGCCGTTTTCCGGCTGATAGGAATCGGGGTTGATTTTCTTGAGCTGGTCGATCGCTTCGAATGTTTCTTGTCCCACACCTCGCAGCGCCTGATCGACCGTCTGGGCGTACATCGCCTCAAAGCCGCCTTCGACCGTCTGCTGCGGACCGTACATCTTGAACTGTTTCAGATCCGGTATCGCGACAGCGGGCGCCGCGCCCTCAAGCGTGCGCGGCAAGTATGGGCCGAACGCCACCGCTCGGAACGGTGTCGACTCACTTTCCGGCATCGATTGCAGCGCGCGATTGAGCCATCCGTCGTCCGTAGCCTTCACGCCGGGCGTGCCGGACTCCATGAAATCCTGCGCGTCGAAGTGCGAACGCGTGGGATCGGGCGAGCCGACCGCCTGTACGATCGCAAGCTGCCCGCTCTGGAAGAGCGGCTGCAGCGGCTGCAAACTAGGATGCAGGCCGAAGAATCCGTCGAGGTCGATGGCGGCCTCCGTGCCGCCGCGGCTGGGCGCGGGAATGGAGATCGTCGGGCGCAGGCGATAGTAATTAGGCTCGGCAAACGGAACCACGACGTTCAAGCCGTCCATCGCGCCGCGCTGGAAGAGCACGACCATTTTCTTTTTGTTCGGAGCGGCGGTTGCTGCGACGGCGCGCTGCAAGAATGCCGGCAGAGAGGCCATACCCAGCATGGCGATGCCGCCGTTTTTCAGGAAATACCGCCGTGAGATATTCATGGCCGTTCTCCTTCGGTGCCCGTACAGCCAAAACCTAGCGCCTCTGGAATTCGGGCGTGCCTAGCACAAGGCCCGAGAGCAAGCCCTCGTTCACCTGCTTGACCGGATCGTCCAGTTGCGCCTGCAAAACCTGCGGATCGCCGAGACGCGCTTCCAGAGTCTGCCGCGTCTGCGGCTCGACTTGCCCGCCGAGGAAAAGATCGAGGGAACGCGCGAGCGCCATTTCGGGATCTTTCGACGCATCCTCGCCGAACATCGGAGCCAACTCGACGTTGGTGCCGGCCAGATGTCCGGACGCAAACGCGAGAGCAAAGTTCAGGCGATTCAGGAGCGCGCCGGTATTGACCCAAGTCTCTGCCTTGTCCGAGTATCCCGTCGGCGGTTGGCAGAGAAATAACGGTTCGCCCATTCGTCCGACCCACTGCGCGAGTGGCAAGGAAACGGCCACATCCGAATTCAACGCGCGCGCAGTGCTTGCGACCAGCTCAAACGGCGTCTTCACCTTGGCGCGATAAGTTTCCTTTGACCAAAACTCGGGCGAATAGATCATCGTCTTCAGCAGGCTGCGAATATCGCCGCCCGTGGATTCGTAATCTTTCACCATGCGATCGATCAGGGCCAGCGGCGGATTGTCCGATACAAAATGGTGCGCGATCTCGGTCGATATGAATCTCGCCGTGTGCGGATCGCTCGCGAGCATCTGGAGTGCTTCTTCTCCATCTCTTTCGCCGCCGTAATCGAACGTGCGGCCCATCACAACTTTCTTTCCTTCCGCGTGGAATTCCGGTTTGAACACGAAGTCCGGATCGCGGCGGGGCATTCGGACGGTCCAGCCGGTGAGGCAGCGAGCCATCTCGATCACGTCCTCCTGCGTGTATCCGGCATCCACGCCGACGGTGTGCAGCTCCATGATTTCGCGTCCGTAATTCTCATTCAGGCCCCGATCCTGCTGCTGCGGCCGCGCGGCGCCCTGTTCTCCCGGAACGGCCGCGCCCGGCGATGGGAAATAACCCGGCATCGGCGGGGAACCTCCTTCGAACAGCCCCTGATACCGCGCGCGGCGCATCGCGATCTCCTGCTGGTGCTGCTTGAACGCGACGGGATCGACGCTCTGCCAGTTATCGAGGAAAAACAGCATCGCGGGGCTTTTCGCCGTGGCGATCAGCAGATCCTGGAACTTGCCCATCGTGCGCGGCCGAATCGTGTCGCGCACGTAGGACGTGAGCAGCCAGCGGTCCGCTCCCTTGCCTGCGAAGACGTTGAAGTGGTTGAACCAGAAATCCTCCATCACGGCTTCGAGCTGACGCTGGCTGTAAATCGCCCGGTCGACCTTTCCCATCGAAAGTTCGGCGACGATGCGATTGGAGCCCTGAATTTTCGCGAGCGCCGATTCCGCCTTGTCGACGTTATCGTTTCCCGTGTCCATTACCTGAGCCATCGCCTCGCGGCGCTTTTCTTGAATCTGTTGTTTGCACTCGTCTTTAGTCTCGCCGGCTTGTTTGGCCGCCTGATTCGGCGGAGGAAATTCCTCGAGAAGTTGTCTCGAAGACTTGCTCATCGTCGGATACTTCGCGAGGCGAGCGTCGAGCGAGGAATCATCGATCGAATCGGGGTGGAGTTGCTGATCGATCCATTTCTCGAGGCCGATCTGGCGGATGTGCTCGACGTCGCCGGGACGCGGGCCATAGGCCAGACGGTTGAGCGCGTGGAGGATGGCTTGATCCTCCGTCAACTCAGTGATCGGAAGATGGCCTTTGAACTTGCTGTCGAGTACGCGCTCGTTGGGATCGTCCGAACTTTTCTTCTTGTGCTTATCGGCGCTGGCGCTTGGGGCAGCGATTGCGAAGGTGGCAACCAACAGGGCTAGAATCACAGTACAAAGAAACACCGTACCCGCCGGATCGAGGCGGCGATAGGCCGAGGAGCGCCCGCGCGCCACGTTCCCGCGTGGCGACTTGGCTCGCGATGCCGTCAGCTTTCCCTTTTTCATGGCTTCCAATCAATTCTAACCCCTAGGAATGGCAAAAGTTGCGGCAGCGGCTTAGCGGTTACTGCACTCGATCCGGCGAATCCAACGATGGCGCTCTAAGCTGAAGCAAGAGGCTTTGGAGCTTTTGTCCGTTCTCGGGAGTTACATCGGTGAACTCGACGCCCATGCCCTTCTCCGTGTTGTGGCGCACGGTGCATCCTAGCTCGAGCGAAATTAGCGGACACCCAAGGGTCAGAGCAAGAACGGCGCCAGGAGGCTGCGGAGTCTTAGTGCGGACGAACATCCCGCCAGGCCCGATCACCGTGGCGACTCCGTCCGCAAGCCGTCCATTCAAGCCATCCGTAACGTGAATCTCGGTTGCATCCGGCACCAAAATGCGCTCGTGGCGCCGCAAATCGACCTTGATTACGGCCATTTGGCCCTCCCTGTCTTCACGGCCAGTGGCGCGAAAACCATCGAGCGTCCAGGAATTCTGCGTTTCGTCGTGACGCAGAACGTAGTAGTTGCCGTCATCGGCACGGACGCGGAAATAGCTCGCTTCGGGGGAGTACCATCGCCCGTCAATTTCGTGAACCAGGAATTCTCGTCCACGAATGACGAACCGGAGAGGTCGTTCGTCGGCGCGGTGTCCCGCGTAACACTCGACGCGAATCTCGCTCATCGCGCCTCCGCGGGGTGGAAGGGTGTCCACCGCAAGGGAAAATTTGCTACCTCAGATAGTGTAGCAGCATTGGCGGCCCGCGCAACGGCCGGGAGGGCAGAACTTTCTAGATTAGAAGCGTCACTTTGCGGCCGGCTTTGGCTGCCTCGCGCGCCTCGGCATTGTACGCGGCGCCCAACAATACAATCAGCGCCGTCAGGAACATCCATAGCAGCAGGCCAATCGCAGAAGCCAGGCCGCGGTACACCACGTCGTAGGGCATCTTCCGGACGTACCAACCGAACCCGATGTCCGCGACCCACCACAGCACCGTCGAGACGACGGCGCCGGGCAGCAGTTCCCTGAAGGCCACCTCACCCGGCCGGCCGATACGATAGAGCAAGACAAGAACTACCATCGCGAGCACGAAGACGACGATCGCGTAGCTCACCAGCTCGAGCTCGTGCGTCAAGCGCGGCGAGCCGAACTCAAACATGTGCCACGAGCGCACCTGTTTGCCGAAAACCGTGAGAACGACTACGGCCAGCATCGGCACAATCGTGAGGCACAGGAGACCGAGAGCGCGCAACTGCCGCCGCCAGTAACTCGGCTGGATCAAGTCTCCTTCTACGACGCGAAATCCCTCAATGAAGCCAACCATCACCTGCATGCCCGCGAGCAGCGTGCCGGCCAATCCGAGCGAAAACCACCTCCAAGGGTGTACCGCTCGGCGCACAAAGTATTCCGCGACGACTCGCGAGCTGCCGGGCGGGAGAATCAGGATCAAGCGGTTGGGTATCTCTTTTAGCGCATCGGGAAATAGCGACGTGGCTCCCAGCAGGCCAAGCGCGAGGAGAAGGAGGGGAAAAAACGCCAGGAACATATTGAAGGCGATTGCCTGGCTGAGCGTCAGGCAGTCCGGAAAGATCCGGCCGAGCGCCCGGACCAGGTTTCTCAGGATGGCTTGCATCTCCGCTCGCCGAATTATACGGGAAGTCTTGCGAATCACGCGCGTTGTTTCGCAGCCAGCGGCTGTCGGGACACCCTTGTCGCGGCCGAAAGCGCAGGGTAAACTTCACGCGGAGTGACCATGCAGCCCAAAACGGCCGTGAACCGCAGCGAAGAGGTGATTCAAAAGCACAAGGAGTACCTGTGGCCGGCGGTCACGAACTATTATCGCGAACCGCTCGTGGCGGACCACGCCTCGATGCAGTATCTGTGGGACATCGAGGGGAACAAGTATCTCGACTTTTTTGGCGGAATCGTCACGATCGGGATCGGCCACTGCAATCCGAAAGTAACGTCCAAGATCAAAGCGCAGGTCGATAAGCTCCAGCACACATCCACGCTCTTTCCCAATGCAGCCATCGTAGCACTTGCCGAGAAGCTCGCGCAGATCACGCCGGGGCTGTTGCAAAAGAGCTTTTTCACTAGTTCCGGAACCGAGGCCAACGAAGCCGCCATCCTACTCGCGCGCATGGCGGGATCGAGCTACGACGTGATTGCGCTGCGGCATGCGTATGCGGGTTCGTCCCAGTTGGCAAAGGGTGTGACGGCGCAAGCAGCTTGGCGCAAGGGCGGTGTGATCAGCGTAGGCGTGGCGCATGCGATCAATCCTTACTGCTATCGCTGCCCTTTCCACTTGAAGTACCCGGATTGCGGAGTTGCGTGCGCGAACGACGTCGAGAATCTAATTCAGACCGGCACGAGCGGCTCGATCGCCGCGTTCATCGCCGAGCCGATTCAGGGTGTGGGCGGATTCATCACTCCCCCGCCCGAGTACTTCAAGATCGTTTACCGCATCGTGAAGAATTACGGCGGCCTCTTCATCTCCGACGAGGTCCAGACCGGCTTTGGTCGCACCGGCAGGAAGTGGTTCGGCATCGAACAGTGGGAAGTCGCGCCCGACATCATCACCTGCGCGAAAAGCATGGGCAACGGCGTGCCCGTCGGCGCAACGATAACGACCTCGGAGCTGGCCGGCAAATTCCAAGGGCTGACGATTTCGACCTTTGGCGGAAACCCGGTCACATCGGTCGCAGCCCGTGCGGTAATCGAGGTGATCGAGGAAGAAAACCTGCTCGAAAACTCCCACGTCGTCGGCGGCTATTTCAGGAAGCGCCTCGAAGAATTGCAAGCCAAGTATCCGCTGATCGGCGACGTCCGCGGCATGGGCATGATGCAGGCGCTGGAGCTGGTCCGCAATCGCCAAACCAAAGAACCGGCTGCGGCCGAGGCCGCTGAACTGATGGAGCGCGCCCGCGCCAATCGCCTGCTGATCGGCAAGGGCGGACTCTACGGCAACGTGATTCGCATGGCGCCTCCCATGAACATTTCGAAAGCGGACGTGGACGAGGGCATCCGCCTGCTCGACAAGTCATTCAGCGAAACGCGCATTCAATAGCCAACGCATCTGCTGCTGCGCTATGGGAGAAACCTACGGCCGGACTCTTTGATCGCGAAATCTATCTGGACATTGAAACCCTCCGCCTTTCGCACGAGGTGCCGGGCGGATGGGGAAATATTCCGGGCTTCGGGCTGGCCGTCGCCGTCACGTGGGACAAGGAAACGGGCTTCCGCCGCTGGTTCGAAGGAGACGCCGGGAAGCTCGTCGCCGAGCTCGAGGGTTTCACGCACATCGTCACGTTCAACGGCAATCGCTTCGATCTCGAGGTTCTGCGCGCCTATGCGCCGATCGAGAAACTCCGGCTGCGATCGTTTGACGTCCACGAAGAACTTCACAAGCAGCTCGGCCATCGCGTGAAGCTCGACCAACTCGCGAAGGACACGCTCGGCTCCGCAAAGAGCGGAGACGGCATTCAGGCTGTTCAGTGGTGGCGCGCCGGCGATAAGGAACGCGTCGCCGCCTACTGCGAGCAGGACGTCGCCATCCTGCGTGACATCGTCGAGCACGGCCGGGCGAAGGGATACGTGGTCGTCTCATCCCGTCAGGTGCGTGTCAAATGGGAATAGGTGTGCGGGTGGTCCCCTCTCCGAATTGAGCCCCGCTGATGTATTCTTCTGATTGATGAAATCCCCGCGAGAAAAGTTCCGCCGCTGCGCACCGCTCAAGCAGTTTGTGCGGGTGTTCGTGCTGGCACTAATCGCGAGTGCCGTGTTTTTTCCAAATTCCATTTGCGCGGGCCAAGCAAACAGCGGCGACGAGGGGCTGCGCATTCACTGGACGCAGGTGACCGAGGCCCAAGTCAAGCTCGACGACAAAACGCCGCTCGCCTGGAACATCTACCAGCCCGACAAGAAAGACAAGAAGGAGAAAAAGAAAGACTCCGATGTGGTGCTGCTGCTCCTGGGCCACCGCTATCTGTTCCTCAACATCAAGGAGCGTCTCGTTTACGCAGTGCCGCTTACAGCCCTGCAAGCTCAGGGCAAGGACTTCGAGAGCGGCGATCTCGCGCAGCCGTCGCAGCTGATCCCGAGCAGCGATTGGTCTGTACGCGACGTGGGGCCGGCCGAACTGATTCTTCTCACCCTCGGCGATTACGGCCGCGTCCTGCAGATCACGCTGCCGCACCCGCCCGATCTGCGCCCGTTCTACTGATTGCGCGGCTTCGGCCTGCTCTGCAGGCCCCGCCACGCCATCCACGCAACTGTTGCAATCATGCCGATCCAGCCGATCACGCGCACCGCATGTGCGATCTGCGTATCATGGTCGAGCACGCCCAACCTGCCGAACAGATAATTCCAGTCATGGATCACGTCGTCGGAATCGCCGACCGTGAGGAGCGGCAGTTCCTGCGCGCGGGCGTCCGCCATGTATGTCGCGATCGGAAGGAACTGCTCGAAGAAGAAGAATATGCAGAATGCGGTGCCCATTATCTGGCGCTGAAAAATGAAAAATGTGGCGAGCATCAGGGGAACGCCGAGCTGCATCAGCGTGCCGCCGGCCACCATCAGGAATTCGCCGAACAATCGAAACAGCAGATGCCCGCCCTCGTGAACGGGAATGAACACCAAATCCATCATCAGCAACGCGCCCGTGCCGCGTGCCGCTTGCAACAGGAACAGCCCATAGAACGCGCACGCGATCAGGAGCACCACGCGAGAAACGGGTCGCCACTCATCCTCGAGAGGCTCGAGAAGTGGCAGCCGTTCCGTCCAGGTTTCGGGCAGTTGCATGTGGGTATTCTCTTTTGTGTGCTGCCTACCTAAAGCCAGCGTACCATCGGCGAACCGGGTCTCTGAAAATCAAAGGGTGAGATGCATCGCGGAATGCAATACGGCGCGCGCATCGTGTCGGGGAACGAATCAGCGGGAGGAAACGCCAACAACCCAGGGAATGCCGACCAATCCATCTTCGACCTTCACGTCGACGACGTCGCCCGCGCTGTATCGATAGTAGTCGCCGCGACTTACCTGAATCCGCTCGACGCGATGTCCCTCACGCCATGAGACAACCACAAGCCGCCGGCTGGGCAGCGCTCCCGCCATCGCGAATTTTCCGACGACGCGAGCTTCCTCGATTTGCGGCGGTGCGCGATCGAGCGCGCCATTCGCAAGCATCAGAATTGCAAGGAGCCACGGAAGCGGTATCAGGCCGTAGTAAACGCGCTTGAGCGCTTCCACCTCAGCATGGCGCAGGGCGCGCCGCTCCACCCAGATGGCCAACCCAAGCGTCGAAAAGAAAAGAACACCAATGAAGATGAGGATCCCGTCCAGTTCTAGTGGAGGGTAGCGGACACTTGCGGCGACAAACGCGAGCGCGCCCAGCATGAACACAGCCGTCCGGTTTAGCAGTTTGCGCCGCAGAGAGAATTCCGCAGCGGTGGAGCTGAGCCCGCAGGATTCGCACACATCGACGTGCCGGTCCGCCCCGCAATTCAAGCAGCGGGTCATTTCACCGGACGGACGCTTGCGGGCGGATTGTCCAGGCAGACCATGTTTTCATCGCGGCCGTTCGACAGGAGCTCGCAGTCAATTTCCTGCGCGCTACGGACAGCCTGATTGTAGTTCGATCCCGCCGCGGTCGCGCAGTGGCTGGCGCCCTTGAAATTCATGCACACCTCATATTGCTCGCGCGTCTGCTGAAAAGACGAATAGACGAGCACACCGAGGAGCACGATCCCTCCCAGCGCCATGATCCAACGAACCTGGTTTGACTTCTTGGCCATGAATCCCCGATCTTACCCCTAGACCGTCGTTCCAGCAGCTTCCGCACGGCGCGCCAACTCGTGCTGAATATGTCTCTTCAGATGCGCTGCCAGCCCCTCAAGTTTGAGAATCTCCTTCAAATCGCGCAGCGTCAGATTGGGAAGAAAAGCCAGCACCGACGGAACAGGAGTATGTGGATTACGGATCAGCGCAATCCGCACATTATACTGGCAGGACCACTTCGGATGCTGGGCAATCGCAGCGACCGTCCGCGCCGGCACTCCGGGCTTGGCGAGCACCTTCAGCACCTGGCTCTCCGTAAGAAACGCATTCGCAAGCGCGAGTTTGATCGCCTGCACATGGCCTTCCGCGAGGAGCGCTCCCGCTACGCGGGCGGGGCCGCGCCGCGCGAGCGTCAGTTTCTCTCCGACGGCCAGATGCGGCACGCGTGTCAGAATCACCTCTTCGGCGACCCGGCGGATATCGGCGGGCGCCGACGGCAATAGGCTCAGCCGCACCAGATCGAATAGAAAGAGCTGCCTGACGGCCGCTAGCGCAAACCGCTTGGGAGTTCGCGGATGCCTCGCGAGACGCAACCGCACTCCCTCGCTCGACGTCCACTTCCCCTCCCCGGCAATCGCCGTGAGCACACTCGCGGGGAGATCGAGCCGCTCAAGCAACAAAACAACGTGTGGTTCGTCCAAATTGGGGTTTTCGAGCAACGCGAGCAACGCTTCCTCTCCGGCTTCATGAAGGAGAGATTTCAGTTGATCGGCGGAAGCCGATCGCGCGTGTTCGACCTGCGTCTCGCGATCAGGCGGCATTTCCCTGTGCGTCCGTCAGCCGGGCCGCCATGCGGACAGCCGCCTCCGCGGGGGACATCTCGACCGGCACGCTGCGCATTCGAGGGATTACCATTGTCAATTCTGTCTGAATTGCAGCGTCAAAGTATTTCGAACGGCCGTGAACGCCGCCCACCTTGGCCACCGGAATTTCCCTGTCGCGCCATCCCAGATCGTTGGCAACGCACGCCACGAGTTCGGCGAGCGAGGCGGCCGCACCCGACAAAATCTCCCGCGCCACGGCGTCGCCCTTATCGCCGAGTTCCGCGACCAAGGGAAACGTCCTCGGGAAGATGTCGTCTGGATTCTTCGCAATCTGTTCCGCCAGCGGGTCCCAGCCGCCGACCTGCAGCCACGTGAAAATTCGCTTCGACAGTGTCGTTGCCGGGCCGCGATGCTCTTCCGCCCGGGCCACGGCCCCAAACGCGCGGCGCCCGATGTCGAACGCGCTGCCTTCATCGCTGAACCACGGGCCGCGCCCGCCTGCTCGGGCCGTCCGTCCATCTGCGTTTCGCCCGTACGCCGCCGAGCCCGTGCCCGCAAGCAGGATAATGCCCTCCGCCGCGCCGAAAGCGGCCTCGAGGGCAATCTCGAGATCGGTCGTCACCCTCACTCGCGCATTCGGAAAGCCATCCTCGAAGAATTTCGTAACGCGGCGCGCGACGCCCGACCGGCCCGCGCCTCCCAGCCCGGCGCAGATGGCGCGCACGTGGCCCGCATGAATTTTCTCTCGCCTCAATACCGCGTCGGCTGCTTCGCTGAGCGCGAACCACGCCCTGGGATATCCCGTTCGCAATGGATTGGATGGCCCCCCGGTGGAGCGGGCGACGATGCGCCCCTCAGAATCGGCGAGGACGCATTCGGTCTTTGTGCCGCCCCCATCCAAGCCCAGCAGGTAGGACGCATCAGCAGCGGAAGTTTTCGGTGGCATCGCTCTCTCTCAGTTTGCTTGACACTCTCTGAAGCGGGCAGTTAGCATCGCGCGTCCCGCCGGGCGCGGCGCAATGCGAATCAGCCCAATCGACCTCTCCATCATCATTCTGTATCTCGCCGGCATAACCCTCTTTGGCACCTATCTCCGACGCGGCCAGCGAACCATTCGCGACTACTTCCTCGGCGGCCGCACCGCGCCCTGGTGGGCGATCGCATGTTCGATCGTCGCGACCGAGACTTCGACGCTCACGATCATCGGCACGCCCGCCATCGCATATGGCGGCAATCTCGGGTTTCTGCAGCTCGTGTTGGGCTATTTGGTCGCGCGGGTGATTCTGTGCGTGGTTCTCATCCCTCAGTATTTCCAAGGAGAATTTTACACGGCTTACCAGCTCCTGGAGAAGCGATTTGGCAGGCGCATGAAGTCGGCCGCGGCCGTGGTCTTCATGGGAACCCGCGCGCTCGCGGAGGGCGTGCGCATCTCGGCGATCGGCAAAGTTGTCGCCGTGGCATTTGGCACGGGCGACCGCCTTTCGATCGCCATCGTCGCGGCGCTGACGCTCTTCTACACATTCGAAGGCGGAATGCGTGCGGTAATTTGGACGGACGTCGTCCAATTCGCCTTGTATTTGACCGGTTCGATCGCAGCATTTTTTCTACTGCTGCACAAGATCCCCGGAGGCTGGCCCGCTGTGACGCTCGCGGCCGCAACCGCAGGAGGCAAGTTACGCATCTTCGATTTCGGATTCAGTCTGACGCGAAGCTACACATTCTGGTCTGGTCTCCTCGGCGGCACGTTTCTCACAATGGCCAGCCACGGCACCGATCAGACGATGGTGCAGCGGCTGCTTGCCGCGCGCAGCGAGCGCGATGGCAAGACAGCTCTGCTCGCAAGCGGCGTGATCGTCTTCGTGCAGTTCGCGATGTACCTGGTGCTAGGCGTCATGCTCTTCGTGTATGGACAGCACGCGTTGCTGCCCATCCCCGGCGGCGACACCGACCGCATCTTCCCCGAATTCATCGTGCGTGCGATGCCCGTGGGGCTTGCCGGCATCGTGCTCGCTTCGATTTTCGCTGTGGCCATGTCCAATGCCAGCGGCTCGCTGAACTCCCTGGCATCGTCAACCATCATCGATCTAGGTGTGGGTCGCGGCGCTTCGCCCGCGCAACAGCTCAGGCGCTCGCGCTACGCAACGCTTGGCTGGGGCGTCGCGCTCGGCGCCTTGGGACTCGTTTCGTGGGGTCACGTGCTCGAAGCGGGGCTGACGATCGCATCAATCACCTACGGCGGCCTGCTCGGCGTGTTTTTGCTCGGTACATGGAACCGCCGCGCGAATCAAACAGGAGCGCTCATCGGAATGTTTGCCGGAATTGCGGCGATGGTCGCAGTTAGATGGGAAACGACGCTAGCTTACACGTGGTACGTACTCGCCGGCACGATCGTGACGTTCGCAGTCGGCTCGCTCGCGAGCATTCTGCAAAGCGGACCGCCTGCAGCCGATGCAGCGGTCGCCAGGGAAAACCCCAACAAATAAAGCGTCACGCAACCACCGAGACGGCAAGTGCATTGGCTAAGCCCGACGAAACGACTGGGACGGAAACCCGGATGCACCTTCCGTCGCCGAGGGCAAAAGCGAACAGATGCGAATCGCCGCCTCACTCATACAGAAGGTACTTCTCGCGCATTCTGCGGAATCTGTCGAGGTCGGTGGACCAGCCCTCGACAATATCCGCTGGGCCGTCACCACGCCCAAGGCGCTCGATCGTGGCCTGCGAGCCGAGCAGTTCGATCATTTTCTCGAGATGGAACCGCTCCGGGTACATCTTGTGCAGCGCATCCGCAACTTCGAGCCCCACGCGCATCGCGCGAAGCGACCCGCGGTCGGTGATACTGATTGTGACGCCTTGGCAAACCTGCCCACCATACGGGTCAGCACTCGGCGTGAATTGCCCCGGCGCAAAGCTCACGCCGGGAATCTTCCTTCCGTTCAAGACCGTCGCGAATTCATCGGCGCGAATCCACGGCGCCCCGATCATCTCAAATGGCGCTTCCGTGCCGCGTCCCACCGAAACTCCGCCCGCTTGCAAAATCTCGATTCCCGGATACAGAAACGCGGCGTTGATCGTCCGCAGATTCGGTGACGGCGGAATCCATCGCAGGCCAGTTTCGTCGTAGGCCATGCTCCGCTTCCAACCCCTCATGCTCATCACCTCCAAGTCCGCGCCGATCTTGTTTTCTGCGTTAAACATCCTCGCGAGTTCGCCCATCGTCATCCCATAGCGCACAGGCATCGGGAAATAGCCCGTGAACGAAAGCCGGCCGGCATCGAGCATCGGCCCCTCGATCACATTCCCGCCAAGCGGATCGGGCCTGTCGAACACGATGAAAGTGATGTGGTGCTTCGCGGCCTCCTCCATGCAGTAAGCCATCGTCGTAACGTACGTGTAAAATCGCACGCCCGCGTCCTGAACGTCGAAGATGAGAACATCGATCCCCTTCAACATTGCGTCCGTGGGGCGCCGCGTCTCGCCATAGAGACTGTAAACTGGCACGCCATTGGCTGCGTCCGTCGCGCTGGCAACCGCGCCCTCGGCCTTACCCTCGATACCATGCTCGGGGCTGAAGAGCGCAATCAGCTTGACGTCCCGCATGTGAGAAAACAAAGCGCTCGTGCGCAGGCCCCGCGAATCCACGCCGGTCTGATTTGTGATCAAACCAATTCGCTTTCCGCTCAAAGGCTCAGAGTTCATCGACTCATACAAGTCGATGCCTGTCAGGACGCGGCTGGTAACTGTCGATGTCGATTGAACCTGTGGCGCTACAGATGGCACGAAAGCGACCATCGCCCCGAAAGCTACTGAGCTCGCCAGCAGGAAGAATGTCCGATGAGAACGGAAACGAAACACAGCCGGAGACCCTCGATTGTGCGGCATGAAACCGCGTGCTATATACAGCTACGGGATGCAGGCGTCAACAAAGAAGGCCCGGAGCGGAAATAATGCATAGACCGGGGCTTGCGGCGCTGGCGCTCTTCCCTCTCGCGATATTCTCGCTCATGACTCCTTCCGCCCGCGCGCAAAAAAAGCCTCGCACACCCAGCCAATCGCCGGCATCTGCCGCATGGGTCGAGAAAACGCTCAAGCACATGACGCTGCGCGAAAAGCTCGGCCAGATGCTCATGGTCTCGTTCTTCGGAGTCTTCAGCCCCGCCGACAGCCCCGAGTACAAAGAGATCCTGCATGAGGTCGAGGAAAATCACGTTGGCGGCCTGATTATCGTCACCGATCGCGGGCCGCTCGGCCTCGAGCGCAGCCAGGTCTATCCCACGGCGGTTATGACCAACGAACTGCAACGCCGCGCCAAGCTCCCGCTGATCGTCGGCGCGGATTTCGAGTCCGGCACGGGCATGCGTCTGGACGAAGGCACTTCGTTCCCCTCCGCGATGGCCATTGGCGCGACGGGCGATCCGAAGCTTGCATATGAGGCCGGCAAGTATACCGCGCTCGAAGCGCGCGCCGCCGGAGTGCAGTGGATCTTCGCGCCCGACGCCGACGTGAACAACAGCCCCGAAAATCCGATCATCAATATCCGCTCATTTGGAGAAGACCCGGCGAGCGTCGCTGCCTACGTTCGCGAATTCGTCCGCGGGGTGGAAGATAACGGCGCACTCGCGACCGCCAAGCATTTCCCCGGCCACGGCGACGTCAGTGTAGATTCACATCTCACGCTCGCCTCGGTTCCCGGCGATCGCCAGGAACTCGAGGGCACGGAATTCGTTCCCTTCCGCGCGGCGATCGACGCCGGTGTCAGCTCGATCATGCCGGGCCATCTAGCCGTGCCCGCGCTGGAGCCGGATGCCAAACTTCCCGCAACGCTCTCCAAAAATATCCTCACCGATGTCCTGCGCGACGAAATGAAGTTCCGCGGCCTCATCGTCACGGACGCGCTCGACATGGGCGCCGTCACGTCCAACTACACTCCGGGCGAGGCTGCCGTGCGCGCGATCGAAGCCGGCGAAGATGTGCTCCTGATGCCGCCCGCTCCCGACGCGGCAATCGCCGCGCTCGAAGACGCTGTCCGCTCCGGACGCATCTCCGAGAAGCGCATCGACGCCTCGGTGCGCCGGATTCTCGCAGCCAAAGCGCGGCTCGGGCTCGATCGAAATCGATTTGTCGACGTGGCGCGCCTCAATCAAAAGTTCGCCCTGCCGGAATACGAGGAGGAAGCCCAGACCATCGCCGATCGCGGCGTTACGCTGCTTCGCGACACGCCGAACCTTTTGCCGCTCGATTCGACGCGCCCGGTTCGCGTTCTGCTCCTCGCTCTCTCCGCCGATCCCGATGCGAATCCCGGCGAAACGATCGAGCCGGAGATTCGACCGCGCGTCGATTCGCTGGCCGTCCTGCGCGCAGACACGCAGTATTCGCCCGTCAGCACAATCAAATTGCCGTCTCCCGATACCTACGATGTGGCGATCGCCGCCCTTTTCGTGCGCGTCGCGGACCGCAAGGGCGACATCGGTTTCCCCGAGGACCAACATGCGCTCGTCAACCAATTGATCGCCGCCGGAAAACCCGCAGTGATCGCCTCGTTTGGCAGCCCCTATCTGATCGAGCGATTCCCGAACGCGAAAACCTGGCTCGCGGAATTCTCGACGAACGACGTTTCGCAGCGCGCCGTTGCCCGCGCTCTGTTCGGCCAGGTGGCGATTGGCGGCAAGATTCCAGTGACGGTTCCCGGCACGGTGCAGCGCGGCGACGGCCTGCGCGTTCCAGCCAATCCGATGAAGCTGCAACCCGCGCCCGCCGCGATGTCCGACCGCCTCAAACCGGCCTATGCGCTCCTCGATCGCGCCGTAGCGGACGGCGCATTTCCGGGCGGCGTGCTTGCTGTCGGATGGAACAACCAGCTTGTGGTGCACCCGTTCGGCCAGCTCGAACGCGAAGGCGAAGCATACGACGTCGATGAAGATTCGATGTATGACGTCGCCTCGCTCACGAAACCGATCGTCACGACCACCGCCGTGATGATGCTCGCGCAGCAGGGCCGGCTCGAATTGAATTTGCCGGTCGCCCGGTATTTGCCTGATTTCGCGGCAGCCGCGAAGTCCGATCCCGATCCCGCGTGGCGGGCGCGCGTGACCCTTCGCATGTTGCTGCTCCATGATTCGGGCCTCCCCGCGCACCGCGACTTTTTCAAGGACGCCAAGGGCCACGACGCGGTGCTCGCACGCGTGTTGGCGGAGCCGCTCGTCCGGGAGCCGGGTACACAGGTCGAGTATTCCGACCTCGGCTTCATACTCCTCGGCGAAATCGTTAAGCGACTGACCGGCGAATCACTCGACGTGTTCGCGAAACAGGAAATCTTCGAGACGCTCGGCATGGATCGCTCGATGTTCAATCCTCCGCGTAAGCTGCGCGAGGACATCGCCCCGACCGAGATGGATACGACTTACCGCAAGCGCCTCGTTTGGGGCGAAGTGGACGACGAAAATGCGTACGCCATGGGCGGCGTCGCGGGTCACGCGGGCCTCTTTTCCACGGCGCAGGATATCGCCGTGTTCGCGCAGATGATCCTCAACGGCGGCATCTATGGCCACGATCGCCTGCTCGCTCGCTCGACGATCCGCGAATTCACCTCGCGCGTCGCGATCGGCGATTCGGCCCGCACCCTCGGCTGGGATGTGCCATCCGAGCCCTCTTCGTCCGGCCGCTATTTCTCGGCGAAAAGCTTTGGCCACACGGGCTTTACTGGCACATCGCTCTGGATCGACCCCGAGCGGAAGCTGTTCGTTATCCTGCTGACGAACCGTGTTCACCCCACTCGCGCCAACGACAAGATTCGCCAGGTCCGCCCGGCGCTGCATGACGCCATTTTCGAGGCCCTCGGCCTCGCAGCCGGCCAGGCCGCCGCCCGGTAACGCCCTCGGCACACTCCCGGTCCGAAATCCGCTTAGTCGCATTATCCTGAGTTCCCCTCCCGCTATAATCTTCTTGGGCGTGGGGCGCTCCTTGAAACCAGCTAGGACAGAACAGCGGAATCCGCGTTCGCGCGGGCTCGACCGGAAGTCCACGCTCGAAATCGTGCGCGCCCTGAATCGCGAGGACGCGCGCGTCGCGCGTGCGGTTCGCCGCGAATTGCCCGCGATCGCGCGCTCAGTCGACGCAATCGTGAAGGCGTTTCGCTGCGGCGGCCGATTGTTTTACATCGGCGCAGGGACCAGCGGACGCCTCGCCGTACTTGACGCGGCGGAGTGCCCGCCCACGTTCGGGACGCCGCCCAAAATGGTGCAAGCGATCATCGCCGGAGGCGCAAGGGCTTTGCGGCATGCCAGCGAGGGCGCGGAGGATTCGGCGCCAAACGGCGCGAAAGATTTGCGGCGAGCGGGTGTTTCGCGGCGCGATGTCGTCGTCGGACTTTCCGCGAGCGGCACGACGCCCTACGTTCTCGGCGCGCTCGAATTCGCTCGACGGCGGGGCGCCGTCACAGTCGGCGTGACCTCGAATCCGCGCTCGTCTCTCGCGCGGCACGCGCGCATCGCGGTCGCTCCCGACACCGGCCCCGAAGCGATTGCGGGCTCGACGCGGCTGAAGGCCGGGACGGCACAAAAAATGGTCCTGAACCTGCTTTCTACTGCATCGATGGTGCGGTTCGGCAGGGTGTATGAGAACTGGATGATCTACGTGGCGTTGACGAATCAGAAGTTGCGTCGGCGCGGCGCGAGGATTCTGGAAGAGGCCACGGGCGCCAGCGCGTCAGCTGCGGCACACGCTTTGCGGCAGGCGGGACACAACTTGCCCGCGGCTCTCGTGATGCTGAAAACCGGCGCGAACGCCGCCGATGCACGCCGGCTGCTGGGTGCAAGCGGCGGCAACGTCCGCGAGGCGCTCGAAATCTCAAGGAAACTTCAATCCAAGGCCAGGGGCCGGAGCTAGACGATGGACCGATTCAAGATTCAAGGCGGGCGCAGGCTCGAAGGCACGGTACGGATCAGCGGCGCGAAGAATGCCGCCCTCCCGGCGATGGCTGCGACGCTGTTGACGGCGGATCGCGTCCGCCTGCAGAACATCCCGCACGTCCGCGACATCATCACGATGGCGAAACTGCTCGCACACATGCGCTGCCGCGTCGAAAGCCCGGACATCCCGCCGAGCGAATTCATAATTCAGGCTGAAAACGTCTCGCATGCGGAAGCGCCGTATGAGCTCGTCAAGACCATGCGCGCTTCGGTGCTCACGCTGGGGCCGCTCGTTGCGCGCTTCGGCTACGCGCGGGTCTCTCTCCCCGGCGGATGCTCGATCGGCGCGCGTCCCATCGACCTGCACATCCAGGCGCTCGAAAAACTCGGCGCCACTATCACAGTCGAGCATGGCTACGTCGAGGCTCGCGCCGAGCGGCTTCGCGGAGCCACCTTCCGCTTCCCGAAGATCACGGTCACCGGAACCGAAAATATTCTTACTGCCGCAGTCCTCGCCGAGGGCGAAACCATTCTCGAAAATTCGGCGCTCGAGCCGGAGATCACCGACCTCTCCGAGCTCCTCATCAAAATGGGCGCGAAAATCGAGGGCGCGGGTACGTCGACGATTCGCGTACAGGGTGTCGAGCGTTTGCACGGCGCAACCCACGCCGTGATTCCCGACCGAATCGAAGCGGGTACGTTCCTCGTGGCCGGAGCCATTACGGGCGGCGAACTTCTCCTCACCGATTGCGAGCCGCGGCACCTCACCGCGGTTATCGACAAGCTCCGTGAATGCGGCGTCGAGATCAAATGCGAAGGAAATGGCGCGCTACGCGTCCGCGCCGCGAAAAAGCTCGTCGCCGCCGACGTGACCACTGAGGAATATCCTGGCTTCGCGACTGACATGCAGGCTCAGTTCATGGCTCTCGCGACGCAAGCGCACGGCGTCTCGTGCGTTCGCGAGACCATCTTCGAGAATCGCTTCCTGCACGCAAGCGAAATGGTGCGCATGGGCGCCAACATCACGATCGACGGCAATCTCGCAATCGTCACCGGCCCGACGCCGCTCAGCGGCGCGCCTGTGACAGCCTCCGACTTGCGCGCCAGCGCCGGCCTCGTGCTCGCAGCCCTCGTCGCGGACAACACCACATGGATCGACCGTGTCTACCACATCGACCGCGGCTACGAGCAGATCGAACTCAAGCTCAGCGATCTCGGCGCCCGCATCGAACGCGTGACATCCAGCTAGAACTAGCACCTTTTGCGGCGTCGCAAACGTCGCTACAAATGAAAAAGGGAGGCGACAAATCGCCTCCCTCGAATTACCCGTTCGCTGGCACAGCACCAGCGTCCCTAGGGATTGCGAAGCAGCACTATCCCGCCGCTTCGCCCTTCGCCTGCTTGTCGCGCTGATCGCGCAAAACCGCCTTGCGGCTCAGCCGAATTTTGTTGCCCTCGATGGCGAGCACCTTGACGAGCACCTGATCGCCTTCCTTCAGCTCGTCGCGAACGGCGCGAATGCGCTGTTCGGCGATTTCGCTGATGTGCAGCAGGCCGTCGGTGCCGGGGAAAATCTCGACGAACGCGCCAAACTCGGCGATGCGCACGACCGTCCCAAGGTAGGTCTTGCCCATCTCCGCGGTTGCGGTCACGTCGCGAATCATCTTCAGCGCGTCCTCGGCTGCCTTCCCGTTGTTTGCGAAGACGTGGACCTTGCCGTCGTCCATCACGTCGATCTTCACGCCCGTCGCTTCCACAATCGACCGAATTTTCTTGCCGCCCGGCCCGATCAGGTCGCGGATCTTGTCCGTGGGGATGGTGAGCATGTAGAGGTGCGGAGCGAACGTCGAAATTTCCGCGCGCGCGGTTGAAATCGTCGGCTCCATGGTGTCGAGAATCTGGAGACGCGCCTTGCGCGCTTGCGCCAACGCCTCGCGCATCATGGCGACGCTCACGCCGGATACCTTGATGTCCATTTGCAGCGCCGTGATTCCCTGCCGCGTGCCCGCGACTTTGAAATCCATGTCGCCGTAGTGGTCTTCCGCGCCCGCGATGTCCGTGAGAATCGCGTACTTCTCGCCCTCGACAACCAATCCCATCGCGATGCCCGCGCACGGTGACTTCAGGGGCACTCCCGCATCCATCAGAGCGAGCGACCCGCCGCAAACGGTAGCCATCGACGACGATCCGTTCGATTCGAGAATGTCCGAAACCACGCGCATGGCGTACGGGAAGTCCGCTTCCGACGGCAGCAGGTTCGCGAGTGCGCGCTCAGCCAAAGCTCCGTGGCCGATTTCGCGCCGGCCGGGTCCGCGCAGGAACTTCACTTCACCGACCGAAAATGGCGGGAAATTGTAGTGCAGCATGAAGCGCTTGAACGCTTCCTCTTCGAAAAGCAGATCGAGGCGCTGCTTGTCTTCCTTCGTGCCCAGCGTTGTCGTCACCAGCGCCTGTGTCTCGCCGCGCGTGAAGAGCGCCGATCCGTGTACCCGTGGCAGCACGCCGACTTCGCACGTGATCTGCCGGATCTGATCGAACGCGCGGCCGTCCGGACGCCGGTGCCGAAGGAGCATGTCGTCGCGGAAAATTCGCTCGCGCAACCGCTCGAACGCGCGGTACGCCAGCGTCTTCTTCTCTTTGTCCTCTTCGGGAACCGCGGCCAGGATATCCGCCTTAACCCCGTCCACAAGCCCATAGCTTTCGAGCTTCGGGTGCTTCGCCGTGTCGAGTGCGTCGCGCAGGCGCTCGCCGTACTTCTGCGTAATTCCCTTATAGAGCGCCTCGTCGAATGCGGGCGCCTTCACGGGAACTTTGGTCGGGTTCACGCGGCGGCCCAACTCTCGGATGGCCGCGACGATCAGCTTGATCTCGGTGTGGCCGAAGTCCAATGCGTCCGCGACGGTGTCCTCGGAAACTTCCAGCGCTCCCGATTCCACCATCACGATCGCGTCCTCCGATCCCGCGATGATCAAATTCAAAAGGCTCGACTTCTGCTCGGCAACCGTTGGGTTGATGGTGAGCTTGCCTTCGATCAGCGCCACGCGGACGCAGGCGATCGGATTGTTGAAAGGAATCTTCGAAATATAGAGCGCCGCTGACGCCGCCGTCACCGCAATCACGTCCGGGTCGTTCTCGCTGTCCGCGGACAGAACCGCCGCCACGATCTGCGTCTCCGTCGCCCAGCCCTCCGGGAAGAGCGGGCGCAGCGGCCGATCCGTCAGCCGCGAAGTCAGAATTTCGCGCTCCGAGGGGCGCCCCTCGCGCTTGAAGAACCCGCCCGGAATTTTCCCGGCGGAATATGTGTATTCGCGGTAGTCCACCGTCAGGGGAAGAAAATCTTTTTCGGTCGCTTTGTTGTCCATGCAGGCCGTGGCCAGCACCACAGAATCGCCGTAGCGCGCCACGACGGCGCCATGCGCCTGACGGGCCAGCTTGCCCGTTTCCAGCGTCAGCTTGCGTCCGCCCAAATCCAAACTCACTTGTTCAAACATCCAGCACATCCTTCTGTCCCGGTTCACCGGGAACTGTCATCAGATAGAAAGCATTCTCTCGGAGAATTTTGCGAAGAATCGGGAGGCGCATGCAGACGGGCGGAAGAGTAGCGGTCAAATGGCCTCGTGCCGCGTCCCGTTTCGGGACCCTCGGCCCAGCCGACAACTCAGGTTTTTGCGGTGGAGGAAAATGCGGCCGGAGAGGCCGCCAAGGAACTCCGCGTTACTTGCGCAAGCTGAGTCGTGCCACAATCTCGCGATACCGATCCGGGTCGCGGCGGTTCAGATAGTCCAGCAGCCGGCGGCGCTTGTTGACCATCATGATCAACCCGCGGCGCGAAGCGTGATCCTTTGCGTGGGACTGGAGGTGGCTCGTGAGGTAGTTGATGCGCTCGCTCAGTAAAGCGATCTGCACTTCCGGCGATCCGGTGTCTTTCGTATGTACCCGATACTGCTCGATTACACCGGCTTTTGTTGCCATCAACTCATACCTCCCTCTGAAACGTCGTGCCCCTGCTCTACGTTTTTGTCCTTTTCTTCGACCCCAAAATGCTAGCACACACCTTCCGTGCATACCACAAGGATTTTTCGCGTTCTGGGCTTGGCCGCCCCGCTCTGCGAGAATGGAACACTCCCGATGAACAACTCCGACCGAGTCTGCCGCATAAATATATACTCAGTGTAGGCTGCTGCACCGGAGCCCGACTCGTGTCGTCAAATCCATCACGCAAACGCCTTTTTCTCCACGTGGTCATGAGAACGGCAAAAACCGTTCGTGCGAACGCCCGTCCGCTCGCGTTCTTGCTCGCGCTCTCCATCATCCTCTGGCCCGCTGGCGCCGCGCAGCAGAAATCCCCGGCCGCAACTTCGTACCCGCAGGAAATCAGCCGCGTCACTTTCGCGATTTCCGGCGATGTGATACCGCACGAGCCGGTGGTCGAGTCCGCGCGCGCAGCCGAAGCCCAGGCATCCGCTAACGCTCCCTCAGCCTCGCCGCAAACGCCCGGCGCGAATCCGGCTGCCCCTGAATCCGCACCGAGCGAGCACGCGGGTTGGGACGCCCTGTTTGCCGATGTCGCCGATGTCTTCCGCCAAGTCGATTTCGGCTTCGTCAATCTCGAGACGCCCGTCGCGCCAAGGCATTCTCTCGGATCGAAGCCCTTCCAATTCGTGGCGCCGGTAGCACTGCTCGAGTCCCTGAAATTCAGCGGAGTGAAAATCGTCTCCTTCGCCAACAATCACGTAATGGATCAAGGCTACCCGGGCTTTGACGAGACGCTCGAACACTTGCGCGAACAGGGGCTGCTCTTCGTCGGATCGGGTGACACGGCCGAAGCCGCGTGGAAGCCCGTCGTCATGGATAAGAACGGTATCAAGATCGGCTGGCTCGGCATGACTCGCTGGCTCAACGGCCGCCGAAATCCGGAAAAGGATAGCGAGCCTCATGTCGCATTCTTTCCCTATCCCGGCGAGTCTGGCGGCGCTCCCGGCCTCGATGAGGCAGGCGTGCTCGACGCAATTCGCGCGGCGCGCGCTCAGTGCGATCTGCTGTTGGTTTCCATTCACTGGGGAATCGAATATTCGCCTGCGCCACGTCCCGAAGACGAAGACATGGCTCACAAGATGCTCGAAGCAGGTGCCAGCGCCGTCATCGGACATCATCCCCACGTGCTTCAGCCCATCGAGACCTACGTCACGCAGGACAACCGGAAAACGATCATCTTTTTCTCACTGGGGAATTTTCTTTCAAACCAATCCGCCACGTACGTGCAGGGTCTCATGCCGGACAAAACTGGGGAGCCGCGCGAAGAGATGGTGGCCAGGTTTGCCGTCGTCAAAAAGGACTACGGTCCCGCCGGAACTCGCGTGGAGCTGGGTGACGTGGGAATCATGCCAGTGTGGGGCGAAAATAACCGGCTTCTCCTGCGAAAAGGCCGCGCGAAAGCGCCGTTCATTCACCCGGTTTTCATGGATCGCGAAATTCCCAAGCTTCAGGCCCGGTTGGATCAGCTCAATCAGCTTGGTTCCCAGCTATCCGCGGACCAGAAGCAGGAGTTCGTCGAGGTTTCAGACCAACTTCAGTTGCTGAGGCACCAACGGGAACTGCTGCTCGCTCGCACCGGCGACGAGTTTGTAGTCCCGCCTCCCGCGCAACAGTAGAACTCCGACTAGCTCGAATATTCCTAAGAGCCGCTTCGCTCTGCCGACGTCGTCATTCTGAGCGGAGCGTCCCGACGCCTTTTCTCTTTCCCGGAGATCGGTCTTTTCGATCTCCGGGTCGGGACGCGCAGTCGAAGAATCTCTCTTCAAAGTAAGTCAGATCGGGTATGTCAATAGAGCGAGATAATCTGCAGCGGCCGCCAGACGCGTTCGCCTCTACTGCTTACCTCCGCGAATCAACGAGAGAAATTCATCGCGCGTCTGCTTGTTCTCGCGAAATGCGCCGAGCATCGCGCTCGTCACCGCAGCGGAGTTCTGTTTCTCGACGCCGCGCATCACCATGCACAGGTGCCGCGCCTCGATGATCACGCCGACGCCCTGCGGGCGGAGTCTTTCCTGAATCGTTGTTGCGATCTGGTTCGTCAGCCGCTCCTGAACCTGCAGCCGCCGCGCGTACATGTTCACCAGCCGCGCGATCTTGCTCAAGCCCACCACCTTCTTGTTCGGAATGTACGCCACGTGGCACTTGCCGAAAAACGGAAGCAGGTGGTGCTCGCACAGGCTGTAGACTTCGATGTCCTTCACCACCACCATTTCGTCGTAGCCCACGCTGAACATCGCGCCATTCAGCACTTTTTCCGGGTCCTGCCGGTAGCCGCTCGTCAGATAGCGCAGCGCCTTCTCGAATCGCTCGGGCGTCTGCCGTAGTCCCTCGCGGCTGGGATCTTCGCCGATCTCGGCCAGCATCCGCCGGACCAAATCCGCAATCGCGCCCTCTCGCGCCTCCGTCGGCACCACAATCTCGGTTGTTTCGCTCATCGTTGGTTTTCCTCTCATCACGCGCCCTGCCCCAAGCCGCTCGACTCTCCGCGGATTTCAAAGCTGTTTTTGCTCGTCTCTTCGATCCGCACGCGTTCGAGCCTCGCCGCCGGGAAGTCTTTCAGCCGCCGGTACGCTTCGCGGCAAAGATTCTCGGTCGTCGGCACCTGGTTCGTGAATTCGGCGACATCCTTGTTCAGATACTTGTGGTCGAAAGCCTCCACGACTTCCCGCTCCACAAACGGATCAAGCTCGCCCAGATTCGCGATCATTCCCGTCTCCGGATCAACCGCGCCGGTCACCGTCACTTCGAGCACGTAGTTGTGCCCGTGCCCATAAGGGTTACTGCACTTGCCGTAGAGACGCTTGTTCTCTTCCTCGCTGAATGCGGCGCTGTGCAGCCGGTGCGACGCCGAAAAGTGATAGCGTCGCGTGAGCGAAAGTTTCAGCAGACGGCTCACGCCCGGCCTCCCGCATGACCCGCGCCGTTCGGCTCCGCCGTGCAATCCGCAAAAAGGTCGGGCGATTCGTACAGCCGCACGCGATCCAGCTTTCCCTGCGTGATCTTCGGCTCGAGCAGGCGCCAGATCACCGCCGCGATGTTCTCGCACGTGGGAATCTGCCCGGCCAGTTCCGGCACTTCATAATTCAAATGCCGGTGATCCATCCGGTCAGCCACTTCCCTCTGGAGAATTTCTTTCAGCTCTTTCAAATCGAGCACCATTCCCGTCGCTGGGTCGGGCTCGCCCGCGACCGTCACTTCGAGCACGTAGTTGTGCCCGTGTCCATGCGGGTTGTTGCACTTGCCGAAGACGCGGCGATTCTCCTCCGCCGAAAAGTTCGGATTGTGATAATAGTGCGCCGCCGAAAACTCGATTTTGCGCGTAATTCGGATCATGGAATTCTCGCCGGGTAGGCCCTTCCCTTCCACACCACCGCGCCCCGCGTGTTCTTCCACCACGAGGCCATCAGCGCCGCGCCGAACAAAATCCCGCCCGGGACATAGTATTGGACGTACGAAACGCGATAGAGATTCCGGTAAAGCGCCGCCGCATGGAACAGATGCCGGCAAAGCAGCATACCGCCAATCATTCCCGCCAATACAGCCGGCAGAAAACCTCTCTCCCCGGACAAGTAGAGCGCCAGCACCATGATCAACAGGACCACTTCCAGCACGGGCGAAGCCTCGACGAACTCGATCAAGCTCGATTGGAAGCTTCCACCCGTCAGCGCGTAGAGATTCTTGGTCCAGCCCTGCCACATCGCGCCGAAGCTCCGGTACATCCGCGTCCGCACGATTCCGATTGGCGCTGTAAAATAAATCCCGCAGCCGTGGCGTTTCACCCGCCGCGCGAGCGCGACATCTTCCAAAATTTCTCCCGCCACCGCGGCATGCCCGCCAATCTCCTGATAGACATCGCGCAGAATTAGCAAAAACTGTCCGTTCGCTGCTGCGTCCGCGTGCCTGGGATCATTCACGCGCGCGAACGAAAACCTCGCCGCCAGCCGGCAATACACAAACGGAATCAGCGCGCGCTCCCAGAACGTCTCCATCTCCTGCTCCGGCGAGTAGGAAACCAGCACCGCGTTGTGATCCACTGCATCCGTCAGTGCTCGGCGCGTCGAGCCGAGCGAGTGATATGTGTCCGCGTCCGTGAAAAGCAGCCAATCCCCGCTCGCCGCCGCGGCGCCGATCGACGCAGCATGGTTCTTGCCGAACCAGCCCGCTGGCAACTCCCCGGCATCGATCACCCTTAGATTCAGTATCCTCGCGGCGAGCTCGGCCAGAATTGCTCCGGTCCGGTCGCTCGATTGATCGTTCACGACGATCACTTCCGCGATCTCCGGCTGCGCCGCGAGCGATTCGACCACGCGCGCAATCGACGCCTCTTCGTTTCGTGCGGGAATGATGGCGGAGACCAAGGTTTTTGCGATCCGATCCGCGGGGCTGTTAAACTGCTCGCTAGCCTATGGAGATGCGTTTATTATAGGTCGCTTGGACATCGGATTGAAACGGAAACTGAAGACAGGCCTCGTGCTAGCATTTATTGTTGGCCTGCTGGCGCTTTTTGCTCGCCCCGATTACCGGCAGGGCGAAGCGAGCCTTCGCGGGCGTCCCGCCAAGGACTTTTCTCTCACTCTCGATGGCAAGCCCACCCACCTTTCCGATCTGCGCGGCAAAGTGGTTCTCCTGAATTTCTGGGCGAGCTGGTGCCAGCCCTGCCGCGACGAAGCCCCTTCGCTCGACCTGCTCCAGCAACGCATCGCGCCTCTCGGCGGCGTGATCCTCGGCGTCAACGCCGGCATCAATGACGACGAATCCGCGTACGAGGAGTTCCTCAAGACCTACAACATCAATTTTCCCACCTACCGCGACTCCTCGCAGCAGATCGCTCTCTCCTACGGCACCACGGCGTATCCGGAGACCTACGTCATCGATCGCAAGGGACGCCTCGATCGCAAGCTCGTCGGCCCGCAGGACTGGACCAGCCCCGAAATCACCTCGTATCTCGATTCCCTGCTGAAGGAAAACTAGGCGAGCTACTCGTATCGCAGCGCCTCAACCGGATCGAGCCTAGCCGCGCGCATGGCAGGCACCACGCCGCTCAGTATCCCCACAACCACCAGCACGCACACGGAAGCCACCAGAATCTCCCAGGAAACGTGCATGTGAATATCGACTTTCCCCGTCGTATCCTCGTACGCCGGTCCCAGAAACGGCAGCGTCCCGATCGACTCGCCAATCAATACAGACAGCAGCACGCCGACCGCCCCGCCCGCCAGCGTGAGCGCCAGCGCCTCCGTCAGAAACTGGATGCGGATGTGCCGCCGCCGCGCTCCCAGTGCCCTCCGCAGTCCGATTTCGCGAATGCGCTCGTTCACCGTCACCAGCATAATGTTCATCACGCCAATTCCGCCGATCCCAAGCGTCAGCAGTCCAACGAATAACAGCAGAAATTCCAGCCCGTAGGAAATTCCCACCATGACCGGCCGGAACTCCGCCATGCTGTACATGACGACGGCGCGCTTGTCTGTCGGCGAAAAATGCTGGCGATCCGCAAGAATTCCCAGCACCTGCTGTTCCGTCTTCATTTCAAAGCCCGGTGCCACCGGAGTCACCACAAGCACGCTCGCCGACTTCGTGTCCCACATATCGCTCGCGGCCGAATATGGAATCCATGCCGACTCGTCGTCGCTCGTGAAATAGGCGCTGTCGGCAAACTTGCGGTCCATCGTACCGATCACCGTGAAGCGCACGCCCTGGACCCGCACCGTTTCTCCCACGGCCGGCATCCCGCTGAAAAGCTTGCGCCTCAGAATCGCGCCGATAAAGACCACGTGCCGGTGATTCACTTCATCATCCGCATCCAGCCAGCGCCCCTCGCTGGGAATCTCGTTGCGCATCTCTCCGTACTCGGTGCAGACGCCGCGAATCGCTGTGTTTGCCGAGCGATCCTCATGCTCGATGCCGAGGAACTTCACCGTCTCCGGACAAACCTGCTTTGCCAGCGTCGCGCCGGCCTTCAGGTTGTCCACATCCGCCCGCTCGAACTGCACCACTTTGCCGGCGCGTTCGCCGCCAGCCTGCTCGCTCGTCGTTCCCGGCCAGCACGTGATGATGTTGTGCCCGAACACGTCGAACGTGGACATCAGCACCCGCCGGAAATCCGAGCCGTACGCGAGCAGCAGCGTCACCGCGACGATTCCCCAGATGATCCCGGCCATCGTCAGGCAACTGCGCACCGGCTGCCGCCTCAGCGAAATCCACGCTTGCATGAAAATCTCTCGCAGCACGGATTATCCCCCCGCCTCATATCGCAGCGCCTCGATCGGGTCCACCGCCGCAGCCCGGCTCGCCGGATAGAGCGCCGAGAGCACGGCGACCACGGACAGCAGTAGGAATGACAGCACGCCCGACTCCCACGTCGGCAGCAGCCCCGCGAAAACATCCGGCATCGGCAATAGGTCCACGAGCACGCACAGGCCGTACGCGATCCCCAGTCCGATTCCTCCGCTGAGGAACGCGATGATCAGCGTCTCGATGAAGAATTGGCTTACGATCGCCCGCCGCGTGGCCCCCAGTGCCTTGCGCACGCCAATTTCGCGCGTCCGCTCATGCACCGCCACCAGCATCACGTTCATCACTCCCAGCCCGCCCAGGCACAGCGTAATCACGCCCACCGCGCCCATGAAATATTCCATGCCGTCCATGATCAGCGCGTTCGCCTGCGCGTTCTTGATCGTGTCCCACACGGCCGCGGCTTCCTTGTCTTTCGGATCGAAATGGTGAATGAGCCCCAGCGCGACGCGCGCCTGGTGCTCGCAGTCCGGGTGCAGCGCGAGCGATTTCGGCACGATCAGCATGTGATCGAGCGTATGCGGCGGCGCCGGCGGCGGACTTGGGAAATCGCGCACCATCGCACTGTAAGGAATGAAAATCTTGCGAACGTCCTGCCCGTCGTAGCTGGAATTCTGGTTCTTTGGCCGCATCACGCCGATCACGGTGTACGGCACGTCCGCCAGCCACAGCGTCTCGCCGATCGCCTCCCGGCTGCCGAAGAGCTGCTTTTTCGCGTCGCTGCCGAGAAACACCACGCGATTCACATTCGCGACGTCATCGTCGTCGTAAAAGCGCCCCTCGGCAACATCGAGGCTGCGCATTTCAGCGAACGGCGGCAACGAACCCTCGGTCAACAGAGTCCCGCTGTTGTAACGGCTGCGCAGCGGCACCTGGTTCCCGATCTCGGGTATCACGTAGCGGCACGCCGGTGACTGCGCGAGCACGGGCACATAGTCGTCTTGATCCCAACGGATGACGCGTCCGGCGCGCATTCCTCCCACCTGCATGGACGTGCGCCCGGCGAAAAAGATCATCACGTCCTTGCCGAACGTCTCCGCGTTGTGCTTCAAACCGACGCGCAGGCCCTGCGTCGCCGCCACCATCAGCGTGATCGAAAAAATCCCCCAGGTAATGCCGAACATGGTGAGAAAAGTACGCAGTTTGTGCGCCCAAAGCGTTTGAACGGTGTCTTTCAGCAGATCGCGGAAATTCATGGCGGTGGCATCACACCCTGTACTGCATACCAACCGGTGCCGTCATCCTGGGCGGAGTCCCGCGCCTTTGCTCTTCCCCGCGCAATTTGCGGAGCGCGGGACGTAGTCGAAGGATCTCGCTTACAGCCCAACCATCAGGCACTACTGCAAAATCACCTTCTGCCCTTCTTTGAGTCCGGAGTCGACCTCGGCCTTCACGCCATTCGAAATTCCCAGGTCGACGGCAACCTTCGCGCGTCCGTTTTCCGCCTTCGGATCGGGCACTTCGACCGACGCGTGCTTGTCCTTATCGAAAATCACGGCGCCCTCGGGCACGAGCAGCACGTTTTTCTTTTCTTCGAGGATAATCTCGGCGTTCGCGCTCATGTTGGCGCGCAATTCGCCGGTTGCATTCTGAATCGAGACGCGGACCTCGAAAGTGGTCACGTTATCCTTCTCCACACCGAGAGGAGCGATCTTCGTCACTTTCCCCTGAAATAACTTGTCCTTGAACGATTCGACCACGATGTGCGCGCTCTGGCCCAAATACACCTTGCCGATGTCCGCCTCATCCACCTTGCCGAGCACGTACACCTCGCTCGTGTCGCCAAGCGTCATCACCAGAGTCGCCTGCGACCCGAGCACCAGAATCGAGCTGACGGCGTCGCCCACCTCCACGTCCTTCGACAGCACCACGCCGTCCATCGGGCTGGTGATCGTCGCGTAGTGCAGATTTTCCTCGGCGTCGTCGAGCGCCGCCTTCGCCTGCTCGATTTGTGCTTTCGCCTGCGCCACCTGCGCCTTGCTCATGTCCGCGTTTCGCGCCGCAGACACCTGTTTGTTCAACGCGAGCTCGTAGTTTTTTTCCGCATCCTGCATCACATTCAGCGCGATCAATCCCTGCGCGTACGACTCATGCGCGCGGTCCATGTCCTTCTTCAGGAACGGCACGTCGGGGCCTTGCGCATCCACGAGGTTCTTTTGATAGGTCGCTTCCGCCGCCTCTTGCGCGGCCTGCGCGGCTTCGAGGTTGGCGCGTGCTTCCGCCACTGCGGCCTGAAGTTGTTCCTTGTCAAGTTCGGCGAGCAACTGCCCCTCCTTCACCTTCGCGCCCGCGTCCACGTAAATCTTCTCGACGATCCCGCTGGCCTTCGATTTCACTTCCACTTTCGTGAGCGGCTCGATCTTCCCGGTCGCCACAACCGAACGCGCGATGTCGCCCTTCTCCACGCTCGCCAGTTTGTCCGGTTCAATCGTGCGGTTCGGGCGCAGCGCCGCCGCCGTGATGACGACCACGATCAGAACCGCCGCGCCAAGCCCTCCGAACAAAAACCATCGCTTCCGGCGCTTTCGGCCGTTTTTCCCGTGGCTCGCAGTTGTACTCACGGACGCCCCCAATCTGATACTGTTCGACGTTCTATCCGCTTATATTATACGTAAGCGCACATCCAAAAGTTCACTCCCACTCTCGGGCCGCTGGCGACCTGCTCTGTGCAGCCTCACATCTCGGTAGTGGGTCAATTAGAAGGGGGGAGACGTAACTTCGATGTTGCTGTTGGCGGAAGCGGAAGAGGCCTATTGCACAGAATCTTGTCGCAGTCCGAGTTCTTCCGCAGTACCGCGTCGCGAACTATCCCCGGCATCACCGGCCGCGACCGGCGCTGGCGCAGTCTTCAATTGCTCGAGTTCGGCGTGAACCTTCGCCCACGCTTTTGGCTTGAGCTTGGTCGCGTAGTGCACATCCGGATGTGCGAAGAATTCCAGGAGTTCGGCCCGAAGCTCCGGTGAAGCGCCACTGAAGTTCTGCTTTGCGAGCGCGTCCAGCAGGTTTGCCTGCGCATCGTCATCGAGCCAGTATTTTCCCGGAGCCGTTGCTTCACCGGTATCAAAATTGTCGTTCGGCAAGTCCGGCTGGCCGGCATCCACCTGGCCTAGCAGCTTCCGGTAACGATCCAGAGTCGCGTTGAAGCTCGCTTCGAACATGCGTTCCGTTTCCGGCGTAGGGGTCCGGAGTTTTAGCACTCTTAGTGGACCGACCTTCGGCACAATCCTCGCCAGAAAGGCGAGAAATCTCTCCCAAAAAGTAGGCTGCTGATATTTGTTTCCCCAGTTTTTTTGATAACTCGCGCGCGATAGATTGTAGAGAAACTTCCTTTTCGTTATGCCGGGCTGATCTTTCATGATCTCGTCTTTTTTCAGGCTCCAGGCAACGCGCGTCGCTTTGGGGAGAAGCTGGCTCACGTCGTGACGGTAGGAACCGAGCACCTTGTCTTCATCGGAGAGAACGCTCTTGAGATCCAAGCCGTAGGTTTCCTGAAAGGCTTGCTCCAGCAGCGGAACCGAAACCCCAAATCCGATAAAGTCGTGGTAACTATCCGGAGCGTAACGTCCCTGCGCCACCTCCAGAACGTCGAATCCGAATTCCGTCTTTACATGCGCCAGGGGGTTTTCTTCATACGTAATCACGTCGCCGTACTTCTTTTTCAACTCGGGATACAGGATGGGGACCGCGCGATTCACGCCGATGAGGTGGCCTTCGTTGTCCGCGGCGTAGTGAGAGAGCGCTCCGAGCGCAAAAGCGTAGCCGTCGAGGTCCTTGGAATCGCGCAGCAGCGCCAGGACAAAGTCACCGCTCCGCACGTAGTGCGTCAAGTCGCTGAAGAATTTATTGCCGTGCGGGTAATAACCCATGTCCTGGATAATGGCGCCGCCGTACGCATACCCATGGGCCTCTTTGAGTTCTCCAGGTGTCGCGTTGGGAAAACGCTTCAAAAGTAGCGGGCGTATGTTTGTGTCCCATACGCTGTCGATGATGGCTTCATGCGCAAGGACGGCATAGGCTGCGCTCCGGGCCGGCCAGCCAAAGGACAGAACAAACACCAGCATGAGCGCGCAGACTCTCCCGAACCCCGTTCTACCTCCGCCGCATCGCATGTTACCCATCGCTGTCGCCTCTTGGCGCTCTTAGAGATGCCCTGTTTCCAGTTATAACACACCAGCAGCTTCTGCCTCGGCCACCGTCTCGCTTGGCTGCTGCCCTCATTCAGGAGGCGGACCCACGACCCACATCTCGAATGGCGGATTCCCAGTTGGCGCTCCTTTTGATAATCGCTGCATAATGGTTCGTCCAATGGAACGAGATCCAGTTTGCGGGATGACGGTTGACCCGGAGCGAGCGGTGGCGACGGCCGAGCACGCCGGAAAGAAATACTACTTCTGCTGCAAGGGCTGCGCCGACAAATTCCGCGCCGATCCTGAAAAATATCTCAAGCCTATGCCTTCCGCGGGCGGCCCGCTCATCCAATTGGGTGCCATGACACCCGCATCGCCTGTTGCGCCGCCTGTCGCACTGCCCGTGGCGCCGCCGTCTCCCGAGACCGGCGCAGTTTACGTCTGCCCGATGGACCCAGAAGTCCGCGCGAGCAATCCCGGGTCGTGCCCGAAGTGCGGCATGGCGCTCGAGCCAGAAGTTCCCGTCGCGCCTGCAACGCGAGTCGAATACACGTGCCCGATGCATCCGCAGATCGTGCGGCCTGGGCCGGGCTCGTGCCCCATTTGCGGAATGGCGCTTGAGCCTAGAACTGTTTCGGTTGTCGACGACGAAAATCCCGAACTGCGCGATATGCGCCGCAGATTTTGGATCAGCGCAGCACTGGCGCTTCCGGTCCTGATCGTTGCCATGGCCGATTCCCTTCCCGGGCATCCTCTCAATGCCCTGGCATCCAGCCGCGCGCAGACGTGGTACGAGTTGGTGCTTGCGACTCCGGTCGTGCTCTGGGGCGGCTGGCCATTCTTCGTCCGCGGGTGGAATTCGATCATCCACCGCAGCCTCAACATGTTCACGCTCATCGGCCTCGGCGTGGGCGTGGCCTATGTTTATAGCCTCGTAGCAACTCTGTTCCCCGGCATCTTCCCCGATTCATTCCGAGGCGAAGGCGGCGTGGTCGCACCATACTTCGAGGCCGCCGCTGTCATCGTCGCGCTGGTGCTGCTGGGCCAGGTACTCGAACTCAAGGCGCGCAGCCAGACGGGCGCGGCCATCAAGGCCCTTCTCGGCCTCGCTCCCAAGACCGCGCGCCTCGTTCGCAAGGACGGCACCGAGATCGACATTCCGCTCGATCACGTCGCTCGCGGAGACACCCTTCGCGTTCGCCCGGGAGAAAAGATCCCCGTGGACGGCGTCGTTCTCGATGGTTCGAGCAGCGTGGACGAATCGATGATCAGTGGCGAGCCGATCCCCGTCGAAAAGGAGCCCGGCGCGCGCGTCACCGGCGCGACCGTCAACGGAACCGGAACCTTGGTCATGCGCGCCGAGCGCGTCGGCTCGGAAACTCTGCTCGCGCAGATCGTGCGCATGGTGAGCGAGGCGCAGCGCAGCCGCGCACCGATCCAGAAACTCGCCGACGTTGTCGCGGGGTATTTCGTGCCGATCGTCGTCGGAATCGCCGCGATCACGTTTCTGGTCTGGGCCTTGTGGGGACCTGCTCCGCGCATGGCGCACGCCGTCATCAACGCCGTAGCCGTCCTCATCATCGCGTGCCCATGCGCGCTTGGCCTCGCGACTCCCATGTCCATCATGGTCGCAACCGGAAAGGGCGCGACGCTCGGCGTCCTCTTCAAGAACGCGGAAGCGATCGAACTGCTGCGAAAAGTCGACACGCTCGTCATCGACAAGACCGGCACGCTGACGGAAGGCAAGCCGAAACTCGTTTCCGTCGAGGCCGTGGGCAGCTACGACGCGAATCGGCTGCTGCGCCTCGCCGCCTCTCTCGAACGCGCGAGCGAACATCCGCTGGCTGCGGCCATCGTCAAAGGCGCCGAAGAACGCAAAATTGCGCTCGCACCAGTCGAAGCGTTCGAATCGCTCACCGGCCGCGGCGTCCGCGGTCGCGTCGCTGGCATTCCAGTCGCGCTCGGCAATCGCAAGCTCCTCGAAGAGATCGGCGTGGATCTCAGCGCATCAGCCCATCAAGCGGAAACCATGCGCGCCGACGGCCAGACCGTAATGTTCGTCGCCGCAGAGAAACAATTGATCGGCCTGCTCGGCGTCGCCGATCCGATCAAACAGACCACTCCGGAAGCCATCCGCAAGCTGCATGACGACGGCATTCGCATCGTGATGCTCACCGGAGACAACAAAGCAACCGCACAGTCCGTCGCGCGCAAGCTTCAGATCGACGATGTCGAAGCCGAAGTTTTGCCGCAGAACAAAGCCGCCATCATCAAACGCCTGCAGAGCGAAGGCCGCTTCGTCGCGATGGCAGGCGACGGCATCAACGACGCGCCCGCGCTCGCGCAGGCGCACGTTGGAATCGCGATGGGCACCGGCACGGACGTCGCCATGCAGAGCGCCGGAGTCACGCTCGTTCAGGGCGATTTGCGCGGAATCGCCCGCGCGCGGTCACTGAGCCGCGCCACGATGCGCAACATCCGCCAGAATCTCTTCTTCGCATTCGTCTACAACTCCATCGGCATTCCTATCGCGGCAGGCGTTCTCTATCCATTCTTCGGCTTGCTCCTCAGCCCGATGATCGCGGCGGCGGCGATGAGCTTCAGCTCCGTATCGGTAATCAGCAACGCGCTGCGGCTGCGGCACTTCAAGCCGTGAACCTCCGCGCCCGCGGATGTTATACTTCCCAGCATGACATTCATGACCGTGACCTACGAATTGCAGGGCAAGCTCAAGCCGGAACAGTTTCGCGCGCTCGGCCAGTTCGCGAACACCTATGGGCTGCAGAAATTTCATTTTGACGAGAAGACCAACCGGCTGCACTTCGATTACGACGCTTCGCGGCTGCGGGAAACGGTCGTCGAGCACGTCCTGCGCGAAGCGAAAATCCCGGTACTGCGGCGAGTCGCGCAAGCCTGATTTCCGCTTTGCAATCGCCGGTCACTTGAGAGGAGTTTTGCGTTGCCGCTCTACGAATACAAATGCGTGAAGTGCGGTCACCGCTTCGAGAAAATCGAAAGCGTTACGGCATCGGAGACCAAGAAGTGCCCGAAATGCGGAGCGAAGGCGCAACGCATGGCCTCCGCGCCCGCGATCCAGTTCAAGGGTTCGGGCTGGTACGTGACCGACTATGCCGGAAAAGGTTCGTCAGCTGCCTCGACGGAAAGTTCCGGCGAGTCCGCGCCGGCAAAGACCGCCGAAAAGAGCGCCGACTCGAAATCTGAGTCGAAATCTGACTCGAAGTCCGATTCAAAACCAGCCAGCTCCGAAAGCTCCGGCAACTCGAACAAAGGCGCAGCCAACAGAAAGAAGAAGTGACGGTTAGAGTTTCAGCCCCCGCAGATACTCGCGAAAATCTTTCCCCAGCTTTGGATTCTTCAGTCCCAGCTCGACGGTAGCCTCGAGAAATCCCAACTTGTCGCCCGCGTCGTAGGTTTTCCCTTCGTAGATGCATGCAAGAAGTTTGTTGGCTTCGGCCAGGCGGCACAATCCGTCGGTGAGTTGAATTTCGCCGCCCGTCCCGGGCTTCGTGGTTCTCAGATGATCGAAAATTTCCGGCGGCAGCAGGTATCGCCCCGTGACGCCGAGATTCGATGGCGCCTTTTCGGCGCTCGGCTTTTCCACCAGATTCCGGACGCTCAGCACCTTCTCGCCCCAGCGGGAATTCTTTTCCGGTTTCCCGTCGATGATTCCGTACAGGTGGACGCGCTCGCGCGGCACGCGCTCCACGTGGATTGCGCCTTTGCCGGTCTCCTCATAAATTTCGATGAGTTCGCGCGTCGCGGGCACGCGGCCCTCCATGATCACGTCGCCGAGCAGCACGGCGAACGGTTCGTCGCCCACGAGTTCCGCGGCGCAGAGCACGGCGTGCCCCAGACCCAGCGCCTCGCTCTGGCGCGTGTAGCTGAAAGTCAGCCCCGCGCTGATTTCACGGACCATCCGCGCCTGCTCGCTCTTTCCGCGACTCTCGAGAAACGCCTCCAGCTCCGGCGCCAGATCGAAATGGTCCTCGATCGCGCTCTTGTGGCGGCTCGTCACGAAAATCACGTGCTCGATTCCCGACGCGGCGCACTCCTCTACCGCGTACTGCACCAGCGGCTTATCTACGATGGTCAGCATTTCCTTCGGAATCGACTTGGTCGCGGGCAGAAATCGCGTCCCAAGCCCGGCCACCGGAAGCACAGCCTTGCGCACTTTTTTCGTTTTCGCAGTCATGGATGCTGTTGGCCCCCGGACGAGTGAGCTGCCACGCTATGCTAACATAGTGATTTCGGGCTTCTGGCGAGATTGGAATACGGTTGTGACCACACGCGAACATTTGATTCTGGGCATCGAGTCTTCCTGCGACGAGACGGCGGCTGCGGTCGTCGCGGGCGGTTGGCGCATCCTTTCGAGCGTGGTCGCGTCGCAGAGCGAGGTTCACCGCAAGTACGGCGGCGTGGTGCCGGAGCTTGCTTCGCGCGAACACTTGCGTCAAATCGTGCCGGTGGTGCGCGAGGCCATTGAGCAGGCGAATGTCTCGCTGACCGACCTGGACGCCGTTGCTGTGACGCACGGCCCCGGCCTGATCGGCGCATTGCTGGTCGGCGTCACCTACGGAAAAGTTCTGGCGCAGGCTCTCGGGAAACCGCTCGTCGGCGTGAATCACCTGGAAGGCCACGTCCATGCGGTGCTGCTTGAGGCGCACGCGGCAAGCCGGCGGCCGGAATTGCCGGCAGCTTGCCTGATCGTCTCCGGCGGGCACACCGTGATCTATCACGTGACGCTCGAAGGCGGCAACGGGTCGACGCGGTTCTCCTACGCGCGGATCGGCGGCACGCGCGATGACGCTGCCGGCGAAGCCTACGATAAAGTCGCGCGCATGTTGGCGCTCGGCTATCCCGGCGGGCCCGTGATCGACAAACTCGCGTCGCACGGAAACGCACAAGCCGTCCGCTTCGCCGAGCCGAAGATGAGCGGCAATGCGTTCGACTTCAGCTTCAGCGGGATCAAGACGGCGGTGCTCCATCATCTCCGTCGCAATGCGCAGTTCGAGCCGGAAATCGAGGCGCGCCGCGAGGCGCTCGTTCGCGGCGAGCGCAGCGCGGAAGCATTGCGCGCTCTTTCGAGCGGCGCAACGCTCGATCTGATCGCGAGCTTTCAGCGCGCCGTCGTAGACAATCTCGTTGGCCGCACGTTCGCCGTCGCCGAGCAGCGCGCCGCGCGCACGATCCTCGTCTCCGGCGGCGTCGCCGCAAACAGCGAACTCCGCCGCGCGTTTGAAACGGAAGGCGCGCGCCGCGGGATCGAAGTCTTTTTCCCCAGCCGCGCGCTCTCTACCGACAACGCCGCGATGATCGCAGCAGCCGGCCACGCGCGCTTTCTCGCCGGGGATCGCGCCGACTCTACGCTCGAAGCCGAAGCCAATCTCCCCCTCGCGTAGCTCTGAGTGCCGCCCAACGGCGCCCCCGATTTGTTGGCGATTAGAAACCGACCGCCTCCTTTGTTTACAGTAGGTTAGGGTCAGGTCTAATTCCGAAAGTTGTCCATTAGAATTCAAGGATTTTGGCCTAGCCGCGCAGTCAACGGGCGCGTCCACGCGGGCTGACGTGAGTAGCCGCCAGAGCTTGCTTCCGAGTTGGGTCGTGACAATAATCATCGCGACCACGCTAGCATCGCGCGATGCAAGCGAAAAGCGCGAGTCCCTGTGGACTTTCTTGTGAGAGGCCGGTAGCCGGAGGCGGACGATGGCGCAGCAACAATACATGAGCGGCAAGATTTGCGTCGTGACCGGAGCGAACAGCGGCATCGGCAAAGAGACAGCGCTCGGCCTCGCGAAAATGGGCGCGCGCGTCGTGCTGGTCTGCCGCAACCGCGAGAAAGGGCAAGCGGCGCTCGAAGACGTCCGGCGCGAGTCGGGATCTGCCGAGCACGACCTGCTGATCGCGGACATGTCGTCGCAAGCGTCAGTGCGAGCGCTCGCCGAACAAATCCGGCAGAAATATTCTCGCCTTGACGTGCTGATCAACAACGCGGGCGGGGCCATCCGCGATCGCAAGCTGTCCGTGGACGGCATCGAGATGACGGTTGCCGCGAACCACCTGGGCGCCGCCCTGCTGACGCTTCTCGTGCTCGATCTCCTGAAGGCCAGCGCGCCGTCGCGGATCATCAATGTCTCGTCGGAGGCGCAGCGCCGCGCGCGTCTCGACATGAACGATATTCAATTCGAGCGGCGGAAATACAGCGGCTTCGCCGCCTACGGACAATCGAAACTGCTGATGAACGCGTTCACGTTCGAGCTGGCGCGCAGGCTCGAAGGAACCGGCGTGACCGCGAACTGCCTCCATCCTGGCGTCGTCGCGACGAATATCTGGGGCCGCGATCCGGGGCTCGTCTTCAAGATAATCATCGCCGTGATGAGGCCGTTCATGCTGAATTCGAAAGAGGGCGCCGAAGTGTCCCTCTATCTCGCAAGCGCTCCCGACGTCGCGCAGACCTCCGGGCAATATTTCGTCAAATCAAAGCCCGCGCAGTCCAATCCCCTCTCGCGCGATCCGAAAGTAGCCGGCGAAATCTGGCAATGGACTCAGAAAATGATTGGCATGAATCTGGCTGAAGCTGCGAACTAGGGCACTGACTCGGCCTGCCCATGGCACAGCGACTCTTGGCTGTGCGCTTCCGGCTTGCCTGCGCTGAGCTGCACAGGCAGGATTGCCTGTGCCACAAAAGCGATCGCGATAAGCAAGGTGAGTGACGATGCGAATCAGAGCAGCGGAGGTTCGTAGATGTAGGCGAGGCCGTCGGCGGTGACGGCGTAGGCTTTCGAGCCGTCGAGCGACCAGCGCAGATCGATGATGCCTTCGGCGGGGTGCTCGTCGAACACCGTGAGGCGATTTAAATCGACGAGGAACAGCCTGCCCTTCGCGGAATTCTTGAGCCACGAGCTGAAGCACAGGCAAACGGGCAAGCGCGGGTGGCACGCACAGAGTTCCGCGCCAAAGGGCAACGACTCGGCTTCGGCAGCTCCCGCTCCAAGCCGATAGGCCTGGCCGGACGAGCAATAGATCAGTTGGCGGCTGTCGATCGTCCACGAAAGGTCCGTGATGTGGCCTTGCGCTTGAAATGCGGTGTGCCGCCGAAGCGTGGGCACCTCGAGAATCGCAATCGAATCGTCCGCCCATTCACCCTCGATTTCGACGACGCTCGCGAGCATCCCTTCGTCCGGGCTGAAGGCCGTGCGGCCAAATCCGGAAAACGCGCCCTCTCCGTCCGACTCGGCGTCCAGAATCCGCCATTCAGCCAGGTCCAGCGAGCCGAATTGAATCGTTGGCTCGGCGGCAAATGGCATCGACGCCGTTTCCGGCGACGCTTCCCAGAGACGCATGCGCGCATCGGCTCCGCCATGCGAAGCGGCCGCGAAAAACTTTCCGGAGTCGGACCACGCGAGGCTCGAAGGAAAATGCGCGAAGTCGCCAAATCCGCCGAGAAAAATCTTCGCCCGAAGATCAAAGATGTGCAGCTCGGGCAGCCACCCGCCCCACGCGCCGACCAAGTGCCGCGCTGACGGCGACCACGCAAATACAGCCGGCGAACCGGGCTGGCTCACTTCCGGCTCGTCCGGCACCGTGAGGGCGAGTACCGGCACGCTCAGCTCGATGTCGTACAGCGCGATGCGCTCGGTTCCGTGCCGCACCACCGGCGACACGGCGCACAACTGCCCCGCCGATGAAATCGAAACGTACGGAGAATTCCCGCTGAACACTTTCTTGACGAGCCAGTTCGAATCGCGCGCGAGGTCGCGCAATCCGCGCGCGACGATCGCCGCGGACCTCACCGCGAGCGCCTGCGACGACGCCGGGACGATCTGCTTAGCCGAGAGATTTTCGCGGGTCGCCATCAGCGGGGACGCGGCTCCGGATTTTCCAGGCGCTGCCGGGCGAGCGCGATCTGCTCGTCCACTTTGCCGATCATTTCTTTCAGGACGTCGCGGCCGCCCTTTTCCGCCTCGTCGACGCGCGACTTGAGCTGATACAGGTCCGAGCGCAGCAAGCCCTGCAGCTCCGCCTCGATTTCGGCAAGCCGACTGCGCACCTGGCTGACCCGCCGGATCACGCGAACAAGCTCTGCGCCGGGACCTTCTCCGGCGACGGCCTCGGGGCTGTGCTCGTACTCGGTGAGAATCTTCGCGAGCCGCGATTCGTCGCCCTGCTCGTAGGCGCGATTCGCCTCGGCCATCAACTGCTGGCGCTTCGCGCGGTCGTCGCGATCGGACGTGAGATCGGGATGGATGCGCTTGGCGACTTCGCGGTAGAGCCGCTTCATTTCCGGCGAAGACTTGAACGCGCGTGGCTCCTGCGCGGCTTTCTCTCCAGCGGCGGACTTCGTTTCGTCGGCGCGGGCGCGGGCATCGCGGGCCGCCTGCTGGGCGCGTTCGTTGCCGGGCTGCTCGGCGACCAGTCGCTCGGCAATCTGGGCTTTGTATTCGTCAAGATCGGCGTAGCGCGAGCCGACAAAGTGCAGATATTGGCGCTCGAAGGCGCCGAGTTCCGCGCGGAGGTTCGCAGAGCGCAGTTCGCGGTCGGCCAGCTCGGCTTCGAGCGCGGCCTGCTCCTCGCGCTTGCGCGCCAGTTCCTGCTCTTCGGGTGTGGCCGGCCGCTGCGCGGACGCGTGCGCGGCTGGTTTGTCGGTGGGCGGACGCACGTCCGCCGTTTTGGGCGCCATAGACTTCGCCTCTGAGAGTACTGCGCACCGAAGCACGCAGCCGATCGATTCCCAAGCCGGCTGCGGTGCCTCGAAATACTGATTAAATTGTACGACGCGCACGCAGACGCCTCCTGCGCGAGGCAATCTCAGTTTCCAGAATGGGAAACAGCGAGGGCCCTCCCGATGCCGCCCATACATCACCCGCGTTCGCCAGCCCTTCGTAGGTCAGGCGCCCCTACGGCCGCACCTGCCAGCGCCTCGGCTAATAGCACAGCCGCCTCAAACAATTTTGCCGGGCGCAGCAGTGCTGCGCCCCTACAAGACCAGAACACAGGCGTCGGCATCTCGCCCGCAGTAACCGCCCGCGGCTTGCCGATCCAATTTGGCTCTCGCGCACCCGCCCATTGGCCGAGCGTGGCTGTTCTCGTGGCGCGGCGTCTGTCCTAGAATCAGCGGCAAGAATTCGTGAATCCCCACGGAGGAAAATCATGCCGGAAACCGCAGAAGAGTATCGCAAGCGAATGTACAGCCATGTGCAGCAGAGCGACCCGCTGAAATTGCAAGCCGCGGCACCCGCGAAATTAGCAAAGCTGCTGAAAGGCGTGAGCGCAGCGAAGGCGCGCAAGCGCCCGGCCCCGGGAAAGTGGTCGATTTCCGAAATCGTGGCGCACATCGCGGATACGGAGCTCGTCGGCGGCTACCGCATTCGCGCCATCCTGGGCGCGCCGGGAGGGCCTATCATCGGCTTCGATCAGGATGTGTGGGTGACGGCGCTGCACTATGACAAGCGCGACCTGAAAAAATCGTTCGAGCAGTACCGCGCCCTGCGCGAGGCGAATCTCGCGCTGCTCAAGACGCTCACGCCCGAGCAGTGGAAGCAGCACGGGATGCACAGCGAGCGCGGCGCGGAGACTGTCGAGACGATCGTGCGGATGTTCGCAGGGCACGACCTCAACCACTTCCAGCAGATCGAACGGATTCTCGGGGCGAAGAAGAAGTAGCGCGAACGCGAAGATTCGCCCGGCCGCTCATCGACCTAAAGGAGCAGAGGGATCCTTCGGCGGACGCAGCCCGTCCGCCTCAGGATGACGATCCTGATTGGATCGTCACCAGATGCGGCAGCGTTGCTCCTCTGGCCGGACCATTTTCGAATCCGCGCCGCAGCCATACGCTTTCGCGAATGCCGGGATGTTGGAGAACGGCCCATTCACCCGGAATTGATCCAGCGGGTGCGGGTCCGTCTTGCCGATCAGGCGCGCGTATTCCGGACGGAAATTCGAGGACCAGATTTGCGCCCATCCGAGGAAAAAGCGCTGCTCGGCGGAAAAGCCGTCGATGGGAGCCGGAGCGGGCTTGCCGGCGAGCGCCTTCTCGAGCGCCGCATGCGAAATTGTGAGCCCGCCGAGATCGGCGATGCTTTCGCCCTCTTCGAGCTTGCCGTTTCCGTAGAGGCCGGGCTCGATTTCGAACGAACTGAACTGCTTCGCGATGCACTCGCCGCGCGCCTGAAAATTCTTCAGGTCCTCCGCCGTCCACCAATTGCTCAGATTGCCCTGGGCATCGAATTTCGAGCCCTCATCGTCGAAGCCGTGGGTCATCTCGTGACCGATTACGGACCCCATGCCGCCATAGTTGAGTGCGTCATCGGCCTTCGGATCGAAAAACGGCGGCTGCAAAATCCCGGCCGGGAAAACGATTTCGTTCATCGAAGCGTTGTAGTAGGCGTTGACGGTCGGCGGCGTCATGCCCCACTCGTTGCGGTCAACCGGCTTGCCGATCTTCGCGAGGTCGCGCGCGAACTCGAATGAGTCGCCGCGAAGCACGTTCTCGACGTACGGACCCCGATCAACCTTAAACGCCGAGTAGTCGCGCCACTTGTCGGGGTAGCCGATCTTCAAATTGATCGCCGCGAGCTTCTTGGTCGCCTGTTCGCGCGTGGCGGGGCTCATCCAGTCGAGCGTCGCGAGATCGTCATGCAGAGCCGCCATTAGGTTGTGCACCATCGCCAGCGCGCTCGCCTTCGCCTCGGGCGGAAAATAGCGCTGCACGTAATATTGGCCGAGGGCTTCACCGAGGCGGCGGTCGGTGGAGCGAACGCAGCGCTTCCAGCGCGGGAGAATCTGCTTGGCGCCGGTGAGCGTCTGACTATAAAAGCTGAAATTCTCGTCGACGAATTTCGCGGGCAGCGCTCCCGCGACGTCGTGAATCAAATGCCACCGGAGATACGTCTTCCAGTCGGCGAGCGCAATCGAGGCGAGATCCGCATCCGCTTGCTTGAAGAAATCGGGCTGGCCGATGTCGGTGTCCTTCAGCGCGGGCGCGCCGATTTCTTTGAAATAGCTGACCCATGAAATGTGCGGAGTGAGACTGTCGAGCTGCGCGAGCGGCATTCGGTGATAGTTCGCTTCGGGATCGCGCAAATCCTCGCGTTTCTTCGATGCCTTCGCGAGCGAAGTCTCGACGTCCAGCACCGTCGTCGCCTCGGCGGCGGCCGCCGCGTCGCTGTCGCCCATCAGCTTGAACATGTTCGTCATGTGCTGGACGTAGCCGGTGCGAAGCTGCTTCGAGCGGTCGTCGTCATCGACATAATATTGCCGGTCGGGCAGCCCCAGGCCTCCCTGCCCTGCTCCGGCGATCACTTGTGTGCTGTCCTTCAAGTCCTGCTCGGAGCCAAAAGCGAAAAGTGCGTTGACTCCCATCCGCTGAAGCCTCGCGATTTCGGCGTTGAGACCGGCGCTATCTTTGATGTCGGCGATGCGCTGCAATTCAGGATCGAGGGGTTTCAGGCCGGCGGTTTCAATCTGGCTTTCGTCCATGCAGCTCGCGTAGTAGTCGCCGATTTTCTGCCAGTTCGAGCCGGGCTGGGCCGACTTATCCTTGGCTGCGTCATCGAGAATCTGATGGAGCTCCTGCTCGTTGGCGTCCACGAGCTTGCTGAAACCGTCCCAGGCCGGCTGATCCGCCGGGATCGGATTGTTCTTCACCCAGCCGCCGGTGGCGAATTTGTCGAAGTCGTCGCACGGCGAAACCGAGCGATCGAGGTTGGCGAGATCGAAGCCATGAGCCGCGCTCGCCGCCTGCGCTGCGGAAGAGCCGCCGGAGCCGCTAGCAGCGATGAGTGGCGCGCATCCACCGGCGCCAGCTTCAGGGGAAATCGGGGTGTTATGCGAAGCGGAGGACTGGGAAGAAAGCGGCCACGGGGACAGAAGCACGAGCGCTGCAAAGAGCGCAAGACCAGCACGTCGAGTCATTGGAGGAATCCTCGCCCGGATGGAAACGGACCATCCACACCCGCCCATCCCAATTGGATTTGCGATTGGAAAGGCGCCCCAGGGCCAAGCCCAACGCTCCGATATTCTGCGTGCGCTGGGCCAATGTGTCAACCAATGCCCAGACTGCACCTTGTAGCGCCGAAGTCCGCGGCGTGCGGCCAGATTCCGCGTGGAGTAGACTACGCTGGCTGATCGGGAGGCAGATTTGACTGATCCACGCGCGGAGTATGCCAGCCGCCTCGAAGTCCACGTCGGGAAGGTCGCGGCCAAGGAACGCCAACACGTCCGCCTTGGGAACTGGAAACTCGCGGTGGTTGCCGTCGCGCTCGTGCTCGTGTGGCTCCATTTTGCAAGGCACCTGTCTGGCTACTGGTTGATCCTGCCTGTGGCGGCGTTCGCGGCCCTCGCGATTCTGCACGAGCAGACCATCCGCGCCCGCGCGCGTGCGGAAACGGCAGCCGCCTTTTACCGATCGGGCTTCGCGCGAATGGAAGACCGCTGGAGCGGCACGGGCGCTTCAGGCGAACGGTTCCGCGACGAAAAGCACGTCTATGCGGACGACCTCGATCTCTTCGGACGCGGCTGCCTTTTCGAGCTGCTTTCAACAGCGAGAATGCCCATGGGCGAAAACCGGCTCGCCGAGTGGCTGCGCTCGTCTTCGCCCCCGAAAACGATCGTTGACCGGCAAGGGCTGATCGCGGAGCTGCGCCCGAAGCTCGATCTGCGCGAAGATTTAGCGGTTACAGGAGAAAGCCTGCGCGCCCGGCTGAATCCGGAGTCGCTGGAGAAGTGGTGCGAGGGCGAACCGGTGCTCGGCGGGACGGCCTGGCGCGTCGTCGCGGCTGTCTTCGCCCTCGCGGCTGCGGCGAGCTTCTTCTACTACTTTTTTACGGCAAACTACTGGCCTTTCCTCGGTCTTCTGATCCTCGAAGGGATTTTGTCAGCCTGGCTGTACAAACGCGCGACGGCGGTTGTTTCAGGAGTGCACTGCAACGCCGAGGGCGTCGTGCTCTTTTCTAAGATTCTGGAGCGCATCGAGCGAGAGGCGTTCACATCGCCTCGATTGCAGGAATTCGTGGCGGAGTTGAAACGCGGCGCCGAGCCTGCCTCCGGCGCGATGCGACGCTTCGCTCGCATCGTTTACTGGATTGACGGGCGCAATGACATGTTCGTGCGGATCGTCGACCTGCCCCTGCTCTATACAATTCAAACCGGCCTCGCCGCGGATTCGTGGAAAAGACAATACGGCCACCGGATGCGAGCCTGGATCGACATTGCGGGCGAGATGGAAGCGCTGCTTTCGCTTGCGACGTATTCCTTCGAACATCCGGCCGACCCATTCCCGGAAATTGCAGACGCGGGCAGCTCGCCGGCGCACTTTGTCGGTGAAGACCTCGGGCATCCGCTGATCCCGGCGATTCAGTGCGTGCCGAACAGCGTCCGACTCGATGAGGGAAATCGCGTGTTGCTGGTGAGCGGATCAAATATGTCCGGGAAGAGCACCTTGCTGCGCACGGTCGGCATCAACGCGGTTCTGGCGTTAGCCGGCGCGCCCATCCGGGGAAAATCGCTGCGTCTCGCGCCGCTCTCGTTGGGAACGCGCCTGCGAAGCGCCGATTCGCTGCAGGAGGGGCGCTCGACGTTTTATACCGAGGTTCTCCGCATCCGGCAAGTCTTCGACTTGGTGAGCGGGGAAAGGCCGATCCTGTTCCTTTTCGACGAACTGCTCGACGGAACGAATTCGCACGACCGCCGGATCGGCGCAGAAAGCCTGATCCGCGCGTTCCTCGAACGCGGCGCGATCGGCATCGTGACCACGCACGACTTGGCGCTGACGGAGATGGCCGGATCGCTCGGCGCGAGCATACACAATGCGCACTTTCAAGACTATGTCGAAGCCGGAAAAATGCGATTCGATTACAAGCTGCGAGACGGCGTGGTCACCCGGAGCAATGCGCTGGAACTCATGCGCCTCGCGGGGTTAAAGGTGTGATCTCCGCCCCGCGCGACACTTAGGAGTTGTCGATCTGGGCGCGCTGGAGGCGGTCGGAGTAATCGACGTAGACCGTCTTCCACTCCGAATAGAAATCGAGCGCGGCGAGACCGGCCTCGCGATGGCCGTTTCCCGTGTTCTTCGTGCCGCCGAAGGGCAGATGCGTTTCCGCGCCGATGGTGGGTGCGTTGATGTAGACGATGCCCGTTTCGAGGTCGCGCTGGGCGCGAAACGCGTTGTTTACGTTGCGCGTGTACACCGAAGCGGACAGCCCGTAATTCACGCCGTTGGCGATTTCGAGCGCCTCGTCGAACGTGTCGAACGGAATCACCGCGACGACGGGGCCGAAGATTTCCTCCTGGCAGATGCGCATCTTCGCGTCGCAATCGACGAACACCGTCGGCTCGTGGAACCAGCCGCGCGGGTTGGCGCCGCCTTGGATTCGATGGCCGCCCGTGGCCAGCTTTGCGCCCTCGTTGCGCCCGATCTCGACGTAGCTCATAACTGTCTTGAGCTGCTGCTCGTTGATGCACGGTCCCATTTGGGTGGCCGCGTCGAGGCCGTCGCCGACTTTCAGCGCCTTCACGCGCGCGACGAACTTCTCAACGAACTCGCGGTACACTTTTTTATGCACGGCCACGCGGCTCGCAGCGGTGCAACGCTGGCCCGTAGTGCCGAAGCCGCCCCAGACCGCGCCCTCGATGGCGAGGTCGAGGTTCGCGTCGTCCATCACGACAATGATGTTCTTGCCGCCCATTTCGAGGTGGCACTTCTTGAACGTCGGCGCGCACGCCTGGCTCACGATGCGTCCCACTTCGGTCGAGCCCGTGAAGCTGAGCAGATCGACGCCAGGATTCGCGAGCATGGGAGCGCCGGCGCCCGGTCCATCGCCGAATACCACATTCAAGACGCCCGGCGGCAGCCCGGCTTCCTCGAACACTTGGACAAGATTATAGGTGGAAAGCGGAGTGTCTTCGGCGGGCTTGAGGACCATGGTGTTGCCGCATATCAGCGCGGGCATCGCCTTCCACGACGGGATCGCCATCGGGAAATTCCAGGGCGTGATCAACCCCGCGACTCCGACCGGCGAGCGCACTGCCATCGCGAATTTATTCGGCAGCTCGGACGGCGCAACGTGCCCGAATTGCCGCCGTCCTTCTCCGGCCATCAGGTACGTCATGTCGATGGCTTCCTGCACGTCGCCGCGCGTTTCCGTGAGCACTTTCCCCATTTCGCGCGTCATGTCGCGCGCGAAGTCTTCCTTGCGCTCGACCAGAATTTCCGCGGCGTTGAAGAGGATCTCACCGCGCTTGGGCGCGGGAGTCAGCCGCCACCATTTGTACGCAGCCTTCGCCGCATCGACTGCGTGCGCGACATCCTCCGCATTCGAAGCCGGAAAAATGCCGACGAGTTCATCCGCATTCGCCGGGTTGCGGTCTTCGATGGTCTTGCCGCTGCGGGACTCAACCCATTCGCCGTTGATGTAATTCTTGAAGACTCGGGGCGCGAATTCGATTGCCATGGCGCTTCCTCCGGTGTTCGTTGCGCTGATCAGATGCGTGGCTTCGGCGTCGCGAATCGGCGCTGCGGTGCGATTGGAGGGTTAGGTTAGCAACCGCAAGGCAGGAGCGTCAATGCAACGAGATTACTTGTCGGTTGGCTTCGGGTCCGTGGAGGGAGCGGCGCCGCTCGTGCTAGTGCTAGCCGAGCCGGCCGGAGACGCCACTGATTGCGGTTGGGGTGCCGAATTAGCAGAACAGCAGCTCATGGGGGATGTCGAGCCTCCCGCGGGGCTCAAGCCTGACGACGCCATGGAACAGCAGCTCGGCACAACAGGCTTCGGCGCCGATACGCCGGCAATGTCCGAGCCCAGCCCCAGCTTCTGCAGTGTAGGCGCGTCGAGCTTTCCATTGGCGTCGATACCCTTAGCGGACTGAAATTTCTGTACTGCGGCGACCGTGTTCGCGTCCCATTTACCGGTCGGATTGCCTTGGTAGTAGCCTTCGTGCGCCAGCGCCGTCTGGATTTCGGAGATGCGGTCGGGCGTGGGAGCCTTCTGCGTCGCCTGGCGCTTCGAATAGTGCTTTTTCTTGTGGCTGACCTTCTTCGCTGGCGTCGAGCTAGGGGAGGAAGCGGACGAGGCCGCCTGCTGCGCGCGGACCGGTGCAGCCGCGCCCGATGCGGCGCACGCAAGCGCAAGAGACGCGGCGATTGTCAGCCATCTCATGAATCGTGGCCCTCTTAATTGAAGCTGATTCCCCCGGGGCTTTGCCGCCCGTACGGCAATCCTTACTTTAATTATCCCGATTCCACGCCACGACTCAAGCCGCGCCGCGCGCCGCGAAGCCTATGAGGCAATGGCGAATGGATGCTGGCAGGTCAGCGGAGCGTGCCCGGTTCGACGCCGCTCGCAAGCGCCTCGTCTTCTACGTTGCTGATCTGGCCCTGGAGCGCTTTCGCACGGTTATCCAGGTTGTGGAGCAGATTGCTCGTCATATTCCCGACTCCGCCCAACGCGGGACGCAGCAAGGTCATGTTCCGTCTGGCCGTATCTACCTGCATGTAGGACTCGACCCCGTGCGTCTGCGCCAACTGCTCCGAAAGCTCGCCATGTTGTTCCAACAAAGTCGCTCGCAATTCTTGAGCTGTGGGCGGTGTCTCGGCCGATACGCGCCCGCGGCCCTCGACCAGGATTCCAGGCTCCATGCCGCTGCTTCGCGCTGTGTCACCCAGCGCGTCGATCTGCTGGAGAATCTCCTGCCGGCGCGCATCGAGCCGCGCGATCAAATTGTCCGTACCAACGCCTTCGCACGGGGCGACGACATTCAACCCGGTCTGCAATCCCGATCCCGTGGCTCGAAACTGGCTCAGCCGTTGTTCCCTGCTCTCGACGTCCGCCAGCTCGCTCTCAAGCGACGCCAATTGTCCCGCGTACCATCGAGGATCTTGTTCAGGCGCGACCGGCGTAGCCTGCGGCGCACGCGCTGAGAGGGCGGACTCTTGATTGCTCGTAGCGGGCGCCTCGGACGGCGCGGGCTGACCCACCGCTTCAAACGGAGGTCCGAGAGTCGCCAGATCGTCGTTCGTCCAAACCTTGACCGTCTGGTCCGGCCGCGGCTTTGGCGATGCTGGCGGGTTCACGCCGCCTCCCGCGAGGGTCGTCACTGGAAGCGAGAACAAAATCATTGCGGAGACAACGACAAGAAAGGAGAACAATCGGCTATAACTTCGCATACGCAAACCTCCCCAATGCTGACTGAATTCGCGGGGAAGCGCAGTATGGCATGGCGGAACAGCCAGTGGCAAGCACAGCCAACCATCGGCATCGGGCCTGTTTCCGATAACCCGATTTATCAAGAGTTAGCCGAGGAGCGGCGTAGCAATTCAACAATTGAGATGTGCAACGCCGTCGCGAGCATCAATGTTGAAATCGGAAATTCCCGCGTATATGCTCCGAACATGCTTAAGAACAATTCTGCCTCGGGCGTTGATGCGGGCGTCACCATCAGCGATCCCCTGCGGCACTTGGTTGTCTGCCACGATCGGATCGAAGAACATTTGCAAATCCTAGAGAGGGTAATCCCCCATCTGCGTTCTGATTCCGAGCAGAAGCGCCAAGAAGCCCGTGAGGCCCTGGACAAAGCGCTGCAGTTCCTCGATGCAATGGGGCATCTTCATACTCAGGATGAAGAGGAGTCGGTGTTTCCCCGCCTCTTGGCCAACAGCGGCGAGGAGAGATCCCTTGTGACGGAGCTGACGACGATGCTTGAAAATCAGCATAGGGAGAAAGAGTCGGTGTTCGGGAAGCTGGCTGCTCATGTAGCGACCTTCCCTCCCGCGCCCTTGTCTCCGTCTCCAGAGCAGGCGACCCGTTTCGAGGGTTTGGTGTCCCATCTAGTGGATCTTTATCGGCCCCACATCATGGTCGAGAATCAGCGCCTGATTCCACTTTCAGAAGACCATCTCAGGGAATCTGATTTGGGAGAGATACTGCAGGAAATGCGGGCGCGGCGCAGCCCGTAGGTCGCCTGCAGCACAGGGTGTCGTACGCACACCACCAATTGAACTACTCAAAGTTAGATCGCGGCGCGCGGGAGTTTTACGCCTGACGGAGCACAGTAGACTTCAAAGCCCTACTTCTCCCATTTGGAGAAGTCCGAACGTGAGATACGAAGGAAGACCTCGGTAGTCCTGTCCATGAATTGAATCTCGACATCCCCCTTGCGAGTGTCGCTTTCGGCGGTGTGATCGCCACTGGTTTCAATGTAGCGTGGCATTCCGCGGATTCGTTTAGGTGGCATGTTCCCTTCTTCGAACCAATGATAGAGGCGCAGGATCGGACGTCTGATCACAACAGCGCACTCCGGCATCTCCCGATGTACGTCCGTCAGCACCCTAATGAACGCGGTAAACGGGCAACTTCCCATGTCCTAGTGCGAAGATGATTGCATAACAACGTCGGCTCCTTAGGCCCGAGTAGACTGTGGTTTGTCGACGACCATAGGCTCGGGAGAAAGGAGCCGAACATGATGATTATGGGCGTGGATTACCACCCGAGCTT
>Ga0187856_1000093_pt1 | contig 86651 bp, 85 predicted proteins | sample June2016WEW_8_40_FD_132443 | JGI IMG/M metagenome (GOLD analysis project Ga0187856, IMG submission 132443) | Peatland microbial communities from SPRUCE experiment site at the Marcell Experimental Forest, Minnesota, USA - June2016WEW_8_40 | ecosystem: Environmental > Terrestrial > Soil > Wetlands... | reverse complement strand
CTGGAGGACGCCGATGAACTCGTCGCCCAGCCCGTACTTGAAGGTCACCCGGCCGCAGTCGATCCAGCGCGGCACCAGGAGCACCTCCTCATGCTCGACGTTGACGCACTCGACCGCGCCGATCCCCGCGGGGAAGGTGAACACTTCGGGCTCACTGAAGGGTGGAGTGGTGAACCACCCCTTGCCGCGCTCGAAGATTATGGGCGGATTGAGACATTCTTCGATGGTCGTCCAGATCGAGAACGTGGGCGCGAACTCGTAGCCCTCAACGATCAGGTTGGCGCCGTCCCGCACCCCGATCTCGTCGATGGTGGAGAACAGCCGGTCCGAGGCGTAGCGGGAGAAGACGTCGGCCATGCCGGGCTCCACCCCTATCCCGACCAGGGCCAGCAGCCCCTTGCTCTCCCATTCCGAGGCCAGGGCGAACTGCTCGTCGCCGAGCTTCACGCCGGGCTTCGAGTAGGGGTCGTCCGGATGGGGGTGGGAGAGCGACATCGCCATGTCCAGGTAGGTGACCCGGGAGGCCAGGGCCGCCCGGAAGAGGGGCATGACGAATCGGGGGTCGACGGCGTTGACCAGCACGTCGCACCTCTCCGCCTCCAGAAGCTGCGACACCGCCTTCTCGTCCCCGGCGTCGAGGTGCACGGCGTGGAAACGCTCCCCGGCCGCAGCGGCACGCTGAGCCCGCGCCGCGTCGTAGTCGGCGATCACCATCCCCTCGAAGAGGTTCCAGCGCGACGCCGTACGGGCGATCGCGGTTCCGACTCCACCAGCTCCGACAAGCAGAACGCGCATGGCAGAAAACCCTCCAGGGCGGCGATTATACTGGCCACCGAACGGCGCCGGGTGCGCGCCCCGGCACGAGGCGCGGGTAGCTGGGAGGCGGTCGTGAGCATCGTACGCGACAGGTGGGGAAACTTCGTTGGCGGTGAGTACATCGACCCAAGGGACGGTGCTTTTGGTCATCTGATCGACCCCGTCACTGGAGAGGCGTTCACCGCGGTGCCGCTCTCGAAGCCGGAGGACGTCGACCACGCCTGCCGAGTGGCGGAGAAGGCGTTCGAGGCTTGGCGTGAGACCACGCCGTCGGAGCGCAGCCTGGCCCTGCTCCGTCTCGCCGACGCCATGGAGAGGCGGGGCGACGAGATCATCGACCTGGAGTGCCGCAACACCGGCAAGCCGCGAGCGCTCACCGCCTCCGAGGAGCTGCCCCCCGTCCTCGACCAGATCCGCTTCTTCGCCGGGGCCTGCCGGCTTCTCGAGGGTCGCGCCGCCGCTGAGTACATGCGCGGCTACACGTCCTTCGTGCGCCGTGAGCCGGTCGGGGTCTGCGCCCAGGTGACGCCCTGGAACTACCCGATGATGATGGCGGTCTGGAAGTTCGCCCCCGCCATCGCGGCCGGCAACACGGTGGTCCTCAAGCCGGCCCACACCACCCCACTGACCAGCCTGCTGATGGCAGAGATTGCTGCCGAATTCCTCCCCGCCGGCGTGCTGAACGTGGTCTGCGGTAACAACCGCGACATGGGCTCCGCCCTGATCGGCCATCCCATTCCCCGGATGGTCTCCATCACCGGCAGCGTGCGCGCCGGGCGCGAGGTCGCCCAGACTGCGGCCGTCGACCTCAAACGGGTGCATCTCGAGCTGGGCGGCAAAGCTCCGGTGGTCGTGTTCGACGACGTCGACGTCGCTAAAGCCGCTGCCGGCATCGCCATGGCCGGGTTCTTCAACGCCGGCCAGGACTGCACGGCGGCGACGCGGGTGCTCGCCGGGCCGCGCGTATACGGCGACTTCGTGGATGCCCTTTCGGAGCGGGCGAAGGCGCAGGTGGTGGGCGCGCCGGATGACGCCGGCGTGGACCTCGGTCCGCTCAACAGCGCAAACCAGCTGAGCGTGGTCACCGGCTTCGTCGACAGACTGCCCTCGCACGCCGCGGTCGTCACCGGTGGGCACCGCATCGGGGAGCGGGGTTTCTTCTACGAACCCACCGTGGTCACCGGGGTGGAGCAGTCCGACGAGATCATCCAGGAGGAGGTGTTCGGCCCGGTCATCACCGTGCAGCGCTTCGCCGACGAGGACCAGGCGGTGGCCTGGGCCAACGGGGTGGAGTACGGGCTGGCATCGTCGGTGTGGACTCGCGACCACGGCCGGGCGATGCGCATGGCCAAACGACTGGACTTTGGATGTGTGTGGATCAACACCCACATCCCGCTGGTGGCCGAGATGCCCCACGGCGGGTTCCGGCACTCCGGCTACGGCAAGGATCTGGCCGTGTACGGATTCGAGGACTACACCCGGGTCAAGCACGTGATGACGGCGCTCGACTTCTGAGCTGAGGTACGGTCATGACAGCCATTCCCGATCGCGTCTCGCTGACCCGGCACCTGGTCACCGAGATCCCCGGCCCGCGGTCGTTGGAGCTGATGGCGCGCCGCCAGCGCGCCGTCCCCAGCGGGATCGGCACCACCCTGCCGGTGTTCGTGACCCGGGCTGGTCCGGGCATCCTGGAGGACGTCGACGGCAACTGCCTGATCGACTTCGGTTCCGGCATCTCCACCACCAATGTCGGCAACAGCGCCCCGCTCGTGGTCGCGGCCATCGCCGAGCAGGCGGCGCTCTTCACCCACACCTGCTTCCAGGTGACCCCGTACGCGAGCTACGTCGAGGTGTGCGAGCGGCTCAACGAGCTCACCCCGGGGAGTCACGAGAAGCGCTCCTTCCTGGTCAACTCGGGGGCCGAGGCGGTGGAGAACGCGGTGAAGGTGGCCCGCTACGCCACCGGCCGGCCCGGCATCGTCGCCTTCGACCATGGCTTCCACGGCCGCACCCTGCTCGCCCTGACCCTCACCGGCAAGGTCCATCCCTACAAGCAGGGATTCGGTCCCTTCGTCCCCGAGATCCACCGCGCCCCCTACTCCGATCCCTTCCGTGAGACCGGCCGGCTGGGCGACACCATCACCATGCTGGAGACCACGGTCGGGGTAGAGAGCATCGCCGCCGTGCTGGTCGAGCCGATCGCCGGTGAGGGGGGTGTGGTGGTGCCCGAGCCGGGGTGGCTAGCCGGCCTCGCCGACTGGTGCCGGGAGCAGGGCATCCTGCTCATCGCCGACGAGGTGCAGACCGGGTTCGGGCGCACCGGCGCCTGGTTCGCATGCGAGCACGAGGGGGTGGTGCCCGACTTGATCACCACCGCCAAGAGCCTGGGGGGCGGGCTGCCCATCGGCGGGATCACTGGCCGCGCCGAGATCATGGACGCGGTGCACAGCGGCGGCCTGGGCGGGACCTTCGGCGGCAACCCGGTGGCCTGCGCCGCCGCTCTGGCGGCAATCCGCACCATCGAGTCGGAGGGACTGCTGGCCCGAGCCCGCGCCATCGGCGAGACCATGCTGCGGCGGCTCCGCCGGCTCTCCGCCGGGGTCCCGGCGGTCGGCCACGTGCGCGGCAGGGGGGCGATGGTGGGGATCGAGTTCGTGGGTGGAGACGGCATCGCCCCAGATCGCGAGATCACCGGTCGGGTCCTGCGCCGGTGCCACCAGGACGGGCTGATGGTCCTCGGCGCCGGGACCTATGGCAACGTGATCCGCCTCCTCCCTCCATTGGTCATCTCGGACGAGCTGCTCGACGAGGGGCTGGGGATCCTGGAGAGAGCGGTGACGGCGGCATGAGAGCCCATCCCCAGGGAGAGCCGGCTGCGGACTGAAGTTTAAGGAGAACCTTTCATGACAGCGGCTGCCATCACCGAGACCCAGGTGGACAAGGGTCTGAAGTCCGGCGCCCTCTCGCTGGTCTCCAGCATCGTCATCGGGGTCGCATCCACGGCCCCGGCCTACAGCCTCGCGGCCACCCTGGGTGCCATCGCCGCCTTCTGCGGTCTGATCTCGCCGCTGGTGGTGCTGATCGCCTTCGTGCCCATGCTCTTCGTCTCGATCGGCTACAGCGAGCTGAACAAGGCCGATCCCGACTGCGGCACCACCTTCACGTGGGCCACCCGGGCCTTCGGTCCCAGGACCGGCTGGCTGGGAGGCTGGGGGATCCTGGCTTCGGACATCCTGGTCATGGCCAGCCTGTCACAGGTGGCGTCGGTGTACACCTTCCACCTGTTCAACGCCGACAGCATCGCCAACGACGCCACCGGTGGCTGGGTCCTGCTCCTCGGCCTGGCCTTCCTCGCCGTGATGACCTGGGTCTGCTACCGGGGCATCGAGATCTCGGCGCGAATCCAGCGGGTGCTGCTCTCCATCGAGGTGGTCATGCTCATGGTTTTCGGCCTGGTGGCGCTGATCCGGGTGCTGACCGGCAACGCCCCCGCCGGCCACGTCACTCCGAGCATCGCCTGGTTCAACCCTGGCGCGGTACCCTTCTCGACCCTGGTCAGCGGTCTCCTGCTCATGCTCTTCATCTACTGGGGCTGGGACACCTCGGTGTCGATCAACGAGGAGACCGCCGACCGAACCCGCAACCCGGGGCGAGCGGCGATCATCTCCACCGTCCTTCTGCTGGTGATGTACTTCGTGGTCACCCTGGGCGCCCAGTCTTTCGCCGGGGTCGGGACCACCGGCACCGGGCTAGCCAACCCCAACAACGTGGGTGACGTCATCTCGGTGCTGGGCACGGCGGTCTTCGGCACCTCGTGGTTCGGCCAGCTCTGCTTTCACCTGCTCCTCCTGATGGTGCTCTCCTCGGCGGCCGCCTCGGCCCAGACCACCATCCTGCCCACCGCCCGGACCATGCTCTCCATGGCGGTCTACAAGGCACTTCCCGACTCCTTCGCCCGCATGCACCCGCGCTACTTCACCCCCAGCGTCTCGACGCTGGTGATGGGGGGTGTTTCTGCCGTGGTGTACGTCGTGATGAACTACATGTCCAAGGGGTTGGTGATCGCCGACGCGGTCACCGCCATCGGGGTCTGGATCGCCTTCTATTACGGGCTCACCGGCTTCACCTGCGCCTGGTACTACCGCAAGACGCTGTTCAGCAGCGTGCGCAACTTCTTGATGCGCGGCCTCATCCCGTTGCTCGGCGGCCTGATGCTGTACTTCGCCCTGGTGTGGAGCATCGGGTCCGATTTCAACTTCGCGAGCGGGGTCAGCTACACCTCCTGGACCCTGCCCTTCGGGCCGCGCTGGGTGATCGGCGGCGTCTTCCTGATCGCCCTGGTCTCGGCGGTGGTCGGTCTCGTCATCATGGTGGCGTGGTGGCTCGCCCGCCCGCCCTTCTTCCAGGGCAAGGTGCTCAACCGATCGACGCCCACCCTGGTGCCAGAATCGGGGCTGCCGGACGTGGCCGCTCCTCCAGCGATCCCGTCGTGACCCCCTGCCCGTGATGCTCTCGACCGCTCCGCCCGCCTGGTGCGGCGATCCCCGCCCGGTCCGGGCGGCTAGGAGATCCTGATGGCCATCACCGTCAACGAGATCGTCACCGTCAACCCCGCCACCGAGGCCGAGCTCCACCGCTATCCGGTGATGTCGGAAGCCGAGGTCGGCGCCGTGCTGGACTCGGTCCGGGGCAGCTCCCCCGCCTGGCGCGGGGTGCCCATCCGGCACCGCGCCGAGCTGATGCACGCCGCCGCCGCGGTGCTCCGCCGCCGTATCGACGAGCTCGCCGGCCTGATCACCGCCGAGATGGGCAAGGCGGTCACCGAGGCCCGTGCCGAGGTCGAGAAGTGCGCCAGCACCTTCGACCACTTCGCCGACCACGCCGAGGAGTACCTGGCCGACCAGGATGCACCCGCGGACGGATCCCGCAGCTTCGTGACCTTCGAGCCGCTGGGCACCGTGCTCGCGATCATGCCCTGGAACTTCCCCTTCTGGCAGGTGACGCGCTTCGCCGCGCCCGCCCTGATGGCCGGGAACACCGGTGTGCTCAAGCACGCCAGCAACACCACCGGCTGCGCCCTGGCCATCGAATCCGTCTTCCGCGAGGCCGGCTTCCCGGACTCGGTCTTTCGCACCCTGGTGGTCCCGGGACGGCGGGTGGCCCCGGTCATCGAAGACCCGCGGGTCGCCGCCATCACGCTCACCGGCAGCGACGACACCGGCGCTCAGGCCGCCGCCGTGGCGGCTCGCTCCCTCAAGAAGTCGGTGCTGGAGCTGGGCGGGTCAGATGCCTTTGTGGTCCTGGAGGACGCCGACCTGGAGGCCGCCGCGAGGGTCGGGGTCAGGGCGCGCTTCCAGAACTGCGGGCAGAGCTGCATCGCCGCCAAGCGGTTCATCGTGGCGGAGAAGATCGCCGACAGCTTCGAGGAGGCCTTCGTCGCCGAGGCCCGGCGGCTGCGGACGGGCGATCCCACCGAGCCGGCGACCCAGATGGGCCCGCTGGCCCGCGACGACCTCCGCCAGGATCTGGAACGCCAGCTCCAGCAATCGCTGGACGCGGGAGCCCGCCTGCTCACCGGTGGGCGGCGCCTCGACCGCAAGGGCTGGTTCTTCGAGCCCACCGTGCTCGCCGGGTGCGCCCCGGGGATGCCCGCCTTCGACGAGGAGACCTTCGGACCGCTGGCGGCGGTGGCTCGTGTTGCCAGCGAAGAGGAGGCCCGCGACCTCGCCAATCACTCCGCCTTCGGCCTGGGCGGCAACGTCTGGACCAGGGACGTGGAGCGCGGGGTTCGGTTTGCCCGCAGCCTGGAGACCGGGGGCGTCTTCGTCAATGGGATGACCCACTCCGACCCCCGCCTTCCCTTCGGCGGGGTGAAGCGCAGCGGCTACGGCCGCGAGCTGCACGCCTTCGGCATCCGCGAGTTCGTGAACATCAAGACGATCTGGGTGGGCTAGGGCGTGTCTCCTAGGAACTCCTAACCGGACCGTCGTGGGCTCAGGGCGGAGGCCACGCCAAGTCAGCTAGGTGGCTTGCCGCCCAGAGCTCGGTAGACCGCTGCCGTTTGCAGTGGCCTTGTAGGGGTCGCTTGCGTGGGGGAAGCGGAGGTGCATAATACGCAGAAATCAGCTTATTGTTGGGCGCCAGGATGCCGGCCTTTCCCTCCGCGCTGGGCCTCCCCCGGATGACCCACCCCTCAGTGGACTGGGGACGGTTCCGGCTCGCCGCCCTGGATATGGACGGCACCCTGGCCGGCGGGGACGGGCGGGTCAGCCCCCGCACGATCGAGGCGCTGCGCAGCGTCGAGCGGGCCGGCATCCGGGTCGTGATCGTGACCGGGCGCGCTCACCCGACGGCCCTTGCCGTCTGGCGGGCAGCGGAGCTCAGCGGGCCGCTGATCACCTGCGGCGGGGCGCTCATCCTGCAGCCCCCCGCCCTCGACGTTGTCGACATGCACGCGCTGCCGAGCGGGGCGGTGAGCGGCGCGCTGCGTCTGGGGCGCCGGCTCGGCCTCACGGTGAGCGTGTGGACCCGCGACCGGATCCTTGTCACCGAGGCGGGGGCGATCGGCGACCTGCTGGGCAGGATCAACGACATGGCGGTGGACACCCTGCCGGCCGACGAGGCCCGCCGTCTGGCCGATGGATCGAGCGTTGCGCTCAAGCTGATGCTGGGCGGCGACCCCTCGGTCATGGACCGGCTCGAGCCCGAGCTTCTCGGCGCCCTGGACGGCGTGGCCCTGGCGCGGTCCATGCCCGAGTTCGTCGAGGCGACCGCCCCCGAGGCCGGCAAGGAGCCGGCCCTGCGCCTGGTCATGCAGCGCCACGGCGTCTCCGCCGATCAGGTGATAGCCGCCGGGGACAGCGACAACGACGTCGCCATGCTCAACCTGGCCGGTCTCGCCGTGGTACCCGCCGATGCCATGCCCGCCGCCCGGGAGAGCGCCGACCTGGTGGTGGGGCCCCACGACGAGGACGGGCTCGCCACCTTCCTCGAGACGCTGGACGCGCGGCGCCGTGGTGTCGCGCTGTGAGTGCGCCCTTGGAACCGGACGGCGCTCGCCCGGCCCCCCCGCCGGGGTGGATCGCGGAGTTGACCCAGCTGCTGGGACGTTGGGCGCTCTCCACCGACGGCGCCGACCTGGAGCTGCACAGCTGCGACGCCTGGCCGGTGGCCGTCAAGTGGCGCCAGCAGGGAAAGCAGCCGCACCGGCCCGCGGTCGTGGTTCGGCCGGCCACGCCCGAGCTGGTCGCGCGGCTGATGAGGTGGGCCACGGAGAGCGGTGTGCCCGTTACCCCGTGGGGGCTCGGCTCCTCGGTGACCGGGGCGTCGCTGCCGGTCCGCGGCGGAGTGGCCCTCGACCTGACGTCGATGTCGCGGGTGACGCTTCTCGACGAGATCAACCTCCTGGTCCGCGTCGAGGCCGGCAAGCTGGGTCTCGAGCTTGAGAACGAGCTGCAGGCGCGCGGCTACACCCTCGGTCACTCGCCCCAGTCCCTCGAGCGTTCGACGGTGGGCGGCTGGGTCGCCACCCGCAGCACCGGCCAGTTCTCGTCGCGCTACGGCAGCATCGAGGACCTGGTGGTTGCGCTCTCCGTCGTGCTCCCCACCGGTGAGCGGGTGGAGACGCCGATGGTCCCTCGTGCCGCCGTCGGACCGGATCTGCGCCACCTCTTCCTCGGTGCCGAGGGGACGACCGGGGTGGTCGTGGAGGTCACCCTCAAGATCTTCCCGCTGCCCGAGCTCCGGCTCCTCGAGGCGCTGAGCTTCGAAACCGTCGACGCCGGGGTCGAATCCATGCGCCTCATCACCCGGGCAGGGTTGCGGCCCTTCCTGGTGCGCTTCTACGACCGCGTCGAGGCCCCCTACGCGATGGACGATCCCCATCTGGATGACAGCTGCATCATGTTCCTGGGGGTCGAGGGTGTCGCCGGGGTCGCCTCCGCCGAGATGGCGGCCGCCCTGGACATCTGTGAGCGGCAGGGGGGCAGCGCCTCGGCGCCGCGCCGGTCGAGGCCTGGATGGCCCGCCGCTTCGACTTCTCCAGCGTGGAGAACGTGCTGGGCACCCCGGGCGGGGTCGCCGAGACCATCGAGATCTCCCACTTCTGGGACCAGATCCTCGACACCTACGCGGCCATGAAGCTGGCGCTGACCCCCTTCGCCACCAAGGTGCTCGGTCACTTCTCCCACGTCTACCCCCAGGGGACCTCGCTGTACCTGATCCCGCTGGGCCAGGTGGCCGACGATGCCGCCGCCGAGGTGCGCCTGCTCCGCATCTGGGATACGGCGATGCGCACCGCGCTCGAGCACGGGGCGGCGATCTCCCATCACCACGGCGTCGGCCTCGCGCGGTTGCCCTACCTCGCCCAGGGGCTGGGCAGCGCCCTGCCGGTGCTGCAGCGGGTCACGGCGGCGCTCGATCCCGGCGGGGTCATGAACCCCGGGAAGCTCGGTCACCAGCAGGCTCGCCGGTCCATCCCGGCGGCGATTCGGGAGGAGAAGTGATGCCGGGTCAATACATCCTTGTCATCGACGAGGGAACCACGGGGACGCGCGCGGCGATTGTCGATCGCGACAGCCGCATCAAGGGACAGGCGTACCAGGAGTTCACCCAGCACCATCCCGCGCCCGATCGCGTTGAGCACGACGCCGAGGAGATCTGGCAGGCGAGCCTGTCGGTGATCCGCCAGGCGCTGGCGGAGACGGACCTGCGACTGGAGGACATCCTGGCCATCGGCATCACCAACCAGCGGGCCACCACGGTGGTCTGGGACCGGGCCACCGGCGCGCCGGTCACCCCGGCGATCGTCTGGCAGGACACCCGGACCGCGGACTACATCGAGATGATTCGAGCCCAGTGGGCCGACCGTGTCTATGCACGTACCGGCTGGGCGCTGGCGCCCGTCTACTCATCCCTCAGCCTCCACTGGATCCTGGAGCACGTGCCCGGGGCGCGGGCCCGGGCCGAGGCGGGCGAGCTGGCCTTCGGGACCATCGACTCCTGGCTGATCCACCGGCTCACCGGCGGGAGGGTCCACGCCATCGCCGCCTCCAACGCGTCGGTCACCGGGTCGTACGACCTGGCAGCGGCCGGCTGGTACGGCGAGTGGCTCGCCTTCCTCGGCGTCCCCGCCTCACTGCTCCCCGAGGTTCGCGACGACTCTGGGGACTTCGGGATCACCGACCCGGCGATCCTGGGCGCCGCGCTCCCCATCGCCGGGGCCATCGCCGACCAGCAGGCGGCTCTCTTTGCCCAGGGCGGCATCACCCCGGGGTCGGTGAAGTGCACCCACGGGACGGGCACCTTCCTGGACATGAACACGGGGGCCAGCCTGGCCGTTGGGAAGGCCGGCCTCAACACCCTGATCGCCTGGAGGATGGGGGGGACCACGACCTACGGCCTGGAGGGATACGCGGCGGTGACCGGCTCGGCGGTGCAGTGGCTCCGCGACGGCGCCCACCTCATCACCGACTCCGCCGAGACCGAAGCGCTGGCTCTGAGCGTCGAGGACAACGGCGGCGTCTACTTCGTGCCCGCGCTCACCGGGCTGTCCGCCCCCTACTGGGACTCGTACGCGCGGGGCACCATCATCGGGATCACCCGGGGGACCCGGCGCGAGCACCTGGTGCGGGCGACCCTCGAGGGCATCGTGTTCGCCACCAAGGACTTCCTGGAGACCATGCGCAAGGAGAGCGGGGTGCCCATCTCCAGCATCAGGGTGGACGGCGGGGCCGCCCGCAACAACTTCCTGCTCCAGTTCCAGGCCGACATGCTCGATGCCGAGGTGGTCCGGCCGCGCAACGCCGAGGCGACCAGTCTCGGTGCCGCCTACATGGCCGGGCTGGCCACCGGGTACTGGGGTTCGCCGGAGGAGTGCCTGGCGGGGCAGGAGGTGGACCGCGTCTTCACCCCGCAGATGAGCGAGGAGCGGCGGCGTGCTCTCTATGCGGAATGGACCGAGGCGGTCCGCCGGTCGATGGGCTGGGCCAAGCGCTGAGCTGGCGAGGAGGCGTGCCGATGCGCAGGTTTGCTCTCAGCGAGGTCGAGCGGGAGGTCTTCGACATCCTCATCGTGGGTGGCGGGGTCACCGGAGCCTCGGCGGCGCGCGAGGCCGCGCTCCGCGGTCTCCGTGTGGTGCTGGTGGAGAAGGACGACTTCGCCGCCGGCACCAGCAGCCGCTCCACCAAGCTCCTCCACGGCGGGGTGCGCTACCTGGCGAGCCACGAGTTCAGCCTGGTGAGAGAAGCGTGCCGGGAGCGCGAGCTGATGCTCACCCTGGCCCCTCATCTCTGCCACGTCCGCCCCTTCATCTACCTTCTCTACCGTGGCGATCCCGAGGGGATGTGGCTGCTCAATGCCGGTCTCACCCTCTACGACATCTTCTCGGGGAGCCCTCTGAAGCGGCACCATCAGATGCTCCGGCGGGACCGGCTCCTGGCCCGGGAGCCGCATCTGCGACCCGCGGGGCTGCTGGGCGGGGGCTGGTACTACGACTTCCTGACCGACGACGCCCGCGTGACCATCGACACCCTCAAGGGCGCGGTCGAAGCGGGGGCCGTCGCCGCAAACTACATGGAGGTGACCGGCCTGGTGCTCGAACGCGGCCGGGTCGCCGGCGCCGAGGTCAGCGATCGCCTCAGCGGGGAGACGGGGACGATCCGGGCCCGCCAGGTGGTCAATACCGCCGGACCGTGGGTGGATCGCGTGCGCTTCTTCGAGCCGGGGGTCGGTGAACGGCTGCTCCGGCCCACCAAGGGGGTGCACGTCGTCGTCAGGAAGCGGGATTACCCGCTCAACCATGCCATCTTCCTGCGCTCACCGCGCGACCAGCGGGTGGTCTGGCCCATCCCCGCGGTGGACAAGGACCTCGTCTACATCGGCACCACCGACACCGACTACGACGGACCGCTGGACCGCGTGACCGCGACCCCGGAGGACGTCGAGTACCTGCTGGAGGCGGCCAACTTCGCCATCCCGGACGCTCACCTCGGCTTCGAGCACGTGGTGGCCACCTGGGCCGGGCTGCGACCGCTCGTCAAGCCGGAGGGCAGCATGGCGGCGAGTGCGGTGTCGCGCGAGCACCAGATCCTCACCAGCCCGGCGGGTCTGCTGACCATCGCGGGCGGCAAGCTGACCACCGCGCGGGTGATGGCCGTGCAGGTCATCGAGGCGGCGGTGAAGCTGCTCGCGGCCAACCAGGGGATCCGTGGGGTTCCGCCGTCCCGGAGCGCCCGGGTCCCCATCAGCGGCGGCGATCCGGCAGCGCTCTTCTCGGCCCGGCAGCGGGTGCGGGGCATGCGGCTGGAACCGGGGATCACGGACCGCTGGATCGAGAAGTACGGCGGCAACGCCAGCCGGCTGGCGGATCAGGTGACCGCCGACCCCGCGGCCGGGCGCGACCTGGGGGTTCGCCAGCTCACCCTGGCTGAGGTCCGCTACGCGGTGGAGGAGGAGATGGCGCGGAGCGTCACGGACTTCTTCACCCGCCGCGCTTCGGTCTTCTACTGGACGCAGGACGGCGGGCTCTCGGTGGCGGATGCCGTCGCCGCCGAGATGGGGAGGCTGCTGAGCTGGACAGCGCCCGAGGGAAGGCGCCAGCTCGACGCCTACCGGGAGTGGGTGGCGGCAAACCGGGTATCGCCGATTGGTGTTTGATTAGCCGCGTGGATCCCTTGTCGGTGCGCGACCTCGCGCTGTCCAGCAACCAGAGGGCGACACAGATGGTGGCGCGGGACGTCCTCTGCCACGACCTCGGCGAGCGGCTGCCGACCCTGCTTCAGTACCAGGAGCAGCTGGAGGTGGGATCGGGCACGGTGCAGAAGGCGCTGCGCGTCCTCGAGGGTGCGGGTGCGGCGACCTTCAGGTCGCGCGGCCATCAGGGCACGTTCATTGCCGCCCGCCACTTGGGCCGGCTCTGGGCCATCGCTCGGCTGGGGGTTGTGACCGTGGCCATGCCCCTGCCCGACTCCCCGGAGGGATCGGGGCTGGCGGCGGGGCTGCGCGAGGAGTTCGACCTGCTGGGGATCCCGCTGCAGATGCGCTTCATGCACGGCTCCGGTCAGCGTCTGAGCGCGCTGGGGGAGGGCCGCGCCGACTTCGCCGTGCTCTCGGCCGGCGCCGCCGCCAGCGCGCGCCAGGAGGCGAGCGCGGAGCGGTGGATCGAACGCGACCTCGGCGCGCATTCGTACTACAGCGAGGGATCGCTGGTGGTCCTGATGCGGCCAGGCCTGAGCGAGGAGGACGGCGAGGCGGCGCGGACCATCGGCATCGACCGCGACTCGTACGACCACGCCCGGCTGACCCTGGGGGAGTTTCCCGACTCCGGCGCCCACCGCTACGAGGAGCACGCCTATCCGCGACTGCCGGCGGCGGTGGCCGGGCGGCAGATCGACGCGGCCGTCTGGCATCGGACGGCGCTGCCCATCCCCCTGGAGCTGCTGGGGGTGACCTGGCGGCCGCTCGAGCGACGGGAGGCGGTCGAGGCGAGTGAGGCTCTCAGCCGAGCGGTCGTGCTGGCAGATCGGACGAGACCCGAGGTCGAGGCCCTGCTGGGCCAGCTCGACGTCGAGCGGATCAAGGGCGTCCAGGGGCGCGTGCTGCGGGGGGAGATCCCGCCCGTCTTCTGAGCGGCGCTGAGGACGGATTCGCCGTCAGCGGAAGAGGCGATTGATCAGATCGCGCGTGAGCGCGAGGAAGGCCTCCCGGTCGGGTTCGCGGCGGTGCAGCGACGGCAGCATGGCCGCGTGGGCTCCGGCGACGAGCACGTCCGCGAGGAACCGGGGATTCCCCGGAGCCAGCTCTCCCGACGCCATGGCCGTCCCGAGGAATCGCTCCACCGCGACGACGACCGGAGCGAGCTGCTCCCCCTCGGAGGCACCGTCCTGGAAGAGCACGTGGTGGAGCTCCCGGTGCTGGACCGCAAAGTCAAAGATCGACCCGGCGAAGCGCTCCAGCCGCTGCGCGGCCGGCTCGGACGGCGCCAGCTCCGGGTCGAGGACGGCGCCCCCCCGCGCGATCAGCTCCCGGCCGTACTCGTAGCGGACGGCCCTGATCAGGTCCGCCTTGGAGCTGAAGTACAGATAGGGGGTCCCCTTGGCGACGCCCGCGGCCGCAGCGACGTCGTCCATGGTCGTTCTGTCCAGCCCGCCATGGATCAGCGCCTCGCGAGCGCCGTCGAGGATGGCGTCGCGGCGCGCCTGGGAGCCGAGGCGGACCCGCCGGGCGGCCCTCCGTCGTCGGTTGGGCTCTGATGCTGGCATCTGACTGACCGTCAGTTTAGCGGAGACTCCCCAGGCAGGACAGGGCCTTGACGTAGATCGCCCACCTCTCTATCATATGACTGACCGTCAGTCACAACTCACGGAACAGACTAGGAGGTGCCCCGATGATCCGCGAAGGGGTGGGCCGGCTCTTCTACCGGCTGACGTACGCTCACGGCAAGCCGCGCTGGGATACGGGCGAGACGCCGGACTCCCTCCTCCAGGTCGTCCGCGATCTCCCCCGCGGCCGGTTTCTCGACCTCGGCTGCGGCACGGGGGGGACGGCTGTCCACCTCGCCAGCCTGGGGTGGGAGGTGGTGGGGATCGACTTCGTGGCCTCCGCCATCGAGGAGGCACGCCGCCGGGCGGCCCAGTCCGGGGTTGCCGCCGACTTCCGGGTTGGCGATGTCACCCACCTCGACACCCTCCTCGATGCCCGTCCCTTCGACCTGGTCCTCGACGTCGGCTGCTACCACGGGCTCTCGGGCCCCGGACGGGATCGGTATGCGTCCGGGGTGGCTCGCGCCGCCGCGCCCGGAGCGATATTCCTTCTCTACGGTTTCAGCAGCACCCCCGCGAGCTGGAGGCTGATCGGGGCGACGGGCGCCGGCACCGCCGACGTCGGCACGCGCTTCTCCCCCTGGTTCAGGGTCGAGGAATCGTCCGGGGACGTCGGGGGCGCGCGAGGCTTTGCCTGGTATCGCCTCCGGCGCCGCTCCGAGGATGCCCCCGGTCAAGCAGCGACGTCACCGGCGCACTGATCCGTTCGCGCGGGCGCGGCGCGGGCCCGGTGTCGCAGCCCCGGCGCCAGGGGGTCACGACCGTCCGGTGGTTGTCCTCCGGATGAGGGGCATCCGCTGGGGCGGGGACGGCATCACGTCCTCGCCGTGGATTGCCGCGAGCAGCACCTCGAGCGGGGAGCCCTTGGTGACGTACGCGGAGATTCCCGCCGCCGTGATCGTCCGCGTGACCAGCGGGTTGTCGAAAGACGAGAAAGCTACGAGACGGATGTGCGGGCAGACCTCAAGCAGGCCCTTCGCCGCCGCCCACCCTCCGCCGTCGGGCATGTTGACGTCGACGACGGCCACCTGCGGATGCGTCGCCTTCGCCAGCTGGACCGCGTCCTGGACGCGGTTCGCGGTGCCGACGACGACCACCGTGTCGTCGGTCTCCACGGCGGCGCGCACCGACTCGAGCATGGCCGAATGGTCGTCGAGGAGGAGCACGGTAACGCTCGCGGGGGCAATCCGCAGTGGTGGGCCGGGATCGTTGAGCTCGGGGTAGTTGGTCACAGAGGTGCTCCTCGTCAACGATCATAGCCGTCCCCCACGGCCGCGGACAGATACGGGCTGGGCATGTTCCGGTGGTCCAGTCGCACTACCGGCGAAGAGCACGCCGCGCCGCGGCGGGAGTAGCGTGGCTCGGGTATGAAGTTGGGCCTGCTCCTCGGCTTCTGGGATGAAGCCGGTCCGCCGCCCGGCCTGCTGGACGCCGTGCGCGCGGCCGAATCCCTCGGCTACGAGTCGGTGTGGACCTCGGAGGCGTCGGGCTCCGACGCCCTGACCCCGCTCGCCTGGGTCGGCGCGCACACGACGACGATGCGGCTGGGGACCTGCATCATGCACATGGCCGCCCGGGCCCCGGCGGCGACGGCGATGGCGGCCCTCTCCCTCGACCACCTCTCCGGGGGTCGATTCGTCCTCGGACTCGGCGTGTCCGGTCCCGAGCTGGTCGAGGGCTGGTACGGGCAGCCCTTCGACCCTCCGCTGGGACGCACCCGCGAGTACGTCGAGATCGTCCGCCAGGTGCTGGCCCGGCGCGATCCGGTGGAGTACCGGGGCCGGTACCTCTCGCTCCCGCTCCGGGGCGGCTCCGGGCTGGGCCGGCCTTTCACCTCCATGGTGCGGCCGCTCCGACCCGACCTCCCCATCGTGCTGGCCGCCGAGGGGCCGCGCAACGTCGCCCTGGCCAGGGAGGTCGCCGACGGCTGGATCGCCACCTACTACTCCCCCCACCACGATGCTCACTACCGCGCGGCGCTCGCCGAGGGCGCCGGCCGCTCCGGTGCGCGGGCCCGCGCGGAGGACTTCGAGATCCTCGGCACAGTCCCGGTCATCATCGACGACGACGTCGAGGCTGCGGCTGGCCGGCTTCGCGAGCTCTTCGCCCGCTTCATCGGCGGGATGGGTCCCTCGGGCCGGAACTTCCACTACAACGCGTTCGTGCGCATGGGCTACGAGGAGGTCGCCACCCGGGTGCGCGACCTCTGGCTGGCGCGACGCACCCTCGAGGCGGCGGCGGCGATCCCGACCGCGATGATCGAGGCGGTGGCCCTCATCGGCCCACCCGCCAAGATCCGCGAGGAGCTGAGCGCGTGGAGGCGCTCTCTGCTCACCACCCTGGTGGTCCACGTTCCCCCAGAGGTGACCGCGCTCCGCCAGGTTGCGGAGATCGTTCTGGGCAGCTGATCGCCCAATCCCCATCCCCCTCGATCTTCGCCGTCAGGACCTTGGGCCCCTCTCCTCTGCGTCGCCGGCCGTCGCCGCGGCCCGACGTTCGTCTCTGGCACCCCCTCCCCGGATGTCCGATCCTGGGCGCCGAGGAGGGGTCATCAGGTGAGATCGAGGTGGGTGCGATGGCGATGAAGCAGAGCGCATCGGGCCAGCGGTGGCGGGACGGGGTGGCGCTGATCGTGGTACTCGCCGACCTGGCGACGTACGTGGTGCTGCTCCACCAGGGCAGCGTCGGCTTCATCAAGGACCCGCGGGCCATGGCCTCGATCGTGCTGATCAGCACCGTGCTGCTCTGCCCGATGTCGGCGGGCTACGGGCAGACCGGCAACCTCTGGACCGGCTTCATCGGCCTGATCGGCGCGGCCAGCCTGGGCTTGGGGATCGCGACCCTGGTCGGCGACGGTTGGGGGACGCTGGCGGGCCTGATGATCGGGCTCGGCCTGATGTGGCTGCTTTCCGTGACCCACCACGTGGTGGCGGCGCCCGCCGCTTCCCGCCGGACCCGAGGGATGCCCACCACGGGGGGAGACGGCGAGCACGCCGGCGGCTCGGTGCTGGTCGCTTACGCCAGCCGGCACGGCTTCACCCAGGGGATCGCCGATCGGCTCGCCGCGACGCTCCGGGCGTCGGGACGGACCGTCGATGAGCGCCCGGTCGCTTCGGTTCGGAACCTCGCCGGCTACGACGCCTTCGTCGTCGGCAGCGCCGCCTACATGGGCTCCTGGCTCCGGCCGGCCACCGAGTTCGTCCAGCGCAACCGGGAGGCGCTGGCCGCCCGGCCCCTCTGGCTGTTCAGCAGCGGACCCCTGGGAACCGAGACCACCGACGCCAAGGGGCGCGACCTCCTGACGGTCACCGAGCCGCGGCAGTTCGCCGAATTCCGGACAACCCTCAACCCGCGCGACCTGCGGGTGTTCTTCGGTGGGCTGGACGCGAGCCGCCTCGCTCTGCCGATGCGGCTGGCACGCTCGGCGCCGGCGGCCCAGAAGGCGATGCCGGAGGGCGACTTCCGGGACTGGCCAGCGATCGACGCCTGGGCCGAGGACATCGCCCGCCAGCTCTCAGCGGCTCCCGCCGACAAGAACTGAGCCCGAGCCGGCTCGGGGATCACGACCAGGCCCAAGCTTTAGCATCGCCGTCATCGAAGGCCTCGACTCGCTACACGCTGGGGAGGGCGGGACGGAGCTTGTGATCCGCCGCTACCGGGACGCCGACCACGACGCCGTCTGGGAGCTGCACAACCTCGCCCTGCACGCAGTCGGAGCTCACGTGGGGAACGGCCCCTGGGATGACGACCTGCACCGCATCGCCGAGGTCTACCTGGACGGCCGGGGAGAGTTCCTGGTGGGTTTGCTCGGCGGCCGGGTCGTGGCCATGGGCGCCCTGCGCCGGAAGGATGAGGACACCGCCGAGATCAAGCGCATGCGGGTGCATCCGGACGTGCAGCGTCGCGGCTTCGGGCGAGCCATCCTCCTCCGCCTCGAGGAGCGCGCGATCCGGCTCGGCTACCGCCGACTGGTCCTGGACACCACGGAGCGCCAGGTCGCGGCCATCGCCCTCTACCGCTCCGAGGGCTTCGTCGAGAGCGGCCGCGGCGAGGTGTGGGGATTCCCGTGCATCTTCTTTGCCAAGGAGCTGGTGGCAGACGGCTGAGGTCTTTCCCATGGCCCCGGGAGGGCGCCCGGTGGCTCCCAGAGGCGACAATGAATCCATGACGACGCTGGGCGGGGGGTTCCTTCTGGCCGGCAGGGTGCTCTTCTCCGCCCTCTTCGTCTCTTCGGCGCGGGGACACATCCAGCGCCACCCGCAGTACGTGGGGATCGCCCGGGGCAAGCTGCCGGTCGCCTTTCTCGCGGGCGTGCCGACCGGAATCTACCTGCTGGTGGCAAGCGCCTCCCTCGTGGTGGGCATCTGGCCGGACATCGGCGCCCTGATGATTGCGGCGTTCCTGCTTCCCACCACCCTCTTGTTCCACCCTTTCTGGACCGTTGCGGATCCTGCGGCCCGGCGCAGCTCGGAGGGCGGCTTCTACCGCAACGTGACCCTGATCGGCGCGGCGCTTGCCCTTTTCGCCCTGTTTGCGGCGGTGGGCCACGTCCCCTTCGCCGTCACCGGCCCGGCCATCAACCTGCGCTGAGCGATGAAGAAGCGGAGACGCATACTCGGACTCGGTGGGCTCGGCGCGGTCGCCGCCGCGGTCGCGGCCTTCTTCCTGCACCCGTACAAGGGAGTGGAGCGCCGGAAGGCGGTCAGGCGTGGCGGAGAGAGGCTGGTCCGCGAGAGTGCGAATGTCACGGCCCGGATCGGTACCCGCCGGCGCCGGGACCGGCGCCGACCCGACGAACTGAGGGCCCGGATCGCCGGTGCCCTGCGCGAGGAGCTGGGCCCCGACGGGTTGGCGCTGCGGGTGGTCGACGGCGATGACGGGACCATCACCGTCCGGGGCGAGGTGGGGACCCTCGAGGAGATCCGCCACGCCAGCGAGGTGATCGAACGGGCGCGTGGTGATGCCGAGGTGGTGAACCTGATCCGGCTGCGGGCACCCGCTCCGGGGGGAGCGGTCACCGGCTGAGCTCCGGTGGCGTTCCGGGGAACGCGCTGCCATGCTGGCGCGTTGCATGGACGTGCGCGTGCGCAGGGTCGCTGTCTCGGTTGTCGCCGTGGTGACGGTGCTTGCTGCCCCGCCCGCGGTCCTGACCAGCTCGGCGCCACCGGCTGCTCCCCCGGGCTTCGCCAGCGCTGGGCATTCGGTCGCCGCGCCGGCGTCCGCCGACCAGTTCGCCATCCAGGTGCTGGACTCGGCCCCGGTTCCTCCGGGCGCGCAACCGTGGACGGCTGCACCCCCGGCCGTCCTCAACGGGTGGATGAGCGTCGCCGTCAGCGGCCTCGTCGACCTCGACGCGCTCTACCTGGTGAACGACCCGGGGCTGACCGGCCTCCTCGACAACTGGGTGGCGGAGCACCTGCCCCGCGGCGCCACGGAGTCGGGATACGGCGAATTCGGCAGCCCCAGCGGGGATGCGGAGGGATTCACGGTGTCGCTCCCGACCTCCGGGCCCAACGAGTACCTGGCCCAGCTCGAATACGAGACCACCGAGGCCGGCGGGGGAGCCTACGTCCTCCGCATCGACGCACAGGTGGTCTGGGTACCCGATCGCTCGGGAAGCGAGCGGATCCCTCTCCCGGCGGGCGCGGAGCTGACCGGTTACACGACCCTCTCGCTCGCGAACCCCTCCAGCGGACCGGTGTCCGTCCAGCTCGGTGAGGCGGCCGGCGCGCGGCTCGCCGCCGCCGTCAATGCGCTTCCCCTTGCGCCAGAGACCGTGTGTGCGGAGGGATCGCTGCTCTTCACCATCACCTTCCAGCCTCCCGCCTTCAGCCCCAACCCCACCTACTCGGTCTCGGAGGACTCCTGCGGGTCGACGGTGTCCGTCAGCGAGAGCACCGGCCAGCTGCCCGCACTGCGCGATTCCGGCTGCTCGCTCCGCCGCTTGGTGGCTAGCCTCCTGCCGCCACCGGCCGTCGGCACCCGAGGCTCCGTCGCGTACTGCCAGCCGGGCTGACCTGGAGCCGTGCCGGCTGGGCGCGGCGCGACCCCTGCCGTACGATCGAGCCAATGTCCACCCTCACGCCTCCCCTCCAGCCGATGCTCTGCCGCTCCGAGACCGAGATCCCGCCGGGGCCGGGCCTGGTGTACGAGCCCAAGTGGGACGGCTTCCGCTGCATCGTCTTCCGCCAGGGCGATTCAATCCACCTGGAGAGCCGCAACAGCCTGCCCCTGCAGCGCTACTTCCCGGAGCTGCTCGCCCCCATCCGTGCCGCGCTCCCCGACCCGGCCGTGGTCGACGGCGAGATCGTCATCGCCGGCCCGCGCGGGCTCGACTTCGACGCCCTCCAGATGCGTCTCCACCCCGCCGAGTCGCGGGTGCGGATGCTGGCCGCCGAGAGCCCGGCGACCTTCATCGCCTTCGATCTGCTGGCGGAGGGCGACGAGGACCTCCGAGGCCAGCCTCTCACCGAACGCACGGCCCGTCTCCGCGCCGCGCTCATCCCCAACCCCCAGGTCGCCCTGACCCCGCAGACCACCGACCCGGGGGAGGCGGCAACCTGGTTCGCCCGCTACGAGGGGGCCGGCTGCGACGGGGTGGTCGCCAAGCCGTTCACCTCGACGTACCGGAGCGGCGACCGCGGCTGGATCAAGGTGAAGCATCTCCGCACCGTCGATTGCGTGGTCGGCGGCTACCGCCGCGACCTCAAGATCGAGGCGGTGGCATCCCTCCTCCTCGGTCTGTACGACGCCGGCGGCGTCCTCCACCACGTCGGACACACCGCGTCGTTCTCGGCCGCCGAGCGCCGCGACCTGCTCGCCCTGCTCCGGCCCCTGGAGGGCGGCACCTCCTTCGGCGCGGGGCGGACCCCGGGCGGGCCATCGCGATGGACGAGGGCGCGCGATGCCGACTGGGTGGCCGTGCGCCCCGAGCTGGTCTGCGAGGTGGCATTCGACCATCTGCAGGGCAACCGCTTCCGCCACGCCTCCCGCTTCCTGCGCTGGCGCCCCGACAAGGCCGCGGCCGCATGCGGATACGACCAGCTGCTGCCGCCCCACCCCTTCGACCTCTCCCAGATCCTGGGGGTCGGGGCGTAGCCTCAGGTCTTGCGTGCGCGGGACGGGGCCACCCGGCGGGGCTCGTCGTCGCCCTTGGGGAAGTGCGGCGGCCAGGGGGCGTCGCCCAGACCCTCGCGCTCGTCGCGGTCGGCCAGCTCCAGCAGGGGGTCTAACCGAAAGGCCACGGCGTCGATGCCGGCCCCCGGGTCCCCCTTCTGGCTCAATCGGCGTGGCACCGTCTCCACGGTCAGGTCGGCCGGCTCGACGTCGGCCACCTCCTCCCATTCCAGCGGGCAGGAGACCCGCGCATCGGGCACGGGCCGCACCGAGTAGGCGCTGGCCACGGTGCGGTCGCGGGCGTTCTGGTTGTAGTCGATGAAGACGCCGTGGCGCTCCTCCTTCCACCACCTGCTGGTGGCGAGGGCCGGAGCCCGGCGCTCGACCTCGCGGGCCAGGGCGAGGGCGGCGCGGCGGACGGCGGTGAACCCCCACTCGGGGACGATCCGGACGTTGATGTGGATGCCCCGCGACCCCGAGGTCTTGGGGTAGCCGCGGACGCCCATCTCCTCGAGCACCTCGCGGACCGTGAGCGCCACCCGGCGGATGTCGGCGAAGGGGACGTCGGGCTGGGGATCGAGGTCGACCCGCAGCTCGTCGGGATGGTCGGTGTCGCCGCTGCGCACCGGCCAGGGGTTGATGTCGATGCAGCCGAGGTTCACCGACCAGATCAGGGCCGCGGCCGAGTCGATGACCAGCAGGTCGGCGCTGCGCCCGCTCGGGAAATGCACCGTCGTGGTGCGCAGGTAGCCGGCGTCGCCGACCGGCGCCCGCTTCTGGAAGAAGTGGGGGCCCGCCGCGCCGTTGGGGTAGCGCTTGAGCACTGAGGGGCGGTCGAAGCAGCCGGTGAGCGCGCCGTCCGCCACCGCCAGGTAGTAGTCGACCAGCTGGCGCTTGGTGATCCCCCGCTCCGCGAAGAAGACCTTGTCGGGGTTGGAGATGACGAGGTCGTGGCCGTCGACCTCGACGCTTGCCGCCGTCACTCCGCGGCGCGATCCGATGACCGGCGGCGCATCCCCTCCGGGCCCCCGCGCCGTTCCCAGGCGTGGAAGCGCTCGACGATCAGCGGCTCCGCCTCGGCCCAGGTGCGAGCGCGTCCGGCGGCGGGCACGTCGATGTGCCGGTTGGCCGCATGGCTGAAGACGATGACGTCCCGCTGCTCGCGCAGCAGCGCCTCGATGTTGTGCGGACCGTCCTCGACGTAGAGGTCGGCGTTGACCGCGCCCTTCTCGCCCATGAAGCAGAGGTCCCAGTAGGGGATGCCGTGGCGGTCCAGCCATTCCACGGTCTGCCCCACCGCGATCCGGTGGAAGTGCTCGATGACCAGCCGGTGGGTGATGATCCGGATTCGGATGCCCATGTTGGAGAGGCGGCGCAGCGCCGGCCCGGCACCGGCGATCATCCCCATGTCGAGGTAGAGGTTGCGCTCCACCACCGCGAAGCGATGCACCTTGTGGAACTCGCCGGGTTCGACGCCCCACTCGGTCATGTCCCAGCCGACGTCCTGGGGGAGCGACTCCACGTCCCGCCCCAGCCACTCCGCGATCACGCGGCGCATGAAGGGGTAGTAGTCGGCGCAGACGCCGTCCAGGTCCACCCCGAGGACGAACTGTCGCGGGCTGATGGCCACGGCTGAGATTGTGGCCGAATCGGTGGCGCCAGTCATGCCGGAGAGCTCCGTCCCCGTCATCGCCCCGGACCCGCGCCCATCCGCGCGCGCCGTGCGCCGTTCACCGCCGAGAGCACCACGATCACGACCACCATCCCCAGCACGATCGGCAGGCTGTAGCTGGCGAGGGCGTTGGCGACGTCCTCGGCCGGCTTGCCGATGAAGTAGCCGAGGGCCTCGACCTCGGCGATGAAAGCGAGCTCGCCGGCCGCGTCCAGGATGATGAAGCGCCAGAAGGGCATCCGCCGGGTCTCCCCGGCCAGGAAGTAGAAGAGGGCGTTGGGCAGCCAGAGCACCGGGGCCAGGAACACCGCCCAGCTCGCGAAGCGGGCAAAGGTCCGCTCTCCGCGCGCCACCCGGCGGCTCCACCTCGGGTCGTTCCGGGCGAGGAGGTCGATCATCACCCGGCCGTAGCGCCGGCCCGCGTAGAAGAAGCACGGGTCCGTGCACATGGTGATGGGCAGGGGCGCGAGCAGGGCCAGCCAGATGCTGACGCCGGAGGTGCGCACCGCGGCCCCGCTCAGGATCATCGCCGCCAGCTGGCCGCGGAGGGCGGCCGCCAGGATCGGCCGGTTGTGGAGGATCAGCCATGTCCCGACCGGGATACCCACGTAGTACCAGACCCAGCTCGCGATCATCGGACCGAGGATCACGACGTCCAGCCATCCCCACTTCCCCTGGAGAAGGCGCTCCCCGGGACCGAGGGTGGCCACCTCCGGGCCGGGCGGCGCGTCTCCGGACGGCGGTGGGGCGTCGATCGCGGGGTCGCGGGCCGGGAGGGCCGGCTCGGAGGTCACCCGGCCATTGTCGCCGCCGGGGGGAAGCCGGCGGTCTTCCGGGATCGGGCGAGCTCCGCGATCAGGCGATCTCCCCCTCGGTGCTCGCGGGGCACGCGCCCGCGTAGCTCGACTCGGCCTGGGGAGCGGCGAGGAGGGGAGTGAGGCGGGCTCGGGTCCCGCTCACCCGCCGTCGCGGGAGAAGCCGGGGAACCGCCGCCGTATCGCGGCGACGCTGGGCGCCTCGGGGACGCCCTCGCCGGCGGCGGGGTCGGCGACAGCGGGTCCGGCCACCACCCGGAGCGGCACCTCGCCCGCCCACACCGGCAGCCGCCGGTCCGGTGCCGGGTCGAGCGGCGGTCCGCTGCGGACCTTGGCCGAGCACTCCGCCAGGTCCACGGCGATCACCGTGGTGGCCTCCATCTCCTTGGCGCTGGGCTCGCGGACCTCCTTCCACCGTCCGGGGATGGCGTGCTCCACCACCGCGCGCAACCCGGCCCGGCGCTCCGCGGGGTCGGTGACCGCGCGCGCGCGTCCCCGCACCACGACGCTCCGATAGTTCATGGAGTGGCCGGAGGCGGAGCGCGCCAGCACCAGGCCGTCGAGGTGGGTGACGCTGACGCAGACGCCCTCGAGCGCCGCCGCCAGGCTGCGATTGGCGGCCGCGCCGTGGAGGTAGAGGGTCTCGCCCACCCGGCCGAATCCGGTGGGCAGTACCAGCGGCTCCCCGTCGACGATCACGCCGAGGTGGCAGACCAGGGCCCCGTCGAGGATGGCGTGGATCGTCCCCCGGTCGTACCGGGCCCGTTCGGGGTGCCGGCGGACCTCGACCCGCGGGCTTGCGGCGCCAGCGGTCGGCTCACCGCCCTCCTCATCGCCGGCCCTGTCTTTGGTCATACGTTATGATACAAAATTATGAATGTTACCGAACTATTCTACATGAGCGGCCGGCACGCCGTCGACCTCGCCGCCGCGGTCGAGAGAGCCGTCCGCGACGGCCGGGCCCAACCGGGAGAGCGCCTGCCCACCGTCCGCCGGGTGGCGGCCGAGCTGGGGGTGAGCCCGGCGACGGTCGCCGCCGCCTACCGGGAGCTGGGCCGTCGCGGCCTCACCCTCGGGGCCGGCCGCTCGGGGACCTCGATCTCCCCCCGGCCACCTCTCCATGCCGGTGTGACCGCGCGGCCCCGCCCCGGACTCCGCGACCTCGCCCAGGGCCGGCCCGACCCCCAGCTCCTCCCCGACTGGAGCCGGGCGCTCTCCGGTCTTCCTCGCCAGTCGGCGTCGTACGGCTCGCCCCTGGTCGAACCCGACCTGGCCGACCTCGCCCGCGAGCGCCTCCGTGCGGACGGTCTCGACGCCTCCCATCTGACCGTGGTGAGCGGCGCCGTCGACGGCATCGAGCGGGTCCTGGAAGCTCATCTCCGGCCCGGCGACGGGGTCGCCGTCGAGGACCCCGTGTACCCGCCCGTCCTCGACCTGCTCCGGGCCATGTCGCTCCGCGCCCTGGCCGTGCGGGTCGACGCCCGGGGCATGCTCGCCGAGGACCTGGACGGAGCGCTCCACCGCGGCGCCCGCGCCGTGGTGATGACCCCGCGCAGCCAGAACCCGTTCGGCGGCGCCCTCGACGACCTCCGGCGGACCGAGCTGCGTCGCGTGCTCGCCCGCCATCCCGACGCCCTGGTGGTCGAGGACGATCACGCTGAGGCGGTCGGTGGCGGGACGGTGGTCGGGGTCGCCATCCCCGGCGCCCCCGCGTGGGCGGTGGTCCGCTCCGTCTCCAAGACCCTGGGGCCCGACCTGCGCCTGGCCGTCGTGTGTGGGGACGAGAGGACGGTCGCGCGCGTCGAGGGACGGCTGGCGGTCGGCCCCGGCTGGGTGAGCCACCTCCTCCAGAGGCTCGTCATCAGCCTCTGGTCGCGCCCCGGGCTCGAGCTCCTGCTCGCCAACGCCGCCGACACCTACCGGCGCCGGCGTGAGGGGCTCCTCGACGCCCTCGAGCGGCGCGGCGTCACCGCCCATGGCGCCACCGGCTTCAACGTCTGGGTGCCGGTGGAGGCGGAGGCGCCCGTCCTCGACGCGCTCGCCGAGGCCGGCTATGCCGCCCTTCCGGGAGAGCGCTTCCGGATCGCGACCGGGCCGGCGATCAGGATCACCTGCGCAAGCCTCGATCCCGCGGAGGCCGAGCCGGTCGCGGATGCGGTGGCCGCGGCGGGAGCGCCGGGCGGCGCGCGTCTCGCCTGACCGGCGGCTGGTGGCCACCCGAGCCACGCCCCGGACCAGACCGCGCCGGCGCCGGATCGCGAATACCATGGGAGACGATGACCGTCGGGTCCGAGCAGATCGTCACCGTCGACCCCGCCACCGAGGATGAGGTCGACCGCTTCGCGGTGATGGGCGACTCCGAGGTCGACGCCGTCCTCACCGGCGTGCACGAGCGGTTCGCCGACTGGCGCCGTCTCCCGATCGTCCGGCGCAGCACGCTCTTCCATGCGGTCGCGGACGTCCTGCGCCACCGGGTCGACGCGCTCGCCGGCCTCATCACCCGGGAGATGGGCAAGCCGCTCGTCGAGGCGCGCGCCGAGGTTCGCAAGTGCGCGACCGCCTGCGACCACTTCGCCGACCGGGCCGCCGCGCTGCTCGCCGACCAGCCCTCACCCTCGGACTCGCCCGACAGCTTCCTCGCCTTCGAGCCGCTCGGAACCGTGCTCGGCATCATGCCCTGGAACTTCCCGCTCTGGCAGGTGATCCGCTTCGCCGCTCCCGCCCTGATGGCGGGGAACACCGCGGTGCTGAAGCACGCCGTCAACACCACCGGCTCCGCCGTGCAGGTGGAGCGCATCTTCCTGGAGGCGGGATTCCCGCAGTCGGTGTTCCGCACCCTGGTGATCCGGGGCGGCCGGGTCGCGCGGGTCATCGAGGACCCGCGGATCGCCGCGGTGACCCTGACCGGCAGCGACCGGACCGGTTCCGAGGTGGCCGCGGCCGCCGGCCGGAGCATCAAGAAGACCGTCCTGGAGCTGGGCGGGTCGGACGCCTTCGTGGTCCTGGAGGATGCCGACGTCGAGGCGGCCGCGACCACCGCCGTGCTGTCGCGCTTCCAGAACTGCGGCCAGAGCTGCATCGCGGCCAAGCGGCTGATCGTGGTCGAGGAGGTCGCCGACCAGTTCGAGCAGGCCGTGATCGCCGAGTGCGAGCGGCTCCGGGTCGGGGATCCCACCGATCCCGAGATGCAGATGGGCCCGATGGCCCGGCTCGACCTCCGCGTCGAGCTGGAGCGCCAGCTCCGGGAGTCGGTGGACCTGGGGGCCCGGATCGCCACCGGGGGGCGGCGGCTGGACCGCCGCGGCTGGTTCTTCCAGCCCACCGTCCTCACCGGCTGCACCCCCGGGATGCCCGCCTTCGACGAGGAGACCTTCGGCCCGCTGGCCGCCGTCACCCGGGTGGCGGGCGAGGAGACCGCCCTCCAGGCCGCCAACCGCTCCCCCTACGGCCTGGGCGGCAACGTGTGGACCGAGGACGTCGAGCGGGGCATCCGCTTTGCCCGCCGGCTGGAGACCGGGAGCGTGTTCCTCAACGGCATGACCCACTCCGACCCCCGTCTCCCCTTCGGCGGGGTGAAGCGCAGCGGCTACGGCCGCGAGCTGGGCGGCTTCGGCCTTCGCGAGTTCGTCAACGTCAAGACGATCTGGGTGGGGTAGGGGCGCCGCGGCCCAGGGTCCCGTGGCCGTGCCGCGGCTCGGCGGCCGGGGGGGTGACGCGGCTCAGCAGCCGGGGGCGGTGAGGATGAGGATCACCCCCACGATGTTGATGGTCATGTGGACGATCACTCCCGGCCACACCGACCCCGACTTGGCGTAGACGTACGCCAGCAGCACGCCGCCCAGGAAGACGGGGAGGAAGAGGGCGGGCTCCGCCCAGCCGGCATGGGCGGCGGAGAACAGCACGGCGCTCACCAGCACCGCGCCCCAGAGCGGCAGGCGTCCCCGCAGCCAGCGAAAGGTGAAGCCGCGGAAGATGATCTCCTCTGAGATCGGCGCGATCACCGCGACCGCGAGCAGGGTGAGCGCGACCGAGCCGCCGAACTCGGCGCGGATGCCGACGCACTGGTTGCTGGAGCTGGCGGTGGGGAGGATGACGCGATCGATCAGGGCGCCCACGTCCTCGAGCACGTACGCCGCGAAGCCGAGCGGGACGCCCGCGGCCAGCCAGGGCCACGCCGGCAGGCGGAGGCCGAGCGCCGTCAGGCGGGTGTGGCGACGCCACCGCACCAGCAGTCCGATGAGCAGCAGGCAGGCGCCGTACACGGCGATCTCGTCGGCGTAGGAGAGGGCCACGGCGCCGCCGCTGCCGGCCGTGATCCGCAGCCCCTGCGCGGTGGCCTCGGCGACCCAGTTGGCTCCGAAGATGATGGGAAGCAGCGCGATCAGCACCGGGACCACGTCGGTCCAGGTCCACGCGGTCCGGGTCGCCGGCGGCTCGGTGGCGGCGCGGGCGGTGGGGATGAGCGGGGCCGGCTGCGCCGGGCGCCCCGGCACGACGGTCCAGCCGTACGGGCCCGGTGCCCAGGCCAGCGGGAGGGGCCGGATCGCGAGCACCAGGCTGCCGGCCATGCGGTCGGGGAGGCCGCGCCGCCACGCGTCGGCCAGGGCGGGGACGAAGCCGGCACCCAGGGTCAGCAGGGACCACCACCATCCGGCGGCGCGAAGCAGGGCCTGCCCCCAGGTGAGCCGGTCCCCGCTCCGGGCGTCGACCACCCGGAGCCCGAGGACGCGCATCGCCGGGGTGGCCCTCGAGCGCCAGCCGATCGCCGGGTAGACGAAGGGGGTGGCGATCAGGGTGAGCAGGGCGACGAGCGTGCCGAGGACGACGCCCGGCTCGCTCGCGGTGGCCGCGGTCACCGCCGTCGCGGGCGCGAGGGTGGCTTCGACGATGCTCCCGCCCACCACCAGCCCGGCGCCGGCGATCAGCGCGATGAACACCGCGTCCAGGGCAAAGGCACCCAGCCGGCGTCCATACCCCGCGAGCTGGAACTCGTGGGTGGGCGCCGCGGACGGTGACGGTCCGGATGGCGGTGCCGGTGGAGGCCAGGGAGCGGCCGGCGGCCAGGTGGGCTGCCACCCCGGCTGCGGGGCCGGGGGAGGCGGCGGGAAGGCCCACCCCGGGGGCGGGGGAGGAGGAGGTGGCGGCAGCGACGGGGGAGCCTGGTCCATGGGGGGTGGTGCCGGCGGATTGTAGACGGTGGCCGGATCTAGCCCAGGAGAGCCCGGGTCAGTACGCTGCGGTGCCCGCCCCGTCCGCCGCTGCCTGCGCGACCACCGCCGGGTCGGTCCCCTCGACCCGCGGGCCCGGGAGGGGCACCCGGATCGGCGACACTGGACGGCCCTGGACGGTCAGCGGGGCCCAGGTCGCCCGCGTGCGGAAGCGCAGCTGTCCCCAGCCCATCCGCTCCGCCGCGGCCCGGAGCCGGCGGTCGGGGTTGACCGCCACCGGGTGGCCGACCGACTGGAGCATGGGGATGTCGCCGGCCGCGTCGCCATAGGCGTAGGAGCCGCTCAGGTCCACCCCGTAAACATCGGCCAGCCGGCGGACCGCCTCCGCCTTGGCGACGCCATGGCAGAGCGCCACCCTGCCGGTGTAGCAGCCGGCGACGACCTCCGCCTCCGAGGCCACCACCGCGTCGGCTCCCACCAGGTCGCCCAGCCTGACGATCAGGTCGCGGGTCGAGGCCGAGACCAGGAACACCAGGTGGCCATGCAGCCGGTGCCAGGAGATCAGCCGCAGGGCCTCCTCGAAGACCCGCGGGCCCAGGGCCCGGGGGACGGCCCGGTCGGCGGCCCGGCGCAGCGCCCTGACCTCCTTGCCACGCACCGCATCCCCGATGCTCTGCACCGCTCGCTGGATCTCCTCCTCGGAGAAGCCGCGGACGCTGAACTGGAGCCCGCGCAGGGCGGCGTTGAGCACGGCCCGCCGCGGCAGCAGACCGGCGCGCTGAAGCGGCCCAGCCAGCGCGAGCATCGAGGACCCGCGCAGCAGGGTGCGATCGACGTCGAAAAAGGCGGCGATCCGCTGACGGTTGGGTTCCGCAGCTACCATGCCCGCCCATATGCAAGCACGAACCCCCCGGGCGGCGCGCGCGGTTTCGCCGACGGTTAATCAACTGATCACCGATGGACGCCGCCGCTTAAGGGCTTCTACCGCGATCGACCACTGGCGGGGAGGGATCGCCCGGGAGGACGCCGAGGACCTGCTGGCCCTCGCCCTGGGCGTCCGGCCTGAGGCCCTCGACCCCCCGGCGCCGGTCCCGGCCAGGGTGGAGCGGCGTTTCCACGACTACGTCGAACGGCGCGCCGGCGGAGAGCCGGTGGCGCTGATCCGTGGCACCGTCGACTTCGCCGGCCTCACCCTGGCGGTCCGCACGGGTGTCTTCGTGCCCCGGGGGACCAGCGAGCTTCTCGCCCGGGCGGCGGTCGCCGCGCTCCGCCGCCGCACCGTCAAGGTCGCCGTGGACGTCGCCTGCGGCGCCGGTCCGGTGGCCTGCGCGATCGCCGCCGCCCTGCCCTCCGCGGAGGTCTGGGGCGTCGACATCGACCCCGGCGCCGTCGCCCTGAGCCGCCTCAATGCCCGTCGCAACCACCTGGTCAACGCCCGCTTCCGGGCCTCCGACCTCCTCGCCGGCCTGCCCCGCCGGCTCCGCGGGGAGGTCGGCGCGTTCACCATGCACCCTCCCTACGTGGCCCGCCAGGACGTCCGCGCCCTGCCCAAGGAGATCCGGGGTTACGAGCCCCGCCACACCCTGACCGACGGCTCGCCGGACGGGCTGGGCCTGGTGCGCGCTCTGGTCGACGAGGCTCCCGCGTGGCTGCGCCGCGGCGGGGTGGAGCTGGTCGAGGTGGCGCCCTTCCTCAGCCGGTCGGTCCAGGCGCTGATGCGCCGCGCCGGTCTCGAGGTCACCGTCCAGGCCGGCCCCGACGCGATCACCCGGGTGGTGGGCGGCCGGCTGCGGGGCTGACCGTCAGCTGCTCAGATCCACGCCCGCCGCGCTCAGGGCGTCGGTGCCTGCGCTCTCCGCGGCCAGTCCCTTGCTCTCGAGCGAGCGGCTGCCCTCCGACACCCCCTGGGAGAGGTCCGCCCCCGCGGTCGCATAGTCCTGGAACGCGGCGCGCAGGTGGGGATCGGCGGCCTTCTCGGCGGCCGTCACCGCGTGCTGGCTGCGGATGTTCGTCAGAGCCGCCTCCGCCGCCTGGTTCAATTGGCGGGCCGCGGCCTCGCAGCTCGCCCCCGGTGTGCCCGCGCAGGCGGGGTCCATGGCCGCGATCGGGATGAGGACGTCGCAGATGTCCTTGATCGCCGCCCCGGTGTAGGCGTCGGGTGGACTGCCGCCGCTGCAGTCGGCCCCCGGCTGGATGGGGGGCTCTCCGGAGGTGGCGGGAGCCGAGACACTCGGCAGCGGCACCGGCGTGGCGGTGCTGGCCCCGCTGGCCGGTCCGGCCGGGGCGCGGCTCACCAGCAGGTAGGCGCCCTCGGCGGCTCCGGCGGCGATGGCCAGCGCCGCGACGACCGCCAGGGTGATCTTCCAGGCGCGGGGGATCCCACCGGACTGGGGTGACCCGGGCGGCGGGCCTCCTGGCCCGAGAGGAGGGGGCGGGCCGGGGGGAACCGCGAAGGCTCCGGGACCCGCGGGGGGAGCCCCGAACGGCCCCGGCGGGGGTGGGGGCGGGTTCCAGCTCGTCCATCCCGGTGGGAGCGACGGCGGCGGTGGCGGGGACGGCGGTGGCGGCGGGGGCTGGTCGTTCACGGATGCGGTGGCTAGTCTGAAGAGATGTCCGGGCGCATCGCTCCGTGACCATCGTCCGGGTTCCGGGGTTCCCGAGCCGGACGCGGTCCCGGCTCACCGGAGCGCGTGCTCGGGTGGCCAGGAGCGCTGCCCGAGTGCCGAGGCCGTCCTGGGGGCCGGCGCGGCCAGCCGTATACTCGATCTGCGCGTGCGCCCGTAGCTCAGTTGGATAGAGCACCGGCCTCCGGAGCCGGGAGCGGGGGTTCAAGTCCCTCCGGGCGTACCAGCGGCCGGCTCCGGTCCCCGGGCCATGGGCCCGGCTTCCCGCGCGGAGGTGCACCGCGGGCGAGCGCGCAGCCTGACGTCAGACCATGACGCGCCCGCGCGCAGCCGCCCCGGCGAGACCCGCCATCCTCACCACGACCTCGCCGATGACGGTGGCGAGGACGAGGACGAGAAGGTCGCTCCAGGTGAGGCTCACGTGGGCGATCCGCGGAACGCTGGCGAAGATCCCGCTGAAGGGCGAGGCCAGCCAGGACCCGGCCACCATGATGCCGTGGGCGAAACCGGTGTCGGCGGCGCCGATGAGCCGGAAGACGAAGTCCAGCCCGACGATGGCGTCGATGATCCCCACCATCAGCCGGATCGCCTGCCTGGCCCGATAGCGGCCGATCGACCAGACGAATTGGACCCTCGTACGCGGAACGGCCAGCGGCGTCTCGGGCTGCTCCGTGACGACCCGGCGTGCGGTCAGCGACCGGTACGGCTCCGCCGGTGCCGGGGCCGGCTGCGCCTCCGGCTCAGCTGCAGGGGCTCTCTGCGTGATCATCGTCTTCGCCTCCTCGCGGCGGCTATGGCTCGTGCTGCCTTTGCCACAGGCAACACTGTCATAACTCATGATAGCAAGGATGTACCTATCTCCTGCGCCCGTCCGATGCTTCCGAGGGAGAGCGCGCGTGGCTGCTACCACCACTCGAAGGGGCGGCCGTCCCAGTCGTCGAGGCGGGGGTACCAGGGGTGGTCGGCGAGCTCCTCCAGCCTGGCCTCGAAGGCGTCGACCTCGGCGCCGGTGAGGAGCCGGCGCAGGGCGGCCCGGAGCGCGTCGCGAGAGCCTCCGTCACGCAGCCGCCGCACCAGCTCGACGTCCGCGCCCTCCAGGTCGCTCCCGCCGAGGTCGAGGAGTACGGTCCGCTGACGGGGGTAGGGGAGGAAGGTGAGGGCGTTGTCGATCCCCCAGAGATGGCTGTCGCCGTCGAGCAGCAGATGGGCGCGCTTGCGGTCGGCGTTGTTGGCGAGGATGTCGAACACCGCGAGCCGGCGGAGCTGCTCCTCCAGGGCGGGAACGGCGCCATCCGCCAGCGGCTCCTCGCGCGCGTGGATGAAGAGCTGCACGCTTCCGGGGCCGTGGGGACCCTCGCGCAGCGCCGTGGGCGGGACCACTCCCATCCCGGCGGCGGCGCTCACCAGGTAGGCGGCACGCTCACGGAGATGGAGGGTGTGCCGGGCGAAGTCGTGGAGCGGGCGCTCTCCCCGGGCCGGCTTGTAGATCGCCCGCAGGGGCTGACCCTCGACGTGCGGGTCCGGGGCGTCCAGCTCGAGCACGAAGACGGCATTGCTCGAGTAGACGACGCGGCCCATCGCCCGGATCGGGGCGGTGGCGAGCTGCTCGAGGACCGGCGCGTCGGCGCCGGACGCCAGGGCCCCCACCTCCGCTGCAGCCGCCCGGAACCGGTGCTGGACCGAGCCGGTGTCGGCGTCCGGGGCGAGGCGCGTGAGCCGCATCCCGGTGCCCGGGTCCAGGTGCCGCCGGTGACGGCGGCGCTGTGGCTGCGCGTCCATGGAGAGATGCTAGCCGCGCGCGTCAGCCCCGCCTACCCTGCCCTTCCCCGCTACCGCCGGCGCAGGGCGGCGCGGGCGACCTGGATGGCCACCGCCGTCAGCAGTGTCAGGACTCCCACCACGATCAGGATCAGCGCGATCCCCTTCGGGGTGGTGTTCCCGAGGCCGGCGATCAGCAGCAGAACCGCGATGGCGAGCAGCGCGAGGTTGGTGACCCACGCGTGCCGCCTCGGCGCGCGGTGGGGGGCGTGACGTCCGCGCAGAGCGTGGATGATGTCCTCGTCGCGGCCCCGGCGGTGGGAGCGGCCGTCGTCGGGTTCGCCGCCACCCTTCGGGAGGTCGTTGCGATCCAGAAGAGACCACCACTCCGGAGGCACATTCGTCGGCCGCGAATCCGGGGGGAGCCCGTGGCTCGGACGGTAGTTGTCGTCAGGCATCACGTCCCGCTGCGCACGCCGAGCGGTCCGCCGGCTTGGACGTGGGCGAGACTGACGGCCGCATCGAGATGATACCCCCGGGGGAGCGCGGGGTCGACCGTCTTGCGGGCCGCGGCGCGCGCCGGCGCGGGCACGCCCGGTGTCGCCCGCGGCCCCTGGAGCTTGGGCGTGCGGGACACTGACCGCTTCCGTTCCGCGGCGGCTGCACTGCTGGCCGCGCAGGATGCGCACCGCAACTGCACCCGCTGCGTCGAAGCGGGCTTTCTGGCGGCTGCCAACCCGGTCTTCAGCGGCCACCCGGGACAGCGGATCATGCTCGTGGGGCAGGCACCTGGACCGGTGGAGAACGACGGGCACCGGCCCTTCGCGGGCCGTGCCGGCCGCCAGCTCATGCGCTGGTTCGAACGCGGCGGATTCGCCGGCGAGGCGGACGTGCGCGGGCGCGTCTACATGACGTCGATGACGACCTGTTTCCCCGGGCGCACGCCCGACGGCCGCGGCGACCGCAGGCCCGGGTCCCGGGAGATCGCGCTCTGCTCGTCCTGGCTCGACGCCGTCCTGATGTTCCTCGAGCCACGGCTGGTCATCCCCGTCGGCGGTCTGGCGCTGTCGCGCTTTCTCCCCGGTCGCGGTCTCGACGACGCGGTGGGCCGGGTCTTCGACACCGCCGGGGTGGTGACCGAGGTGGCCGGTGACGCACCGCTGCTGCTGCCCCTGCCCCATCCCTCCGGGCAGAGCCGGTGGCTCAATGACCCGGCTCGCGCCGGCCGCCTGGAGCGCGCCCTCTCACGGCTGCCCGAACTGGCCCGCTGGGCGGAATCCGAATGAGTGGGCGATGGTATGATCGGTCGCTGTTTGTGCTCCCGCACAGTGAGAGACCGGGTGCCTCCGTGCCCGACACCGAATCCACACCGACGCCGGCGGTCAGTGGGGCCGTCAAGGACGCCGAGAACATCCTCGAGCGGATCTTCACTCCGCGACCCAAGGCGTCCCCGGCCGAGCAGGCGGAGCGGGTGCTGCGCCGCCCGCGACGGATCGTTTACTGCGCCATCAGCAATCGCAACTTCTACTGGCGCCAGCACATCAGCAAGTTCGTGCTCGACGAGGGGGCCGTTCCCATCGTCCCGTTCATGCTCTTCGACTACTACCTTCTCCACACCGTTCCCAAGGAGACGGTGCGGGAGGCCTTCAACAACCTGATCGTCAAGTCGGACGAGATGTGGGTCTTCGGCACCATCTCGCTCGGGGTCAAGGTCCAGGTCGGCATCGCCAAGCGGCTCCACAAGCCGGTCCGCTACTACGACATCACCGATCTTCCCTACCGGGTGGTCTCTGTCCCCGAGGCGATGGTTCGCGAGGAATGATGCCACGGGCGGCGGAGGCGTCGGGCCCTCCACTGCTGGCCGTCATCGAGCACGCGGAGGACGAAGGCCCGGGCCTGATCGGCGAGATTGCCACCGGCTTCGGCATGCGGGTGCAGCGGTTCACCGCCGCCGATCCGCTGCCCGCCCTCGACGGCGTGGCCGCCCTGGTTGTGATGGGCGGTCCCCAGAGCGTGCACCAGCCGGATCGGCGACTGCGCGACGAGGTGGCGCTGCTCCACGAGGCGGTGACCCGCGGGCTTCCCGTGCTCGGGGTGTGCCTCGGCGCCCAGCTCGCCGCCGCCGCCTGCGGTGCCCCAGTGCGCCCCGGGGATCGGGGCCCGGAGCTGGGTCTGGGGGCGGTCACCCTGACCGCGCCGGGGCGCGACGACCCCGTCTTCGAGGGCTGCGGCCCGACGCTGGCGGTGCTCCACTGGCACGCGGACACCTTTGACCTGCCCCGCGGCTCCTGCCGCCTGGCTCACAGCGAGGCGTACCCCAACCAGGCGTTCCGGCTCGGGCGGGCCTACGGCTTCCAGTTCCACGTCGAGGTCGACGGCGCACTGCTGGACGCCTGGTCACGCCACCTCCCGCTGCCCGATGACGCGCGGGCGTGGCTGCGGCGGACCGACCCGGAGCGGCGCGGGGTGCTGGCGCGCTGGGTCCGGCAGGCGCTCGACGCCGTCCCCTGAGAGCGGCGGGCGCGGCCAGGGCGGGCGCGACCCCTCAGCGCGAGCGCTGCCGCATCCCCTCAGCGCCAGCGCCTGCGCATCTCCTCCCGCCACCCCGGGAAGTAGCGGGCGATCACCGGGAGGTCGAAGCGGGGCAGGATCGACCCCACGGGCTCCCGTTCCAGCAGGAACTCGAACGACGCGCGCACCAGCGCCGCCGCGTCGGTAGCCCCCAGCTCCGCGGCCAGCGCCTCCGCGGCGGTCACGGCGAAGCTGCGCCCGTCGACCTGGACGCTGAAGGCCGGGCCACCCTCGGAGCGCACCTGGATCGACGCCATCCGCCCCCCTACGGCGTGGGCCGTGGGGTCGCCGCCGTCGTGTCGCGCAGCGTCCAGGTCCCATCCCAGGTCCAGGTGAAGGGCACCGCGGCCGCGCCGCAGGCTGAGCACATGCCGCCGAAGAGCACCACCTGGCGGTCCGCTTCGTCGTAGGCGATCGCCGAGTCCCCCACCGCCGGGCTCGACGAGACGTGGTTCCAGCTGCCCGCCTCCCCACCCCATCGGTAGGTGCCCTGAGCCGTGACCACCAGGTCCCCGCTGCCCGAGGTGGTCGCCTCCCACGAACCGCTCAGCACCGAGCCGGTGGGAGTCGGCCCGGGGGTCCAGGTGGAGCCGTTCCACGAGAACACCGGCGGGGTCGTGGCGGCCGCCTCCTGCGTCCCATCACAGCCGCCCCGGGCGGTGAAGAGGTCCAGGCTCGCCGAGCTGGGGTCGTAGGCCAGGCCGTCCGAATCCGCCGGGGGTGGGGACGCGGACGGGTGGAGCAGTAACCACGCGGTCCCGCCCCACCGCCAGGTGTCGGTGCCCTCGCACCCGGCGCGGGTCGTGACCAGGATGAGCTGCCCGGTCGCGTCGTCGGTGGCGACCGCGTTGATCAGGTCCGAGGCCGGGATTCCGCCCTCCGGCTGGGGGGACCAGGACGACCCGTCCCAGGTCCAGGTGGCGTCCGTGTCGGCGAGATGACCTCCCTGCACGCTCGTGTCGCCGCCGGTCAGCACCAGGTCCCGGGTCGACGGATCGTAGCCGAGGAACGCGCCGCTGAGCGCGGGGGGCGAGACCGCCGGGTGCAGCTCGCTCCAGCGCGCGCCGTCCCAGCTCCAGGTGTCGGCGAGCGTGGTGAGCGCCTGGTTGCCGATGACCAGCCCGCCGTACAGGATCACGTCACCGGTGGCGGGGTCGTAGGCCATCGCCGCGTCATCCCGGGCCGAGGGCCGGAGCGGTGGCGGCGAGGCGAGGGTGTCCGCGAGCGGCGCCGGGGTCGGGCCTGCGGTCTCGGAATGGCTGGAGACGGCCGAGAGCGCGAGCGTCGTCACCGCCGCGCCGACCAGGGCGGCCAGGGTCACGCCGGTGACCAGCGCCCGGCGAGTGATCCGCGGCCGCCCCGCGGTGCGCGGCTCAAGCTCCGGTTCGGACGCCTCGGACCCGGATTCGGGCTCCAGGGTCTCCGCCATCCCCGGTGCACCCGGACCGGCGGAGGAGGTCGCGAGCAGGGCCCGGCGCAGGCGCTGCGCCGGGTGGCGCGCGTCACCATCGCAGCCGCCGGGCGCGGCTCGGTCGATCCGGCGCGGCGGGGGCTCTCCCTCGGTACCGGTGGTGTCGATGTCCGTCATGGCATCGCGTCCGTGTCTCAACGGTACGCCGGCGCGGGCCCCGGGGCACCGAATCCCGGATGCGGCTGATCTAGATGCGGCGGATCATCTCCCGCTCGATCGCCTGGCGGGCGTGCCGCACCAGGGGCGCGAGGCGGTGGTCGCGGAGCGCCTGTTCCATCTGGCGGAGCAGGGAGTAGAGGCTCTTGACCGCCTTGACCAGGTCACCCACGTCGGAGCCGGCGGGGACCTCGATCTCGGCGAGCGCCACACCCTCGGCCCACTGGTGGGCGGCGGCCACGAAGTCGAAGGAGAGCGGTCGCAGGGTGTTGACGCCGTGGTGCTCCTCGATCGCGGCGAGGCGCTGGAGATCGCTGCGGAGCAGGCGGTGACCGCGCTCCACGCCCCGGCTCGGCCAGTGCCGGCGAGCTGGCTGGGGCCGCTCTCGGCCCCGGTCCTCGGCCACCAGCATGGTGAGCACCCCGACCAGCTCGGGCGGGGTCAGCTCCTCCAGCCAGCCGGCCTGGATCGCATCGGCGACCAGCAGCGCGCTCTCCCCGAAGAGCGCCTCGGCGAGCAGGCCCAGCTCGGTGGGCCGGTCGTTCTCCAGGAAGCCGGCTTCGCGCAGCACTCCGCGCAGGGCCCGGAATTCGCGGCGGTAGCGGCCGCGCGCCGAGCGCAGCTCCTCCTCGCCGTGACGGAGTGTTTCCTCCACCTCCTCGGATTCGCGGCGGTGGCTGCGATGCTCGCTCAGGTAGGGGCACCCGGTGCAGGGGCTCTGCTCCAGCCGGCCCCGTGATGCCTTGAGGGAGCGCCGCATGGTCTCGAAACGGCCTGCCGGGTCGGCGCCCCGGCCCCCGTAGCGACCGGCACGGCTGTCCCGCCAGTGCTGGCGCTGAGCCCGGCGCACCTCGGTGTCCAGAGCCTCGACCTGGGCGGCCAGCCGCAGGTGGCGGGTGAGGGTCGTCTCGGTGCAGGCATGCCGCGGATGGCGGAAGACGCGTCGCCCCAGGTCCGCGCGCAGCTCCTCGAGGTTGGCCCGGCGGTGCACCCAGTGCTCGCTGCGCCGCAGCGCCTGGTACTGACCGAAGGAGTGGTCGAGCAGCTCCTCGGCCCGCTCCAGGCTGCGCGTCTTGAGCAGGGCGAGCACCATCGTGTAGGTGGGCGCGAACTTCGACTCGACGCTCATCTCGCCGCCGATCGCGGCGTCGTAGATGTCGCGAACGTCGACGTCCGCCTCCTTGAGGATGATCCCGTGGCCGAGGGTGTCGATGCCGCGCCTCCCGGCCCGGCCCATCAGCTGGGTCAGCTCCGCCGACGTGAGGGCGTGGAAGCCGGTGCCGTCGAACTTGGTGAACGAGGAGACGACGCAGGCCCGGGCCGGCATGTTCAGTCCCAGGGAGAGGGTCTCGGTGGCGAAAACCACCTTGACCAGCCCACGCTGGAAGAGTACCTCGACCGTCTCCTTCGCGTAGGGGAGCATCCCGGCGTGGTGCATGGCGACGCCGCGGCGGAGCAGCTTGGTGTCGACGGCGTCGAGGAAGACCTTGCGCTCGTCGTCGGCGATCGCCTGCAGGCGCTTGCCCAGCTCGGCCTCCACCTCGAGCTTCTCCTGCGGGCTGGTGAGGTCGAGACCGTGCACGGCGCAGCGGGAGAGCGCCTCCCGGCAGCCGCGCCGGGAGAAGATGAAGTAGATGGCGGGCAGCATCCCGCCGGCGCGCAGGCGCTCGACGACCTGGAGCAGGTCGTTCTCGGGGGCGCGGCGCGCGTAGCGCAGGCGCAGGTCGCCGGCGCTCAGGTTCTGGGCGCGCTCCAGGGTCCGGCGGGCCACCTGACCGCGCTCGTCGAAGAGCGGCCAGAGCTGGTTGTCGAGGCAGAGCCACAGCTCGAGGGCGACCGGCCGCTCCGTCTGGGTGACCACCTCGATCCCGCCGCGGAGCTCGCTCATCCAGGCGGCGACCTCGTCGACGTTGCTGATGGTCGCCGACAGGCCGGTGATCCGGATGTGGCGCGGAGCCTCGATGATCACCTCCTCCCACACCGTGCCGCGCGGGTGGTCGTCGATGTAGTGGACCTCGTCGAGGATGACGTCACCCACCGTGGTCACCCGCTCCGGCTCGTCGTAGAGGATGTTGCGGAGGATCTCGGTGGTCATCACCACCACCGGGGCGGACTCGTTGAGGGTGTGCTCGCCGGTGACCAGCCCGACGTTGGCCTCGCCGTAGCGCTGCCCCAGGTCGCGGAACTTCTGATTGGAGAGTGCCTTGAGCGGGGTGGTGTAGATGACGCGCCGGGCCTGGTCGTCGCTGCGGCGGAGGTCGGGAGGCGCCGCCAGGCAGCGCCAGATGGCGTACTCGGCGATCAGCGTCTTGCCGCTCGAGGTGGGAGCGCTGACCAGCACCCCCCGGGAATGCTCCAGCTTCTCGATCGCCTCGACCTGGAAGGGGTCCAGGGTCAGCCCGACGTGGGCGCTGAACGCGGCGGCCAGGGTCCCGGCCGCGCCGGCCGGGGTGACGCTCACGACTGCCACTCCGGGCCGGGACCGCTCTCCGGCCATCGCCGGTCTCCCCGGGTGCTCACTCGGGAGCCGGTGGGTTCTCGGCCGACGGATGCCGCCGGTGGGGCCGGAGTCCCACCAGGGAGACGAGGGCACCGAAGACGCAGAGGACAGCCGAGATCAGCATGGCCCGGTGGAACCCCTGGGTGAGGGCGCTCCCCCCACTCTCCGCTCCACCGGTCAGGCCGGCCAGGAGCGGCACCGCCGCCACCGCCAGCAGCCCCGCCACCCGGGTGACCGCGTTGTTCACCCCCGAGGCGATCGCGGCGCGCGCCGCCGGCACCGCCCCGAGCACGGTGGTGGTGAGCGGAGCCACGGTGATCGCGAGGCCGAGCCCGAAGACGGCGGCGGCGGGTAGCACCACCCTCAGGTAGGAGGCGGGCTGCGCCACCCGGGTGAACAGCAGGAGCCCCCCGGCAGCGATCAGCGGTCCGACGGTCATCAACCGCCGGGCGCCGATCCGGCCCACCAGCCCCCCCATCCGTGGGGAGAGGATGTAGAGCAGCAGGGTGATCGGGAGGATGGCCGCGCCGGAGGCCAGGGCGCTGTAACCAGCCGCCTCCTGGAGCTCGACGACCACCAGGAAGAGGGCGGTGCTCAGCGCGGCGTAAACGACGAGGGTGGTCAGGTTGGCCACCAGGAACGCGCGCGTCCGGAAGAGCGAGAGTGGGAGGAGGGGGCGCTGCTGCCGCGACTCGATGACCCCGAAGGCGACCAGCAGCGCGGCACCGAGCAGGACCGCGCCGGCGCTGAGCGGGCCGCCCAGGCGGGAACTCTCGATCAGGCCCAGAGCGAGGAGCCCCAGCCCGGCCACCGCCGCCAGCGCCCCGCCCAGGTCGGGGCGCGAGCCCGGCATCCGCGGAGGCGCCTCCCGAGCGGACAGATGGCGCAGGGCGGTGAGGAGGGTGGCCGCCGCGAGCGGGACGTTGATCAGGAACACCCATCTCCAGCCAGCCCGATCAACCAGCAGCCCGCCCATGAGCGGGCCGGCGACGGTGGCCAGGCCGGAGATGCCCGACCAGGCGGCGATCGCCCGCCCCCGGTCCTCGGCGGAGAAGCTGGTGGAGACGATCGCCAGCGCCCCGGGGACCAGCAGGCTCGCCGCCGCCCCCTGGAGCAGCCGGGCGACCACCAGGGTGGTCCCGTTCGGCGCCACGCCGCAGAGGGCGGAGGTCACGCCGAAGGCCGCCGCCCCGGCCAGGAAGACCCGGCCGTGGCCGACCCTCTCGCCGGCCGCGCCGCCCAGCAGCACGAGCCCGGCGAGGGTGACCAGGTAGGCGTCCAGCACCCATTGCAGCGTAGGGAGGCCACCGCCCAGGTCGCGCCCGATGGCGGGGAGCGCGACCGTGACCATCGTGGTGTCGAGAAGGGCCATCCCCGAGCCGAGGACCGTCGCCGCGAGGATCCAGCGACCCGCCGGGCTGGCGAGGGCCAGCCGCCGGGCGGGCCCAGGCTCAGTGTTCACAGGCGCAAGATCTCAAACCTCGAGTCGGTGAGCAGGGCGTCGCCGTAATTGCCCACGAAGTTGAGCACCTTCTGGCACACCTCGTCGGCGTGGCGGGCGTCGGAGGAGACGCAGGCCACTCCCAGCTCGACCGCCTGCCAGAGGTCCTGGTCGCCGACCTCGGCGACCGCGACGTTGAAGGTCTGGCGAACCCGGGCGACCAGGGAGCGGACCACCTGGCGCTTGTCCTTGAGCGACCCGCTCTCCGGGACCTGGAGCCGGAGGACCAGGGTTCCGATGACCATCCCCGGCAAGCTAGCAGACCGGCGCGGGCAGTGACGTCTCCGGTCCCACGCGGAGCCGCGAAAGGGAGGAGGCGGCCGCTCCTCTGGGCGACCGCCTCACTCCTCGCCGCCGCCGCCGCCGGCCGGGCGGTGGCGGTCCTGACTATCCCCGGGCCAGGGCGGGGACGAACTGGGCGGCGTCCACCGTCCCCCAGCCGGTGGCGTCGTTGTAGTAGCCGTTGGCGTTGAAGCCGGGGACGGTCACCAGGTCGGACGCGGCTGCGCAGGTGACCCCGTCGCTCAGGAAGCTGGTGCAGAAGGTGAAGGTGTTGTTGCCCCTCGTGATCGGCACGATGCCGTTGAACGGCTGCTCGGCGATCCCGTAGAGCTCCGGGTTGAGGTAGCCGAGGCTGTGGCGGGCCTCCTGGTCGGCCAGGGCGACGATGCCGGAGAAGAGCGGGCTGGCCTCGCTGGTGCCGCCGACGATGCTCCACCCGGGGGCGTCCGCGGGATCGGACGTGTCGTAGAAGTCGACGGCGCCGTTGACCGCGGCGCTCATGCTGATGTCAGGGGTGCCGCGCTGGTTGCCGACCACACGCGTCACGTCGTTCTGGAACGCCGGGCGGGAGAACACCGTCGAGAGGCCACCGCCGCTGGCCCCCCAGGTGTACACGGGCCCCCCGATGCCCACGGTCGTGGTGGAATCATTCCAGACGCTCGCCGGGACGTACGCGTGGCCCTGGGCGTCCAGGTGGAGCTGGGTCCCACCGACCGCCGTGACCAGGGGATCGGAGGAGGGCCAGTCGATCGCGCGGGTCGCGTAACAGCAGGTGAGGTTGGAGAGGTAGTCGGTCGACCCCTGGTCGCCGCTCGCCGCCAGCACGGTGATGCCGTTGGCGGCCGCGTTGATGTACGCGCTCCGCAGGCGATAGAGCTGCGAGGGGCTGGTGAAGGTCTGCTCGGTGGCTCCAAAGCTCTGGGAGATGACGTCACCGAGGTGGTGGTCGATGACGTAGTTCTCCGCCGCGACGATGTCGGGGAAGCCCTGGACACCCTCGGTCTCCGAGGTGGGGGTCTCGACCAGGAGGATGTTGGCCTCCGGGGCCATCACGTGGGACCACTCGACGTCGAGGCTCGTCTCGTCGCTCCACCCGATGCAGTCGCTCGCCCCGAAGGGGTCCGAACTGCAGGGCGGGATCGGGCCCTCTGGCGTGATCACCCGGAAGGAGGGCGGCGCGGGGAGCCCGAATGCCGCATCGAAGGTCGCCAGGTCGCTCTGGATGGTGGGCGAGCCGTAGGCGTCGACGATGACGATGGTCTCACCCCGGCCGTTGATCCCCTGGTTGAAGAGCGGCTGGAGGTCGTAGGCGCGCTGGAGCTGGAACGGCTCGTAGCAGGCGATGCCCAGCTCCGCCTCGCACTCGGCGGTGGTCGTCGGCGCGGGAAACTGGTGGTCGACGACGATGTGACCCGTGGCTGCCGGGATCATGCGAACCGCGGCGACCGCCACGGGGGCCGCGGCCACGGTTCCTCCACCCAGGAGGGCGATGGCACCGGCGGCAACCATCTGGGCAAGCGCAGGAACGCGCGACACTCTCATCTCTCTTACCTCCCGACCCTGCCGGCCTCCCTTCGCAGAGGCCTGAGCCTGGAGGCAACGTAGCAGACTGCGCGACCATTGGAAAGATGCACGCCCCGCCCGGCAGGCGTCGCGGGAGTCTTTCCTCTTCCGGCAGGGGTTCGCTCCCCCGCCGGCCGGCTACAGGACCCGGAGCAGCTTCTGACGCAGCGCCTCGAGGGTCTCGAAGTCCCCGATCGACGGCCGGGCCGGCGTCTTGCCCGGGAACTTGAGATGCTGCACCGCCTCCGCGAGAAGCTGGATCTCCTCCTCGCTGAGGCGGACCGAGCGGAGGTTGTGGATCGGCGCCGCGGGCACGGGGTGGACGGCCGGCTCGGGCAGGGCGGGCTCGATCGGAGCGGCCTCCTCGGTGCTGCGGAACAGCTCGTCCGAGCCGCGCAGCTGGGCGCGTCGGAACCCGGGCATCACGGGTGCCCAGCCCGCGCTCTGGATCGTGCCGGCATCGCCTCGTCCTGGGCCTCCGGCCGGGTGTCGCCACGTGCCATGAGGGTGCGGGCCAGGGCGCGGTAGGCCCTGGCGCCCGGCGAGTCGGGGGCGTACTGGAGGATGGAGAGACCGGCCAGGGGGGTCTCCGCGAACCGGATCGAGGCGTCGACGCGAATGTCAAAGACCTCGTCGCCGTAGCGCTCCTTGACCAGCTCGAGCACCTCCTGGCTGTGCAGCGTCCGCGGCTTGTAGATGGTGGGAAGGATGCCGGCGATGCTCAGCTGCGGGTTGAGCTTGGCGCGGACGCGGTCGATCGTCCGCTGCAGCTGCTGCATCCCCTTCATCCCGAAGTACTCGCACTGGAGGGGGATGATCACCTCGGTGGCCACCACCAGCGCGTTGACGCAGAGCAGGCCGAGCGAGGGTGGGCAGTCGATGACGGCGTAATCGAACTCGGGGAGCAGCGGGGTGAGCTTCTCCTGCAGCACGGATTCGCGCCCGAACTCGGTCACCAGCTGGAGCTCGGCCCCCGACAGCTCGATGTTGGCGGGCAGGAAGTCCAGGCCGATGGGCTCCGACCTCAGCCGGGCCTCCGCGGCGGTGGTGGACGGCTCGGTGAGGATGTTGTAGACGGTCACCTCCAGCTCGTCCGGCCGGCGCACCCCCATGTTGATGGTGAGGTGCCCCTGGGGGTCGAGGTCGACGGCGAGGACCCGAGCCCCGGCCTCCGCGAGCGCGGCGGCGAGGCTGACGGCGGTGGTGGTCTTGCCGACGCCGCCCTTCTGGTTGGCGATGGCGATGACGCGGGTCACCGAGCGACCTGGGCCGAGCTGAGGGTCGAAAGTCCTTTCGAACAGATGCGCCGCACTGAGCCGGTATCATAGCGGACCCCGCACATAGCCAAAGCCGATTCCGGTGGCGGGCCGAGCCATCGCGTCCAAGCGGAGGGAGTTCGTCCGTGGCCGAAGCCGAACGTGTCAAGCCGCGCAGCCTCTACGTCGAGGAAGCGATCCAGGCGGCCTTGGAGAGCCGATGGCAGGATGCGGTGGCTATCAACCGCGCCCTCATCGATCGCCATGGGGGCGACGACGAGACGTTCAACCGGATCGGCAAGGCCCTCACCGAGCTCGGCGAGCACCAGCCGGCCCTCGACGCGTACTTGCAGGCGCTTCAGCTCAACCCCCTGAACGTCATCGCCCAGAAGAACGTTCGCAAGCTGCAGCTCCTCCTCGACAGTCGCGCCAAGCTGGGCGGGGCCAAGGGGGCGATCGACGTCGACCTCTTCGCCGAGGAGCCCGGCAAGAGCGCGCTCACCGTGCTCAACCCGCCCAAGTCGGGGGTGGTGGTGGTGGTGGCGCCCGGTGACGTCGTCGAACTGCACCTCCAGGACGGCGGCCTCCAGGCACAGACAACCCGGGGCGTCGTGCTCGGCGACGTCGACAGCAAGGTCGCCCGGCGGCTCGTGCCCCTGATCGGGAGCGGCAATCGCTACACGGCGGTGGTGGCGCGGGTGGAGGAGAGCCAGATCGAGATCATCATCCGGGAGGCCTTCCAGTCGGCCGAGAACGCGCGCAAGTCGTCCTTCCCGGTCAGCCGCCAGAAGCGCGAGGAGTTCCGGCCCTACGCCAAGGACTCCCTGCTCGCCCAGCGCGGCGTCGACGACATGCCCCTGGGCGATATCGAGGAGGACGAGGAGGCCGCCGGCGCCGGGGAGCCGGGGGAGGAGCTGGAGCCGCTGGCGGCGGGTGACGAGTTCGAGGAGCCCACTCCCCTCGAGGACGTCGAGACCGAGGACGAGATCGACGAGGACATCCGCCCCGAGGACCAGTACTAGCCTCCGGGCGCCCCGGACGGCCGCGCCGGCGCCGGACGTCCCACCCCTCGAACCCGCCGACGCTGGCACAATCCTGGTCACCACCCATGCCACCAACCGCCAGCCGGTCGCCGTGGCCCCTCGTCGGCAGGCACGAGGAACTGGCCCTGCTCGCTCGGGAGCTGGAGCGTCCGGCCTCGTGCGGCGTCATCATTGCCGGCGCTCCGGGGGTCGGCAAGACCCGCCTCCGCGCCGAGGCGCTGGCCCGCCTGCGCCGCGACGGCTGGGTCGTCCGGGAGGTGACCGCCACCGTCGCGGCGGCGACCATCCCCTTCGGTCCCCTCGCCCCGCTGCTCCCGGAAGCCCTGTCGATGAGCCCCCTCGACGTCCTCCGTCACAGCGTTCGGGAGCTGCGGCAGGAGCGGGGGAACGGCCGGCTGGTCGTCTCCGTCGACGATGCGCAGTTCCTCGACGCCGCCTCCTCGGCGCTCCTCCACCAGCTGGCGAGCACGCAAACCGCCTCCCTGCTGCTGACCGCCCGCTCCGGCGAGACGCTCCCCGACCCGATCACCGGGCTGCGCAAGGAGGGGGCGATCGGATGGATCGAGCTCCAGCCGCTCTCCCGGACCGAGGTGGAGGCGCTGCTCGGACAGGTGCTCGATGGCCATCTCGACGCCGGCACCCGCCATGAGCTCGGCCGGCTGAGCCAGGGCAACGTCCTCTTTCTCCATGAGCTCGTCGAGATCGGGCTGAGCTCGGGAGCCCTGGCGGAGCGAGACGGCGTCTGGCGCTGGGAGGGAGAGCCGGTGGCCGCGGGTGGCCCGCTCGAGGCGATCGAGCAGCGGCTCCGCCCGCTCTCGCAGCCGCAGCGCGAAGCGGCCGAGGCCCTCGCGCTCGCCGAGCCACTCCCCCTCGACGTCCTGGAGAGGCTGGTGGCGCCCGCGGTCATCCGGGACCTCGAGGCGGCCGCGGTCATCACCACCACCACCGTCAACGAGAGGTACCACCGCCGCTGGCAGGTGCGGCTGGCTCATCCCCTCTACGCCGAGGCGCTGCGCGGCGGCCTGACGCCGCTTCGCAGGCGCGAGCTGCTCGGGCGCCTGGGCGACGCCCTGGAGGCGACCCCGCTCCGTCGGGGAGACGACCCAAGCCGGCTGGCCATGATCCGGCTGGAGGCCGGTCAGCCGGTTCCCGCCGACTCCGCACTGGCCGCGGCCCGCTGGATGCTCGGCTCCGGGCGCTTCGACACCGCCGAAGCGCTGGCGCGCGCAGCGATCGACGCCGGGGTGGGCTTCCCCGCGAAGATCGCCCTTTCCCGCGCCATGAGCGGGCTGCGCCGGCCGGAGGAGGCGCAGGCCGTCCTCGACGCCGCCCATCCGCGGGACGTCGTCGAGGTGGCGGAGCTGGCCCTCACTAGCGCCCAGAACCTCCACTACGGGCTCGGACGCGCCGAGCGGGCCCTCGAGGTCCTCTGCGAAGCGGTGGACGGCCTCCCGGAGGGCACCGCCGCCTACGATCTCGCCGTCACCCGCGCTCTGCTCGAGCTCTCGGCAGGGCGGCTGCAGGTGGCCGAGGAGCGCAGCGCCGCGGTCATCGACGACCCCGCCGCCCCTCCATCGGTGCGGATAGCGGCGATGGGGGTGCGCGGTCTGGCGCTCGCCTTCTCGGGCCGGCCGCTCCAGGCGGTCGCCATCCTCGACAGCGGGATGGAGCTGCTGCGGGACAGCCCGGAGCTGCTCACCACGCGCTCCAGCCTGCTCACCGGGCGGTGGAACGCGCTCTGGTTCGCGGGCCAGGTGCCGCAGGCGGCACGGCTCGCCGAGGAGATCCACGACCGGCTCGTCGAAGCCAGCCTCGAGCCGCTGCGCGGCTACTGGACGGGACTGGTGGGCTGGGCCGCCTTCCTCTCCGGGAAGAGCGCGACCGCCAGGGCGTGGCTGGAGGAGGGGGTCGCGATCTGCCACCACTACATGGCCGGCGGCGGTCATCTCGCCACGCTCGAGGGCGTCCTGGCCCAGGCCGCCAGCCTTGGCGGCGACCTCCGGCGCGCCGAGACCGCCCTCGCCGCGGCGCGTGCCGCGATGGCCGCCCCGCCGACCGAGCAGCCCTGGGTCGACCTGTGTGAGGCCTGGGTCCTCTGGGCAAGGGGGGAGGGCTCCAGGGCGGCCGCCTCCGCCCTGCGTGCTGCCGACGGCTGGCGTGACGCGGGGTTCTCCTCCACGGAGTCGTGGGCGCTCCATGACGCGGCCCGCCTCGGCGATCCCTCCGGCGTCGAACGGCTGGAGCACCTCGCCGCCCGCTGCGAGGGTGAGCTCGTCCCCGCCCTCGCGGCCCACGTCCGGGCACTCGTCGATGCCGACGCCCCGATCTTGGAGAGCGTCTCCGTCGAGTTCGAGCGGATGGGGCTTACCCTGCTCGCCGCCGAGGCGGCGGCGGAGGCGGCGGAGACCTACCGGAGAGCGGGGATGTCGAACCGCGCCCGGGTGCCGGCGCTGCGCAGCGCCGCTCTGGCAGCCGACTGCGAGAGGAGCCGGTCGCCGGCCCTCGACCGGGTCTCAACCCGGGGGGTCCTCACCGACCGCGAGCTGCAGGTCGCCCGGATGGCCTCGGGAGGCACGAGCAGCGCCGACATCGCAGTCCGGCTCGGCCTCTCCGTGCGCACCGTGGAGAACCACCTCCAGCAGGCGTATTCCAAGCTCGGGGTGAGCTCGCGGGCGGCGCTGGCCGTGGTCCTGGCCACGATCCCGGCGCGGCCGGCCCTGCCGAGCACCGACGCCCTCCGCTGAGCCTCGACCGCCCCCGCTGAGTACCGACAGCCTCCGCTGAGTACCGGGAGCGGTTCCCAGCCTGTGCCTGGGTACTGCGGTACTCATGACGCTCCCCCGGGCGGCCAGTAGCGTGACCCGGGATGAACCGGGAGGCGGCCCTGGAGACGTTGACCCCGGCCTATGCGGAGGCCCTCCGCCTTCGCGACCAGGGCGCCGATCACGCCGCCATCGCCGCCCGGCTGGACCTGCCGGTGGAGGCCGTGCCCAACCTGCTGGAGCTCGCCCAGGCGAAGCTCGACACCCTGCTGGTGCTGCCCGCCGCGGAGGCGGACTGAGATGGCCGAGGAGTGCGGAGCCGCTCCGAGAGGGGGAGCCGGTCGCTCCGAGAGGGGGCGCCCCGCCACGAGCGGGGACTGGCCAGTCGGGGGGGGCGCCAGGGAGGGGGTCGGCGCACCCCTCGTCCAGGGGTTGCGACATCCGCGTATGTGAAGCCCGTTTCCGAGTTGTGAGAGGCCACCGCGGCGCGGTAGCCTCCGTCAGTCGCCCAATAACCACGTCTGCACAGGAGCACAAGATCTGAAATGCCAGCACAGATAGGTGGACGCACCTACTCCAACGGCCAACTCCTCATCGGGGGCGGCTTGGTCCTCGCCCTGATCAACTGGTTCATCCCGTGGTGGTGGGGCTTCTCGTCCAGCTACACCGGATCGAGCGTTCTCGGCATCGCGGGCACGAGCTACAGCGGCGGGACCAACGGCTTCGGCCTCTGGTCTGGTTGGCTCGGCTTCATCGTCCTGCTCGTCCTGATCGTCCTGTTCGCGATCCGGACCTTCGCCCCCCAGACGCTCCCCGCCCTGCCCGTCCAGGATTTCATGATCTACACCGTGGGCGGCGTGTTCATCGCGCTCATGACCATCCTGTTCCTCACCTATGCCGGGGGCGCGAGCTACAGCGGTCCTGGCTACAACTTCAGCGCCGGAATCTCGATCGGCTTTTTCGTCGGCCTGATCCTGGCCATCGCAATCGCCGTCGGGGGCTGGCTCTCCAAGAGCGACGTCCAGCCGGCGACCGCGCCGATGAACTTCTCGGCGTTCAACCAGAGCCCGCCGCCGCCGCCTCCGGCCCAGTAACTCTCAACAGAGATACGAGAGGCATCGAGGGCCGCCGTCCCCGCGGGGCGGTGGCCCTCGGCCATTCCCTGGCGCGTCAACCCGACCAAGACCGCCGGCAGCACCGTTTTCGACACGATGCCAGGCTGAGGCTGTCTAGACTTCGCCGGTATGAGCGCCCTGCAGAGTCCTGCGCGGGGTCGTGCGGGCGGCTTCGCGGACTGGATCGGTGCGGCGGCACAGCGCCGGCGGGCCGTCACCGAGGCCTTCGTCGACACCTTCGCCGCCTGGGGCTACGAGTACCTGGCGACCCCGCTCGTCGAGCCGCTGGAGACCGTCGCCGCCGGTGTGCGGGGTGGTCTTCAGACGCAGCTGTTTCGCTTCATGGACGCCGACGGCAGCCTGCTCGCCCTGGTCGGGGAGCGTACCGTGAGCGTCGCCCGGGTGGTCGCCACTCAGCTCCAGGGAGCGACGATGCCGCTCCGGCTCTGCTATGCGGGACCGGTGCTCTTCAATCGCCCGCCGCTCGGCGGCCGGCGCCGGGAGGCGATGCAGGCTGGCTGCGAGCTGATCGGCCACCCAGGCCTGGCCGCCGACGCCGAGTGCATCGCGGTGGCCGCGGCCGCGCTCCAGCGGGCCGGCATCGCCGGCGTTCAGATCGATGTGGGCCACGCCGACCTCGTCCCCGCGCTGCTCGACTCCGCCGGGCTCGACGCGGAATCCCGGGAGCGGGTGGCCGCCGCCCTCCGCCGCCGCGACCTGGTCGCGGTCGAGGATGCGCTGAGCGGGACCGCGGCCGGCGACGCCGAGCGAGACCTGCTGCTCGCCTTCCCCACCCTGCGAGGAGGCCGGGAGATCCTCGACAGCGCGGGAGCGCGGCTCACCGACCCGCGACCGCACCGCGTCCTCGCCGACCTCGCCGAGCTCTGGGAGGTCCTCGACCGCCACGGGATCACCGGCAGCGTCCACCTCGATCTCGGCGCGGTGCGCGACTGGGACTACTACACCGGACCGACCTTCGAGCTGTTCAGCGCCGACCTCGGCTTTCCCCTGGGCGCGGGTGGCCGCTACGACCGGCTCCTGGAAGCCTTCGGCGCGGGTGCGCCGGCGACCGGATTCGTCCTCCACGTCGATCGCTGCTGTGATGCGCTGATGCGTGGCTCGGGTGAGGACGGAAGTCGCAGGGTGCTGCGCCTCGGCTACTCCGGGGAGCGGGCACAGGAGGCGCCCGCGGTGGCCGCTCGGCTCCGCGAGGCCGGCGTCGTCGTGGCCCTGGATCTGGAGCCGACCGCCGGGCGGCCCGACCAGCCGGTCACCGACGGCGCCGCGCACCTCGGTGACGACGGTGCCCTTCGCTGGCGGTATCGGGGCCGCGATGGCAGCGGGGTCGAAGGCCTGCTGGCGCTGAACCGGGAGGATGCCCGGTGAGCGAGGGGCTGCGGCTGGCCCTGCCCGCCGGCGCCCTCTTCGAGGATGCCTGCCGGCTGCTCTCCGAGGCGGGGGTGGCGGACGTCGATCCGGGCCGGTTCGACCGCCAGCTGCAGATCGCCACCGCGACGGCGACCGTGGTCAGGGTGCGGCCGACCGACGTCCCGGTGTACGTGGAGATGGGCGCCTGCGACGCCGGCATCGTCGGCAAGGACATCCTCTGGGAGTCGCCGCGCGACTGCTACGAGCTGGTCGACCTGGGCTTCGGCGCCTGCCGGCTGGTGCTGGCGGCACCGCAGGGCTCACCGCTCGCCCTGGGGCGATTCCCCCAGTCGCTCCGCGCCGCGACCAAGTACCCGCTGGCCGCCCGCCGGTTCTTCGATGCTCTGGGGCTCGCCGTCGAGCTGATCAAGCTCCACGGATCGGTCGAGCTGGCTCCCGCGATGGGCCTGGCCGACTGCGTCGTGGACATCACCGCGACGGGGCGGACCCTCATCGCCAACCACCTCGTCGAGGTGGCCGAGGCCGGCCGCTCAACCGCCCGGCTGATCTCGAACCAGGCCTCGCTCAAGACCCGGAGCGAGGCGGTGAACCGCCTCGCCGCGGCGCTCCGCCGCACCGTGGCGGCGCGGGCCGGGGCCTTTCCCGGGGCGGCGTCGTCTCCTCCGAAGCTCGCCACGCCGCTGCCCGCACTGCCCGAACGGGGAGCCGGACCCCGGTGATCACCCGGCTTCGATCCCTGGCACCGGCGGAGTGGCGAGCCCAGGTGCGCGCCGAGCGGCGGGGCACGGATCTCCTCCTGGATGCCGCGACCGCCGGCCCGCTGGCGGCCTGGTTCGACCTGCCGGTGAGCGCCGAACGGGTGGTCCGCACCATCGTCGACGAGGTCGCCCGTGACGGCGACCCGGCGGTGCGGCGGTGGACCGGACGGCTGGACCAGGTCGACGTCACGCGGACGCGCGTGTCCGAGGGGGAGATGGCCCGCGCCTGGGAGGCGACCGAGCCCGCCGTCCGCGAAGCGATCACCGCGGCCGCCGCGCGCATCCGGGAGATCCACGAGCACCAGCTGGACACCTCGGTCCGGGGCACCGCCAGCTCCCACCTGCGCGCCCTTCCGCTCCGCCGGGTTGGCTGCTACGTTCCCGGAGGGAGGGCCGCCTACCCCAGCACCGTGCTCATGAACGTGATCCCCGCCCAGATCGCCGGGGTCGCGGAGATCGCCCTGGTCTCCCCACCGGGCGCCGGGGGCGCGGTCCACCCCCTGGTCCTGGCCAGCGCCCACCACCTGGGGGTGAGCGAGGTCCACGCCGTCGGGGGAGCCCAGGCCATCGGAGCCCTCGGCTACGGCACCGAGACGATCGCCGGAGTGGACAAGATCACCGGCCCCGGGAACGTCTTCGTGACCCTGGCCAAGCGCGCCGTGTTCGGCGAGGTCGGGATCGACGGCGTGGCCGGGCCCAGCGAGATCGTCGTGATCGCGTCCGCGGATGCCGACCCCCGGCTGGTCGCCGCCGACCTGGTCTCCCAGCTCGAGCACGATCCCCTGGCCTGGGCGGTGTGCCTCACCGACTCCCCGGTCCTGGCCGGCGCCGTGGGCGCGGCCTTCTCCGAGGAGGCGTCGTCGGCGGCGCGGGCCGGGATCATCGCCGCGGCCGCCGGCCGCCACGGCGCCGTGGTCGTCACCGAGTCGCTCGACGCGGCCCACCGCCTCGCGGACGAGTTCGCCGCCGAGCACCTCTCGCTCCAGGGTGAGGCCGCCGAGGCGCTCCGCGACGAGCCCCACACGGCCTCCGCGGTCTTCGTCGGCCGGCGCTCGCCGGTCTCGATGGGGGACTACGTCGCCGGGCCCAACCACACCCTGCCCACCGGCGGCGCCGCCCGCCACCGCGGCCCGCTCTCGGTGATGGACTTCCAGCGCTGGCAGTCGGTGGTCGACCTCTCGGTCGAGGAGTTCGACAGCCTGGCCCCGGTCGCCTGCACGCTCGCCGCCGCCGAAGGGCTGCGCGGCCACGAACGGGCGATCCGGCTTCGCATGGAGGATGCTGTCCGATGAGCCCCAGCCGCCCTTCCACGCCGTCGCGGCGGATCGCCAGCGAGGAGCGGGTGACCAAGGAGACCCGCATCCAGGTCGACGTCGACCTGGACGGGCACGGCAGCGCCGACATCGATGTCCCGCTGCCCTTCTTTCGCCACATGCTCGAATCCTTCGTCAAGTACAGCGGCATGGACGTCCGGCTGCACGGCTCCGGCGACGTCGAGGTCGATGCACACCACCTGGTCGAGGACTGCGGGCTGGCGTTGGGAGCGGCGATCAGCCGGGCGCTCGGGGACCGCGCCGGCATCCGGCGCTTCGGTCACGCCTACGCGCCCCTTGACGAGTCCCTGGTGCGCTGCGTCCTCGACTACTCGAACCGCCCCCACCTGACCTGGGAGATGAGCGCTCTCACGGGCCGGATCAACGACTTCGATGTCACCGTGCTTCACGAGTTCGTGCAGGCTCTCGCTCAATCCGCGGGGATCAGCCTCCATGTCGACTTGGTCCGCGGCGCCAACCTCCACCACGTCGCCGAGGCGGCGTTCAAGGCGCTGGGGCTGGCCACCCGCGACGCCCTGACGGTGGTGGGGCGCGGGGTGCCGTCCACCAAGGGCGTGCTCTAATGCCACGGATCGCGATCGTCGACTACGGGGTCGGTAACCTGCGCAGCGTCGAACGGGCGCTGGCGCGGGCCGGAGCCGAGGCGGTCATCACCCCCGACGCCCGGGCGGTCGCCGCCAGCGACGGGGTGGTGCTTCCCGGTGTCGGCGCCTTCGCGCCGGCGGCGGCGCTGCTGCTGGGCTCCGGCCTCGGCGACGCGGTGAGGGAGGCGGCCGGCCGCGGCCGCCCCGTGCTCGGGGTCTGCCTCGGCTTCCAGCTGCTCTTCGATGCCAGTGAGGAGGGGGAGGGCGGAGTCGGGCTCGGCCTGCTTCCCGGGCGGGTGCGCCGCATCGCCGCCGGCTCCCTCAAGGTGCCGCACATGGGGTGGAACCAGCTCCGCATGCGCCGGCCGGCGGCCCTCACCGCGGGCGTCGCGGATGGCGCCTGGTGCTACTTCGTCCACTCGTACGCGGCCGACGCCGACCCCCGGGATGTGGTCGCCACCGTCGACTACGGGGGCGAGATCGTGGCCGTGTGCGAGCGGGGGGCGGTGACCGGAACCCAGTTCCACCCTGAGAAGAGCGGTCCTGCCGGGCTCCGCATCTACGCCAACCTGGTGGCCGCCTGCATCGGCGAACCGAGGCCGGCCGAGCCGTCGCTCCCGTGATCGTCATCCCTGCCATCGACATCCGGGGGGGCCGGTGCGTCCGCCTCATCCAGGGGGACTACTCCCGTGAGCACATCTACGAGGAGGACCCCGCGGCCGTGGCGCTCCGGCTGGCCGAGAGCGGCGCCCACCGGATCCACCTGGTCGACCTCGACGCGGCGCGGGGCATGGCCGACCTCGACTCCGCCACCGCCGCCCGCGGCGTGCTCGAGACGGCGCGCCAGCGCGGTGTCGAGGTCGAGGTCGGCGGAGGTGTCCGCACCCTGGCGGCGGCGGAGCGGTGGCTGGCGGCCGGGGCTGCGTTCGTCGTCCTGGGGAGCGTCGCCGTCCAGGATCCCGACGCCGCCCAGGTCATCTGCGCCGCGCTGCCCGGGCGCTGCCTGGCCTCCCTCGACGTCCGCGGCGACACCGCCCAGGCCCAGGGCTGGACCGAGGGCGCGGGGAGCGCCGCCACCCACCTGGAACGGTGGGCCGGCTGGCCGCTCGCCGGTCTGGTCCGCACCGACGTCGCCCTCGACGGGATGATGGGCGGCCCCGACCTTGGCGGCCTGGAGAAGACGGTGCGGGCGTTCCCCGGGCCGGTCATCGCCAGCGGCGGCATCAGCACGGTCGACGACATCGTCCGCTGCGCCGAGGTCGGCGCCGCCGGTGCGATCGTGGGCCGGGCTCTCTACGAGGGCAGCTTCGACCTGCGCGCGGCGATCCTCCGCTTCCCGCGATGAGCCTGGCCAAGCGGATCATCCCCTGCCTCGACGTCGACCACGGCCGGGTGGTCAAGGGTGTCCATTTCGTCAACCTCCGCGACGCCGGTGACCCCGCCGAGCTGGCAGCGCGCTACGATGCCGAATCCGCCGACGAGCTGGTCTTCCTGGACATCACGGCGAGCAGCGAGGACCGCGAGATCCTCCTCGACGCGGTCCGCCGCACCGCCGATTCGGTCTTCATCCCGCTCACCGTGGGGGGTGGGCTGCGCGGGCTCGCTGACATCGATCGGATGCTGCGCAGCGGCGCCGACAAGGTGTCGCTCAACACCGCGGCGCTCGATCACCCCGCCCTGATCGGCGAGGCCGCCGAGCGCTTCGGCGTGCAGTGCATCGTGGTCGCCGTCGACGCCCGGCGCGAGGGTGGGGCCTGGCACGTCTTCTCCCATGGCGGCCGCCGCGACACCGGGCGGGACGCGCTCGCCTGGGTGCAGGAGGCCGCCGAGAGGGGCGCCGGTGAGATCCTGCTGACCAGCATGGATCGGGACGGAACCCAGGATGGCTATGACCTCGAGCTCACCCGGGCGGTCGGCGACCGGCTGACCGTGCCGGTGATCGCCAGCGGGGGTGCCGGCGAGCCCGAGCACCTCCGGGCGGTGCTGAGCGAGGGGGGTGCGGACGCCGCCCTCGCCGCCTCGATCTTCCACGACGGCATCCATCCGATCCCGCAGACAAAGGCCTACCTGCGCGAGCACGGCGTCGAGGTCCGGCTGTGAGGTTCACCAAGCTGGTGCCCATCATCTACGTCGACGACCTGAACGCCGAGGTGCAGTTCTACAAGGACCTGGGATTCAGCGTCCTCCACGAGGGGGACGAGTTTCCCGGCTTCGTCGCCATGCAGCAGGGCGATGTCGAGTTCGGCATCGAGATCAGCGACCACTTCCGGGCCCGGGCCGCCAACGACTCCTTCCTCTGGCAGTTCCAGGTGGACGATCTTGCCGCGGTCGCGCGGCTGTGCACCGAGCTGGGCTACCGGCACACGGCACCGGAGCGGTACGGGGAACGGATGGACGCCTGGGAGATGACGGTCACCTCTCCCAACGGCTACCGGGTCAACCTCGAGGGCCGCTCCCCGCTCCACGTGCCGCTCGTGGCCGAGGGGCTGACCCTCGGTGCCGGTCTCTCCCTGATCCCCGAGCCGGCCGGGCGCGCCCCCGACTTCGGCGGCGAGCTGGTCACCGCCGTGGTCCAGGACGTGCGCACCGCCGAGGTGCTGATGGTCGCCCACATGAACCGCGACGCCTACGAGACCACCCTGGTCACCCGGCGGGCGACCTTCTGGAGCAGGAGCCGGGAGCGTCTCTGGCAGAAGGGGGAGACGAGCGGCAACGCCATGCGGGTGGTCGAGGTCCGGCTCGACTGCGACGGCGACGCGGTGCTCCTCCTGGTCGAGCCCGCCGGTCCGGCCTGCCACACCGGTGCCCGTTCCTGCTTCACCGCGCCGCCCCCGGGCGCGGGGGCGCTCTCCGACCCCGGACGGGAACCCGTCTCATGATCGAGGGGGTGGGCCGCACCGCCGGCTACCTCCCCATCGGGGCCTACGGCCTCATCGGCGACTGCCGCAGCGCCGCCCTGGTGGGCGTCGACGGCAGCATCGACTGGTGCTGCCTGCCGCGCTTCGACTCGCCGTCCGTGTTCGGCCGCATCCTCGACTCCCGTGCCGGTGGGTACTGGCAGGTCCGCCCGCGTGGGGCATACCGCGCCCACCAGCGTTACGGCGACCGCACCAACCTCCTGCGCACCGTGTTCTCGACATCCACGGGTCTGGTTCGGGTCAGCGACTTCATGCCCGTCGACGAGGCCACCGTCGAGCGTCACGCCCACCCCCATCGTGAGCCTCGTCTGGTGCGCATCGTGGACTGCCTCGCCGGCACGGTGACGATGGACCACCACCTCGTCCTCCGGCCCGACTACGGCCGCGCTGCGGGCGCCTTCGGCGCCGAGGGACGCCGCTTCCACGGCGACGCCGGCGGCCTCCACCTCTGCGTCGTCTCCACGCGCGACATTGAGGGGCCGCACACGACCTTCACGCTGCATGCCGGCGACGCCGTCGCCCTGTCGCTGCGCTGCCAGCACACCGCTCGCGGTTGTGCCACCTCGGAGACGGCGTGGACGGTGGAGCGGGCCCGCCGGCTGCTGCGCCGGACCCAGGAGTTCTGGTGGCGCTGGATCGACCGGGTCCACTACACCGGTGCCTTCCCCGAGCCGGTGTGGCGCTCGGCGCTGGCCCTGAAGCTGATGATCTACGCTCCCACCGGAGCCATCGTCGCGGCCCCCACGGCGTCGCTGCCGGAGGCCCTGGGCGGCAGGCGCAACTGGGACTACCGCTTCACCTGGCTGCGCGACGCGTCGCTCACCCTCTTCGGCCTCTTCCAATTGGGCCTGCATGAAGAGGCCCACGGCTTCTTCGCCTGGCTGCGCTCGACCGGCATCGGCGAGGGTGCGAAGGTGCAGAACCTCTACCGGGTCGACGGAGGTCGCGACACCACCGAGCAGGTGCTGGGTCACTGGAGCGGCTACCGCGGGTCGAAGCCGGTGCGGATCGGCAACGGCGCCGTCGACCAGCTCCAGCTCGACGTGTACGGCGAGCTGCTCGACAGCGCCTACCTCTACGCGCGCTTCGGCGGTGAGATCAGCCAGGAGCTCTGGAAGGAGCTGCACGCCGTCGTCGACATGACCATCGATCGCTGGCAGCTTCCCGACGCCTCCATCTGGGAGAGCCGTGGGCGGGAGCTCCACTACACCTACAGCAAGATGATGTGCTGGGTCGCCGTCGATCGGGGACTGCGCCTGGCGGAGCGCTTCGGCCTTCGCTGCGACCGCGAGCGCTGGGAGGAGGCGCGCCGGGCGATCCACCGCAGCGTGACGACGGAGGGGTACAGCCGCCGCCGGCGCGCCTTCACCCAGACCCTGGGCGGAGGGACCCTGGACGCCGCCATGCTCCGGGCCAGCCAGGTGCGCTTCCTCGACGATCGCGATCCCCGGATCATCGCGACGGTGCGGGCGGTCGCCCGGCACCTCGGCCGTGGGGTGCTGGTCAGCCGCTACCGCCCCGAGGAGACCGACGACGGCATCGACCACGGCGAGGAGGGGGCGTTCCTGATCTGCTCCTTCTGGCTGGCCGACGCCCTGGCCCACATCGGTGAGGCGGAACAGGCACAGCGGCGCTTCGAGCGGCTGCTCTCCTTCGCCTCGCCGCTCGGCCTGATGGCCGAGGAGGTGGACGTGACCAGCGGAGACCTCCTGGGCAACTACCCGCAGGCCTTCACCCACCTGGCCCTGATCGGCGCCGCCGTCAACCTCGAGCGAGCCCGCCACCGCCGGCTCGGAATCCACGGGTTGGGCGCGTCGGGCAGCGCCCCGGACTGACGGCGTGAGCGGCGCCGCCCACGCGAACGGCCCCGCACCGGCGAACGACGCCCGCCGTGCCCGCCAGGCCCTGCTCGACGCCTTCGGTCCGGGCCCCGCACCGGCGGTGGGGATCGCTCCCGGCCGGGTCACCCTGGTGGGGGAGCACGTCGACTACGTCGGGGGCCACGTCGCTTGCATGGCGGTCGACCTCTCGCTCGAGGTGGCGGCACGCCCCTCGCGTGACGGCCGGTGGCGGGTCGCGGCGCTGGGCCAGCGGGTGGAGCGCCTCCGGCCGGCGATGGCGGGGGATCTCGGTGATCGCCTCCTCGCCGCCGCCCTGGCGCTGGACCGCAACGGCATCACCCTCCCTCCCCTGGAGATGGCCGTCACCGGCGACCTGCCACCGTCCGCGGGTCTCGCCTCCTCGGCGGCGGTCATCCTCGCCGCCCTGCTGGCGATGCTCCGGCTGACCCGCCTCCGCCTGACGGGGGAGGAGCTGGTGGCGGTCGCCCTCACCGCCGAGCGGGACATCGCCGGGGTTCCGTGCGGTGACCTGGACCAGCGCACCATCGTCCACGCGCGGGAGGGCGCCGTGCTCGCCCTCGACTGCGGCAGCGGCTCGCGGCGGAGTGTCCCCTGGCCGTGGCCGGGGATCTCGTTGCTGGTCGCGGCCAGTGGGGAGAGCCACGACGTCGGAGGCCGCGCGTACCGGCGCCGCCGTGAGGCGGCCGAAAAGGCCTGCTCCGTTCTCGGGGTGCCCACCTGCCAGCAGATCGGCGAGCGCTGGCGGGAGCTGAAGCCCGGGCTCCAGCCCGCCGGCCGCCACGTGGCCACCGAGACACGCCGCGCCGACGCCGCCGTCCGGGCGCTCGAAGCCGGTGACGTCGCGGCCCTGGGACGGCTGATGGACGAGAGCCACGAGTCGCTGCGGCGGGACTGCGCGGTGAGCACCCCCCGCCTCGACGCCATGGTCGAGGCGACGCGCCGGGTCCCCGGCTGCCACGGCGCCCGCCTGGTCGGCGCCGGTTTCGGCGGCAGCGTCGTCGCCCTGGTTGAGGAGGGGGCCGCCGGCCCCTGCGCCGCGGCGCTCGCCGGGGTCAGCGGGATGCGGGACGCCACCTGGCTGCTCCATCCCGCCGCAGGGCTGGGGGTGACCGCCGCCGATGTGGTGAGCCCCTGACCCGCTGATCCTCGAGGGGTCGGACGGGGAGGGAGGTGGAGGGGACAGGGCGGTGTAGAACGTAAGAGAAACGCGCATTCGCCGCCTCTTTTGAGGTATGCCCCCTACCGCCGTGGTGAGAGGCGCCCCGAGCGAGGAGGACCGTGAGGCCGCCTTCGAGCGAGCCGTCGTCCTCCCGGAGATGGCGCGCCTGTACGGGCTGGCGCTGGTCATCGTCGCCGACCGCGACGAGGCTGCGGACGCCGTCCAGGAGACGCTGCTCTCGGCCTGGCGCCGCTGGCCGTCGTTGCGGGATCCCGCCAAGCAGTCGGTCTGGCTGACGCGCATCTGCGTGCGTCGCTGCATTCACCACCGGCACCTCCTCGGCCGGCGGGTCCTGTGGTCGTCCGAGCGGTGGTCTGCGGTCCCGGGGCCTCCTCCGCTGGAGTTCGAGGGCCTGCTTCTCGACGTGCACCGCGCCGTCTGCTCCCTGTCGAAGCCACAGCGGGCGATGGTCATCCTCCATCTTCACGATGGATTCACGGTGGACGAGTGCGCGGAGCTTCTCGGTTGCCGTCCTGGGACGGCTCGCAGTCATCTCGGACGAGCCATGGCCAGGTTGAGGAAGGAGCTCGCCGATGCCTGATCCCAGCATCTCCGACGACGACGTGACACGGATGACCCTCCTGTATCTGGACCGGATGCGCCGGCAGCCCCCACCCCGCGACATCCAGGACGAAGTCATGAGGTCGATCCTTGCGCCGCGACAGAGGAGGGCGATCCCCATCGCCCGGCTCGTGGCGAGCGGCCTCGTGGTCGTGGCGATCGCGGTGGTGGCGTCCGTGGCGCTCGTCGCGCATCTCAGCAGTCCTCCGACCCCAGGCGTCTGGAGCATCGTCTCCACCTCCAGCTCGCCGAGTGGGAGCAGCGGCCTCTCCGCCATCACCTGTGTCAGCGTCAGCGACTGCTGGGCCGCCGGCTACTCGTTCGACCAGAACGGCAACGCCCGACCGTTGATCGAGCAGAACACGGGCAGCGGATGGCGCGTTGTCTCCAGCCCCAGTCCGTCCGGCAGCACGGACAGCGAGCTTCAGGGCCTGGCCTGTGTCAGTGCCGACGACTGCTGGGCCGTCGGCTATTCCATCGAGGCCTCAGGCGGCAGCCGCCAGACGCTGATCGAGCACTACGGGGGCAGTGGTTGGGGCATCGTCTCCAGCCCCAATCCGTCGGGCAGCACCGACACCCTCCTCTATGGCGTCGCCTGTGTCGGCGCAGACGACTGCTGGGCTGTCGGCCTGTCCGCGCAGGGGGCGCTGATGGAGCACGACGGGGGCGGCGGCTGGAGCATCGTCTCCAGCCCCGCCGCAGGCAGCCAGCTCAGGGCCGTGACCTGTGTGAACGCCAGCGACTGCTGGGCTGTTGGGGGGTCCGCGTCGAACACTTTCGCCGAGCACTACGACGGCCGGGGCTGGAGTGCCGTCCTCAGTCCCGTTCTCTCCGCCACCGGTGGTGGTGTGCTCCTGAGCGTGTCCTGCGCCAGCGCGGGCGACTGCTGGGCGGTCGGAGTTTCCGTGGTTGCCACCGACAAAGTCCAAACGTTGATCGAGCACTACCTCGGCAGCGGCTGGGGCATCGTCGCCAGCCCCAACCGCACCGACGGCTCGGACAGCCAGCTCGAGTCCGTGACCTGCGTCAGCATCGGAGACTGCTGGGCGGTGGGCTGGTTCATGGACGCCGCCAACGCCCTCCAGACATTGATCGAGCAGGAAACGGGCGGCGGTGGCTGGAGCATCGTGAGCAGCCCCGATCACCCCGGCGGCGCGTACACGCAGCTCCAGGCCGTGACCTGCGTGGGCGCCGGAGACTGCTGGGCCGTCGGCGGTCCCGGCGATCTCGCGGGCCAGGTCGTGATGCAGCTGACGGACCAGAGCCCAAGCTGAGCCTTCCTCACCGCTCCTGATCCCCGAACCTCGCGTTGCCGAGGCCGCTCGACCGCTCCCCCCGGGCCATCCCAAAAGCCTCGGCGTATAGTTCCGCGCAAGTTATCCCATCGTCGGAGGTGTAACCGTGACCGATGCTCCAGCAGCTCAATGGGTCCCCGAGGGCGGCACCAGTCGCCTGGCGGAGACCGCTCAGGGCAGGTGCTTCACCTCGGACTTGAGCGTCGACGAGTTCGTCCTGGTGCGCGAGAGCGGCTTGGTGCCGCTGGGTCTGGTGATGGGCACCTCCATGTACCACATGGGCCTGCAGTTCGCCGGCTGGAAGCAGTCCGTCGAGCTCACGGTTCTCAGCCAGGCGATGTACGCGGCCCGTGAGCTGGCCATCTCGCGGATGCAGGCCGAGGCGACGCAGCTCAATGCCGACGGCATCGTCGGGGTGGACCTTCGCCGGGTCGGCTACGTCGGCGCCGGCGACGTCTTGGAGTTCCTCGCGGTGGGCACGGCGGTGCGATTCGAGAAGGCCCCCGGCTCCCTGCGCGCCCCCAGTGGCAAGCCATTCAGCTCGGACCTCTCCGGGCGCGACTTCTTCAAGCTGCTCCGCTACGGGTGGGCCCCCACCGGACTGGTCATGGGCTGCTGCGTCTACCACATCGCGCACCAATCGATCCGGCAGGCGTTCCGCCAGGCGGGCCAGAACGTGGAGCTTCCCCAGTACACGCAGGCGATCTACTCCGCCCGCGAGCTGGCCATGAAGCGCATGCAGGATGAGGGCGAGCGCGACGGCGCCGCCGGCATCGTCGGGGTCCGCGTCGAGGAGAACAACCAGGTGTGGGGCGAGCACGGGGTCGAGTTCTTCGCCATGGGGACCGGCGTCCGTCCGGTGGCCCCGTCGACCGCCAGCACCCTGCCCTTCGTGGTCCCGGTCTAGACGAGGCACCGGCCGGCACGGGTCCACGGCCGCGGGGCCGCCGGGCGGGCGGTTGCATAATCATGCACTCCAAACGTATAATCCCCCAACCGTGCCCGCCTCTGTGATCCGCGCCGCCGTCTGCGGCGCCACCGGCTACCTCGGCGCCCAGTGCGTCGAGATCCTCGACCGCCATCCCGCCATCGCGCTGGTGGGGCTCCACGGCCGCGGCTCGGCCGGGAAACCCTTCGCCGCCACGGTCCCGGGGAGCCGGGTGACCCTCGAAGTCCAGGACGGGCTGGACCCCGGAGATGCCCAGGTGGTCTTCGCCGCCCTGCCCCACACCGTCGCCGCCGCCCACGCGCGGGAGTGGCTCAGCGCCGGCCGGGTGGTGATCGACATGAGCGCCGACTTCCGGCTGCGCGACCCCGCCGCCTACAGCCGCTGGTACGGGGTCGAGCATCCCGCCCCGGATCTCTGCGAGGTTGCGGTTTACTCCCTGGTCGAGATCCACCGCGACGCCATCTCGAGCGCGGACCTGCTCGCCGTCCCGGGCTGCTACCCGACCGCCACCCTGCTGGGGGCCGTTCCCGCCCTCCGCGAGGGGCTGGTCGAGCCCGAGGTGATCGTGGATGCCAAGAGCGGAGTCAGTGGTGGCGGCCGGTCGCCGTCGCTCACCTATCACTTCCCAGAGGTGAACGAATCGGTCCGGGCCTACGGCGTGGAGGGCCACCGCCACAAGAGCGAGATGCTCCAGGAGTTGAAGGCGGCGGCCGGACGTGAGGTGCGCCTGACCTTCGTCCCCCACCTGATCCCGATGACGCGCGGGATCCTCGCCACCCTCTATCTCCACCCCGTCGCCGGCCGGAGGGTGGCCGACGTCGCCGAGCTGATGAGGGGCTTCTGCGCCTCCAACGTCTTCCTGCGCTTCGAGGAGACGTCGCCTCCCACCAAGTCGGTGACCGGGAGCAACGTCGCCGCCATCCACGTCGGCGACCAGGACGGCATGGCCGTGGTCACCGTCGCCGAGGACAACCTGATCAAGGGCGGCGCCGGCCAGGCGGTGCAGGCGGCCAACCTGCGTTTCGGGCTCGGCGAGACCACCGGGTTGCTCAGGTCCTCGATGTGGCCGTGACCGAGGCCGGCCCCAGCGAGACCGCCGTGGCTGCCGGCACCGGTGTGTGTGCCCCGCTCGGCTTCCGCGCCGGGACCGCCGCCGCCGGCATCCGGGACGGCGACCGGAGCCGCGACGACATCGCGGTGGTGATGAGCGACCACCCCTGCGCCGCCGCCGGCGTCTTCACCCAGAACCTCGTCAAGGCAGCTCCGGTGGTCATCTCCCAGCTCACCCTGCGCCGGGGAACGCCGATCCACGCCGTGGTGCTCAACGCCGGCAACGCCAACGCCTGCACCGGAGCCCGGGGACTCCGGGACGCGCTCCGGATGTGCGCGCTGGCCGCCGGCGCGCTCGGCCGTGACCCGGTGGAGGTGCTCGTCTGCAGCACCGGGGTGATCGGCCGGCCGCTGCCGATGGAGGGGGTCGCCGAGGGCCTCCGCGCCGCGGCCCGCAGCCTGAGCCGCGATTCCGGCGAGCTGGCCGCCCGGGCCATCATGACCACCGACACCGTCCCCAAGACGGCGAGGGCGAGCTTTGCGGTGGACGGCATCGAGCATCGGGTGGGCGGGATGGCCAAGGGGTCGGGGATGATCCACCCCAACATGGCAACCCTGCTGGCGGTCGTCACCACCGATGCGGATGTCGCGGCAGCCGACCTGCAGGCGCTGCTCGTCGAGGTCGCCGAGTCCAGCTTCAACTCGATCACCGTCGACGGCGACACCTCCACCAACGACACCCTCTTCGCCCTCGCCAACGGCGCCGCCGGCGGGCCGGCGCTCAGGGCCGGAGACTCCGGCTTCCAGGCCTTCCGCCAGGCCCTGCTGGGCGTCTGCGAGTCGCTGGCGGAGCAGGTGATCGCCGACGCCGAGGGCGCCACCAAGCACTTCCGGGTCTCGGTCGGCGGCGGCCGCGATGACGCCGAGGCGCGTCTCGCCGCGCGCACCGTCGCCGTCTCCCCGCTGGTCAAGACGGCGGTGCACGGGGCCGACCCCAACTGGGGGCGGATCGTCATGGCCCTGGGACGGAGCGGGGCGCACTTCAGCCTCGACCGGGTGCGCGTGACGTTCGCTGGGACCACCGTCTTCGAGCACGGCGCCCCCCTCGACACCGACCTGAGCCCCGTCGTCGCCGCCCTGCAGCTGCCCCGGAGCGAGATCGACATCGACCTGGGCGCCGGTGACGGGCGGGGCCACGCCTGGGGCTGCGACCTCACCGCCGGCTACGTGCGCATCAACGCGGAGTACACGACATGACCACACCGACGCAGACCATGGAGGAGCGGATTCACCGGGCCGAGGTCCTGGTCGAGGCGCTCCCCTACATCCGGCGCTTCTCCGGCCACACCCTGGTTATCAAGCTGGGTGGGGCGGCGATGGGGGAGGACGTCGACTCCTTCCTCCAGGACGTGGTGCTGCTCCGCTTCGTCGGCATGCGCCCCGTGCTGGTCCACGGCGGCGGCCCGGAGATCTCCATGTGGCAGCAGCGGCTGGGCCTCGAGCCGAAGTTCGTCAACGGGCTGCGGGTCACCGACGCACCCACCATGGAGCTGGTGAAGATGGTGCTCACCGGCAAGATCGGCCCCGACCTCGTGGCCCGGATCCACAAGCTCGGCGGCCAGGCCGTGGGCATGAGCGGCGAGGACGGTCCCACCCTGATGGTCCGGCCCCGGGGCACGGAGGCCGGTCATGATCTCGGCTTCGTCGGTGAGGTCGACCAGGTCAACGCCGAGCCGGTCGAGGCGGTGCTCGACCAGGGGCGCATCCCCGTGATCGCCTCCATCGGCCTCGGTGTCGACGGCGACGCCTACAACGTCAACGCCGACACGGTGGCCGCCGAGCTGGCGGTCGCGCTCAAGGCCACCAAGCTGGTGCTGCTCACCGACGTCGAGGGGGTGCGCGGTGCGGACGGCGAGCTCATCAGCGTGCTCGACGCGGCCGCGGCCGACCGGCTGATCGAGAGCGGCGCCATCAGCGGGGGCATGATCCCCAAGGTGCGCGCGGCGCTGCATGCCCTCGAGGCGGTCACCGCCTCGCACATCATCGACGGGCGCGTCTCCCACTCGCTGCTGCTCGAGCTGCTCACCGAGAAGGGCGTCGGCACCATGGTGACGCGGTGAGCCGTCCGGCTCCGCAGGTCAGCGCGGCGCTCTCGGCCATCGAGGAGCGGGCCGCCACCGTGCTGATGTCCACCTACGCCCACCAGCCGGTGGCGATCCGAACGGGGCGGGGCTGCACCCTCACCGACGTCGACGGCCGCGAGTACCTGGACCTGGTCGGCGGCATCGCGGTCAACGTCCTGGGACACGGTCATCCGGCCGTGCTCGGGACGCTCGCCGAGCAGGCGGGCCGGGCCATCCACCTGAGCAACCTCTACTTCTCTGAGCCTCAATTGGATGCTGCGGAGAGGCTGGTGGCCACCGCCTTCCCCAGCCGGGTCTTCTTCTGCAACAGCGGCACGGAGGCGGTCGAGACGGCCATCAAGATCGCCCGCAAGTGGGGGAAGCTGAACCGGAACGGCGCATCGACCATCATCTGCGCTCGCGGCGCCTTCCACGGCCGGACCATGGGGGCGCTGGCGGCCACCTCCAACCGCCAGTATCGCGAACCCTTCGAACCGCTGCCGACGGGTTTCATCCACGTCGCCTACGACGACCTCGCTGCGGTCCGGGAGGCCATCGACGACCGCACCGTCGCGGTGCTCATGGAGCCGATCGAGGGCCAGTCCGGGGTGGTGCAGATGAGCGACAAGACCCTGCGGGGCCTGCGCCGCCTCTGCGACGAGCACGGCCTCCTGCTGCTCCTCGACGAGATCCAGAGCGGGATGGGCCGGACCGGGAGGTGGTGGGCCCACCAGCACGCCGGGATCGTCCCCGACGTGATGGCGGTGGCCAAGGGCCTGGGCGGGGGGCTGCCGATCGGGGCGGTCCTCGCCGGCCCGCGCGCCGACATCCTCGCGCCCGGCGACCACGGCACCACCTTCGGAGGGGGTCCGCTGGTCACCGCGGTGGCGGCGGCCGTTCTCGACGCCATCGAGAGGGAGGGGCTGGTCGCGAACGCCGCCCGGGTCGGGGAGCGTCTCCGCCGCGGGCTGCTGCAGCTGGGGAGGTCGGGAGCGCCGATTGCCGAGGTTCGGGGTCGCGGCCTGATGCTCGGCGCCGTCCTCAGCGCGCCGGTCGCCCATCAGGTGGTCGGGGCCGCCCTCGAGCGCGGCCTGCTCGTCAACGCCACCGGCAGGTCGGCGCTCCGGCTGGTGCCCCCGTTGGTCCTCACCGAGGCGGAGGCGGACCAGGCGCTGGAACGGCTCGGAGGCGCCTTCGCGCTGGCCCTCGCGGAGGGCCCGGCGTGAGCGCGGTCATCGGGAGGGAGACGCGATGACCGTCGGCTCGGTTCTCGGCCCGGTCGCCAAGGCGGAGCGGCAGCAGGCCATCCTCGACCTGGTGCGGGACCGCAAGGTCCGGACCCAGGAGGAGATCGTGGCCGCCCTCCACCGCCGCGGTCTCGACGCCACCCAGGCGACCGTCTCCCGCGACATCCGGGAGCTGGGCCTCGCCCGGGTCCACGACCCGGACGGCCTCCGCTACGTCCCGGGCGGCGGTGACGCCGACGAGCCGTCACCGGTGAGCACCCGGTTGCGCGCGGTCATGCGCGAACATGTCCGCTCCATGGAGTTCGTGGAGCACATCGGGGTCCTCCACACCCGTCCCAGCAGCGCCCCGCTGGTGGCGGCGGTCATCGACACGGCGCACTTCGAGGAGGTCGCCGGCACCGTGGCCGGCGACGACACCGTCCTGGTCGTGGTCCGCTCCCGCCCCGGCGCGCGCCGCCTCGCCGGCCGCCTCCGCGAGGCGATGACCGGGGGCGCTGCCCGCAGCCTGGCGGGGAGCCCGCTCAGCGGGCAGGGAGGTCCACGGTGAGCCGGTCCAAGCGCTGCGTCCTCGCCTACTCCGGCGGACTCGACACCTCGGTCTCGATCCGCTGGCTCCAGGATCGGCTCGGCTACGAGGTGATCACCTGCACCGCCGACATCGGCGAGGCCAAGGACATCGAGGAGGTCACCGACCGCGCCCTGCGCACCGGCGCGGTGGCCGCCTACGCGGTCGACGCCCGCCGTCTCTTCGTCGAGGAGTTCTGCTTCCCGAGCCTCGCCGCGTCCGCAATGTACGAGGGCGCGTACCCGCTGGCCACCGCCCTCGCCCGGCCCCTGATCGCCAAGATCCTGGTCGACGTCGCCCGCGACGAGGGTGCCGAGGCGGTCGCCCACGGCTGCACCGGCAAGGGCAACGACCAGGTGCGATTCGACGTGGCCACCGCCGCCCTGGCCCCCGAGCTCGAGGTGGTGGCCCCGGTCCGCGACTGGGACATGGGGCGTCCCCAGGAGATCGAATTCGCGCGCGATAACGGCATCGAGATCCCGGTCACCCAGGAGTCCCCCTACTCCGTGGACGCCAACATCTGGGGGCGCAGCATCGAGGCCGGACCCCTGGAGGACCCCTGGCAGGAGCCCGCCGCCGATGTGTTCGCCTGGACGGCAGACCCCTCGGAGGCGCCGGAGGCGGGGGTGCTGGTCAGCCTCGGTTTCGAGCACGGCATCCCGGTCACCCTCGACGGCGAGCGGCTCACCGGCGACGTGCTGGTCACCCGCCTCAACGCCCTGGCCGGCGCCCACGGGGTGGGCCGGATCGACCACGTCGAGAACCGCCTGGTGGGGATCAAGTCCCGGGAGATCTACGAGGCTCCAGCGGCGGTGGTCCTCCACGCGGCGCACACCGCGCTGGAGACCCTGACCCTGGGTCGGGACGTCTTCCACCTCAAGAGGCGCCTCGGGGACGAGTGGGCCCGCCTCGTCTACGACGGGCTCTGGTTCGGTCAGCTCCGCGGCGCCCTCGCCGCCTTCGTGGCGGTGACCCAGGAGCCGGTGAGCGGGGAGGTGAGGCTGCGGCTCCGCCGCGGGACCGTCGCCGTGGCCGGCCGGCGCGCACCGGGCTCCCTCTACCGCGAGGAGCTGGCCACCTACGACCGCCGCCAGGACACCTTCGACCACTCCGCGGCGCGGGGGTTCATCGAGCTGTTCGGGCTCCCGCTGCGTACCCAGGCCCGCATCCAGGGAGCGCTGGAGGACAGCCTCCCGCTGAGCCTGGAACGCAGGGTCAAGCGGCGCTGATGGCACCGGCCAAGGGGCAGCCCCCCGAGCCGGCCAGGCGCCAGCACCCCGACCCGTCCCCGCGCGCTCCCGCCAAGGTCTGGGAGGGGCGGCTGGGGGCTCGAACCGCGTGGGGCGTCGAGGAGTACACGGGCAGCTTCGGAGTCGACCGCCGGCTCTCCGCCGAGGACATCGAGGGCTCCCTGGCCCACGCGCGGATGCTGCGCGAGGTCGGGCTGATCGAGGCCGCCGACCACCGCGCCATCGAGTCCGGGCTCCGCGCCATCCGGGGTGAGCTGGAGCGCGGTGACTTCAGCGCCGACCCCGGCGACGAGGACGTGCACACCGCGGTGGAGCGCCGCCTCCATGAGCTGATCGGCCCCGCCGCCGGGCGGCTGCACACCGCGCGCAGCCGCAATGACCAGGTGGCCACCGACCTCCGCCTCTGGTGCCGGCGCCGGACCCTCGATCTGATGCTCGGCTGCGCCGGTCTGCAGGAGGCGCTGCTGGGCCGCGCCGCTGATCACCGCTCCACCCCGATCCCTGGCTACACCCACACCCAGCGGGCCCAGGTCGTCTCCCTCGCCCACCACCTGCTCGCCTACGTGGAGATGCTTCAGCGCGACGTGGAGCGGCTGAGGGACGGGTACCGCCGCTGCGACGTGCTGCCGTTGGGGAGCGGTGCCCTGGCCGGCACCACCCTTCCCATCGACCGGGGGAGCACGCGGCGCGCGCTCGGGTTCGCCGCCCTCAGCGCCAACAGCCTGGACGCCGTCTCCGACCGCGACTTCGCCGTCGAGCTGGTCGCGGCGTGCGCGCTGCTGATGGCCCACCTCTCCCGGCTGGCCGAGGAGATCGTGCTCTGGACCACCGTGGAGTTCGGCTTCGCGGAGCTCCCCGACACCCATGCCACCGGCTCCTCGCTGATGCCCCAGAAGAAGAATCCCGACGTCCTCGAACTGGCCCGAGGCCGGGTGGGCCGGGTGACCGGCGACCTGGTGGCCCTGCTCACCGTCCTCAAGGGGTTGCCGCTCGCCTACAACCGCGACCTCCAGGAGGACAAGGAGCCGCTCTTCGACGCCGTCGACACCAGCCTGGCAACCCTCGCCGTCCTGGGCGACGTCGTCCGCCGCCTCCGCTTCGATACGGTGGCGATGCGGCGCGCGGCCTCCGACCCGATGCTGCTCGCCACCGACGTCGCCGAGCACCTGGTCGGGCGCGGGATGCCCTTCCGCGAGGCGCATGCGCTGGTGGGAGCCGCGGTGCGCCGCTGCGTCGCCGAGCGACGGACGCTCGCCGATCTCGGCCTCGACGACTGGCGCAAGCTCTCCGACCTGTTCGACGAGCAGGTGATCGCCCTCTTCGACGTCGATGCCGCGCTGCGCCGCCGCGAGCTGCCCGGTGGGCCGGGGCCGCGGACGGTGGGCCGCGCCCTGACCAGGGCCAGCGCGAGGGTCGCTCGCACCCGGGAACTGGTGTCCACGCTCGCCGGCTGACCCGGCCCGTGCCTCGAACCCGAGTGGCGGCGCGGCGGGGAGGTATTCGTTTTACGGCCTTTCGAGTTAATTCGTGACGAATATTTCGTCACGAATTGCTTGGCAGGCCCGTGACTCACCACTGCCTCCGGAGGGCGCAGCCGGCGGAGCGCATCTCCCCCGGCCGCCGGTACCCTGGGCCCATGGCGCTGCCCGTCCTCATCGTCGGAGACGTCCAGGGCGACCACGAGCGCCTGGCCGCGGCGCTCGCCGCCTTTCCCGAGGACGAGGTCGAGACCATCTTCCTCGGCGACTTCTTCACCGGAGGCAGACCGGGGGACGCCGGTGGCCACAAGGCGGCCCGGATCGCCATGGAGCGCCGCCACGGCCGGGCCATCCTGGGCAACCACGATCTGCTGGTGATGGCACTGGTCGAGGAGCGCCGGTACGGCGGAGAGCGTCTGCGGGCACGCGACGGCGAGCTGCTGGAGGTGATCTGGCGCCGGCGCCGTGGGGACCCCGCAGACCTCGAGGCGCTGGCCGGCGACGCCGAGATGGATGCCTGGCTGCGCCATCTGCCGGTGATGCTGCTGCTCGATGACGCCACCCTGGTCCAGCACACCGACGACGACGACTACGCTGCCCTGGGCGACGGCGTCGAGGCGGTCAACCAGGCTGCGGCCGGTCTGCTGAGCCAGGAGCCCGGCGGGGTGTTCCGTCTGCTGCGCCACCTGATCGGCCGGCATGCGTTCGAGGACCGCGTGCGACTCGAGGCGCACCTGCGCCGCTTCGGCGCTCGGCGCGTGGTTCACGGCCACACCCCGCACTGGAAGAGCGGACCGGACGTGCGGGCGGGGGGGCGGGTGATCGGCTTCGACGGCCGGTTCTCCCGCTACTGGGGACGCAATCCCGGGGAGGATGCCGGCCCCGTGGGCGCCACCATCGCGCTCCTACCGCCGATGCCGCCCGGGCTCGGCTGAGTGCACCCGAGGGCTCCCCAGCGCGCCCGCCGCCCCGCTTTCGGACTGCGGAACGCCGCTCAGCCGCCGGCCGCGATGTGGGTGGACACCTCACGCAGCCGGCCGCTGTGCAGGTCGTACACGAAGCCCCGCACCTCGTCCCGGTGGGGGAGGTACGGGCTGAGCCGGATCCGCGCCACCGACTGGCGCACGTCGGCGTCGAGGTCGGAGAAGGCCTCGAGGGCAAAGGGCGGCCGGACCCCGGTCTCCTGCTCGATCTGAGCTTTGAGCTCGTCGTCGCGGAAGCCCAGCATGCCGCACTCGGTGTGGTGGACCAGCATCACGGCGCGCGTTCCCAGCAGCCGCTGGGAGACGACCAGGGAGCGGATGACGTCGTCGGTGGCGACCCCGCCGGCATTGCGGATGACGTGGGCGTCGCCGGGGCGCAGTCCGAGGATCGCCGGGAGGTCCAGCCGCCCATCCATGCAGCCCACCACCGCGAGGTGCTGCGCAGGCATGTGATGGAGGGCGCCGGTGCGCTCGTCGAGGCGGGCCGCGAGGATGAGGTTGTTGTCCAGGATGTCGTCGATCACCGACATGTCCGCCTCCCTGTCGTACCGGCTACGCGTCTTCGCCACTGTCCCACCCGGTGCCGTGGAGATGTGGCATCCCCTCCTCGAGGGCAAAGCGGGTCTCGCAGATCGGGCACTCCACGTAGGGAGCCAGCTCGTCGTCGAGGGGCGGCAGCATCTGGGTGCCGCACTGGGGACATACCAGCACCTGAGGCTGGATCTCGGCATCGCGGCGCATCGCCGCCGCCGCCTCGGCGATGTCGACGGCCACCGCCTGGCATTCGGCGCAGACGAAAGTGGCGAGGCTGTCGTCGTGCTCGAGGTACCGGGCCCGCGCGTCCACGTAGAGCGGGGCGTTGAGGGCCTCGAACCGGCCCCCGGTGCAACCGCTGGGACAGCGGAGGTCGCGTCGGCGCATCTCAGCGCGGCCGGAGCAGCTGGGCCAGCCGGGCGATCGGCGGCTCCTGCCGCGCGGTGACGTGGGCGGTGACCACCAGGGAGAGGATCATGACCTTGAGCGCCTCGAACTGGCCGGTGGCGTCGCGCCCGGTGAGCAGCGCCCCCACGGCCGCTCCCTCGATGGTGGCGGCGATGGCCCCGGCGAGGTCGCGCGGTGGCGCCAGGGTGTACGCGGGCAGCCGTCCCAGGGTCCCCCGCACCTCGGTCTCGACGGCGGCGGCGAACCTGCTCCGGAGCGCCTGGCAGGATGCCGTGAGCGCGGGGTCGGAGAGGCTGAGCAGGGAGAGGTCGGCGAGGGCGCGCCAGACCTCCGGATGCCTCGCCGAGTGGTCGGCGGCCGCGCCGACCCCGGCGATGAGCCGCTCCAGGGGGTCGTCGACGCCCTCGACCGCCGCACCCCAGGCGGCGGCCAGCTGGCGGTCCAGCTCCCCGACCACCGCGACCAGCAGGTCGTCCTTGGACTCGAAGTAGTAATGGAGGAGGCCGGGGGCGACCCCCGCCTCGGCGGCGATCTCCTTCATCGAGGTCTCGGCGGACCCGAGCCGCCCCAGCACGGCGGCGGCCGCCGCGACGATCTCGGCTCGGCGCCGGCGGCTGATCGCGGCGCGGCCGCCCGCGCCCTCGACCTCGGCGTCCGCGGTCCCGTGCCTCATCTCAGGCCCTCGAGGGCGTGTTGATTGGGCATCCGACCAACGATGTTAGCACCGGGGGGAGGCGGGAGGAGTTCAGACCTCGACCGCGGAGGCGGGGTGCATGCCGATCCCGAAGCCGCCGGGGCCGGCATGGCAGCCGAGCACCCCCCCGATCTCGACGATCCGCGGCATCTCCCCGGTGATCTCCGCCACCCGCGCGGCCACGATCCGAGCCTGCTCGGGTCGGGCGGCGTGGGCGCAGATCACCTTAGTCGGGCCCCAGGAGCGCGCCGCCGTCGCCACCTCCTCGACGAGGCGGTTGAGCGCCCGGGGGTAGGTGCGCACCCGGTCGACCGCCTCGATCTTCCCATCGGTCATGCCGAGGATGGGCTTGATGCTGAGGACGGTGCCCACGAAGGCCTGGCCGCCGCCGATGCGTCCGCCGCGGTGCAGGTACTCGAGGGTCTCGAGGGCGAAGATCAGTCGCTGCTGCTCTCGGAGACGGGCCAGCCCGGCCACCACCGCATCCGCGTCGCGGCCCTGATCCCTCAGTGCCACCGCCACCTCCACCGCGGCCGTGTGGGTCGGCCCCACGGTCCGGCTGTCGACGACGCGGATGTCCAGGTCGGGGAGGGCCGCTCGGGCCTGCAGCGCCGACCCGTAGGTCCCGCTCAGCTCCGCCGAGATGGTGGTGCAGACGATGGTTGCGCCGTCGCTCCCGACCCGGCGGAAGACCTCCTCGAACTCGGCGGGGGTCGGCTGGGAGGTTCGGGGGAGGTGGGGATCGACCTGCATCCTCCGGTAGAACTCCGCCGTCGAGATGTCGACCCCATCCCGGAACTCGTCCTCGCCGAAGATCACCCGGAGGGGCACGACGGCGACGTCGTGGGCGGTCGCGTAGTCGGCGTCGAGATCGGCGGTGCTGTCGCACACCAGGTGGATCGGCTTCACTGAGGGTCCGATCCTAACCGTCTGTCATCCGGTCCACGCCGAAAGCGCGGTGATCCCGCCATCCGGGTCACGTCCGGGTCACGCCGTCACCGCCGCGGCCGGATGGTAGAAGAAGCCGAACGCGCCCGGCCCCACGTGGCAGCCGAGCACGGCGCCGACCTCGACGATCTGTGGCGGCTCCCCGGTGACGGCCGCCACCTTCACGGCGAGGGCCTCGGCGCCTTCGCGGTTGTCGGCATGGGCCAGGGTGGCCACGGTCCGCCCCCACAGGCGGACGGCGGACGCCAGCTCCTGGACGAGGCGGTCCAGGGCCCGCGTGTAGGTGCGCACCTGGTCGATGGCCTGGACCTTGCCGTCGATGAAGGCGAGGATCGGCTTGATGCTGAGCACGGTGCCGAGCAGGGCCCGGGCGGTGCCGATGCGCCCGCCGCGGCGGAGGAACTCGAGGTTCTCGACGGTGAAGACGAGGCGCTGGGTCGCCTTCAGGCGGTCGATGGCGGCGACGATGGCGTCCGCGCTGCCGCCCCGGTCGTGGATGGCCACGGCCATCGCCAGCGCCGCACCGTGGGCCGGCCCGCAGGACTTCGTCTCGACCACCCGGATGTCGAGGTCGGGCAGGGACCGGCGCGCCTGCATCGCCGAACCGGCGGTCCCGCTGAGATCGGAGGAGATGGTGGTGCAGATGACGGTGCCGCCGCCACTCCCGAGCCGCTGGAAGACCTCGGCAAAGTCGCCCGGCGGCGGCTGGGAGGTGCGTGGGTGGGGCCCGCCGGCGCGCATCCGATGGTAGAAGTCGCTTGTCGGCATCTCCACCTGGTCGCGGAACTCCTCGTCCCCGAAGATGATGCGGAGCGGGACCATCTCGACCTCGTGGGCCGGGTAGTAGGCGGGGCCGAGGTCGGCGGTGCTGTCGCACACGAGGTGCACGCGTTTCACTGCGGCACCGATCCTACCCGTCCGTGCCACCGATGCCGTGGTCGCGCGGGTCGGGCGCTGCGCGCCACAATCGTCGTCCATGCTGCTCGCCATCGACGTCGGCAACACCGACACCGTCCTCGGGGTCTTCGACGGCAGCCGGCTGGTGGCCGACTTCCGCATCCACACCGAGCCGCGGGCGACCGGCGCCGAGCTGGGGCTGGTCGTGGTCTCCCTGCTGCGCTCCGCGGGGCTGGAGCCGGAGGCGATCTCGGCGGTCGCCGTCAGCAACGTCGTCCCCGACCTGTCCCGCAGCATCGACGAATTCGCCCGCCAGCGCTTCGGCCACCCGCCGCTCGTGGTGGGGCCGGGGGTGCGCACCGGGATCCGCATCCACTACGACGACCCGTCGCTGGTCGGCGCCGATCGGATCGCCAACGCCATCGCCGCCCAGCACCTCTACGGGGGGCCGGCGATCATCTGCGACTTCGGCACCGCGACCACCGTCGACGCCATCGACGCCGCCGGTGACTACCTGGGCGGGGCCGTGGCCCCGGGCCTCATGGTCAGCCACGACGCCCTGGTGGAGCGCGCCGCCCGCCTCTCCCAGGTCGACCTGGCTGCACCGGACACCGTCCTCGGGCGCAACCCCAGGGCCTCGATGCAGGCGGGCTTGGTGCTCGGCTACGCCAGCCTGGCGGAGGGGCTGGTGGCTCGGATGCGCCGGGAGATGGGGGGCGACGCCAAGCTGATCCTCACCGGAGGCTTGGCGCCGCTGATGGCCGGTCTCATCTCCGGCGTCCACGCCACCGATGAGCGCCTGACCCTGGTGGGGCTCCGGCTGATCCACGAGCTGAACGCGGGCTGACCGGCTCCGCCCGTCACCCGGCGCGGTCGCCGGCGGGGCGCCGCCTGCCTACCATGGCCGGATGACCGTCGCGGGCCCTGCGCCGATCGCGCCGCCTCCGCCTCTCCCGGCCCCCGCCCCCGCCCCTCTCCGGGTCGGCCGGCTGGAGCTGGACTCGCCCGTGCTGATCGCCCCCATGGTCGGGATCACCGACGCTCCCTTCCGGCGGCTCGCCCGGGAGCTCGGCGCCGGCCTGGTGTCTGCCGAGATGACGGCCGCCGACGCGGTGGTCCGCCTCATCCCGCGCACCCTCGAGCAGCTCACCTTCGATCCGGGGGTGCGCCCGGTGGCCGCCCAGCTGGTCGGCTGCGACCCCGGGGTGATGGCCGAGGCGGCGGCGATCTGCGCCGAGCGGGGGGCCATGGTGGTGGACGTCAACCTGGGCTGCCCGGTGCCCCGGGTCACCAGGCGGGGCTCCGGTGCGGCCCTCGCCCGTGACCTGGCCGGCACCGCCCGGGTCGTCCAGGCCATGGTCGAGGCGGTCGACGTCCCAGTCACCGCCAAGATGCGGCTGGGCTGGGACCAGGGCTCCATCAACGCCCCCGAGCTGTCCCGCGCCCTGGAGGACGCGGGCTGCGCCATGGTGACGGTCCACGGGCGCACCCGGGCCCAGCGCTACCTCGGCCGGGCGGATTGGGCCGAGATCGCCCGGGTCAGGCGGGCGGTCCGGATCCCGGTGATCGGGAGCGGCGACGTCACCGACGTCCGCGAGATCCGCCGGCGGATCCTCGCGGAGGGCGTGGACGGGGTGGTGGTCGCCCGCGCCGCCCTGGGGAACCTCTGGTTCATCAGCCAGGCGGTCCACCACGTCGCCACCGGTGAGCTGCTGCCCGACCTGGCGTTCTCCGAGCGGATCGCGCTGACCCGGCGCCACCTCGAGCTGCTCATCGAGCACTACGGGGAGGCCCGGGCCCTGGTGGTCGGCCGCAAGTACGTGGCCTGGACCATCAAGGGGTGCAACGGGGCGGCTCGGCTCCGGGCGATGGTGCAGACGCTCACGACCCGGGCGGACCTCGACGCCCTCCTCGGACAGGCCCTGGAAGCCGGCCTGGGCCCGGGCGGCTGGTTCCACCCGGTCTTCACGAGCGGCGAGGGCTGAACCCCCACGGGCGCCAGGACCGAACCCTCACGGGTGCCAGGACCGAACCCTCACGGGCGCGAGGGCTCAACCTTCACGAGCGGCGAGGGCTGATCCGCGACGTCCGGCGCCGGCCGTGGGTGCGCTCCCACACCAAAAAAGAGGGCGCCCCTGGAAGACCAGAGACGCCCCGAGAGGGGGGGCTACTGAAAATGCGGTCCCCGACCGCTGACTGGATGATAGGTAGGTTATCAGATCGAGGTCAACCAGGTGAGGTCAGTTTGTTACTCGAACGTGGCCATCATCGTTGCACCCTCAGCACCTATACTCCCGTGCTTCCCCCCTGATGCGCCGCTGGCGCTCGGCGGGTGCAGAACTCACTTCACGAAGGTCAGCCATCACCATGGACAAGCCGGTCTTGCTCACCAAGGAAGGCCTCGAGAAGCTCCAGGCGGAGCTCGAGGAGCTTCGGACAGTCCGGCGCCCCGAGATTGCCGAGCGGATCAAGTATGCGAAGGAATTCGGCGATATCACGGAGAACGCCGAATACGAGGACGCCAAGAACGAGCAGGGGATGCTCGAGGGGCGGATCCTGACCCTGGAGTTGATGGTCCGCAATGCCGTGATCATCGAGCAGGCGGAGGTCGGCGGGGTGGTCCAGGTCGGCTCGACCGTCGAGGTGAAGGACGAGTACGGGACCCAGGCCTTCACCATCGTGGGCCCGGCGGAGGTCGACGTCACCTCCGGGCGGATCTCGATGGAGTCCCCGGTCGGCAAGGCCCTCCTGGGCCGCCGGATCGGCGACCGGATCGAGGTGCACAGCCCCGGAGGGATGCGCCAGCTCCAGGTGGTCGCCCTCCGCTGAGGGCGGTGCCGGCCACCAGATCGCGTCGAACCGGCCTGCTCTGCGCCGAACGGGCCGCCGCTCCGGCACCATGTAGGCGCACATGCCCGACGATCCCCTGATGGCCGAACGCCGGCGCAAGGCGGATGCCCTCGCCGCCCTGGGCCTCCCCGTCTACAACGTCGATTTCCGGCCCGACCACACTCTGGAGGAGGCCCGCCGCGAGCTGCTCGCCTGGGAGGGGACCCGTCCCGCCGCGGACGCCCCCGGGCCCCCAGTGGTCGTCGCCGGCCGGCTGATGCTCCACCGGCTTCAGGGCAGGAGCGTCTTCTCCCATCTCGAGGACGAGAGCGGCCGCATGCAGGTCTGGTTCCGCGAGGACCGGCTCGGCGAACCCGCCTTCGAGGCGGTGAAGCTGCTCGACCTCGGCGACATCGTCGGCGTGCAGGGAACCCTGATGCGCACCCGCCGGGGAGAGCCGACCGTGCTGGCGAGCTCCCTGACACCCCTGGTCAAGGCGCTGCGCCAGCCACCCGAGAAGTTCCACGGGCTCCAGGACCAGGAGACCCGTTACCGCAAGCGCTACTACGACCTGATGTCGAACGTCAGCCAGCGCCGCCACTTCCAGACCCGGGCCGAGCTGCTGAGCAGCGTCCGGCGCACCCTCGAGGGACGGGGCTTCCTGGAGGTCGAGACCCCCATCCTCCAGCTCATCCCCGGGGGCGGCCATGCGGTGCCGTTCCGGACGCATTGGAACACGCTGCACACCGACGTCTTCCTGCGGATCGCCATCGAGCTGCACCTGAAGCGCCTGCTGGTCGGCGGCTATCGCCGGGTGTACGAGATCGGCCGCGTCTTCCGCAACGAGGGGCTCTCGCCACGGCACAACCCCGAGTTCACAATGCTCGAGGCATACGAGGCCTACGCCGATTACAACGATATGCGCGAGCTGACCGAGGCCATCGTCGTCGAAGCGGCCCGCGCCGTCCCGCTCGCCGAGGTGGGGGGGGGCGGCGAGGCTTCCGCGGAGCTCGCGCGCGGCGAGGGCTCCCCGCTGCGGCGTAGCTACGGCGGGCGCGACCTCGACCTCACGCCGCCGTTCCCGGCGAAGACCATGGCGCGGCTGATCGAGGAGGTGTGCGGCTTCGACCCGGTGCGCGCCTGGGACGACGGCAGCCTCGAGCCGCGGGCGCGCCAGGCGGGGGTGGAGATCGAGCCCGGCCAGGGTCTCGGCACCGTCTTCAACGAGGTCTACGAGCAGAAGGTCGAACGCACCCTCTTCGATCCCACCTTCGTCCTCGACTACCCCGCCGAGGTCAGCCCGCTGGCCCGGCGGCGCCGCGACGACCCCCGCTTCGTGGAGCGCTTCGAGCTGGTGGTCGCCGGGCGGGAGCTGGCCAACGCCTTCAGCGAGCTGAACGACCCCGTCGACCAGCGCGCCCGCTTCGAGGAGCAGGCGCGGCAGCGCGACCTCGGCGAGGCGGCGGCGCAGCCCTTGGACGAGGACTTCCTGGAGGCGATCGAGGCGGGGATGCCCCCCGCCGGGGGCCTGGGCCTCGGCATCGACCGTCTCACCATGCTGCTCACCGACAGCCCCGGCATCCGCGACGTGCTGCTCTTCCCGACCATGCGCCCGCCGGGGGGCGCGGGTGCCGAGGAGGGCGAGGCGTGATCCCGCTCCAGGAGCTGCGCGAGGATCCCGACCGTTACCGTCGGGGCGCGGAGCTCAAGCACGAGACGGCTCCGATCGACGACATCCTCGAGCTCGACACGCGTGCCCGTGCCCTCCGTGCCCGGGTCGAATCCGCCCAGGCGGAGCGCCGCCGCGCCTCCTCCGCGATCCGCGGCGCTCCCACCGACGAGCAGCGGGAGCGGCTCGCCGAGCTCAAGACTCAGGTGCAGGCCGGCGAGGAGGAGCTCGGTGAGCTGGAGGGTCGCATCCAGTCGCTGCTGCTCTTGGTCCCCAACCCGCCCCACGAGTCGGTGCCGGTGGGTCAGGACGAGAACGACAACGTGACGGTGCGCACCTGGGGCGAGCCGCCGAGCTTCGACTTCGAGCCGCTGCCCCATTACGACATCGGGGAGAGGCTCGGCATCTTCGACTTCGAGCGCGCCGCCAAGATCAGCGGCGCGCGATTCGCCGTGCTGCGTGGCGACGGCGCCCGGCTGCAGCGGGCGCTGATCACCTGGATGCTGGACGTCGGCACCCGCGAGCACGGCTACACGGAGGTGCTGCCCCCGTACCTGGTCAGGACGGAGTGCATGGTCGGCACCGCCAACCTCCCCGACAAGGAGGGGATGGTGTACCAGACCAACGACGACCTCTACCTCGTCCCCACCGCCGAGGTCCCGGTCACCAACCTCTACCGGGAGGAGATTCTCGACGCCGCCGACCTGCCCATCTGCCATGTCGCCTACAGCGCGTGCTTTCGTCGCGAGGCCGGGGCGGCGGGCAAGGACACCCGCGGCTACGTCCGGCTGCACCAGTTCGACAAGGTGGAGATGGTGAGGTTCACCACTCCCGAGACATCGCTCGACCAGCTGGAGATCCTGACCGGCCACGCCGAGTCCCTTCTTCAGCGCCTCGGCATCCACCACCGGGTGCTGTCGATGTGCACCGGCGACATGGGCTTCGCCCAATGGAAGAAGTACGACATCGAGGCCTGGGCCCCAGGGATGGGGCGGTGGCTGGAGGTGTCCTCGTGCAGCGTCTTCGGGGACTTCCAGGCACGCCGGGCCAACATCCGCTACCGGCCCGCTCCGGGCGAGCGCCCCCGTTTTGTCCACACTCTGAACGGCAGCGGCCTGGCCATCCCCCGGGTCCTCGACGCGGTCCTCGAGACCTACCAGCAGGAGGACGGGAGCGTCGAGATTCCGGACCCGTTGCGGTCGTACATGGGAGGGACGACCCGCCTGGTCCCGGCGGGGTCGTGAGCGCCCACGACGTCGTCTCCCGCGCAGTGGTGGATCGGATGGTCATCACCGGCCACCGCCTGGAGGTGCCCCTGGACTGGAGCCGGCCCGGCGGCGCGGAGACGATCGGCGTCTTTGCCCGCGAGGTGGTGGCCGCGGAGAGGGCGGACGATCACAGCCTTCCGGTGATCTGCTGGTACCAGGGCGGGCCGGGAATGGAGTTCGCCTTTCCGGCGTCACGCGGGGCCTGGCTGGAGCAGCTGCTCACCCGCTACCGGGTCCTCCTCCTCGACCAGCGCGGCACCGGCATGAGCACGCCGCTGGAGGCGCGGGCGCTGCCGCGCCAGGAGCCCGGCGAGCTGGCGGAGTACCTCCGACACTTCCGCGCCGACTCCATCGTCCGCGACGCCGACCGGCTCCGCTCCGAGCTGCTCGGCGAGGACGCGGACTGGCATCTCTTCGGGCAGAGCTTCGGAGGGTTCTGCAGCCTCACCCATCTCTCCTTCCTTCCCGAGCACGTGACCGGGGTGATCATCACTGGCGGCTTCGCCCCCGTGCTCCACGACGCCGACACCGTCTATGCAGCGCTCGCGGAGCGGATGGCCGAGCGCACCGCCGACTTCCTGGCCCGCTTCCCGGAGGACGCGGAGCGGGTGCGCCGGATCGTCGACCACCTCCAGTCCGCGCGCGACGCCGACGCCAGCGGGCAGCGTCTCACCGCGCGCGCCTTCCTCACCCTCGGCTCCTGCCTCGGCCACCTTCAGGGCGCGGCCGAGGTGCACGGCGCCGTGGAGCGGGCCGCCCACGACCTCGAGGTGCTGGGGATGCTCGGCGGCTCGGTGCACCAGCAGGTCGCCGGGCTGATGTCGCCGGCGGCCAATCCCATCTACGTGCTGCTCCAGGAGGCGTGCTACGCGCAGGGCGCGCCGACCCGGTGGGCGGCGGCGCGGGTGATCGACGCCGATCCCCGCTACCGGCTCGACGCCCTGCCGGCGCCCTGCCTCCTCGGCGAGATGATGTTCCCCTGGATGTTCGAGGAGTGGGCGCCGCTCCGCCCGTTGCGGGCGGCGGCCGAGGCGATCGCCACCCAGGTGTCGTGGACACCCCTCTACGACGTCGACCGTCTGCGTGCCAACCGCGTCCCGGTGGTCGGAACCGTCTACTGGAACGATCCCTACGTGGAACGCGGTCTGGCCCTGGAGACCGCCGGGCTGCTCGGCAACTGCGAGGTGTGGATCACCAACGAGCACGAGCACCAGGCGTACCGGGTGACCCCCGGACGGGTGGCGGAGCGGCTCTTCGCCATGCTCGACCAGCGCCGGGCCCAGCGCTGACGTCCCGGCGTGCGGCCGTGCCCCGGGGGGCGCTCGCGCATAATCGGCGCATGTCGGGCGGCGTGGAGAGGGAGATCAAGCTGAGCGCGGACGCCGCCTACGTCCTCCCCGACCTGGGTGACCTCTGCAACGGCGCGGTGGAGGACTCGGGAGTCGAGCCCCAGGAGTCGACGTACTGGGACACCGGGTCGCTGGAGCTGGTCCGGCGGGGCTTCGGGCTCCGCCACCGGCGCCGCCTCGACCGCCCGGGCGATCCCGGCGTCTGGACCCTCAAGACACCCGGACGGATGGAGGGCGACCGGATGGTGAGAGGAGAGCACGAGCTGAGCGCCGAGGCCTCCGTCCCACCCCCGGCCCTGCTCGCCCGGCTCCCCTCAGAGGTCGTCGCCGCCTCCCTCAAGCCGGTGGCGGTGCTCGAGGCCGGCCGCCGGGTGCTGACCCTGGAGGACGGCGCGCCGGGCGGGCCTCGCCGGGCGAGCGTCGAGGTGATGGACGACACCGTCCTGGTCCGCGCCCCCGACGGATCGGTCGCCGACCGCTTCCGCGAGCTCGAGGTGGAGATGCAGGACGGCAGCGAGGACCTCGCCGACCGGGTGGCGGCGCGGCTCCGCGCGGCCGGCGCAGGGCCGCCCGAGAGCAGCTCCAAGTACCGGCGGGCGTTGCGGGCCCTGGGTCACGACGTCGGAGCTCTCGCCGACGTCTGATCGGGGCGCACCCGACCAGCAGGCGGTGCGAAGGCGGCCCGGGGGTGCGCGACGAGGCCGGCTCCCCCGCTCAGCCCGGCCGGAGGAGGATCAGCTCCGGGACCCGGCTTGCGGGGTGCGCTCCCAGCGCCGCACCCAGCGCTCCTCGGCGGCGACGGCCGGGCGGATGTGCTGCTCCGCCAGGGCGCTGAAGAACTCGCGCCGCCTCTCCTCGTCCGCGTGCACCGCAGCGGGAGCTCCGGGCCGGCGCTCCTGGATCCAGGGCAGGACGAAGCGGAGGATGACCCGGCCGTTGAGCCGGGTGGCGCATTCCGGGTCGCGCTTCTCGTCGACCTCGACGCCGATCCGGAGCAGCGGCCCGGTGTTGTCGAAGAGCTTCCACCCCTGCGACCATCGCCGCTCCCCGCTCTGGGAGGTCACGAGGTTGAGCGCCTCGGCGGCCACGTGCTCGCCGAGGGCCGTCCGGCACAGCCCACCCAGGACCTGTCGCATCGGCGCGTCGAGGGCGTCGCCGAGGTACGCGGTCAGCGAGGGGGCCCGGTTGTCGAGGTCGGGGGGCGGCAGCTCTCCCCGGAACTCGACGGGCGCGAGCACCTGGACCAGCCGGGCGTGGCGGCGGCAGAGATGCCAGGCGTTCACCGTCACGATGTGCTGCGGGCACCAGGCCGTGGGGCACGGCGTCCCCCGCCGATCCCGGTAGTCGCAGGTCACCCGGTCCGGGCCGTCGCACCCCGGCTCCGAGCAGACCTGCGTCGTCGGCTGACCGGGGGAGGCGGGGACGCCGACCACCTCGGTCTCGACCGCCGCGCGGCGCCTGAACCTCGACACCTTCCGATCCCTCTTTCCTGTGTCCGTCCCCGGTCGCGCTCTCCTGGGCCAGTTCGACGCTATCAGATCGTTGCGGTCTTGTCAAACGCTCTGTTACCAGCAGAGGGGTGAAGCGTATCCTGCGCGCGCCGGCTCCGGCCTGTAACGCTCGATCCGTGACGGCGATAACGGGTGGCGTCGGTCGAGGCCTCAGAGCGGCAGGCCCTGCTCCAGGTAGCCGAGGGCCTCGTCGATCATGGGCAGAAACTCGGTCCACTCCCGGTCCGGGTCTTCGACGAGCGGCTCCATCGCCACCAGCATCACCCCGATCACGGCGCCCACGAAGGTGCGCACCCGCATGTCGTCGACGGGCCGCCCGGCGCGGACTGCCACCGCCTCGGCGAGGGTGCGGAAGGCCCGGACCAGTTCGTTGATCCAGCGGGCCTGAACCTCGGGGACCGTGAAGGTGAGCCTCATGCGCACCCGCTCCAGCTCCCGCTCCTCCGGGGAGAGCGCCTCGGCGAAGCCGCCCAGGCTGTGCAGGGCGGCACGGGCCGCCTGCAGCGGCGTCAGGTCGCGCGGCTGGGCGAGGAACACCTCCAGCATCTGCTCGTCGTAGTCGTCGCGGAGGACGACGTCCTCCTTGGTCGGGAAGTAGCGGAAGAAGGTGCTCGGTGAGACCTCGGCGGCCTCGGCGATGTCCTCGATCGTGGCGCCGTCGTAGCCCCGCTCCCGGAAGAGGCGCATCGCCTCCTGCTGGATGGCGGCACGGGTCCGCGCCTTCTTCCGCTCGCGGAGCCCCGGCCCTCGCCCCTCGATCGCCTCTGATGACGTCATCTCGACCCGATCCTCATCGCGTCTGCTCGGCGGATGCCGGCTCGATCGTAGCGGCTCACGAGGACGTCGGCACGACCACCGCGCCGGGCTCGGCAACCGGCGGCAGCGACCCGGTCCCGGACGTCTCGGCGGCGCCTGCGTCGGGTGAGGACGTCAAAGTCGCCGCGCGCAACGGCATGAACGCCAGGGTGAGGAGCAGGCCGAGAGCGGCGATGCCGGCCGACACCAGGAGAGCGGCGTCCATCCCGCGGACGAAGGCGTCCTGCACCCCGCGGGTGAGCGTGGGGGAGCCGAGCAGGTGCGCGACCGCGAGTCCCTGGCTGAGCCCTGACTTCATGACCGCGATCGTGGCGTCGGGCAGACCGGCGAGGGGGAGGCGCGCCTGGTAGACGGAGCTGAGGGCACTCCCGAAGACGGCCGCGCCGAGCGGGCCGCCCACCTTGTTCACGGCCTGGAGCACCCCGCTCGCGACGCCGCTGCGCTCCGCGTCGATCCGGGCGAGGGCCGCCGACGCGGCGGGGGCGAAGACCAGGCCCAGGCCCAGCCCGAGCACCGCCATCCAGACCGCCGTGAAGCCGCTGCCGGTCGAGAGGGTCGTGGTCGCGCCCAGCAGCCCGGCGATCCCCATGACCGCGAAGCCGAGGGCGATCACCAGCTTGGGCCCGATCAGCCGGGTGACACCGGCGGCGGGGAGGGCGCCCAGCATGAGGCCCACGATCAGGGGCAGGAGCCGGACGCCGCTGCCCATCGGGTCCACCCCGGTGACGCCCTGGAAGTACTGGGGGAGGGTGAAGATGGCGCCCACCATGGCCACCCCGGACACGGCGAGCAGGAGGATCCCCCAGAGGAAGCTGCGCGAGCGGAAGAGCCCGAGGTCGATGAGCGGCCGGCCGCCGGGTCGGCGGGTCAGCGTCACCTCCCAGCGCAGGAAGGCCGCCAGCAGGCCGACGCCCGTCACCATCGGGGCGATCGCCGCTGCGCTGCCCCACCCGTCCTGTCCCGCCTGGATCAGGCCGTAGGTGAGACCCAGCAGCCCGCCGGTCGACATGCCCACGCCGATGGGGTCGAGGCCGGGCCGCTCCGACGACTTGCTCTCCGGCACGAGGACCAGCACGGCGACCAGGCCGAGGAGGGCGACCGGGACATTCATCAGGAAGACCCATCCCCACCAGGCGTGGCTGAGGATGTAGCCACCCAGGATGGGGCCGATCGGGAAGGCGACGAAGTTGACCGCCGCCCAGATCCCGACCGCCTTGGGCCGCTCCTCGGGGGTGAAGAGCACCGCCAGGGCGGAGATGGCCATCACGATCAGAGGCGCCCCCGCGCAGCCCAGCACGACCCGGGCGGCAAGGAACTCGGCGGGGGTCTTCGAGAGCGCGCAGCCCGCCGAGGCCAGCCCGAAGAGGAGCAGGGCCCCGAGCATGACGCGCTTGCGACCGATCCGATCGCCGAGCAGGCCGGCGGGCAGCATCACGGCCGCCAGGACCAGCAGGTACCCAGAGGAGAACCACTGGAGGTCCGACTCGGAGGCATGCAGCTGGGTGGCCAGGGTCGGCAGCGCGACGCTCAGGACGGTCGCGTCGAGCCCGACCGCGAGGACGGCGAGCATCACCCCCCCGAGCGCCCACCACTTGCGGGCGCCGCTTCCGGGTGCGGTTGCCCGTGCGTTCATGGCGGCGTCCTCCTTTTGATTCTGACTTCCATCTGAAAGTAACTACTATGGTTGGCACTGTCAAGAGGTTGCGGCTATCAATTTCCCGATGGGAGGGTCGGCGCCTTCGGGCACGGCAAGCGGGAACGGTCCATGCCACCGGCGGCTCAGCCCGCGCGCAACCGGCTGACGGTTCAGGGCCCCGCGATGCCCACCGGGCCGTCACGCTTCCGTTGCGATGATGACCAGGATCGCATCAGGAGGTGAAGGGACGCCGACAGCCCGCCCACCGGGAGGCGCCGTTCCGTCGGGAGAGCGGGATTCTGTCCGGGACATGCGTCCGCGTGCGGCGTCCCACCGGTCGGGTCAGGGATTGCCTGGCATCTCCGACACCCAGGTCGAGCCCGCAGCTGGGTCGCGGTCATGGGAGGTGCGCCCAGGGCGAATCCTCCCCTTGCTGCTGCTGGCGGCGGAATGCATCTTCCTGGCTGTCCTCGTCGTCGGGATCATCGCGACACGAGGTGGGTGGCCGACGGCTCGTGGGCCGGTCGATTTCAGCCATGTCTACTACGGAGCCCAAGCGCTGCTGCGGGGTGGATCGCCGTTCACCCCCGGCAACTTCGACCCTCCCACGCTCAGCTTGCTCGTGGTACCTCTGGCTCTCCTTCCTTTCGCCATCGCCTACCTGCTCTTCGTGGGATTGTCGGTGGGGATCCTCGCCGGAGCGCTCAAGCTCTGGTACTCGCGATGGACCGGGCTCCCCGCCGGGGCCAAGGTGATCGGAGGCGTGCTGACCATCCTCTGGTTTCCGGTGCTGCACGGATTGTCGCTGGGACAGCCCCTGCCGCTCTTGCTCGCGGCCCTGCTCGCCTGCTTTGCCCTTCTTCACGAGCGGAGGGTTGGACTTGCGGGCGCCACTCTGTGTCCGTGGCCACGTCAGACTCCCCATCTGTGGCCACGAAATTCCCCACTGACGGCCACGACGTAGCCGGCGGCTGAGGGGCGCCGGGTCCAGCCCGAGCGCGGTGGGGAGGAGCCTCGAG